>Ga0153916_10002921_pt1 | contig 12581 bp, 11 predicted proteins | sample Opewatmetagenome_FD_109642 | JGI IMG/M metagenome (GOLD analysis project Ga0153916, IMG submission 109642) | Freshwater wetland microbial communities from Ohio, USA - Open water 3 Core 3 Depth 4 metaG | ecosystem: Environmental > Aquatic > Freshwater > Wetlands | place: USA: Ohio, Lake Erie...
GGCCGCGACGGCGACGGCTACGCACGCCAACGCGCCCGCGCCCGCGCCGACGATGATCCGCCGCCTGCGGCTGCTATCACGGAATCGACGCCACGCATCGAGCCGTCCCAGGACGCCCCGGGTGATCGTCGAAGGCTCTTCAGGAAGATCCCATGAATAACGCGCAGGATCCATGTTGTGCCCCGCTTCTCCACAAGCTCTGGCTTACCTTCGTGATCGACGTGTGGCAGCGCGCGGGCAACGTCATCAATACCCAACAGCAATACCCATTCCTGCGAGGCACCCTCGGCCGATCAAGGCCGGCGCAATCGCGGACCGGAGCGTCATTCCCGAGGCCGCAGCGGAAGCCAGCCGCGAAACGCCGTCGGCAATGGTCGTCGGTGGAGCAGCGCGCTCTCCGGACGTCTTCGTGTCAGGCGGAGTCCTGCCGCGAAGACAAGGCGTCAGCTCGCGGCATCTCGCCGAGCAGGAATCGGCTCGCCTCGCTGCGGTTCGAGCAGTGGAGGATCGCCAGGATGTCAGACATGTGACGGTTGACCGTCCGCACGGACAGCACCAGGCGGTCCGCGATCTCCTGGTCAGTGAGACCCCGGGCCGCCATGGCCAACACTTCGAACTGACGCGGCGACAGACCAGCGCGCTCGCTGAGCGCCCTCCCGTGGTCGCCGTCGATGTTGGCGAGGGAGAGCAAGAACTGAAGGATGGCACGCGACGTACCCGTGCCGCCGCGGGCCAGCAGACGGACGCCCAATGCGATCGTGTCGAGCGACTCCGATCGCAGCATCCACGCATCGGCCCCGGCGGCGAATCCCTCGATCACGAGACGCGGTTCCATCGGACCCAGCACAAGGAATCCGGCACCGTCAAACCGCAGGCGGCACCGGGCCAGCGCGTCCACCGGCACGGTTCCCGCATCAAACGCAATGACCTCCGGGAAGAAGCCGGACCCAATGAGCGTCGCAAGGGTGAAGGTACTCACTGAGAGTTCGCGGCCTGCCAGCGCCGCGGCCAAGTCCTCCGCGAACCGTGCGTCGGCCGACACGATCGCCACGCGCAACGCATCGAGGCCACAGTCCCCGGGCGCAACCGGAGTGTGGCCGGATGTTATGTTGCCGGGTAGTGACGCCGGTCGAGGCATGACGGGGACACCTTCCACCAGTGTCAAGATCGGAGCATTTATTATTTCTTTACTTTACACATCGGCCCTCGCCTGTCAATCGGTTGCCCAGCCTGCTCAGGAACGTCATCCCAGAAGAATTGGGCAATGAGACTGGGTAATAACTCGGTCAAAGGGGCACTTCGCATGCCGACGAGGGACATAACGATCGTACAATCCTGTTCCGAATGGACGGAGCTCCTCTGTGCGAGCGATATCGATCGCTTTCGTTCTGGGCATGGTCTTCGGAGTGGCTCTCCTAAGGACGGGTGGCCCGCCGGGCGCCGCCGCGCACGGGACCGTAGACCAGACTCTGACCGGCGACCCGCCGTGCAGTTTGCTCAGCTTCAAGGGCGCCGTCTCGGGCCTGGGCGCCTTGCGGCAGGAGGTCGTCCCTGCCACAACGAGCATGGTCGCGGTAGATCTCTGCCTCCTTGGACTGGTTTCCACGAACGTCACGGTGAACATCCGCTCCGGCACCGCCGCGTCGCCCGGGTCGATCCTGGCGAGCGGAACGGCGCCGGTCGGGACTTCGCTGGGTTATGTACACATCGACCTGTCTTCGACGCTCGCCACCACGCCGGGCACCGAGTTCGTCATTGAGATTCCGAGCGCGCTCACCGTGCAGTGGCAAGGGACCTGCGGCGCGATCACGGGGAACTGCCTCTCTCTCGATCCCGATTTGTACCCGGCCGGAGTCTCGAACTCCTCCCTCATCGGCGACTTCGCGTTCCGGACGTACGCGAGCGACCCACCGACGAGCACGCCGACGGACACTCCCACGTCGACCAACACCGCCACCGACACGCCGACGGCGACCAGCACCGACACGCCGACACCGACGCCGACGGACACACCCACCAGCACCCCGACCGCGACGAGCACGTCGACGGACACTCCCACGTCGACCAGCACCGCCACCGACACGCCGACGCCGACGGACACCCCCACCAGCACTCCGACCGCGACGAGCACGCCGACGGACACTCCCACGTCGACCAGCGCCGCCACCGACACACCGACGCCGACGGACACTCCCACGTCAACCAGCACCGCCGCCGACACGCCGACGCCGACAGACACCCCTACCGACACACCGACGCCGACCGACACGCCTGTTCAGACCGCCACGGCGACGGGCACCGCCGCGCCTATAGCCACTTCGACGAGCATCGCCACGGACACACCAACGCCGGCCAGCACCACCACCGACACGCCGACGCCGACCAACACGACCACCGACACACCAACGTCGACGGACACGCCTACTCAGACCGCCCCCCCGACGGGAACTTCCACACCCACAGCCACGTCGACAAGCATCGCCACGGACACACCCACGGTGACTACCCCAGCGGCGTCCGCACAGCGAGGGGGATCACCCTCTGCCGATCCTCAAAGGTTCGGACCGCCTGAGGACGTGCCGGCGCTGGTGTTTCCGCCGACCTCTGCTCTGAGCGGCAAGCTGGACACGGCGGGCCCGCCATGCGCGGGGCCGGCGTGCGACATCGGTCGTGCGGCAGTGCTGACGTTGCCGGACACGGGCGCGGGGTCCGCGGTCCGTCGCGGCACGCGGGGCGTCGTGCCCGGCGCGGCGATGCTCCTGGCTGGCGCGATGGCGCTCACGTCGGCCGCGCGGATCAGGCCGGTCGCGGTTCGCCTGCTTCGGGCCATCGCCCGGATGCACCGTGGGCGGCGCGGGCGACGGTGAGCGGCCGCGAACCTATCTCGCTGGCCCGGTTCAGCCCCGGCTACGGGAGGGTCAGATCGCCCACCGTGACTGTGGGCACTGCCAGTGATAGCGGCGGCAGCGAAACCCCAGGCAGCACGTCTGGCGGCAGTACTACGACGGTGGGTACCACCAGGGTCTGAGCCGGCACAGCGACCGTCGGTAGCTGGACGCCTCCACCGAGCCCGCTCACCGGTGTCTCGACGGCGCCGATGAGCTGCGAGCCGAGACCTGCGTTGATGCCCACGTCAGGCAGCGACGCCTGAACGGGCACCGCTGTCCCCGCTTGAGGCACGAGGCTCTTGTTCGATGTATCGATTGCGCCGCCGGCCGACGGCGAGGACCGTACAGTCCCGGTCGAGCTTCCGGACCCGCCCGACGGCGTGTCACCGACAAGCTGATTGATGAAGGGAGCGTCGCGGACGTGCGACAGTCCGCCCTCCACCGCTGGCGCGGCCCCAGGCACCACGGTCACGCCGGCCGCGACGCCGCCCGCCGCCAGCAGTCCGAAGAGCACCATCTTGAGCTTGGCCGCGAGCGAGCCGGCCAGGCCCGCCGCGCCGCCGAGGCCACCGCCTGCGCCCAATCCCAGCGCTCCGGCTATCTTCGCGTTGAGCGCGGCCGGCACGGGCGCCAGCGCCAACGCAGCGTAGCGCTTGGACCCTTCGCGCATGAGACGCAGCTCTTCGCGGCAGCGCGCGCACGCAGCAAGGTGTCCGTCGACGGCGGCCCTCTGCACGGGCGTGGCCTCGCCGTCAAACACACGGGCCAGGCTCGACTGCATCTGTCCGCACCGCTCTTGCTGGCTCGCCCGATCGAGGCGCTCGTACGTCTTAGCGAACGAGCGCCGCGCGCGCAGGAGGCAGAGCCCCACTGCGGTTTCGGAGATCCCGACGATCTGCGAGATCTCCCGATAGCTGCGGTCGTCCACTTCGCGGAGAAACAACGCCAGGTGCTGGTGCGCCGGCAACAACGCCAGCGCCTCGCGTGTCAACTGGACGTCGTGTGTATCCAGCGCGGCCGCCTCTGGATCGTCGCGCGCCGCGGGTATGTCGTCGGCGATCTCCGCGGTGTGTGGCGCGCGCGTCCGCTTACGCGCGGCATCCACGCATGCCTTCGACGTCATCTGGTACAGCCACGCTGGAAACGCCAGCGGATCGCGCAGCTTCGGCAGATCGCGGTACACCTTGATCCAGACCTCCTGAGCGATGTCTTCCGCGGTTTCCCTGTGGCGCACGCTTCGCAGAATCATGTTGTAGACGATGCGCGCGTGGCGATTGTAGAGCGCTCCGAACGCCTGCGGGTTGTGTGCGGCCGCTGCCATCACGAGCGTGCGTTGCTCGCTGCTCGTACCTCGCAGCTGTGGCAGAGTGCTGGTCGCTGCTGTTACCACGCGTCACACCCCCTGCGCTTCTGGTGTACGTCGCCGGTATCGTCGCGTGAGGCGATGCCAGCGGCGCGCGCCCCGTTCACGGCACGCGCGCGACGGCTTCTCCGTTGCTCGAGGCGTCCACACCCACAATCGGCGCGCTTCCGCCGGTGCTGAATGGCACCATGTTTGTGTTTGTGCTGTTGACCGTCGCCTCAACCTGCTTCACCACGCCGTCGACCGCGCCGGTCAGGCTTTCGACGGAGGGGGTCTGGGCGCTGCCCGAGCCGGTCGCCGACACGGACGCGTGCGTCCCCAACGTGCTGACGCTGCCCGCGCCGCCGCTTGCTGCGACGGCGGTCCCAATCGCGCCTGCGGTCGCGGGCGAACCGGCACTGAGGCTGCCATGCGTATCGACCGCCACGCTGCTGCCAACCGGCAGGGTGCCACCGGCCCCGACGCTGCCGGTGAATCCGGCCGTCGCCCCCTGGGCGCCGGCATCCGGCCCGCCGAAGAACTTCCCTCCCAGGCCAGTGGCTGCGAACGCCACACTCGACGCGAGCGCGAGCACCACGGCTGCTCCTGTCGCAAACTTCGTAATCGGCCTCATCTCTGCGAACCTCCTCCGAGCACGAACTACCGTCCTCTGGAGCTAAGGACGCTGCCAGCGTGTGGTTTCTTTCGCCCCTGCCAGGGGAGATTTCATCGCGAGGCGTGTCGAGCTGACCTTTTCTCGATTCGATCTGAACCGGGCGTCGGTTGCTGTCACGTTGCTGTCAATCTCGTCGCGGACAACGAAAAATCGGCCCCCAAGGCCGATTTTCAATCGTGAAAACTGGCAGGAGTGGAGGGACTCGAACCCCCGACCGGCGGTTTTGGAGACCGCTGCTCTACCAGCTGAGCTACACTCCTGCGTACCCGCAGTATAGGAGATGCCCCGCCGCCGCCAAAGCTGGCTCTACCGCGCCCCCGCCCGCGCGCTCACGTCCACGACCTTGCGCACGACGTCCGGGAAGTTGCTGCAGATGCTGTCGACGCCGGCCCGCACCATGCGATCCATGTCGGCCTCGTCGTCGACCGTCCAGACCATGAACGTCAGCGAGCGGCGCTGGCCCTGGCGCACGCGCTCGGGCGTCGCGAACGTGTGGTGCACGCTCACACCCTGCGCATTGAGCGACAGCGCGAAGCCGAAGAACTCCGCCCAGTCCACGACGCGTCGCCCATCGGTGAGGAGCGCGGCCGCCATGCGCGGCTCCACGTCCCGCATGCGGCGCACCACCTGCGGGTAGAACGAGTGCGCCTCGCAGTCGCCGACGGCATCCGCTTCGCGCACGACGCGCGCCACCGCCTCCTCGATCTCCGGCTGCTTGATTTCGATCTGCAGGAGCGCCCTGCCGCGCGTCAGGTCCAGCACTTCGGCCAGCGTCGGGATGCGCGCGCCCTGGAAGCGCGGCACAAACTGCCGCGCCCCGGCATCGAGCGCGCGCACGACGCCAAGCGGCATCTCGTGCACGTTGCCCGTGCCGTCGGTCGTCCGGTCGACCGTCTCGTCGTGCAGCAGGACCGGCACGCCGTCCGAAGTGCAGTGCACGTCGATCTCGACGGCGTCCGCGCCGAGCGACAGCGCGCGCTCGATGCCGGCGAGCGTGTTCTCGGGCGCGTGCCCCTTGCACGCGGCGTGCGACGTGACCAGCGGCAGCCTCATGCGCCCTCCCTGTGGTGCGGCATCATCGCCAGCAGCGCGTCGGCGAGAACCGCGCCCGCCTGCTTGCCCATCGATACCGACTCCTCGTAGTTGCTGTTGCGCCCGGTCATCCACTCATCCTCCGGCAGGAAGTAGCCCAGCGTGTCGTGCGTCAGTCCGAGGAAAAGGCGATGGCGCGCGCCCATCGACGCGCGCAGCGGCAGCGCCAGCCGCGTCAGCACCTCGCCGGGCGCCGCGATCGCCTCGAGGTCGCCGCCGATGCTGACGTAGCCGCACTGCGTCGGCAGGTACGTGCGGCCTTCGCGCCGGACGAACCGCCGGTCCGCCATGCCGGCCAGCGCGGCGACGATCTGCGCCAGGTCCGCGCGGCCCGATGCATGCAGCGCCAGCGCGGCCGCTCGCAGGCCGCCGCTCCTGCTCAGCACCGACAGTGCCGGGCCCGCCCGACCGACCGCGTCCTGGACGCCCTGCGACAGCCGCTCGAAGTTCATCGGGATCTCGAGCGGCTCCGTCCGCACGCGCAGAAAGCCGCCTACAGTGCTGGCGGACGACAGCGACGACAGGGCGGCGCGCGCCACGGTTTCACCGAGCGACTGCGCATGCTCGAAGCCGCCGTCAACCGCCGGATTCACGTCGCCGATCGCGCCGTTGACGTAGATCGCGACGCCACCCAGCTCGCGCTCGACGGCGTCGACCGTGTACCCGCACCAGTCGCGCGACACCTCCGTGTTCGACGGGCCGCTCGCGGTGGGGTGGCAGGCGTAGTTGACGAGCGTCGCGACCGGCGCGCCGGCCGGCGACGTGAGGCGCAGCGTCGTCAGCGTCTCGTCGGTCTCCGGCCAGCCCCGGCGGTTGCGCACCACGCTGCCCAGTGACTTCGTCGCGGCGGCAGCCGTCGCCGGCGCCATCGCGCTGAACGCCTGCCAGATGGCGCTGGCCGCACGATGGGCGACGTGCGTCTCGTAAGCGCGGCCGGTGCCGCCCCATAGGCCCTGCATGTCCGGGCTGGCATGACTGTGTGTGCAGGCGATGACGATATTCGACGCCGGCAGATGCGTGAGCCGCGCGGCGTCGTCGCGGATGGCGGCGAGCAGCGGCCCGGCGGCCCCGACGAGGTCGAGCGACGCGAGCACGAACGCCGTCGAGCCGTCGCCCAGGGCGAGGGCGCGGCAGCGCGGCTCATCGTGGACGGCCGTGGCGCGGCGCTGGCGGTAGCTGCCGAAGCCGCCGAGGTACACGCCCTCGCGCAGGTCCTCGGGTCGGGGCGTGATCGCGACGGACGCGGCGCCGGCGAGCAGCTCGCTCATTCCAGATCGATCAGGTGGTCTTCGATGACGCGGCTGGGCGTGAGCCACAGCACCAGCCCGAGCCCGGCGGCGACGACGAGCAGATCGTCGAGCTGGCCGAGGACCGGGATGAAGTCCGGGATGACGTCGATCGGGCTGGCGAGGTAGACCAGCACGAGCGGCATCACGCCCTTCACGAGGCCCGGCGTCTCCGGGTCGCGGAACAGCCGCCACGCGAGCTGCAGCTTCGCGCGGAGCGAGAGCTTCATGATGCGGCGGCGGAGCTCGTTCTTCACGGTGGGATTATAGGCGGGAGCACGGGACGCGACCAGACGCCGCGCCGGACGACGTCAGCGCCGGGCGAAGCGCCAGCGCGCGCCCTCGCCGTGAGCGCGGCCCAGCGCCGCAGCCGTGACGCGGGTCTGCAGCTCAGCGCGCAGCGCCTCGCGCTCGATGCGGGCGGACGCGGTGGCGCGCGCGTCGGCGTCCACGGCGTCGAGCAGCGCGAACCCGTCGAGCCAAGCGCGGTGCCGGAACAGGCCGAGCCACTCGGCTGCGACGGCTGGCGACCCGGCGCTGCCGCGCCCCAGCACGGCCGATCGGGGCACGTACATGGCGAGAGCCTCACCCATCGCTCCGACGTTCGCGGCGAGCAGTGCCGACACGCGCGCGAACGCCGCTTCGGCCGCCGCACGCTCACCTTCGTCAAGCCCGATGCGCGCGATGGCGCGCGGCAGCTCGTAGCAGATGAGCGCGTAGACGCCAAGCCGGACGCAGTCGGCAGGCGACGTGTCGCCATAGCGCGACATCGCGAAGGCGGCGCGCCAGGGAGCCGGCGTCGCGAACATGTCGCCGCGGTCCCACGCATCGAGCGCGCGCAGGTACCGCGTGGCCGCTTCGATCTCCAGCCGTTCGACCCACGCGGCTGCGGTGCCGAACGCGCCGGCAGCGGCCGCGCGGCGGAGGCAGGAGGCGTGCATGGCGTAGGCGCGACAGAACGGGGCACGGTGATCCCCCGCGGCGTCAAGTCGCGCGACGCGCGCGGTCAGCACGTCGACCAGCTCCGCCAGGTCGCGGATGCAGTCCCGGCGAGCCGAAGGGCCGGATACCGTCGCGTCGCTCTTCGAATGCTGGCCGTGTTGGAGCTTCATCTCGATTTCCGGGCGGCAAAGGCAACAGATCCGGGCCTGCGCGCCGATTGTTGAGATAGCGGCGGACCGTTGAGCAGGAACGGTCATCCGGCTACCTCCTTCCTCTGCCTTGTGACAGGGCCTCGCATCCGGCGGGGCCTTTGTCCTTCCTGATCACAACGAATCTCCGGCCCCGGCATTGCCGGCTTGCCGTCGACCCTCTCCGCGTGAGCTCCCGTCACTCCCGGGGGCTAGGTTCACAGCTCCGAGCGCAGGAACCGGCCCCAGAGGTCCCGGGAAATGCGGTGCGCGTCCGCCGCGACGCCAAACCGCTGGAAGTGCTCGCACAGGCGCTCGACGTCGCGCTCCAGCAGAGTCAGTGCGCCGGAGTTGAACCGCGGGTCGACCGCCTGCGGGAAGTCGATGATCCGCACGTCGCCGCCGTGATACAGCACGTTGTACGCCGAGAGGTCGCCGTGCACCCGGTCGTTCGCCAGAGCCAGCTCGACGTTGCCGATGAGCCGCGCGAACACCCGGCGCGCCTCCGCCCGCTCGAACCGCACGTTCGCGAGCATTGGAGCCGGGGCATCGGCGTCGCCCACGTACTCCATCAGGATCACGCTGCCCGACTGCGCGATCGGCTCCGGCACGTCCGCGCCGGCCCGGTGCAGCGTCAGGAGCGTCTCGTACTCGTCGCTCACCCACCTGCCGAACGCCATCTCGCGCCCTGCCCGGCTGCCGGCGATGATCGCGCGCGCCTCACGGCGCTGCTTCTGCCGCAGCCGTCCCTCCACGTACATGGCATCGTTGCTGAACTGCCGCACGTTGCGCGAGCGGTACACCTTCGCGGCGACGAGCGCGCGACCGCTCGCCGGCCCGCCCTCGCAGCAGTAGACCGTCGCCTCCTTCCCGCTCTTCACCACGCCCAGCACGTCGGTGATGATGCCCTGGTCGATGAAGCAGCCGATCGCCTCGAGCTGCTCGTTGTCCCTGTTCTTGCCCAAGCTGTCCTCCACGCGCGGCCGTGCGGCCGCTGCGATGCTTCGTGTTCGATTCAATGGCGGTGTGCGTCGGAGTTCGTCCATCGGCCATTGCGGCACCTCCTTATGTCACCTTTGCTGCTCGTCCATGCCAGCGCACGACAGAACCGGGCGCGGTGTCGCGCCCGGCTCCATCACGAAAAGAGCCGCCCCGCAGGCGGCCTATCGAAGCTCAAACATCAACGAGGATGCCCGATCAGGCAGCCACCTCCAGGGTGCGCGACGCCGCAGTGCTCGTGACCTTGTCGTCCATCGTCGCGCCTCCTTCCCTGACCGGTGCCTGATGCTGCGACGAGCGTAGCCGCACCGCCGCCACCGTGTCAACCCCCGCCGTTACGGCGCCGGCGCGCCGGGCCCTGCGCCGCTCCGCGTCAATCCCAACTGCCGCATGAACGTGAGCGAATCGTAGTACGCGGTCTCTCGCTTGATGCGACCAGTCGCCGGGTCGAACTCGAAATGCGCGATGATCCGCAGCTCCAGCTTGCGCCCCGTCGGCGGGATGCCGCGATAGACGCCGTCGTGCGTGCCGCTCAGCGTCAGCTCGATCACGCACGCGTCCTCGCCGAACGTCCAGCGGTCGATGCGCCGCACCAGCCCCGGGAAACCGTCCCACAGGTTGCGGTAGTTGTCGATGATCTCGTCGCCGCCCCGGAACCGCGCGCCGGTCGGCACGTCCTCGAACTCTGGTCCCCGCTCGATGTAGGTGGCCAGCACGCGCGCGCGGTCGCCCGCGTTCTCCGCGTCGACGTGCTCCTGCAGCACGCGCCGCATCGTCTCCTGTGACAGCATCCTCTCCTCCGCGTACTATTCCGGGAGTGTACAGCAGCACCGTGATGTGAGAAGGCACAATTACAGCTACAGCCAAGCCCGAGACGGAGGACACATGACGAAGATCGTCGCCATCGGCGTCGGCAGCCTCGTGTTCGGCGTCGAGCTGCTGCGCGACGTCTACCAGACGCCCGAGCTGCGCGGCGCCGAGCTGTGGCTCGTCGACCTCGACCCGGAGGCGCTCCGCCGCATGGGCGGGCTGGCGGCGCGTCTGAACGCGGCGTCCCACTGGGACGTCACGCTGCGCACCACTCCCGACCGGCTGGAGGCGCTCCCCGGCGCCGACTTCGTCGTCACGTCGATCGCCCACGACCGCGACAACACCTGGCGCAAGGACCACGAGCTGGCGCTCAAGCACGGCTTTCCCAGCGTCCTCAGCGAGAACGGCGGCCCGGGCGGCCTCTCGCACACGCTGCGCTCCATCCCGCCGATGCTCGCCGTCGCGAAGGACGTCGAGCGGCTGGCGCCGCACGCGTTGCTGCTCAACTACACCAATCCCGAGAACCGCGTCTGCCTCGCCATCCACCGCTACACCGACGTGCGCAGCATCGGCCTCTGCCACGGCGTCGCCGAGACGGTGGAGTGGGTCGCGGAGATGCTGGAGATGCCGCGCGACGACGTCGACCTGCGCGGCGCCGGCACCAATCACTTCGTCTGGATCACGTCCCTCGCCGACCGCCCCTCCGGCCGCGACCTCCTCCCCACGCTGCGCGAGCGCCTTGGCGACGCCCCGCCCGAAAAGTGGCGCCTCTGCACGATGCTCTACGACCGCTTCGGCGTCTTCCCGACGACCGGCGACAACCACGTCGGCGAATACCTCCCCTGGGCGGCCGAAATGCTCGGCACGGAGGGCTACGACTTCGACGGCTACGCGCGCAACCGCGTGCTCTCGCAGCGCAACCTGGACGCCTGGGCCGCCGGCACGAAGTCCGTCGCCTCCCTTCTCGCGAAGCCGTCGCACGAGTCGCGCCTCGGCCACTCCTGCACCGAGATCATCGCCGCGCTCGTCTCAGGCCGCACCGTGCGCCGCCCCTCGTTCATCATCCCCAACGACGGCTACGTCGAGAATCTGCCTCGCGACGCGGTGGTCGAGGTGCCGGGCATGATCAGCGACGGCACGTTCCGTGGCATGGACGTCGGCCGTCTCGCCGGGCCAGTCGCATCGATGGTGGAGCGCGAGATCGCGATCGAGGAGCTGGCCGTCGAGGCCGCCGTCACCGGCTCGCGTGAGAAGGCCCTGCAGGCGCTGCTCATCGACCCCTGCGTCCACAGCGCCCGCGCCGCCGAGGCCTTCCTCGATGACGTGCTAGCCGCGCACCGCGCCCACCTGCCCGCGTTCTGGGACTAACGCGCCATACGACCGTCCATTAAGTCTGCGTTACGTCCGGTGGGACGCTGACATCCCGCCGCGCGACCGTTCCCGGGCGCCGCTACAATGATGGCCGGAGAATCCGCCAGGAGACCGGAGAACACGTTATGTCGATGAACGGCGACCAGAAAGACTACGTCCTCACGACCTGCCGCGACCACGACATCAAGTTCATCCGCCTCTGGTTCACCGACATCCTCGGCTCGCTCAAGTCCTTCGCCATCACGGTCGAGGAACTGGAGCAGGCGCTGGACGAGGGCCAGGGGTTCGACGGCAGCAGCATCGAGGGCTTCGCCCGCATCGACGAGTCCGACATGATCGCCATGCCCGACCCCGCGACGTTCGCCATCCTCCCCTGGCGCCCTCGCGAGCGCGGCGTCGCCCGCATGTTCTGCGACATCCAGCAACCCGATGGCACACCGTTCGAGGGTGACCCGCGCTTCGTGCTGAAGCGCCAGCTCAAGCGCGCCGCCGACCTCGGCTACACCTTCTACGTCGGGCCGGAGCTGGAGTTCTTCTACTTCAAGTCGTCCGAGGCCCCCGAGGGGCTGGACAAGGGCGGCTACTTCGACCTGACGCCGCTCGACGTCGCCAGCGACCTGCGCCGCCAGACGGTGCTGACCCTCGAGGAGATGGGCATCGGCGTCGAGTACAGCCACCATGAGGTGGCGCCGAGCCAGCACGAGATCGACCTCCGCTACACCGACGCGCTGACAATGGCTGACAACGCGATGACGTACCGCCTCGTCGTCAAGGAGGTGGCGCTGGCGAACGGCGTCTACGCCACGTTCATGCCCAAGCCGCTCGAGAACGAGAACGGCTCCGGCATGCACACGCACCAGTCGCTGTTCAAGGGCGACCGCAACGCCTTCTTCGACCCGGCCGACGAGTACCACCTGTCGCCGATCGCGAAGTCGTACATGGCCGGGCTCCTGCGCCACGCGCCGGAGTTCACGCTGGTCACGAACC
>Ga0153916_10002923_pt1 | contig 12571 bp, 8 predicted proteins | sample Opewatmetagenome_FD_109642 | JGI IMG/M metagenome (GOLD analysis project Ga0153916, IMG submission 109642) | Freshwater wetland microbial communities from Ohio, USA - Open water 3 Core 3 Depth 4 metaG | ecosystem: Environmental > Aquatic > Freshwater > Wetlands | place: USA: Ohio, Lake Erie, Old...
AAATCGACGAGATGGGGCGAAGTGTATAGACCGACCTTCAGACCGTGTTGCTGGAGAATTTCCGAAGTGAAAGCGCAGACCGAACCCTTCCCGTTGGTCCCGGTCACGTGCACGGACTTGAAATCATCCTGAGGATCTCCGATTCTCGAAAGAAACTCAGTCACGTTTTCTAGACCTAGCTTGATCCCGAATCTCTCGAGGTTGAACATCCATCGGGTGAGATCCGCGTAGGTCATGGATGGGGACAGACCATGCCGATTCTTAAGAACTTCTCTGGTGTTCTTCTGCGAGGCTACTGGTCCATTCCGACAGCGATGCACCTTCTGATTTCGCCAGCTTCTTCATTTCCTTGAGGATTCCAGAGCTGTACTGAGCAGCTTTCTTCGGACGGTTGCGTGATGGCAGGCTAAGCAGCTCAGCCACTTCCCTTAGCAGAATCTTCCTTCCCGAGGTCGAGACCTTCCTGTCAAGCGGGAGTAATCTTGAGAACTCTATGAGTTCATTGTTGACGAATGGGAACGCAACTCGCTTCCCCATAGCCCTTGCCGCCTTGGATATGGACTCACTCTCTCGAAGCATCTTGTCGAGGTCATCCGCCATCATCTTCTCCGGGTTCTGAGCCGAGATGTACTTCGCGTAGCCTCCGAACAGCTCATCGGCTCCGTGCCCAGCTAGCATCAATCTCTCTCGTGATCGCTTGAGCACGGCGAGGACTGGAACCGTGTATGCCAGCTGCATCGGGTTCGAAGTGCCAAGTGTGTCCGAGACTTCTCGCACAATCCCAGGGATCTCCTCTTCTGTCAACTCGACAAGAGTCAAATCAAGGGATTCGGAATCAGCGCGACCCTTCACGTTCCGTTCGTCAAATGAACCACGCACGACACAGGTGTAACACCGAACGTTCGCGAATTCCTTGGAGATTGCAGCCAAGATTGAACTGTCCAACCCGCCTGAATACGCCACCGACAAAACGGCCTCACCCGAGACGGCCGTCTCGACGGACTTGCGCAGTAGCCCAAGGGCCTCGGTTGCCTCCATGTTGTTGTGCCCGACAAGTCAGCGACGAGAAAAAACCATCGCCGGCTCAAAGCGCATGATTGTCGTGTTCGTGTCGCCTGAATCTTCCATCCGACAAGAAGCTGCTAACTGGCCTGTCTGGGGCAGCCAGACGATTACCAAAGGCTTAAAAAGCACAAGTCTCATTTACCTGCACTCCTAGCTTTCGAACCGCCTGATTGGAGGGCATAGTTCATGGCTGACGAAGACCTGATGAAAGTCAAGGTTTGCTTTATCGGTGACGCGGGTGTCGGAAAGACGAGCCTGATCAAGAGGTTCGTGCTTGACGTGTTCGATGACAGATACATCGCCACCATTGGAACCAAGGTAACCAAGAAGATCGTCGATGTTCAGGGACCTCACGGACAGGCCAAGGTCATGATGCTTGTCTGGGATATCATGGGGCAGAAGGGTTTCAGAGAGCTGCTGCGAGAGGCGTACTTCTTCGGCGCGCACGGCGCGATTGCAGTATGCGACCTCACGAACAAAGAGACTCTAGAGGAGCTGAGGTACTGGATAAAGGCCCTCACCGATGTCGCCGGCGATGTGCCGATAGTGTTCGCTGGCAACAAGGCCGACCTTGAGAACGAGCGGGTCGTAAAGGAGTCTGACCTGATGGACCTAGCCGCGAAGTACAAGGCACATGCGCACCTTACGAGTGCCAAGACGGGCCAGAATGTCGAGGCCGCGTTCAAAACGCTCGCGCTGGCGATATCCGAGAAGATGAAGCCGTAATCGTGGCCAGTACCATTCCCAGTATTGATAACGGTCGGAGAATACTTATAAACCCAGCATCTGCTATGAAACCCCGTAAGGAGGTGGGTGAACGATGTCCACCCAGTGCGGCAATTCTCATATAGCGGAGAGTAGGAGACGTCCTCCCGGCAATATGCGATTACTGTTGGCGCTCCTGATTCTGCTTTTGCTGCTTTTCTCCGGGATTCCAATGCTAGACCGTGCGGCTGATCGCGCAGCTGCGGATTCCTTTAGCTCATGGAGCCGAGTCTTTCACCTGCATGATGGCGCGACCTATTCAGCGGGATTCTATGATTGGATGAACTCCTCGGACCCGGCAAACCCGGGTTACACCGACTACGACGGCGACGGACGGCAAGGAATCAGCATCAAGAAGAACACGCCCGCCCAGAAGTATCATGCATGGATGTTGTACCCTTCGGTGAAGTCAAGTGTCCGGATGGCCGGAGACATGGGCGTTCATATCTGGGCCAAATCGGTAGACAATGAATCGGGGACGATAGTTCTCGCATCATTCTACGATGTCACACAATCGCAATTCTCAGATCCATTGGGTCAAGGAACTCTCATAGGCCAGGCATCTTCCTCACTCACCGGCCCTCTGTACGACGAGTTCCAGATGGTCAACATATCGATCCCTTCTGCATCATATGTGCTGCCAGCCAATCACAATCTGTGCCTTGTTGTGGAGAGAGGAGATTCGATTGCCTCTGATCTGCTCCTGGTGTACTATGACAAGAACGACTATGATTCCACGATCACACTCACCACGAACGACTTCATTTCCATGGACGACGCATGGATGGAGGACATCAGCGGGACCGCGAAGAGCATTTTCTCGGACCTCGAGGACGCCATTGTGTTCGCGAACATCTCGGACCCATATGGCGCGGTCGATATTCAGGGAGCGAATGTGACCATCCGCTACTCAGGCAACCAGACAGTGGTCGTCCCCGCGCTGTCGATGTCATTGTCAGATTGGGACCGCGCTGCAATACCGTACTGGAACGTGTTCGAGATTACTCTTCCGACACTTGGGGCCGGGTCCTACGTCGCAAATGTCAGCGCAAGCGACTCAGACGGGCATCCTTCGTGGCTCAACGTTTCGTTCTTAATCGTCGCAGTCGACCACTTCCGTGTGATCGCACCAACAGTCATCACTGCAGGGCTCCCGTTCGCGATCGACGTGACTGCGCAAGACCCCGCCGACCAGACTGTGACGGACTGGGCCGGTACGGTCCAATTGAGCGCATACAGAACAGACAAGTTACTTCTGGCCAACGGCACACTGTCGAACACCACCATACCTTTCGGCACTGGCGACCAGGGACATGTGAATATCACTGACGAGACATACAGCTACGCCGAGGAGCAGATCTACATCAGGGCGTCGTACGGTCCTCGCTTGGGCTGGAGCGTTCTGATTACGGTTCGGAGCAGCCCCGTCGTCACCGTGGAGATAGCCCCCCCTGGACCGCTTGAGTTGAGCTCAGGGTCGTACCAGCCTTTCACAGCAAGAGGCAGGGATTCTCTTGGCAACACAAACACTAGCTGGACGCCGTACTGGAACGTCACACCCTCTATAGGTAATATCACCCCGAGTGGCCTCTCGGCAACTTTCTATGCAGGCGGTGCTGGCCCCGGGAATGTCACATGTACGAACAACCTGACAGGTGCGAGCTCAAACGTGTCCATAGTAGTTGTCTCGGGCTCGCTAGTACGGATCAACATCTCATCCCCTTCGTACCCGCTAGTGATTCAAGAGGCCAATTCCGTGGTCCTGACTGCGACGGGCTACGATGCTTTCGATAACGTCGTGAACATATCGGGTGCTTGGTGGTTCACAACGGCCGGCACTGTCACAGGGTCGGGGCCGTCGGCAACTTACAAGGCAGGATATGTTCCTGAGCAGGGCGTCATCGAGTGCAGGATTGGCAGTGTGATAGGATCCCTCGCGGTTGAAGTCGTGAATTCCGATTGGGGACCTTGGCTTATGCCCATCAACCCCCAGTTTCGGAACGAAGACTCTGGGAATTGGGACCTGTCGCTCACAGGGATATGGCAGCACGGGAACGGCACAACGGGGTTGTCCTGGTGGGTCGAGGACGTGAACTACTCTCTGTACTTCATATTGCACGATCCTGAGAACCGCGCAGTGATGCAGTTCTACACGCAGCTCGATCAATTCGGCGATGATGAGTTCACGTTGTGGGTCATCGATTCCGACGGATACATGGCCTATCAGATAGTGACGGTGAGTATCATCCCAATCAACGACCCCCCGACTTTCGTCAATCGCCCTCCAACTGAGCTGTATGTCACATTCGACATTGAGTATACTTTCGACTACACGTACTACGTTTCCGACGTGGACAACGCGTTGTCCGAGCTCAATATGTCATCAGATGGTGCCCCGAATATCTGGTTCGACTCGTTGAACGCCCACTTCAACTATTCAGGGAAGTCTTCATACTTCAAGATCGTCGTAGTGGAAGTCAAGGACCCGAAAGTCGCAAAATCCGAACTTAGCATCGTCGTGAAGGTCACGAAAGACATCCCGCCCTCTCTCAACTCGAGCCTGCCGGACCTTATCATCGACGAAGGAGTCAACGACTACTTTGCGTTCGATCTCGATGATTACTTCTACGACCTCGACGGCTCGATGTTGATATACACAACCGGGTTCGAGAACATACCCGCGCCCGTAATCAACAGCACGACCCATAGGGTCTACTTCTCGACGCCTGGTGAGTGGTCAGGCGTGACCAAGGGGACATTCACAGCAACAGATCCAGAAGGCGCTCTAAAAGTGGACACTGTTACCGTGACTGTCATCGCGGTTAACGACCGGCCCGTAATCAAGCCAATAGACACGGTCTACGTGCGGTACTCACAGCCATACTACCTGTACCTCGCACCTTATGTGTTAGATCCCGACAACTCGATGGAGTCCCTCGATTTCCAGATAAACGACACGCATGTGATCCGCGGCGCAAGCGTGACTGGAGCGGATCGACTTGAAATGCTGTTCCCAGCAAATCTAACCGGACCCGTCTACTCGGACCAGTATCGCGTCTGGGTCATGATGAATGTAACCGACCCGCTGGGTGAGACGGCGTCCGTCGAATTCGAGGTCTGTGTGACTGATAACCAGCCTCCTCAGGTCGTAGCCGAGAACCCGGACCAGCTGTACTTCACGTTCCCTGAGGATACATACTTCAACGACACGATCCAGCTCTATGATCTCATATTCGATCAGGACGATGGCTGGCTCAACTTCACGATCACATCATCGGGTCTACACGTTCATTGGGACATCCAGACATCGGGATACGTCGGACTAAGCGCCTCCGAGAACTGGTCAGGCACGGAGACTCTGGATATCGTTGGCAAGGACGATGGCAACGCATGGGCGTTCGTCCAGATATTCGTGGTTGTGACTCCTGAAAACGATGCCCCGATTGTGGTGAATCCTCTCGATGACATGATTGTCACAGGGGGGCCCAGAAACACGCAGTACGACATCTCTGTGGTTTTCTTCGACAGCGACAATGAGGAATTGACCATCATCTCGGGCCCTGATAAGACCGCCCAGGTGGTCGGTAATACTCTCTATGTCAGCCTTCCGGCAGGAAAGGATGTAGTGACCGTCACGCTTCAGGCGACCGACGGCGAAGAAACATCATCGATGGTCATATTCAAGGTGGGAGTTCGCAAGACGATCGCAGAGAAGATAGGCTATCCATACACCCTTCCGCTCGTCCTGCTAGCAGCTGGTGTCGCGGGTTATTTCATAGGCACTAGAATCCCCAGACCATACGCGCTTGAGAACCTCTTCCTGATCCACAATGACGGGAGACTTGTAGCTCACGTCACTAAAGAAGAGAACACCAATCTCGACAAGGACGTCGTTAGCGCCATGTTCACCGCTGTCCAGGAGTTCGTGCGCGACTCGTTCCAGAAGGGCGAAGTGGGCTTGAAGAAACTGGAGATCGGGGACAAGAACGTGATGATTGAGAAGGGCAAGTCAGCGTACCTGGCTTTGATTTACTCGGGTTGGCCACAGAAGGATATATTCGAACTGCTGCCGGTCCTTCTCAGGGATATCGAGGAGCGCTACAAGGAGAAGCTCGAACGTTGGAACGGAACGATGAAGGCCGTCCCCGGCGCAGAGAGGATGCTCCAGGAATACATGGCGAACGCGTTCAAGCCCGGCTCCTGGCACGAAGAGGAAGAGATTGCAGAAGAGGAGTGGGTGGATATCCTCAACAAAGAGACCTAGACGGCTCTGTTGTCAAGTACCCTGAGGGCATACTGATACAAGGTCTCCCTTGGCTCGTCTAGATCCATGCTGTAATCCTCTTTCATCCTCAGTGCTATTGCGCGTCTCATGAACGACATCGGCATGCACCCTGAGTAGATGAGCGAATCGTGGAAGAACCTGAGATTGAACCTGGCGCCCATCGTCCTCTGGACATCATCGCGCATCTGGAGCACGCCGAGCTTTCCGACGAAGTATGACATGAAATACGTGGGACTGAGCATTATTGCCTTCGCCTCACTCGTGGCCGCATTCATGTTCGTTTCCGTCTGGGCAGCTATGAATTCCGCTGCGTTCTCTACCGACATGGCGCTCATAGACAGCTTCACATCGCATATCTGCCTCGCGATCCTGAACGCAATATCGTTCAGTATCATCAGTCTCCCCAGCAGGCTGTCGTTGTATCCTTGGGACAGCATCATGTCTTCGCAGTAGAGTGCCCAGCCTTCCGCAAAGTCGGATGATTGAAAGAGGGGGCGCATGAGCGAAGGGTGGAGGTTCATGCAGACGCCGTGGAGGTGATGCCCAGGATAGCCTTCGTGGACAGAGGTATTGATTATTGAGGTGTAGCTGTGTTCCTCCAGGAGGGCCGGATTCCCATCATCTGGAGTTACTAAGAAGATTCCGTTCATGTCTTCGTCGAACCTGCCTGGTTCGAACTGCGCAGCATAGGCCAGGACATGCCTCATGAAGTAGGGCGTCTCGATTACGCTCAATTGTTCGCCCTTCGGCAGGGTCACAAGCTTCTTCCTCTTGACATAATCCCTCGCTTTCAGGACGGAGCTCCTGTATCCGTCTAGAGCTTCTTTCGAAGTCGCCGGATGGTCGCTCCTCATCTTGCGGATGGCATCCTGAGGCCGGCCGGAGCTGACGATCTTCTTCGAGATTTCCACCTTTCTCCTGTTCACGTCCTCCAAATGCAGTTCCGCAATGCGAAGCGTCTCGTCGGCGTTGACTCCAAAGCCTTTCATAAGAAGATACTTCTTGTAGAGATCGGGACCGATTGCGTATTCCTCAGAAGCGCCAGGTATGATGTCCTTCCTCATCCAGATGTTGTGCTCCTCGATTGCAGCCGCCGCTTCTTTCGCGGCGGCCTTGAGCCTCCTAGTGATGTCCTTATTCTGGGATCTCGCCTCGCAGAGTTCCTCGATATCCTTAAGGAACTTCGGAAGCCGGTCCCCCGTCTCGCACTGGACTTCGTTCCAGAGTCTGTAAGGCGTCTTGACCAGCTTCTGAGCGGTCTTCATGAACGCTGGAATTCTCTCCAATCTTGCCGCTATCGATTGTAACCTTTGCTCGAGCGGTGGGTGGTTCCTGGTATACAGGAAAAAGAGAGAATCGCCAATCTCCCTCGCCGCCATAGATGCCTTCTCCTCCATGCGTAGCTCGGCAAGCTCGAAGATCCTCAACTTCAGAGAGTGTATCGCAAGATCCCTATCGATAAGCTCATCACCGGATAGAGATGTCCCGTCGATGCGCGAGAGCTGATCGACGATTTCACCCATCCTTTCGAGCTGATGCCGGAAGGATTGCGCACTCCAATCAGGGAGAAGATCGTCGTATTTGTGCCATCCGAGGTGCGTCGCGTAGGTGGGCTCCCAGCTGAGAACTTCGTCTAGGATTGCCTCTGATGTGCGCCTGAACGAAGAAGTTTCCGTTGTGATGCCCGCGCGCAATGTGCACAGTACGACTTAAAGGTATATCAGGACTGCCCGTGGAAAACACTGGCGGGGAAGGAAACCCTCATGATTCCCTCTCGCAAAGGCTTATACACGCCTCAAATCATCACATCCACCCAGATGTCTAGTTCCTCCAAGCCTTCTGTGACGGTCACACTCAGGCGTGACCTGGGCCTTCTTGATGTCACGATGATCGGCGTGGGCGCGATGATAGGCACCAGCATCTTCGTTCTCATAGGCGTAGTCACCGCGGAAATCGGCTCAGCTATCATTCTTCTCCTGATTCTCAATGGCATTGTCACCATCTTCACGGCCTCCACATATGCTGAGCTCGGTTCATCCTTTCCGGAGGCTGGTGGCGGCTATCTGTGGTCGAAGAAAGCTCTTCCTCATCCAGCAGGATTCATGTCTGGCTGGCTCTCTTGGTTTGGCCATACTGTAGCCTGTAGTTTTTACTCCGTTGGATTCGGCATTGCCCTTGTTGCTCTCATGGAGTACTTCGAGATCGATTTCTTCGGATTGAGTCAAACCCTGATGGTGAAGGTCTTTGCAGCTGCCGCCATTCTGTCCTTTCTTGGAATAAACTACGCAGGAGTAGGCGCTACCGGCAAGACTGGATCGACCGTGACTCTTGTACAGTTGTCAATCATCGCCTTCTTTGTGATATTCGCTCTCCTCTTCGCCTTCGATTCGAAAGGGGTCCATGTTATTGATAATTTCGAGCCTCTATTCCCCGAAGGGAAAGGATTCTCGGATGTCTTCATGGTAATGGCTTTCACGATCCTGGCATTCGAGGGATACGAGATCATTGTCCAATGTGGAGAAGAGGTGAAGAACCCGAAGAAGAACATACCGAAAGCCATCTTCATCTCGATACTGGTGGCGGTCGTCCTCTACATTCTGGTAGCGATTGCCTGTCTTACAAATTTCACTCCTCTCGAGATAGGAAATGAAGGGGAGAACGCTGTCTTCTTCACCGCTGAAAGCACGCTCCCAATCCTTGGCGCTCCGCTGATGATTGTCGGCGGGGTGCTCTCCGCCATGGCTGCATTGAATGCGACTGTCTTCTCGTCATCAAGAGTGAGTTTCGCTATGGGAAGAGACGGTTCGTTGCCCAATGTCTTTGGGCGCGTGCACGCCGCACGGAGAGTTCCTCATAATGCGATCCTAATCACTGGCGTGATCATGTTGGTCATGTCTCTTTTCCCTCTTGATGTCATAGTCGCCTCCACATCTGTCGTCTTCCTTCTGCTGTTCACTCTTGCCAACCTCGCATCCATTTGGCTGATACCTCGACTGACGAGGATGGATATCGGGTTCAAGACGCCTCTTTTTCCTTTGTTCCCGGTGATTGGCGTCATCACGAAACTCTCACTGGCAGTATCCCTTTGGTGGCTTGTTCCTGAAGCATGGTATGTGACGCTCATCTGGGTTGCCATTGGTCTTGCCGCATCGATATTTGCCAGGCCTGAAAGATACGAATCGATTGTGGAACGGAGAAGGATCCCCCAGAGGCCCCTCACGAAGGCTGAGATGGAGAGGTACCGTGTGTTCCTCGCTCTCGGTGACCTCGGCGACCTCCGGTTGGTCGAGGCAGCGGGGATATTCGCGCGATACTTCAAGGGCGATTTGACCATCAACACTATCGTGGAAGTACCGAGAACGATACCTTTGGAGGCGATTGGCAAGGATGATATCGATGAAGTCTCCGCCCGCCTCAACAAGGCGGTCAAGGTGGCGCCAACGACAGTCGGTATCAGACCCCTGGTCTCAGTCTCATATGATGTTGCTGGACAGATACTCGATCAGACGAAGCACGACGCCGCAAACCTGCTCGTTCTCGGTTGGAAGGGGACTAGGCGGCGCGGAGGGACGATCCTTGGGAGAAACCTGGATCGCGTTGTGCGAGAAGCCCCCTGCGATGTTGCCATAATGAAGACCAAGAGGCTCAGCAAGAACATCGATAAGATCCTCGTCGTTGTTGGCGGGTACTTCGAGACGAGGAAGGCTCTCCTGCTCGCCCTGCCAATGGCAAGGGAATATGGTGCTAGCGTCGAGATCCTGGCCGTCATAACCGACGATAGCCAGATCGAGCTCATGCGCGGCAACGCCGAGCGGCTGAGCTTGATGAGCGAGAGAGTCCGTGTCAAGAACGATGTGAAGTACGTTCATTCGAAGTCGTTTGTCAACGTCGTGCTAGAGCACGCGCAGAGCTGCGACTTGCTGGTGATGGGGGCGAGTCCGCAATCAGCGCTCGAGCGAACAATGTTCGGAGCAGTCTATGACAGAGTGATAAGGTCCGTTGATGTGCCAGTCCTGATACTGAAGACTGCCAGGGCGGCGAGGGCGAGACAGGAGCTTTACCCCGGAACTCCGAGGGAGCCGATACCGGGCCTCGACTAGGCTCCCGACCCGCCAAACAGTTCGTCAATGGCCCTTCTGGCGGTCCTCGTCATGTCGAGTTTCTTGGTTTCCTCCCTGGCGAACCATTTCAACTCTGTTACTTCGGCGTTGGGTTTCAATTCCCCTCCGACGGGCTTAACGAGAAAATCGGCAAGGACATAATGATACCTCATTTTACCAGACTCCTCCTTTTCAATCATATCGAACACATTAATGAGCTCCAGCACTTGCACCTTGAGCCCCGTCTCCTCCTCGGCCTCCCGCATACAGGCTTCAGAGAGCTTCTCACCGAGCTCAACCAGCCCTCCGGGCACGCTCCACTTGCCGGCCCCAGGTTCGAAGGCCCTCTTCACTAGCAGTATCTTACCCTTCTCTATCGCTACCGCACCGACCCCAATCAATGGGTGATCTGGATACTCTCTTCGCGGTCCTTGGTTTGTTCGAATTTCTGTCATTCTACGACCTTCCGTCTTCTGATGATGTACAGCAAGATGACCATAGCGATCGCGACGACCGCGGCAGTCGAGATTGCGAGGATTTCCACATAGCTCGTCTTTTCCTTGTGGAGGCTCTGAAGTTCGAGGAAACCTCCGAGCAAGGCCTTCGTGATGACTGTCATCTGTTCCTGCGACAGACGGTCCACCGTGTCGTTCTCCGAGTGGTAGTATGGGTTGACCGGCAGTCCGTCCGCGAGTTCCTCTATCACAAGTATGCTCGGATATCCTGCCAGCCAGAATGAATAGTGGTCGCTGGCCCCGAAATTCGTCCCTGATACGAAAGTCAGAGACAGGTCCAAGCCGTATGCGGAGGCCGCCATCTCCAAAGGCTTAGCCATCGTGTTCGAGGAGGAGTCTCTGAATATGAAGGCCTCATTCTTGTCAGAGTCTCGATATCCGATCATGTCCATGATCGCCGTACCCGCGTAGAGCACTCCCTCTGCGAGTTCCTTCTGAACGAATGCACTGCTCCCGTTCAACCCGGTTTCCTCGGCCGCAAACGCAACGAACTTGACTGTGCTGTTGAACTTCTTCTCATGAAGCACCGTCGCCAGCTCAATCGTCGACGCCAACCCAGATGCATCGTCGTCAGCCCCTGGAGCGTAAGTTGAGTTCCCTTCTTCGTAGTCGAGAAGTGCCTGTGTCATGCTGTCGTAGTGCGCACCGAAGAGGTACTGAGGCGCGGCGGGGTCTGTGCCGTTCAACACCGCGATGACGTTGCGTTGCTGGTATCCCTTCACCTGGAAGTCCTGATAGGTCACCCAGAGCCCGAGCTCAGCGAATCTGTCGTGGATGTATATGCTGGCGTTCCACGCGGAGCTGAAAAGGAACGCTCTCGAACCGAAATCCTGGAGATCACTGACAGTGGATACGATCCGTTCACCGTCAACAAGGTTGACCAGGTCCAAGTATTGATTGCCATCTCCAGAGGTCGAGGACGAGAACGAAGTAGCCGTGACGAGGATAAATGATGCAGAGGTCAGGATGGTCAGGAGCAGACGTTGAGCGGATCTCCGGGCAGCCGTTCCTGAACGAATGGCAGCTGATGACATGTTCGCCCTTGGATTAGCGAAGGCCATTATAAAGAACTTAGGCCATTCATTCCTGTGGATGTCAGCAGCCGCTTCGAGTCGGTCTCAAAACAGCTCGGGGCTGGTCGTGCCACCGCAAGTTTCTACCCGTACAGCGAACTCAAGCATACCTGGAAGCGTGAGGGCGACCAGGTAGTCTTCAAGATCAGCGACTATCTGAAGCATTCCCCTGAAGACGTTCTTGATTCGATGACGTGGTACCTTGTTTGCAGGGCATTCCGCAAGAAATGCCCAAATGGACGAGCCGAGCGCTACCTAGCCTACTCACGTTCGACTGAACTCTGGTGCAAGGTGAAGGGACTCTATCTTGGTCGTTCGAAAAGCTTGATTCTGGAGCCGAGGGGAATGCACAGGGATTTGTCCACTGTTTTCAACTACGTCAACTCAAACTACTTCGCAAGCAAGATCCACAACCCGGTACTTGCATGGGTGTCCGAATCTCCTTCTCGGAGGCTTGGATTCTATTTCGCCCCCCTCAGGCTGCTAGCAGTGAACAAGACATTTGACTCTGAGCTCGTGCCGAGATACGCCCTCGAGTTTGTTGTCTATCACGAGCTCCTTCACCATCTCGATGCGACTGACGGGAGACCCAGGAGACGAGTGCATCACACGAAGAGCTTCAAGGAGCAAGAGAACCTCTTCTCGTCACATTCGGATGCTGAAAGATGGCTCAGGCGGATTGCGGCGGCGGGCCGCGCAAGAAGACATTGAAGAAGGTGTCCCCCGGGCGTAACAGCGCGGTTCACAGCATGCGAACGCACTCTCGCC
>Ga0153916_10002924_pt1 | contig 12570 bp, 12 predicted proteins | sample Opewatmetagenome_FD_109642 | JGI IMG/M metagenome (GOLD analysis project Ga0153916, IMG submission 109642) | Freshwater wetland microbial communities from Ohio, USA - Open water 3 Core 3 Depth 4 metaG | ecosystem: Environmental > Aquatic > Freshwater > Wetlands | place: USA: Ohio, Lake Erie...
GCTGATCCAGCAGTGGGACGGCAAGAAGTGGAACATCGTGTCCGACTGGATCGAACCCATGCGGGACGTGGTGCGCCCCAAGCTCGAGGCCGCCGCGGTGGACGAGGGCAAGAAGCTCGGCTATACGATGCGTGACTGCTCGAAAGAGAAGTAGGACGGAGAGGCAGGGCGCGCCGTGACCGATGCTCCTCCGCCGCTGCTGGCGGTCAACAACATCGAGGTGATCTACGACCACGTCATCCTGGTGTTGAAGGGCGTATCGCTCGCCGTCCCCGAGGGGGGCATCGTGGCCCTCCTCGGGGCCAACGGCGCCGGCAAGAGCACCACGCTCAAGGCCATCTCGGGCCTGCTCCGGACCGAGCGTGGCGACGTGACCAAGGGCAGCATCGAGTTCAGGGGTGATCCCATCCGGCGGAAGGACCCCTCCGAGGTGGTGCGGCGCGGCATCGTGCAGGTCATGGAGGGGCGTCACGTCTTCGAGCACCTGACGGTGGAGGAGAACCTCCTCACCGGCGCCTACACCCAGCGCGACGGACGCGCCATCAAGCGCGACCTGGAGAAGGCGTACGAGTACTTTCCCCGCCTGCGCGAGCGGCGGGGGGAGCGCGCGGGGTATGTGTCAGGCGGCGAGCAGCAAATGGTGGCTATCGGGCGGGCGCTCATGGCGCACCCGAAGCTCATGCTGCTGGACGAGCCGTCCATGGGCCTGGCCCCCATGCTCGTGCAGGAGATCTTCGAGATCGTCAGCCGGCTGAACCGGGAAGAGGGCGTCTCGGTGCTCCTAGCCGAGCAGAACGCCTTGATGGCGCTTCGTTTCGCCGACTACGCCTATGTCATGGAGAACGGCCGGGTTGTCCTCGACGGGGACCGCAAGACGATCAGCGAGAACGAGGACATCAAGGAATTCTACCTTGGGCTGTCCGGCGTCGGCCAGCGAAAGAGCTATCGCGACGTCAAGCACTACAAGCGCCGGAAGCGATGGCTGTCGTGAGCCCCTACCGGGATTTGTGAGCGCGAACGTAGAGATCCGCGAGGTGTCGAAATCCTTCGGCGGCGTCCAGGCCGTCTCCGGGGTGAGCCTCGACGTCAACGGGGGCGAGATCACCTCGGTGATCGGGCCCAATGGCGCGGGCAAGACCACCGTGCTGAACATGATCAGCGGTTTCTACCACCCCGACCGGGGGCGCATCCTGCTCGACGGCGCCGACATCACCAACCTGTCGCCGAGCTATGTCGCCGCCCGCGGGGTCGCGCGCACGTTCCAGAACATCGCCCTCTTCCGGGGCATGACCGTGCTCGACAACCTCATGCTGGGCCGTCACGTCCGGATGAAGGCCGGGGTGTTCTCGTCCTTCGTCTACTGGGGGCTCGCGCAGAAGGAGGAGGTTCGGAACCGCCGGCGCATCGAGGACCTGATCGACTTCCTCAAGATCCAGGACCTGCGCCGGCGCCCGACCGGCTCGCTCGCCTACGGCCTCCAGAAGCGGGTGGAGCTGGGCCGCGCGCTCGCCCTCGACCCCAAGGTCCTGCTGCTCGACGAGCCCATGGGCGGCATGAACCAGGAGGAGAAGGAAGACATGGCGCGCTTCATCCTCGACGTCAACGAGGAGTGGGGCACGACCATCATCCTCATCGAGCACGACATGGGGGTCGTCATGGACGTCTCCGACCGCGTGGCGGTGCTCGACATGGGTCAGAAGATCGCGGAGGGCACGCCCGACGAGGTCAAGGCCAATCCGCGCGTGATCAAGGCCTATCTCGGGGAGACGAAGCCCCGGCAGGAGCGTGCCCGTGGCTGAGCCGACGACGCTGCCGAGGCTGCTCCAGAGGAACGCGCGCGAGATGCGCGACCGTGCGGCCATCCGCGAGAAAGACCGGGGCATCTGGCAGACGCACACGTGGCTTCAGTACCACGACAACGTGCGCGACCTCGCCCACGGGCTGGCGGCGCTCGGCTTCAAGCGGGGCGACAAGCTCTCGGTCATCGGCGACAATCGGCCGCGGCTGTACTGGGCCCAGGTGGCGGCGCAGGCGCTGGGCGGCGTCCCGGTGCCGGTCTACCAGGACTCGATCGCGCGCGAGCTGGCCTACGTCTGGCAGCACGCGGAGGTCTCGGTCATCGTCGCCGAGGACCAGGAGCAGGTGGACAAGATCCTCGGGCTCAAGGACCAGCTGCCGGTGCTCCGCCTCGTGATCTTTGACGACCCGCGCGGGATGGCGCACTACCGTCAGGACTGGCTCCGCGCCTTCCGCGACGTCCAGGCCCTCGGGCGCAAGTTCGAGGCGACGCATCGGCGCTACTTCGAGGCGGAGGTGGACCTCGGCCGCCCCGAGGACGTCGCGTTGATCGCCTACACGTCCGGCACCACGGGCAACCCCAAGGGCGCGATGCTGACCCACGCCAACGCCGTCCAGACGGCGCGGATCTTCATGGAGGCGGAGGACGTCCGGCCCGATGACGAGTGGCTCTCTTACCTGCCCATGGCCTGGGTCGGCGACGCCATCTATTCGCTGGTTCTGAGTCTGACCGCCGGCTTCTGCTGCAACTGCCCGGAGAGCCCCGAGACCGTGCAGCGCGACCTCCGGGAGCTCGGGCCGACCACGCTGCTCGCCCCGCCGCGCATCTGGGAGAACATGCTCGCCTCGGTACAGGTGCGGGCCGCCGACGCCACGCCGCTCAAGCGCGCCGTCTTCGACCGCTTCCGGGCGGCGGCCGAGCAGGCCGAGATTCTCCGTACCGACGGCAAGCCGGTTCCGGCGGGGCTCCGCTTCCTCTGCGCGCTCGGCGAGTTCTTCGTATACCGGCCCATCCGCGACCAGCTGGGCCTGCGCCGCGCCCGCTGGTGTTACACGGGAGGAGCGCCGCTCGGACCCGAGACGTTCCGCTTCTTCCGCGCCTTCGGCGTCAACCTGAAGCAGGTGTACGGCTCCACGGAGCTCTCCGCGCTGGTCTCCATCCAGCCCGACAACGAGGCCAACCCGACCACGGTCGGCAAGCCGTGCCCGGGCATCGAGGTCAAGATCGCCGGCAAGGGCGAGGTGCTGATCAAGAGCGTGGGTGTCTTCAAAGGGTATTTCAAGGCCCCGGAGGCCACGCGCGAGGTCATCGATTCCGAGGGCTGGTTCCACACGGGCGACGCCGGATTCGTCGACCCGCGCGGGCACCTCGTCATCATCGACCGCGCCAAGGACGTGGGCGCCACGGCCGACGGCGCGCCTTTCGCGCCGCAGTTCATCGAGAACAAGCTCAAGTTCAGCCCGTACATCCGCGAGGCCGTGGTGTTCGGCAACGACCGGTCCATGGTCTGCGCCATGATCGCCATCGACTCCAACACGGTCGGCAACTGGGCGGAGCGCCACGGGGTGCCGTACACGAGCTACATGGATCTTTCCCAGAAGCCCGAGGTGCTGGAGCTGGTCCGCGAGGAGCTGCGGAAGGGCAACGCGACGCTGCCCGACCCGACCAAGGTGCGGCGCTTCCTGCTGCTGACCAAGGACCTGGAGGCCGACGACGCCGAGATGACGCGGACGCGGAAGCTCAGGCGCAGCCACATCGCCGACAAGTACGCGCCCGTGATCGACGCCTTCTACTCGGGCAAGAACGAGGTCGAGCTGGCGACCGTGGTGACGTACGAAGACGGCCGCCAGGCGACCATCCGCTCGCGCGTGCGCATCGAGGACGTGGACGCGGAGGTCTCGGCGCATGTTTGAGTGGGGGTTCTTCGGGCTGCTCATGTCCAACGGCATCCTGATCGGCCTCATGTACTCGCTCATCGCCATGGGCTTCGTGCTGGTCTACAAGGCGACCGACGCCATCAACTTTGCCCAAGGCGAGTTCGTCATGATCGCGGGCTTCGTGGTGGCGGCGGCGCTCGGGATGTACGGCGCCCCGCTGTGGCTGGCCGTCGCGGTCGGGCTCGGCGGCATGATCGGCTTCGGGTTCGGGCTCGAGCGCGTGATGCTGCGGCGACTCATCGGCCGGCCCATCATCGCGGTGGTCATGGCGACGATCGGCTTGGCTGCCGTCCTGCGTGGGCTCGGGCCGCTGGTCTGGGGGGCGGAGACGCGGCCGCTGCAGCTGCCGATCAGCGACGAGCCGATCGTCTGGGGCCCGCTCTTCGTCCCGCCCATCCAGCTTCTGGGGGCGCTGGTGAGCCTGCTGTTCGTGGGAGTCTTCGGCTGGTTCTTTCTGAAGAGCCGCAAGGGCATCGCGATGCGCGCGGTGGCGGACAGCCAGCAGGTGGCGATGGCCATGGGGATCAACGTGGAGCGCTACTTCGCTCTGGCCTGGGCCATGACGGGGGTGGTATCGGCCCTGGGCGGCATCATCTGGGGCAGCCTGCTCGGCGTGGACGTGCACCTGGCCCTCGTCGGATTCAAGGTTTTTCCGGTGGTGATCCTGGGCGGGCTCGACTCGATCCCCGGCGCCGTCGTGGGCGGGCTCATCGTCGGGGTGGTCGAGAACGTGGCGGCGGGATACATCGACCCCTATGTGGGCGGCGGCACCAAGGACTTCATCCCCTACGTGCTCATGATCGTGGCGCTCATGGTCCGCCCCTACGGCATTTTCGGCAAGACGATAATCGAAAGGGTCTAGGCCGATGATAAGGGCCCATCTGCTTCGTTGGCGAGCTTGCGGCACCCCTCGACGTACGTGGACGTTCGAGCTGAGGGGCGCAGCCCCGAGGCGAGGGCTGAGACAGGTTACGCCTCGGGGTGCCGCTGCGCTCGCCGCCCCGCATCTGGGTCATTCTCATCGCCCTAGACGCTCCACGGCGGGCTGGTAGGGGGAGCGCCGTGTTCCACCGAGAGTGCGGAGTTCTCAAGACCAGCTACGAGGCCGACATGGCCCTCTACCCGCTGCCGGTTGCGCGGTGGGCGGTGGGAGCTATCGCGGTCTTCTTCTTCCTCGTGCTGCCGCTCGCGGTCCACGAGTACTACCTCTCCATCGTCAACCTGGTGTCGATCGCCGTCGTCGGCGCGCTCGGGCTCAACATTCTGGTCGGTTACACTGGGCAGATCTCGATCGGCCACGGCGCCTTCATGTCTGTCGGCGCGTATACGGCGGCGAACTTCGCGGTGCGCCTGGGTGCTCCGTTCTGGATCGCCCTGCCGGCGGGCGGGCTCATGGCCGCTCTCGTGGGCGGGATCGTCGGCATCCCCTCGCTCCGCATCAAGGGGCTGTATCTCGCCATCGCTACGCTGGCCGGACAGCTGATCATCGAGTGGACCATCAACCACGTCACCTGGATCAGCGGCGGCGTCCAGGCTTCGATCGAGGTGCCGCGCCCGGACCTCTTCGGCTACACGATCGCCACCCAGCGGCAGATGTACTTCTTCCTGCTGGTCTTCGTGGTGCTGGCCATCGTCGGCACCATGAACCTCCTGCGCTCGCGGATCGGACGCGCCTTCATCGCCATACGCGACCAGGACATCGCCGCCGAGATCATCGGGATCAACATCTTCCGCTACAAGCTGCAGGCCTTTGCGATTTCCTCGTTTTACGCTGGCGTCACCGGCGTGCTCTACACGTATTACCTCGGCATCGCCAACTACGAGCAGTTCCAGATCACGGTGTCCATCGACTACCTCGCGATGATCATCATCGGCGGGCTCGGGTCGGTGCTGGGGTCGATCTTCGGCGCCATCTTCGTGACGCTGCTGCCCATCGTGATCCGCCTGGGCATGGAGGCCTTCGGCGGCCTCTTCTTTTCTCCGGGTGCCGTGCTCAACATCATCCCCAACCTGCGGCTGATCCTGTTTGGGGCGCTTATCATCTTTTTTCTCGTCGTCGAGCCCGAGGGGCTCAACCGGCTGTGGCGCAATGTCCGCAGCTATTTCCGAGTCTGGCCCTTCGCGTACTGACCGTACGCGGGAGAGGAGCACAACCATGAGGAAGCCCGTCTCCGTCCTGATCGGATTCCTGCTGCTGGCGGCTGCGGCTCTTGCCGGTCCCGGCCCCGCGGCTGCGCAGAAGGAGGTCGTGATCGGCCTTCAGTGCGACCGCACCGGCGCCACGCAGACCGTCGGCGTCAAGCTCTGCCCCGGCTACCACGACTACGTCAAGCTCGTGAACTCGAAGGGCGGGGTCGAGGGATACAAGATCAAGGCGATCGAGATCGACCACGAGTACAAGGTGCCGCAGGCGATGGAGGCATACGAACGGCACAAGAAGGAGGGTGCCGTGCTGATCGGCATCTACGGCACGCCCCAGACGCAGGCGCTGACCCAGAAGCTGACCGAAGACCGCATCCCCGGCACGTCGCCGGGCTTTGGCACGGCGGCCGCGGCCGACGGAACCAAGTACCCGTACATCTTCCCGATCGCGGCGACGTACTGGTCGCAGGGCGCCGCCGCCGTCAAGTTCGCCGGCGACCAGATGGGCGGGCTCAAAGGCAAGAAGATCGCCTATCTCTTCTTCGACAACCCAGCCGGGCGCGAGCCGCTGCCGATCCTCGAGGACCTGGCGGCGAAGGAAGGATTCCAGCTCAAGGTGTTCGCGGTCCCGCCGCCGGGCATCGAGATGGGCGCCCAGGCGCTCGACATCGCCCAGCGCTATCGCGCCGACTTCGTGATCACGCATCTCTTCGGCCGGTCTCCCTCCGTATCGATCAAGGAACTGAAGCGCGTGGGTTATCCGCTCCGTAAGGTGGTGGCCTTCGTGTGGGGCGCCTCCGAGGCCGATATCGAAGCCGCGGGTGGGATGGCCCAGGCCGAAGGGTACAACGCCATGCAGTTTGCCGGCGTGGGGCCCGACTACCCCGTGCTGAACGAGATCCGCGAGATGTACAAGAAGGAAGGCAAGGAGCCGCCCAAGGAGATGGCCTCGACCGTGTTTTACAACCGCGGAGTGCTCATCGCGGCGATCCACCTGGAGGCGGTTCGGAACGCGCTGAAGGCCAAGCCCGGCGGCAACATCACGGGCGCGGACGTCAAGGCCGGCTTCGAGAAGATCAAGGGCTTCACGCTGGGCGGGCTCGTACCGCCTCTCGAGATCTCCGCGTCCGACCACGAGGGGGGCGGGTGGGTACAGATCTTCACGGTGAAGAACGGCAAGTTCGTGAAGCTCACGGAGTGGTACAAGGCCTATCCCGACGTGCTGGCGAAGCATATCAAGGAGGCGAGCGCGAAGAAGTAGGCGGCGGCGCTGCGGCCGGGGCCCCCCGACTCGGGGCCCCGGCTCTCGCGCGGACATGACCATGATCACGCTCAACAACGTCGAGGTCATCTACGACAGCGTCATCCTCGTGCTCAAGGGGGTGTCGCTGAACGTGCGCAAGGGCGCCGTCACGACGCTGTTGGGCGCCAACGGCGCCGGCAAGACGACCACACTCAAGGCCGTCTCGGGCCTGCTGCGTGCCGAGCGAGGCGAGGTGACCAAGGGCGCGGTCGAGCTCGACGGTGAGCGCCTCGACCGCCTGGCGCCTCACGAGGTCGTGCGGCGCGGCGTCGTTCAGGTCTTCGAGGGGCGGCGCGTCTTCGAGCACCTGACCACCGAGGAGAACCTTGTGGCGGGCGGGCACATCCAGCGCGACGGCGCTCGCGTGAAAGACGGCATCGAGCGCGTCTACCAGTACTTCCCGCGACTCAAGGAGCGGCGGGTGGTGCAAGCCGGCTACCTCTCTGGCGGCGAGCAGCAGATGCTCGTCATCGGGCGGGCGCTCATGTCGAACCCGAAGGTGATCCTGCTCGACGAGCCCTCGCTGGGGCTTGCGCCGCTGCTGGTCGAGGAGATCTTCGGGATTGTCCAGCGGCTGAGCCTGGAACAGCAGCTGACCGTCCTGCTGGTGGAGCAGAATGCGGCGCTGGCCCTCGACGTGGCCGAGCACGGCTACGTCATGGAGAACGGGCGCATCGTGCTCGACGGCCCCGCGGCCGCGCTGCGCGACAACGCCGACATCAAGGAGTTCTACCTGGGATTGACCGAGGTGGGCGCCCGGAAATCGTACCGGGACGTAAAGCACTACAAGCGCCGGAAGCGCTGGCTGAGCTAGCCGATCCCTCACCGAGAAGGAGCGCCGATGCGACTGATGAGCCGCGCCGTCCTGACGGCGATGGTTGCCGTGACCTTTGCAGCCTGCGCCTCGGCGCCGCCCGAGCGCACGCTGTACCAGCGGCTGGGCGGGCGTGAGGCGATCAAGGGGGTCGTGGATGATTTCGTCGCCAACGTGGTGGCCGACCCGCGCGTGAACGGCCGCTTCAAAGGGCTGCAGCCCGCGGCGGTCGCGAAGCTCCAGACCAACCTCGCCGACCAGATCTGCGACGCGACCGGCGGGCCCTGCGCCTATCTCGGGCGCGACATGAAGACGGTCCACACCGGCATGGGCATCACGGATGCCGAGTGGGCCGCGGCGGTGGAGGATCTGATCAAGTCGCTCAACAAGTTCAAGGCCGGCGCGATGGAGCAGCAGGAGCTCCTGGCGATCCTCGCGCCCATGAAGAAGGACATCGTCGGGCGGTGAAGAGAGGCGGGATGCCCATCATGAGCGTGCACGGATTCACGGTCTACGACATGATCGCGCGCGGCGCGTCCGTGTACGGCGACGCGCCCGCCGTCATCCAGGACGGTCGCCCCCTGTCGTTCAGGGAGTTCAAGGGCCGCGTGGACGACCTGGCGGCGGGGCTGGCAGCCCTGGGCATCGGCAAGGGCGAGCGCGTATGCGTCCTGGCGCAGAACGATGCCGCGTATCTCGAGCTGTACGGCGCCTGCGCGCGGCAGGGCATCATCGCCTACCCGATCAACTGGCGATTGACCGGGCAGGAAGTGGAGCGTGTGATGGAACGCGCGGCGCCCCGCATGATGGTGGCCGATGCGTCGACGCTCAGTGTTGTGGCGGACTGGCCGAGCCGCTGGAAGACCGTGCCGCACTGGTATCAGTTGGGTGAGTCCGCGGGGCCGGGCTTCAAGCCCTTCGGCTCGCTGTACGGAGCGGCCGGCGCGTCCGCGGCGGCCGACGTGTCGCCGACCGATCCGTTCGCCGTCATCTCCACCGCGGCGGTCGACGTGATCCCGCGCGGCGCGGTGCTGACCCACGCCAATGTCGTCGCCGCCAACCTGACCGCCATGGCTTGCCTCGGCCTGACGGCGACGGATCGCTACCTCATCGGGCTCCCCCTGTTCCACATCACCGCGCTCGGCATGGCCATGGCCCACATGCACGCCGGGAGTGCCAGCGTGCTGGTGCCGCGCTTCGACGCGGAGGAGGCCGTGCGACTCATCGACCGCCACTGCATCACTCACGTCTCGGACTTCCCTCCCGTGCTGGGCAGTCTCCTCGATGCCGCCGAGAAGCTGGGTAGCCGGCTGGCGAGCCTGAAGCACGTCTCCGGCCTGGACGCTCCACAGACGATCCAGCGCCTGCACGACCGGACCGGGGCGCAGTTCTGGACCGGCTTCGGCCAAGCGGAAACGAGCGGGTTCGTCAGCCTCCAGCGCGTGTCGGATCGGCCCGGCGCCGCCGGCAAGCCGGCGCCCCTGTGCCAGGTGAGACTGGTGGACGACTACGACCGCGAGGTGCCGGTGGGCACCCCGGGCGAGATCACCGTCCGCGGCCCGCTCGTCTTCCAGGGCTACTTCGCCCAGCCCGACGTGACGGCGTACACTCTTCGCAACGGCTGGCATCACACCGGCGACGTGGGGCGGTTCGACGCGGACGGCTACCTTCACTACGTCAGGCGCAAGCCCGAGAAGGAGCTGATCAAGCCGGGCGGGGAGAACGTGTACCCCGCGGAGGTCGAGACGGTCATCATGCAGATGGACGGCGTGAGCGGGGTATGCGTGTACGGTATTCCCGACGCCAAATGGGGCGAGGCGATCAAGGCCGTCGTCGAAGTAAAGACCGCCGGCCGATACACCGCCCAGCAGGTGAGCGACTTCGTGGCTTCGAAGATCGCCCGCTTCAAGCGCCCCCACGTGGTGGTGTTCGCCGATGCCCTCACGCGTTCAGCGGAAGGCGGCGTGGACCGGGAAGCCGTCAAGGCCAAATGGGGCAACGACACATGAAGATCTTCAACGAGCAGCACGACATGTTCCGCCAGGCGGTGCGCTCCTTCGTCGAGAAGGAGGTCGAGCCGCATGTCGAGGAGTGGGAGCAGGCCGGGCAGATTCCCAAGTCGATCTGGCCGCGCATGGGCGCGCTCGGCTTCCTCGGTGTCGAGTACGACGAGAAGTACGGCGGCGGCGGCGCCGACTTCCTCACGACGGCCGTGCTCTGCGAGGAAGCGGCGCGCTCCCGCTGCGCCTCCTTCGCCATGGCGCTCGGCGTCCACACCGACATGGCCTCGCCCCACCTGTACTGGACGGGCAGCGAAGCGCTCAAGGAGAGATACCTGCCGGGCATCTGCCGGGGCGAGAAGCTCACCGCCATCGCGGTGACCGAGCCCGGCGGCGGCTCCGACGTGGCCGCCATCCGGACGCGCGCCGTCAGGGACGGCGGCCACTACGTGCTGAACGGCTCGAAGATGTTCATCACCAACGGCGTGATGGCCGACATCTTCTTCGTCGCGGCGCGCATCGAGAGCGGAGACAGCGAGAAGCGCCATAAGGGCATCTCCATGTTCCTGGTAGAACGGAACACGCCGGGATTCACCGTGAGCCGCAAGCTCGACAAGATGGGCAACCGCGCCTCGGACACCGCCGAGCTGGTCTTTGAGAACTTGCGCGTGCCGGCCGAGAACCTGCTGGGGCGGGAGGGCGTGGGCTTCTACGAGGTCATGCGGGTTTTCCAGCGGGAGCGGCTGGTGGCCGGCCTCCACGCCGTGGCCGGCTGCGGGCGCGCGCTCGAGGACACCATCGCTTACGTGAAGCAGCGCCACGCCTTCGACGGCCCTCTGTCGGGCAAGCAGGTCGTGCGCCACAAGCTGGCCGACCTGGCAACCCTCATCGAGGCGGCCCGCTGGCTGACGTACGCCGCCTGCCTCAAGTTCCAGGGCGGCGAGGAGGCCGTCAAGGAGATCTCCATGGTGAAGCTTTTCGCCGGGGAGATGGCCCAGAAGGTCGCCTACGACTGCGTCCAGCTCCACGGCGGCTATGGCTACATGCGCGAGTACCCCATCGAGCGCTTCTTCCGCGACATCCGCCTGCTGACCATCGGCGGCGGCACCTCCGAGATCATGAAGGAGATCATCGCCAAGCAGATGGAGCTGTGAGGGTGACCCTCTCCCGGGCCGGGAGGGGGGATCCATGATCGACCTGGTCGCCATCGGGCACGTGACGTTCGACGAGACACCGTCGGGCGTCAGGCCTGGCGGGTCGGCCTACTACGTGGCGGTGACCGCCGGGCGGCTCGGGCTCAGCGTCGGCCTCCTGACCTCCATCTCTCCCGACTACCCCCTCGACGTGTTCCCCGACGGCATCCATGTCACGACGGTCGCGTCACCGCAGACGACGCGCTACCGGCTCGGCGAATCCAGGGGCGCGCGCACCCTCACGCTGCTCTCGCGCGCGGCCGATCTCGAGACGGAGCACCTGCCCGCGGCGTGGCGGGGAGCGCCGCTGGCAGTGCTGTGCCCGGTGGCGGGGGAGGTGGACCCGGCGCTGGCTGGCGCCTTCGAGGACGCGGCTGTCGCCGTACTGCCGCAGGGCTGGATGCGCAAGCGCGGCCGTGGCGGCCTGATTGGTCCCCAGCCGTGGGAGGACGCTGAGGACACGCTGCCGCAGGTCCAGCTCTTGATACTCAGCGAGGAGGATCTGCCGGACGGCGACGCGAGCGCCGCGGCGTGGCTCCAGCAGGTGCCACTCGGCGCCATCACGCGCGGGAAGCGCGGGGCGACGCTCTACGTCAACGGCGATCCCTACCACGTCGAGGCCGACACGGCGACGGAGGTCGACGCGACGGGCGCGGGCGACGTCTTCGCGACCACCCTGCTGGTCGAATACCAACGTGGAGGGGACGCGTGGGAGGCGGCGGCGGGCGCGGCCTGCGCGGCGGCAGCCTCGGTCGAAGCCGAGGGAACCGCGGCCATTCTCGACCGGGCCGGCCTGGACGCGCGGCTGGCGGCCTACCGGCGCCGCCTCGGCGGCTGAGGCTTGCCCGCTGCGAGAGGCGGGACTACACTGGGCTCGATGGCCCAGCGGCGCATCCGCATCACGGCTGGCGCGATCGCTGCCGACGCCACGCTGGACGAGTCGGCGACGGCCGGACTCGTGTGGGAAGCGCTCCCGCTGGCTGCGGCGGGTGAGACCTGGGGCGACGAAATCTACTTCTCCATCCCCGTCAAGGCCAAGCCTGAAAAGCCCCGCGAGACCGTGGACATCGGTGACCTCGCCTACTGGCCGCCGGGATCGGCCTTCTGCATCTTCTTCGGTCCCACGCCGTCGAGCCGCGGGAGCGAGATCCGGCCCGCGAGCCCCGTCAACGTCTTCGGCAAGATCGCCGGAGACCCAACCGTCTTCAAGAAGGTGCGCTCCGGGACGCAGGTCCGGGTCGAGCGCGCGTAGGAGGCAGACATGAAGATCTTTCTCGACACTGCCAACGTCGCCGAGCTCAAGGAAGGCGTGGCGATGGGGCTCGTGGACGGCTGCACCACCAACCCCTCATTGATTGCCAAGGAGAAGCGCCCCTTCCGCCC
>Ga0153916_10002925_pt1 | contig 12569 bp, 7 predicted proteins | sample Opewatmetagenome_FD_109642 | JGI IMG/M metagenome (GOLD analysis project Ga0153916, IMG submission 109642) | Freshwater wetland microbial communities from Ohio, USA - Open water 3 Core 3 Depth 4 metaG | ecosystem: Environmental > Aquatic > Freshwater > Wetlands | place: USA: Ohio, Lake Erie, Old...
GCACTTGAAAGAGTCAATTGAACCTTGGTACCATTAATACCAACTCCACTAACTGTCCTGTTTACTGAATTTACTGTTACAGTGAAAGCAGAAGTCGCTGGAACTACATTAGTAAGAGATAAGCTATAGGTAATCTCTATTAAAGTTGGTGTTGCATTCTCTACTATTGAACTTACGTATACCGGACTGGCGAGACCAACATTATTCGTAACATTCTGAGCTGTAATACTTTCTGCTTGTCCTCCTGCAGCTGTCTGTAATGGATTTGTAGCAGGTTTTGTATATCCTACTGTTACAATATCTCCATAAACTACTGCACTCGCAAGAGTTATCTGCACCTTTGTACCGGAAATAGAAACCGAACTTACAGTCCTATTTACTGAATTAACCGTGACAGTAAAGGCAGAAGCTGTTGGAACTATATTGGCAAGAGACAAACTGTAGGTCATCTCTAATATCGTGGGAGTAGCATTTTCTACTACTGAACTCATATATATAGGTATAGCAGCTGGGTGTGTGTTGAAACTTATCTCTTTTCCGTATACAGATTCCTTTCCATCGCTCAAATAGACTTTAATATAATACTTTGTTTCTGATTCCAGATTTATAAGGTTACTTGAAAAACTTCCTTTATTTTTAGGTTCTCCAAGTGTAGTTTTTAAATCTGAAATTCTGACATTCTGTGTTGTATCATAACAATATCCATATTGAGTGGCTTTATCTCCAATATCAATAATAGTTCCCCAAACAGTGCATGAATTTGATTTTATATTAGATACTGAATCAGTTTGTATCCGCATAATTCTTTCAGGTTCCAGTTTTTCACAGGAAAAAATAAGATATAAACTAAAAATTAAAAGAATGCCAATAGACAAACTTGCACTATAAAATATCTTACCAATAGTCATTATTTTCATAGATTTTAATCTATGAGTACTTATTTCTTAATGAAGATAAAATCTCCGCCTTGATCCCCAACATCATATATTTCTCCATATTGGGGTATAGCATCACTATTATTTATTACAGCCATCCTGAAACTACTGAACAATTGTTCCGAAGTAAGATATTTTTCAGGATTAGCAGAAAGCCTCTCAAGAAGATACTTTACGAACGAACTTCTGTCGGGAACTTCTGTCAAAGTTCCACTTGTCATTGCTTTCCTGCTTGGTAATTCATATAGCATATTAATGGCTTTTGTAGCATCAAGAAAAACAGTCCTGGATTTGAATATTGAACCACTAAAACAGGCATCTGCTATTAACAATGTATGTTTAGAATTAATTTCTTTTAAATAATCGCACAAAGTGCTATTTCTGAACCATGCTGCTTTGCTAATCTGTTGGGCATCAGAGGGTAACCAATAGCCAATATTTGCTTTTTCATCCCACCATCCATGACCGGCATAAAATATTAGTAGATTATCATCAGATGTTAACTTGATTGCTAATTCATCCAAAGCATTAATAATATCTTCTATTCTGGCATTCTTTAATAAGATTATGTTTTCATTTTCGAATGTATATTGTGAAACAAGAATCTCATAAAGTTTGGATGCATCCTTGATAGGATTATCAAGATTTTGTATTGCAGGATCTTCATATTCATCTATCCCAATAAGTAAAGCATAGTACTCACCCTTACCATTTAGGGTTCTGAAAATAATTTCAGGGGTATAATTAATTCTGAATTTTGCTTCAGAATAGTTACCAAAACCATCCATTGCAATAACAATAAATTCATTATCTCCCTCATTAAGTTTTATTTCTGAAACAAATGCATTATTCTCGTTAAGAGTCTTTGGTTCTGCATTGATAAACAAAGTCTTTATACCACTTTCATCATTTACTTGTCCCAGGATTGTAATTTCATTTTCTTTTACAAAAAGAACTTCTCCTTCTTTTAGGATGGGAGACAACACTGAAATTGTAGGTGGAATATTATCTACTATTCGTTCTTCCTTTTTTGTATCAACAAAAATTGAAGATTTACCACTATGTATAGCTTGAGAAATTCCATTGAAAGCAATTGATAATAACACAAGAAATATAAAATTCAATTTAAATTGCATAAAGAATTTATAAAAATTTTAAAACTGATAGCTTAATGTTAACAAGGTAGTATTTGAATACGGATCATATCCTGATTTAATCTTAAAATTTTTAAGCTTATGAAAAACAATTTGTTGGTTTGGTGATCTTGGTGTTATTAAAACCCAGATCAAATTAGTTGTCCATAGTCCAATTGCAGAATATGCCAAATATTCTGAAATTTTATCTTGTTTGACTGCCTTATCATAAATGGCTTCTATTTCATTGTAATCTGTTGACGTCAAATAATCTTTATAGTTTGAAACGCCCAAACGATTAAATGTAATTGAACCAGCTATGCATCCATATGCTGCCACACCAATTAGCCAAAATGGTTTCTTTACTTTAACTTTTGATTGACCCCATCCAGGTAAAATTAATGATGATACTACCATATTCCCTTTTGAGATAGGTTTGGCTTTAGATGTCAGAGCTGTTTCTACAGAAGTGGATTCTTTTAAAGCCTCTGGGATTTTCTTTATTTCAGCCATGACATCGACATAAATTTCCTTGCTTATTATGATATTATCCTGTTTTAAATCCCAGATAATCTTTCTGTTCATTCCACCTATTATTCTATCTCCAAAATCTCCGGATAAAGATGTTGCATTTATTATATTCCCCTCTATATCGGTTACTTCAATCCATACTTTTAATGTATCAGTTGGTTGAGAATTTAGAATATCGTATTCTATCGTAAGTTTACTTTCGGTAATTGTTAACCTTGGTTTTGAAATTATGATCTGAGCCTGAGAAAAAAGATAAAATGGGCAGATTAATAGGTTAATTAGTATAAGAATTATCTTTTCTTTCAATTTGCGTAAAGTATGTTCCAATATGCAAGATAAATTTAAATAATTTATTAAAGTAATCAAAGATGTTGATCTTAAAATCTTTAAATAAATAATTTTGAATAATTGTAAGAACTTGCTTGACTTTTAGAAATAAATTTTCATATTTTCATGCACCAGGTCATAAACAAAAATACTCACTTCAGAACAACAGGCACGGCAAACCATTGACAGAATCCTTTCCTGACCACACTCCTTTCATATACTCCTCTAAATGCTAATAATACATTTGGTATCTTTTGTTTGTGGCGAGTTAGGGGAGTATTTATTAAAGATTACTACTCTTTTGTTATTCCTATTTAATCTTAGTTTTTTCCCTTTCCTCTTTTATCTTCTCCAGAAGTACACTCTCTGGTTCATCATAGGACCCTGAGGTACCAGCTCACCACGGAAGGCTTTAGAAAGGATTGCTTGAGGCAATTTATTAAGTGATGATTTAGCTCTGATAAAACCATCTTCTATCTCATGCGTAAAGGCAAACAAGTTTTCGATTTGAATTATGATTTCTTTTTGTTTTTCAACAGTAAAGTAGGGTATATTTATATTCCCAATCATCTTTACACTAAACCATTTATTACCCTCAGTATCTATGTAAATAGCTGATACCCGATTAATTGCAAGACCATCTTCAGTAGTATAGGGCGTCCAATTAGCACCATCAAATTTTGTAACTCCTCCATATGTCCCAAACCATTTATTACCTGCTGAATCTATGGCAATTGCACAAACATAATCAGTTTCACCAAAATTTGAATTTGAAGCGGTATAATTAATAAACGTTTGTGTGTATGGATTCGATTGATTTTCTGAAAGACCATAAATACAGGGTATCTCTCAGGAATAAATAATTTTTTATCATATTTAGTAAAACCATATATAATATTATTATGATTGGTCCACCCGGAGCATAAAAATTTGATTTCTCCGGCACACCATCATGGATTCTGCTCACATGCAGAATTGTTAATAGTCTCTGCCACGGGTATGAAATATATCTGCCTGGGAGCATCCCATGGCAGTATGTCCGTCCCTTCTGTTGGATTCTGTGCAGACGGAAAACTCCTGTCAAGGTTGATCTTATTCCTGAGCAAATCATCCCTTCTGAATCCTTCATAGGCAAGTTCAAGTCTCCGTTCATTGAGCACAGCATCCAAAACACTTGTATAGCCATGTGAGGCCAGGTTTCCTGTTGTTACGAGTTCATCTCCTGTAAGTCCGGCCCGCTGTCTTATTATATTCACATCAGCCAGTGCTTCGTTATCATGTCCGCCCATATGTGCATATGCTTCAGCCCTGTTTAGGTACATTTCCGAAAGCCTTATATATTGTGGTGATGCCAGCGGAACGATACCATCCTGATTGGAGAATTTGTTGATATAAAATGTAGGATACAGGGTAGTCGGATAATTCTTTATAGTCACCCCGTCATCCTTAAAAACGGTATCGATCAGGTTATTCCTGACATCATGGCGATAGGTAGCAAGTAAATCCCTTAAAGGTTTGGACGGAAATATTTCACCCCATCCTTCTGTTCCCGTTGGACCTGCGTTGTACATGGATCCAATTGAGGCTTCCCCATGGACTTCCTCAGGAGTAAAGTAAAATATGAAAATCGCCTCAGATGACTGTGTCGAATTCCAGAAAGAATTAACGTAGTTCTCCCTGGTTTCAAGTTCAAATGGACTCTGACTTTCATAATCAGGATTGTCAGGGATAAATTTATTGGCATAAGAAACGGCAGAATCCCATTCCTCCATATAGAGATAAGCCCGGCTTAAAAGTGCAAGAGCAGACCATTTGGATCCATACTTAATTGATTCCGAAGAATTACTTTCCCTGGTTGTCATCAGGTCAGCAGCTTTTTTAAGATCCGAAATAATCTGATCATAAGTTTCCCCGACAGTTGCACGGGCTTTGAGGTCGTCTTCAGAAGTCCCTGTCCTGATAATAATCCCCGCTTTATCCAGTCCATGTGAAGGAGGAGTTGAGAATATGCGAGCCAGGTCGAAATGAACCATCGCACGGTAATAATAAGCTTCACCTAAAAGATGTCTGACTCTGTTGCTTGTGTTTTCATTCAGATCAACACCTTCTATTATATTGTTAGCATTCAGAATTATCTTATAACCTATAAACCAGATGTATGTAGTATTTATCTGGCCAGGGATATGTTGCATATTAAACGAATACCAGAGATTATCGGTGGTACTTTTCACGATCATGAGATTATCACTCGGAAACTCTGTTAACTGGTTAAGATGCCTTACATACCTGTCGCGGGGATCCGGTTCCTGCCCCTGGCTGTAAGACAGGTTCTCCTTCATCATCATCAGGCAACCATTCGCCAGGCTTTCGATACCCTGGTCACTCAGGGACAGGTTCTCAACAGTCAGGCTATCATAAGGGGCCAGGTCAAGTTCGCATCCGGCAATCAGTGCTATTTCTAAAATAAACACTGAAATCAATCTTAATATATTTTTCATAACCAGTGATTTAAAAATTAATTTCGACACCGACAAGGTACTGTTTGCTGATTGGATATTTAAAATACGATAATCCGGGAAGGTTCCATGTGCTTGTTCTGTAAAGGGGAACATCCGGATCCATTCCTGAATAATTAGTCCATGTAAAAAGATTATCAGCCGAAAGGCTAACGATGACCTCATTCATCAGGATTTTGCTTATCCAGTTTTTGGGCAGGGAATAACTTAGCTTTATATTTCTAAGCCTGAGATAACTTCCATCTTCCAGGAACCTGGAAGAGTTCTCATAGGAGTTCTTGTTACCACCGAGGGTTGGTTTTGGATGGGTAGCGTTATCACCAGGGTTCTCCCATCTCGACCAGTCCTTCTTCAGCTTCATGGCTACCAAATTGTTGTTGGCACCATCATTATCGATCTCTTTTCTTGTAGCATTATATATTTCATTCCCATATACATAATTGAAGCTGGCATTAAAACGGAGTCCTTTCCATGATAGCAATGTCCCAAAACCACCATTAAAATCCGGGAAAGGTGATCCCACAGGCTGGAAATCAGCCTCTGAATAACTGTTCGTGGCTACACGGTCAATTTCCTCGCCGGTGTTCTCGTCATAAATTATATTTTCCCAGAGGGGATCTCCATTATCGGGGTCGACACCCAGCCATTTAGGCATATACCACATGAATGCTTCTTTATCTACCATTAACACCTGGTATATGTCATTTGCGTTTAATTCTATCTGATTAACATCCTTATCTGAAAGTTTTAACAATGTATTTTTATTAGTGCCAATGTTAAGCTGAACATTCCATAACAGGGTGGATGTTTTAATTACATCGCCCTGGGCAGATAGTTCAATTCCCCTGTTCCGGATCTCCCCGACATTTTTCCACTGGAATTTGAATCCTTTGGAGTAGGCGGTGGGATCCTGAAATAACAGATCTTTTGTTATGGTATTATACATGTCGATATTGACCTCAAACCTGTTAAACATCCCATAATCAATCCCCACATTAAACGGATAGCTTGTTTCCCATGACAAAAAAGCATTCCCCATGTTGTCAGGAAATGCGGCACTTTGATTATTGTATTTGTATAAAAAAGAATACGAAGTGAAATATGGATAGAAAGTATTATCCGGGAAGGTTTCGTTACCGACAGCCCCCCAACTTGCACGTAGTTTCAGGAGGTTCAGGGAAGGAATATCAAGGAATTCCTCGTTGCTTAACAACCAGGAAGCTGCAATGGTATAGAAATTACCGTATTTATTTTCAGGTGCGAACTTCGAGGATCCATCACGGCGGAAAGAAGCTGTCACAAAATACTTTGATAAGAGATTATAATTGAATTGCGTCAAAAATGAAATACTGTTGTTTTCTCTTTTATTGCCTGAAGGAATGCCCTTCCCTGCTACAGAGAGGATATCCTGATTCGGGAAAATACCCTGCCCAAAACCTCCAACATCAAATTCCTCGAAATAGGTTCCACCTTCCATTCCAATGAGTCCGCTTACAGCATGTTTTCCAAATGCACGGTTAAACTTCAGCAGGTTGATAGTCCCGAATGAGGTGCTGTAGCTTAAATAGTTTCGAACGACACCATTGGAAGATGCACCCTCAACAGTAAACGGTGATTCCACCTCCTCATATTTCCCGTATCCCATTCCAACACTGTTAAGACTGCTGAAGCTCAGCCAGTCGAAAATCCGGATATCTAACCGGACATCCGCTCCTGCCCCGGCTCCTGATCCTCCATATTTATTATATTTACTCGAATGAAAGATATTACTTGAAGTATTTGAATACCAGCTGCTTACATCCCTGATGGGCTGCCCCAGAGAATCATACGGATAGTCCCATGGGATCATCCTGAACGGCATTTCAGTATAGGTCCAGTATGGAGAGAGACTTTTGGAACTTGTACCGCTGATCTTAGTTTCAAGGGTAACCCGTTTTGTCAGTTCCATAGTCGTTCTCGACACGAGATTTATTCTTTTAAAATCGGAATTTATTGCTGTTCCTTCATCAGCGAGGTAATCTGCAGAAATATGATAGGTTACCTTATCCCTGCCTCCGCTTACCGAGAAATAATAATTCCCGATATTCGCATTCGTAAATGAATTTTCGATCCAGTCATAATTCAATGTTTTCAGGTAGGAAGGCCTCACTGATGAAAAAACGGCCGGATCAAATACCTGTTTATGATAATACCAGAGCTCTTCACCATTCATAACTTCAAACTTACCTGTCTCCGGCGTTTTTAAACCATATACCGCTTTAAAATTAAACTGCGTTTTACCCTTTTTCCCCTGTTTTGTAGTAATAATAATTACTCCGGACGCTGCTTTCGATCCGTACAGACCGGTAGCTCCGGCATCTTTCAGGATTGTAACACTTTCGATGTCGTTAGGATTATAACTTCCGCCAATAATACCATCTACCACGATCAGTGGCATTTGGGGGGAAAAGGCGGAACCCACTCCTCTGATCCTGATCTGTGCTGCTTCACCCGGCTGGCCGGATGCACTCTCAATATGTACTCCGGCTGCTTTGCCGATAAGCATATCTTCGATGTTGGCGGCCGTCACATCATTGATCTGATCGGCCGAGAGAGATATTACAGAGCTTGAAATCTCCGTTTTGGATTTCTCTGTATAAGCCATCACAACAAGTTCTTCCAGCTGCCTAACCTCAGGTTCAAGGACAATATTCAAAATATCATTTATCCCGGGAACCACTTTCTGTTCCTGGTACCCGACATAGGAAAATACAATTGTATCGCTTCGTGAATCAACCCGAAGTAAATAATATCCATTGTTATCGGTAACTGTACCCCTGGTTTCACCTCTGATAAACACGTTGACCCCGATTAACGGAAGCTGATCATCAGAAGATGTCACCACACCGCTGATATTAACCTGGGCACCGGCAAGCTGAACACAAAATACCAGTAACCCGGATATTCTGAGCATTTTATAAAAGTTGTTTATCATATGCTGAAATTTATAATTTAAATTCCCACTGATTGTCTGCTTTTTCCTTTAAATGTAAATCAAATACTTTTGTACTGCCATCAGGCATCGTAATTTTAACCTGATAATTTCCATAAAATCCCCTGAATTTAATAAATCCTTTTTTATCTGTGTTAAGTATTACGTTTTTAGTCATCCAATCTTCTTTTATCAGTTTCATCAGGCGGTTATAAACTGGTTTTGGATTGTATTCCTCATCCAGCAGGCCACCGCCCGGAAGCCATATGTTTCTGTCAGAAAAGCCCCACCAGTTAATCGAGACGACAGAAGGATGCCCGAAAGCAAGAGTATAAAATTGCTCTGCACATTCAGCTTGTGCTTCTTCAGTCCATAAACCCTCACGCCACCCTGTAATAGCTTTTCCTCCTGATTGCGGCATAAATTCGGTGATATGTATGGGAAGGTTGAATTCTGAATATAAATCGAACGTTTTATACATCTCAATGGGGGAAAACCACTCTTCACGTGGCTCATGCGCCTGAATCCCTATCCCCTTAAGCGGAGTGTTTCGTTTCAGCAATTCTTTGATCAGCTGATAAAACCTTTCACGGACATCAGGACGAGCCAGGGTAAAATATTCATTAAGAATATATGTTCCATCGGGGTTCGCATGATTTGCCCATTTAAACGCATTTTCAACCCAGCCGGCTTGCTGATTAATGGTTATCCCTTGTATAGTGTATCTGAAGGCGTCAGAATTAACAGTATCCTTAAGTGCCATTTCCCATGATACCATATTCGCAGCTTCATTAACTACATCCCAGATATTTATTCTGCCTTTATATCCAACGACATTTTCATATATCCTTGCTTTTAATAAATCGGTAGCTACATCAGGAGGAAGCTTTAACAACCAGTCCGGAGTTCCGGCAGGATTGGTCCAGCTTAAAGGATGACCCTTGAGAGTAATTCCGTTCTCAAGACACCATTTAATCGCTGCTTCATTTCTTTGCCATTGAGGATTACCTGCCTTCGGCTCATAATATGACCAGTAAAAAGGTAGAATCGCGAAATTATAAAGTGCTTTAAACCTCTCTTTGAATAAATCCAGCTTATAAGGTTCTCCATCAACCATCCCTGTAAGTTCCCAGGCTATATTTCCAAAAAGGAAATCCTGGGATACCTGGTCTATTTTGACCTCGAGGTTTTTAACAGGTTTACCTTTGGAATCGACAAACAAAATAGAAGCATCACCCTTTCTGTACTGTTCAATATTCTGGCGGGCTTTAGTAAGATATTCCTGCTCAATTTTTGTTTTATCTGTTTGCTGTTCACTGATTTTTGTGTCAGTGGATTGTCCTGCCAGTGGAACCAAAATGGCTGATAATGAGATTAGAAAAAAGATTTTTTTAAGAAGATTGATATCATTCATGATTGTTTTGATTAGTTAGGAACTAAAGTTAAATAAAGTAAGTAATTTAATAAATAATAATAATATAACTTAGTCTGATTAAACCACCTTTAAAAAAATATCAGGGCATGAGAAAGATTCTCAGGTTGGTGATAAAGATTTGCCTGATTTGTGTCGGGTTGGTAATTTCAGCAGGTAAAAATATTCCAGTAAATCCTGAAGTCATTAATAATTCGATAGAAAAAAACATTCGCTCTGAATCAGATTCTCTGTCTGAATCTGATTTTTGCATGCCATCACAACTTGAACTTCAATCACCTGGTGGACAAATCATCTTTTCTTTCGGAATCAAAAATGGTTATCCCTCCTATTCAGTTTCATATAAGGGTAAAATTGTGGTCGAAGATTCCAGACTTAGTCTCTATTTTAAAGAAACCGGTGAATTTGGCAGGAATCTTTCCATTAATAAACCGGAATATAGGACTATAGATGAAACCTATGAACTTGTAGTCGGAAAAACAAGGACTGCCAGGAACTTTTGCAACGAAGTGGTTATCCCTTTGGTTGAGCGGAAAGCCCCTACCCGACGGATCAACCTGGTGGTCCGCGTATTTAACGACGGTGTTGCTTTCAGGTATGAATTTACGAAACAGAAAAAATGGAAATCGTTTTCATTGACGGATGAATACACTACCTTTAAATTATCAGGAAACCCAATGGTCCTGGCGCTTTTCCTTCCACATTTCCAGACATCGCATGAGGGATTGTACAGCACTCTCCGGTTCCTTGAAATAAAGGAAGATACTTTAATGGACATGCCTGTTCTTTTTGATTTCCAGGGTATTTACCTGGCAATTACCGAAGCAGCCCTGGTAGATTATGCAGGTATGTACCTGATAAAAAACAATGGCGTTCTTATGAGCAAGTTGTCTCCATTGCCGGGTCATGATGAAATAAGGGTAAAGGCCGGATTACCACATAAAAGTCCCTGGCGGGTGATGCTTATAAGTGACAGGATCGGGGATTTGTTTGAATCGAATATTCTTACCAGTCTTAATGAACCATGTAAAATACAGGATCTATCCTGGATAAAACCAGGTAAAGCAACATGGCCCTGGTGGAATGGAACCGTGGTTGGGGATTCAACTATCATCCCCGGTAATAATTTCGAAACCAATAAATATTATATCGATTTTTGCTCCAGTAATGACCTGGAATACCATTCAGTTGTTGAGCATGGTGGACACGAATGGTATGTCAATAACGGTACAGGGTACATGCCCGGAACAGTGGTTGATGTCACAAAACCGGTTAATGGTCTTGATATGCAACAGTTATGCGATTATGCCAGATCGAAGGGAGTGGGAATCCGGGTGTGGGTGCACTGGGCTGCACTATACCCCAAACTTGATGAGGCATTCACCCTTTACGAAAAATGGGGTATCAGGGGATTGATGGTCGATTTCATGGATCGCGACGACCAGGAAATGGTCAATATCCAGAATGAAATCCTGCGAAAAGCTGCAGAGCACAAACTACATATACAATTTCACGGTGCCTATAAACCTACCGGAATTCACCGAACCTGGCCAAATGAATTTACCCGGGAAGGAACGCTGAACTATGAAGTAAACAAATGGGACAATACTGTGACTCCTGCCCATGATCTGAATATTATCTTTACCCGCTTACTGGCAGGCGCTACCGATTATCACCTGGGTGGATTCAGGGCTGTTCCGGAAAGCCAGTTTGAGCCTCATTACGAAAAACCACTGATGATGGGCACCCGTTGCCATATGCTGGCAATGTATGTGGTCCTGGAAAGTTACCTGAGCCTGGTTTGTGATTATCCTGAAGCTTATGAAAATCAACCGGGCTTTGATTTTATTAAGGAGGTACCGACTGTTTGGGATGAAACAAAAGTGTTAGGTGCTGAAGTTTCGGAGTATATTATTATGGCAAGGAAAAAAAACTCCGAATGGTATGTTGGAGCTATTACTAAAGATCCAAGAGATGTAACGGTTTCCTTCGGTTTTCTTCCGGATGGGAATTTCTCTCTAGAAATGTACACTGATATACCGGATTTCCCCAACACCATAAAAAAAGAAATCCTTGAAATAATCTCAGACAGCAAAATGGTCGTCCATCTGGCACTTGGTGGAGGTATGGTTATGCATATCCGGAAGAAGTAAAAAATATAAATCTTACATATTTTGAAAAACATCAGGGGAAAAATAGTATCCCTGGCTCGTTCCGAAAATAATCCGTTGCGGGCAGCTTTCCTCTTTGGATTTGCAAGTCTTTCATCCTGGATGCCTATTTTTAATGTATGGCTTGAAGATTGCGGATTAAAGGGTTCCCAAATTGGTTTTATTGCAGCCATCCCGTGGATTACCATGTTATTTGTACAGCCTTTATGGGGAATTTTTGCGGACAAATGCGGTATTTGCCATTCTTATTAATAACAAAAAAAAGAGAGTAAATGATGTATAAATTATTGCCAGAAGACCTTGTCAATGAAATGATTGAAGCAGCATGTAAAATTGCTATAAAAAATGGTTTAAAGACCCGCAATTATGACTTGCTTCGGAAAGCCGCTTCTGTTGAATTGCTTTTGGTTAAGAACGGAAGAATCTATCCATCGGTTGAAGCTATTGATGCATGTCTGACCCATATTAAAGATAATCTTGTACCTGATGGTGATGTGAATGGTAACCATCATGGATGGAAGGATATGATTGTAAACCATTTTCCTGGAAAAAA
>Ga0153916_10002926_pt1 | contig 12567 bp, 11 predicted proteins | sample Opewatmetagenome_FD_109642 | JGI IMG/M metagenome (GOLD analysis project Ga0153916, IMG submission 109642) | Freshwater wetland microbial communities from Ohio, USA - Open water 3 Core 3 Depth 4 metaG | ecosystem: Environmental > Aquatic > Freshwater > Wetlands | place: USA: Ohio, Lake Erie...
AGATTCGAGCCGGAGCTCGAAGTCCTCGGCCCCGCCTTGGCCGCGGTCATCCGGGTCAAGGACATCTTCAGAATCCAGGTTATCCTGAAGGCCCGACGCAGGGAGACGATCGACCGGGCCATCGATGAATCGCTGCCGACGATCCGGCTAAAAAAATCCCTCGTCTTCTCCTATTCCCCCTTCGGCGGGGAGTGAATTCCGAGGAACGACCGGCAGAAGTGCCGCGGAGCAACTCGGAGCTGCACTTCTGGTCATGATATGCAAAGAGTCCTGAATCTTTTTGATGAGCGGCGGAGCGGATTCCCCTCCAAAAAAAGAGGCCCTCCCCGAAGGGGAGAGCCTCCTTGAGGTTGCGTTGGAAGCCCGGGTTCTAGTAGTCGCCGAAAACGATGGTCAGCTGGCCCGTGGCCTTGACCGGATGGTTCGTTCCGTCATGGCCATCGAAGGTGATGCGGGCGACGATCTGGAGCCGGGAAGTCGTGCCGACCAGCCCCACCAGGGGAGCGACCAGCTTGGCCGCGCTCAGGACGGCGACGAACGACACGGTCTTGCTCTCGCCGATCTTGATGAGGAGCGAGGAACTCGTGCCTTCCATCGAGACGGGCACCGTGACCCCGGGTTCTCCGCCGCCGGCCGGAAGGAAGTAATCGATCGAGTAGCCGGTCAGCGTAATATCGTTGTACTGGGACGGTCCCGAGACGCCCTCGTTCGGGTCGATCAGGGCGGCCGTGAGGGTGACCATGGCCGTGTCGGAAGTCGTAAGGGAAACGTCCGACTCGAGGAGCATGGCGGTTTTCCCGTCGATGGTCGTCCCCGTGATGCTGTCCACGATGAGCATGCTGTTGCTCTTGGAGCTTTTCTCGATGGGGTTGCAAGAGGCTAGAACGAGGAAGCCCGCAACGACGGCCAGTAGCTTGAGAGTCGATGCCGTGTATCTCATGGTTTTTTCTCCTCTCGTATCCCTGGTTACTTAATGATCCTGGGTGTGATGAAGATCAGGAGTTCGCGGCTGGTCTTGGTCCGGGCGAAGTTCTTGAAGAGGCCTCCCAGAATCGGGATCTGATTCAGAAAGGGCACCTTCTCCCGGGTCACCGAATCCTCAGTCCTGTAGATGCCGCCGATGACGGTCGTCCCGCCGTCGGGGATCATGATCGTCGTCTCGGCGTGCTGGGTCGTGATGGGCGGGATGCCGTTGACGAGGTTGGCGAAGTCGGCGGCGTTGTTGTCGATCGAGACGGTCATGATGATCGTCCCCTCGGCGGTGATCTGCGGCGTGGCCTTCAGCTCCAGGGCGGCGTTGACGTAGCGGGTCGTGACGGTGAAGTTGGCCACCGTCTGGACCGGGATCTGGCGGCCCTGGATGATGTCCGCTTGCATGTTGTTCTGGGTCGTGATCTGCGGATGAGAGATGACCTTGCCCTCGCCTTGGGTTTCAAGGGCGGACAGGGCGACGTCCAGCCGGAAGGTGTCGAGGACGTTGGCGAACGAGAGCCCCAAGGCGCTGTTGAAGGACGGGGCTGGAAGGTTGATGGCGTAGCCGCCGAGAGGGCCGCCGATGCCCTTGGTCTGGGTGCCCTGGGGGATCATTGCGCCGTTGATGTTGATCGAATTGGGGAACTGGAGGGACGTCTGGTTCCCGTAGAACGGGTCGGCGATGGCCCTGAAGCCCCACTGGATGCCCAAGTTCCTGACGAAGGTCGAGGAGGCCTCGACGACACGCGCCTCGATCGAGACCTGGGGCGTGGGCGTGTCGACGACGGTGATCAGCTTCTCGATGGTGTCCATCTTGTCCTTGACGTCCGTGATGAGGAGCGTGTTGGTCCGTTCGTCGATGATCATCTCGCCCCGGTTGGAGAGCTTGGACTTGAGGAGGGCGGCCACATCCTTAGCCTTGGAGTAGGACAGGGTCACGGTCTTGATCTGGACGGGCCCGGCCAGCTCCTTGCTCTCCTTCATTTTCCGTTCGTCTTCCTGCTCGCGCGTCAGGATGCCGATGGGCGCGATGCGGAGGACGTTGCCTTCGATCGTTTTCCCCATCTTGTTCTGTTTGAGGACGATATCGAGGGCCTGGTCCCAGGGGACGTCCTGGAGGTTGCAAGTGACGACGCCCCGGACGTCCGCATCGAAGACGACGTTCAGGCTGGCGAATTCGGCCAGGTAGAGGACGACATCGCGGAGGTCCGCGTCCTTGAACTTCAGGCTGATGACTTCGCCGGAGTATTTATCCTCTTCGGCGGCGATGGTCTTGGGTTTGAATTTCTCCTGCTCGGGGGCCGCAGGAGTCTTTTGCGACTGGGGAGCCGGGGCCGTGGCCGTGGGGCGGGCCGGGGCTTCCATCAGGACCGGCTTGGCGGCCGGTTTCGGATCCAGCTTGGCTTCGACGGACGCCCGCTGATCGACCTTAACGGAGGCAGGAAGCTGGACTTCCGGCTTGGTCACTGTCAAGGCGGCCGTGGTAGGGACCGCGGCCTGGTTCTTGAAGAAGGAGACGACCAGGCCGGTCTTGTCCGAATCGAGCGAATAGACCCCGGGTTCCTTGAGATCGAAAACGAGGCGGGTGATCGGCCGGGGGTTGGCTTGCTGGAACTGCCCGACGCGGGCTTTTTGAACCGAGTACTGCGGATTGTCGACCGACCAGACATCGGCCTTGGCCATCAAAATGGTGTCGTAGAGATCAACGACCAGGCGCGAGGGGTTTTCCAGGGCGAAGACCTGGGCCACCGCCTCGTCCGTCAGCTGGGCCTTGAACGAGACTCGGTCGGCCGCCTGGGAGTAGTCGATTTTCTCCAGGAAGATCTCGCCCTTGGGCCTCCGGTCGAGCCGGGCCTGGGTTTCCGAGTCGATGAGGTAGCTTGCCTGGCCTCGCTGGATCTTGGCGAGCTCGACGACCGTCCGCCCCTGGTCCGTCCGGACCCGGATGGGGACGCGCTCATTGAGCCGGACGAGGAACCGCAAGTCCTGAAGCCCCGACTTCTGGACCTGGATGTCGCGGATGAATTGCGATTCAGAGGAGGGCACGAGAGGAGCTTCCGTCGTCTTGGCCTTGTTGAGATCAAGGACGAATGTCTGGGAGGAGTCGGGCAGGTAATAGGCTTTCGGCGTGGCGAGCTGGCCATCGGCTTCGAGCACGAGCTTGGTCATCAAAAGGCCCGGCTGGACCTGGATCTTGCTGATATTGACGGCAGAGTCCGGGCTCTGGGCATACAGGACGGCGAGCACGAGGACACACAAAGAGGCGAAAACGGCTGGCACGATTTTCTTTTTCATGTTAACGCTCCTCAGGATTGATTTCTTTAACGACATCCCGCGGTCTCATGAGAGGGAGGCCCCGCTCATGGGTTTTCCGGAACACCACTTGGCTCTGGCTGATGCTCAGGACATATCCGTCCGCGACCTTGTCGCCGACGCTGAGAAAGCGAGGAAAACCCTGGGTCGTTCCGACGACCGCGGTGTAGCCCTTCTTGGCCTTGATGATCCCGATGAGGACCAAGTCCTCCAGGGCGCCCTGGACATCGCCGGTCACGGTCTTGTCCCGGACGTCGCCCCCGCCGAGGAGGTCCCGGAACGGGTCCCTCCGGCCTTCGGGATTGTAGAAGACCGGGCCCGTGCTCTTGAGCACCGGCTTCTCTTCCGGCTTGGGGGCCACCGGGTTCTCCTGGGCGAGGAGGGGAACCACGCCGATCAGACTAAGAATCAGGATGAGGATCAATGGTTTTTTCATCGTCCGGCCCTCTTGGCTTTGGGTTTGGGTGCGGGAGCCACCGGCTCCTCGAGGAATAGGTAGGTCTTGGCCGTCCAGTTGGCCGAGACCGTCAGAAGGTCCGTCTGCCGGCTCAGGGCCTTGATCGAAAACCTGTCGACGCTGAACAGGCGGGGGTACTGGCTCAGGCGGTCGAAATAGACGCCCAGGTTATGGTAGGTCCCGGTGACCTGGATGTTGATCGGCCATTCCGCGTAGAACTCGCGGTTGATCTCTTTCTGCTGAGCGAAGTTCGTGACGTCCAGCCGGGCGTCGTAGGCCAGCTGCTGGATCTGCCGCAGGATCTCGGCCTGTTCCTTCCGCTGGGGGATGATGGCCTCGAGCCCCTTGAGCTGGGCCGTCATGACGGCCAGCTCGGCCTCGATCTTGTCGAGCTCCTTTTTCTTCTGTTTGAGGTCCTTGACCTCGTTCTCGACCTTGATCCGCTCAGCCTTCAAGGCCTGGAGTTTGGTGTTCTGGGGACTGAAGTACAGGAAGAAGGCCAGGGCGAAGATGATGACGGCGATGATCAGGGACCCGTACCAGGGAATGTTTTTCATGTCGTCCCCCTTTGTTTGGCGGCCGGCTTTTCTTTGGGTCCGGGCGAGGGCGCTGCCGGGGCCGCTTCCGGCTTCTTCTCGAGCGCGGCGCTGAGCGAGAATTCCAGGTATTCGTTCCTTTGGGTCTTTTTCTGGGTCGACGTGTTCAGGCTGACGTTCATGAGGACCGAACCGTTCTCGAGGCGGTCCATGTAGTCCGCGATGAGGTTGTTCGACAGGGCCTTCCCCTTGATCTGGAGGCCCTTGGTGTCAAAGGTCACTTCAGTCAGCCAAACCCAGTCCGGGAGGCTCCGGCTGAGCTGATCCATGATCCGGGCGGCCGTGTCCTGCATGGACCGGAGCTCGTTGATGAGGGCGATTTTCCGCTCCAGAGCCGCCTTCACTTTTTTCTGCTCCTCGAGCTTGGCTGTGACGTACTGGAGCTTGGCTTTTTCGGCCTTGGCCGTGGTCAGAAGCGCGTTCTCGCGGTCGAAGGCTTTGCGCTGGACGAACAGGGTGCCCCCGAGTGCGACGACGAGCAGCAGGAAGATCAAGCTGCCGAGCCTCGGCGGCTTCTTGACCGTGACTTCCGGCGCCCCCGGCGCGACAGCCGTTTCCCTGATGTCCTTGGTTTCCGGCTTTAAGAGGTTGATCCGTATCATGGTTACTTCTCTGCCTTTCGGGTCGCCAAACCGACGGCAACCCCAAAGATAGCTGCCATTTCATTGAAATAGATCGAATCGAACTTGTTGTCATCCACCTGGACGTTGCGGAAAGGATTGAGGATCTCAGTCTTGATCCGGAATTTCTGCTCGAAGGAGCCGACCATGTTCGGGACGTTGGCCAATCCGCCGCTGAGGAAAATCTGCTCGATCTTCCTCTCCCGCTTCTCGGAGGCCTCATAGAAAGAGAAGGTCTTTTCGATCTCGTCGAGGAGGTCCCGAACGTTCATCGACAGGACGGTCGCGAACTGGTCGTTCGTGACCGATTTCCCGGGAATGCCCTTGAGGAGTTTCTCGGCCTCCTCGAAGCTGATGTTGAGCTCCTTGCGCATGTTCTCGGTGAAGAAGAAGCCGCCGAGCGATAGGTCCCGAAACAGCTGCGGCATCCCCCGCTCGACGATGACGACGTTGGTGATATTCGCGCCGACGTTGATCAGGGCCAGCGTTTTTTCGGCGAAGGTCTCGGGGTAGTTGATCTCGAGGACGTTTTGGAGGGCGAAGACGTCGACCTCAATGCTCTGCAGGTTCTTCCGGGCCTGGTTGACGACGTTGCTGTAGTTGGCGATCTTGTCCTTTTTCGCGGCCACGAGGAGGATGTCCAGGTTCTTGTCGTCCGCACTGCGGGCGGGCTTGAGGATCGCGTAATCGACGTTGGTTTCCTCGTATGGGTAGGGGATATTGTGCTTCGCTTCCCAGATGATGGATTCGGCGAGTTCCTGCTTCTCCATGACGGGAAGGGAAATCTTCTTGATGATGACGGAATTGCCTGAGACGGAGATGCCGACGTCCCTGTTGGTGAACTTGTTCTCGTCGAAGACCATCCGGATGGTCTCGACCACGGCGGCCGAATCGATGATGGTCCCCTCGACGATCGCGTCATGCGGGAGGGCCTCGTAGCCGATCTTCAGGAGTTCATAAGTCGCGTGGTCACCCTTCTTTTTCGACCGGAGCTCCACGGCCTTGACGGAATAGGAGCCGATGTCCAGCCCGACCAATCCTTTTTCCCGTGAGATTCCGAACATGTTTGCCCGCCTTTTATGAGATTTGGAGTGTCCTCGACCTTTTGAGCTTATCCCGAAGCCTCCGGTCCACGAGCTCCGGAACGAGGTCCGCGACCGAGCCTCCCAGGGAGACGATCTCCCGGACCAGGTTCGAGCTGAGGAAGGAATACTTCACGCTCGGCATCATGAAGAAGGTCTCGAGCGCCGGGTTCAGGTTCCGGTTCATGAGGGCCATCTGGAGCTCGTACTCGAAGTCCGAGATGGCCCTGAGGCCCCGGATGACCACGCGGATCTTCTGGCTCCGGGCGAAGTCCACCAGCAGGCCGCGGAACGACCGCACGCTGACGTTCTTCTGTCCGCCGAAAAGATCCCTGATCATAGTGACCCTCTCTTTAGTCGAGAAAAGGGGGGCCTTTTTGGGGTTTTCCAAAACGGCCACGACGATCTCGTCGAAAACCTTTAGGCCCCGCTCGATGATGTCCACATGCCCGTTGGTGATCGGGTCAAACGATCCCGGATATATGGCTCGATTCTCCATCATCAGGGCTCGTCGTTAATTCCTCAATAGAACTTATCATCCAAATATCAAAATTCGTATACCTTGTCAACGAAAATTCTTGATGGAAATCAGGGAAAAAACCGACTCGGCGTGTTTTGGGTGACAAAAATTGGCAGATCGGCGCACGACGTTTTTTCCTTGCTTTGAAACGCCTCTCGCCGACGGAGATCCCACTGGATTCATGTCCGGCTTTGTCCTTCCGGCCCCTATTTTTCATCACCCCCGCAAGGGGTCAATCACCCTTAGAGGTGAATGGATGGATGAAATTCACCCCTCTCCGGAGAGCCCGGGGCAATGGGGCGGCTGGAGAGCCTGGTGTCCCGCCGGTCCTTGAGCCATTTGACCGAGCCGTGGAGTGTGAGATAATCCGGCTTGAAGGTCGTCGGCGAGGAGAGGCGGAATGAGGATATCCATTTATCGTTCGAGTCGGCGGCAGGCCCCGACGGGCATCCTCCCGGGACCCTGGATTGTGGGATTGGCCCTGGCTGTAGTCTGCCTTTTCCCGAATGCCTTTCCCCAAACCAAGTCCAAGGAGGACGAGGCGTTTGCCCGGAAGCGGCTGGCCATGGTCGAGAGTCAGGTCGAGGCGAGAGGCGTCCGAGACCCCGCAGTTCTCGAGGCCTTGCGGACGGTTCCCCGTCATCTCTTTGTTCCGGCCGAGTTCAGGGACGAAGCCTACGGTGATTATCCGCTGCCGATCGGCGAGGGGCAGACGATCTCCCAACCGTACATCGTCGGACTCATGACCGAGAGCTTGAACCTCGGGAAAAAGGACAAGGTCCTCGAAATCGGCACGGGCTCCGGCTATCAGGCCGCGGTCCTGGCCCGGCTCGCGGGCGCCGTCTTTACGATCGAGATCAGCGAAAAACTCGCCCGCCGCGCGGCCGAGACGCTGAGGGACCTGGGATTCGCGAGCGTCCGCGTCCAGCATGGCGACGGTTTTTTCGGCTGGCCGGAGGAGGCTCCCTTCAACGCCATCATTGTCACGTGCGCCGTTGACCCGGTCCCCACTCCGCTCCTGGACCAGCTGGCCGAGGGGGGTCGGCTCATCGTTCCCCTCGGCGATTCAAGCTCGTTTCAAAAGCTCACCCTGATCATCAAGAAAAGAGGAAAACCGGTCGTCCACGAGATCATCGACGTCCGCTTCGTCCCCATGACCGGCGAGGCCCTCAAGAAGAAGCGCGCCGATTAGCCACCTCGAAGGAGGAGCCCAAAACGAGGGTCCGCCGGGAGAGGACCCGACCCGCGAAAGTTGATTTTGGCGCGGGCCTGTGGTAATTTTCTGGGCAAATGATGATCCGATTCGGCACTTCAGGCTGGCGGGGCCTCATGGGGGAAGAATTCACCTTCCACAACGTCAGGGTTGTCGTCCAGGCCGTGGCCAATTATCTCAAGCAGAAGTTCGGCGGCCGGCCGATCTCCATGGCCGTGGGCTACGACACGCGCTTCCTCTCGGAACGCTACGCCCTGGAGGCCGCGAAGCTCCTCTCCAAAAACACCATCTCGGTCTTCCTGGCTGAACGGGATGCGCCGTCCCAGGCCCTGGCCCTCCAGGTCATCAAGAGGCAGTGCCAGGGAGCCATCAATTTCACCGCCTCCTTCAATCCGCCCCAGTACAACGGCCTGAAGTTCAATGTCGAGACCGGCGCCCCGGCCCTCCCGGAAGTGACGGACAGGATCGAGGAGGAGGTCCGGAAGCTGATGCCCCGCTTTTCCCATGTTGCCTCATATTTCCCAAAGGAGAACATCACCCGGATCGACCTCCAGGCCGATTATCTCGGCTTCATCCAGGATAAGATCGACTTTGCCGCCATCCGGGACTCGGGGCTGCGGGTGGGAGTTGACCTCTTGTACGGGACGAGCCGTGAGTACCTGGACGAAATTCTCGAGGAAAACGGCGTTTCCGTGGAAGGGATCCACGGCTACATCGACCCCTATTTCGGAGGAGTGATCCCGTCCTGCACGGAGGACAACCTGGCCGAGCTCAAGGCCCTCGTCCTTGAGAAGAAGTGCCGCCTCGGGATCGCGACGGACGCCGACGGAGACCGCTTTGGGATCATCGATGAGGAGGGGACGTTCATCCACCAGAACTTCATCCTGGCCATGCTCCTCGACTATCTCGTCCGCGTCAAAGGTTGGCGGGGAGGCGTCGGCAGGTCCATCACGACGACCCACCTCATCGACCGGATCGCCTCACGATACGGACTTCCTCTCTATAAAACGAAGGTCGGATTCAAGTACATGGCCGACCTTTTCTTGAGAGGCGACATCATCTTCGGCGGAGAGGAGAGCGCCTGCATCGCGGTCAGGGACCACCTTCCCGAAAAAGACGGGATCTTTGCCGGGCTCCTCGTGACCGAGATGCTCGCCGTCGAAGGGAGGAGCCTCGGAGCTCTCCGGGACAGCTTGTTCGAGCAGTACGGGACGATGGTCGGGGGGCAGAGAAACGTCCCCCTGACTCCTGACCGCGTCAAGAAGCTGAAGGCCCTTGTCCAGAATCCACCTACGAAGGTCGGTCGGCGCAAAGTCACTCAAGTCGAGACGATCGACGGCATCAAGCTCGACCTCGAGGGCGGCGATTGGTTCCTCCTCCGGCCGTCGGGCACGGAACCCGTGATCCGCTGCTACGCGGAGGCCTCGAGCAAGAAGGGCGTCGAAAGCCTTCTCCGGAGAGGGATGGAGGCCGTGCTGTGAAGGGAGAATCTCTTCGCAAAATCCCGGCGTTCCGAAAGAGGGTCTTCATCCTCGGCGTCGTCTGCTTGCTTCTGGTCATGATCGTGACTTCCGTCTTCGGGAAGAAAGGGGTTATGGACATCCGCCGGGCCAGCCTGAGACTCGCCGACCTCGACCTCGAAATCCATCGGCTCTCGGCGGAGAAGGCCGAGCTCGAAGCAGAGATCCGCGAGCTCGAGAAGAACCCGAGGGCCGTCGAAAAGGTGGCCCGGGGAGACCTGTGGCTGGTCAGGCCCGGCGAGAAAGTCATCGTCGTCCCCAAGGACCCCAAGAAATAGGCCCGGCCATTTTCCGCGTCGCATGCCCCGTTCCCGCGCGATTCAAGGATATCCTGAGGAAAAGGCCCTTCTTGAGGCTCTGAATCCCGCCCAGCGCCGGGCGGTTGTCCACGGGACGGGCCCCCTCTTGATCATCGCCGGGGCGGGGACGGGCAAAACCAAGGTCGTCACCCACCGGATCGCCCACCTCATCGCTTCGAAGCGGGCCCGTCCAGAGGAAATCCTGGCCGTCACCTTCACGGAGAAGGCGGCGAGCGAGATGGAGGCCCGGGTGGACGTCCTCGTCCCCTACACCTACTCCTTCGTCGAGATCAGCACCTTCAATTCTTTCGGAGAGAAGGTCCTCCGGGATTATGCCCTCGACGTCGGCTATCCTCCGGACTTCAAGCTCCTCGACGACGTCGAGCAGGCCATCTTCGTCCGGGAAAACTTGTTCCGCTTTTCCCTGGATTACTACCGACCTCTGAGTTATCCGACGCGACACATCCAGGAGCTTCTGGAGGCCGTCCGCCGGCTGAAACAAGAAGACGTCCGGCCCGTGGAGTACGAACGCTATGCGAAAGACCTCCTGGACCGCGCCGCCGGGGAAGGGGAGAAGGAGACGGCCCGTAAACACCAGGAGGTCGCCCGGGTTTTCGGCGAATACCAAGCCCTCCTCCGGAAAGAGGGGCTGATCGATTTCGAGGACCAGGTGACGCTCGTCGTGGACCTCCTCCGGTCCCGGCCCTCGGTTCTCGACGAAATCCGGAAAAAGTACACGTATATTCTCGTCGACGAGTTCCAGGACACGAACTTTGTCCAGTTCGAACTCCTCAAGATGCTGGCCGCCGGCCACCGGAACCTGACCGTGGTCGGCGACGACGACCAGAGCATCTTCCGCTTCCGGGGCGCCTCGCTGAGCAATATTCTCAACTTTGAGGAGATCTATCCCGAGGCCAAGAGGGTCGTGCTGACCCGGAACTACCGTTCGACCCAGGCCATCCTCGACGCTTCTTATCAGCTCATCCAGCACAACAATCCCAGTCGGCTCGAGGCCAAGGACAAGGTGGACAAGCGCCTGCGGGCGGCTTCGCCGGGCTCGGGGAAGAGCATCTTCATGCTCCAGTTCGATACGCTTTCCCATGAATCCGACCGCGTCGCGGAGCTTATCCTTGAGAAGCACGCCGAAGGCCGACCCTGGGGCGACATGGCCGTCCTCGTCCGCCGCAACGCGGACGCCGACGCCTACCTCCGGGCCTTTAACGTGAAACAGATCCCGTTCCGCTTTTCCGGGAGCCGGGGCCTCTACCAGCAGGACGAGATCAAGATCCTGACCGCCTTTATTGAGTCGGTGACAGACTTCGAGAACAGCCGTGAGCTCTTTTATCTGGCCCTGTCCGACATCTACCAGGCGAATTCCTACGACATGACGAGGATCGCCGGCTACGCTCAGAAGACGAACCTTTCCCTCCACAAGGTGTTTCAGCTGATCGCCGAGGGAGCCAAGCCCGTCGAGGTCTCTTCAGGAACCGAGGAAACCGTCAAGAAGATCTTTTCAGACCTTCTCTTCTTCGCCGAGCTCGGGAGCTCAAAGAACGCCGGGGCCGTGGTCTACGCGTTCCTAGAAAAAAGCGGCTATCTCAAATCCCTGGTGGAAAAGATGTCCGTCGAATCGGAGGTCAGGATCAAAAACATCCGTCTCTTTTTCGATAAGATCAGGGGATTCTCCGACCTCACCGAGAACGACTCGATCCATTCGTTCGCCCGATACCTCGACCTCCTCCGGGAGGTCGGAGACAATCCGCCCACCTCGGAGGCCGAGCTCGATGAGGACGCCGTCAATGTCCTGACCGTGCACAAGGCCAAGGGGCTCGAGTTCGGGAGCGTCTTCATGGTCGGCCTGATCGAGGACAGGTTTCCCGGGCGGGAGCAGCGGGAAAAGATCCCGGTCCCCGACGCGATCCTCAAGGAAACGCTTCCGGGAAAAGAGAATTATATGCAGGAGGAACGGCGGCTGTTTTACGTGGCCATGACCAGGGCCCGCCGTTCCCTTTACATGACCTGGGCCCGGGATTACGGCCTCAAACGTGTGAAAAAAGTCAGCCCCTTTGTCCTCGAAGCCCTGGACATCCCCAAGATGCCCGACGAGGTCCTCCGGGCCTCGGCCATCGAGGAGATCCGCCGCTACGCCCTGGCCGAGGTGCGGCCGCGGACCGCCGCCAAAGCTCGCTCAGTGGAGGTTCTCTCGTTGAGCTATGTCCAGGTCGAGGACTATCTGGCTTGCCCGCTCAAGTACAAGTTCCGCCACGTGATGCGGGTCCCGGTCCTGCCCCACCATACCCTCGTCTTCGGCCGCGTCCTCCATTCGACCATCCATGTCTATCTCAGAAACAGGATGAGAGGGAAGCCGGTCGGCGAAGACGAATTCATCAGGGACTACACGAAAAACTGGGTGAACGAGGGTTTCCTCAGCCGTGAGCATGAGGAACTGAGGAAGGCGGCCGGGGAACGGGCCCTCCGCCTCTTTTACCGTCGGGAAGAGGAGTCTGGGCGAATGCCGGCGTTCATCGAGAAGACTTTCCGCTGGCAGGAGGGAGGCGTGAGGTTTTCGGGGCGCTTGGACCGGGTGGACTTCGAAGAGGGCGGCCCCGTCATCATCGATTTTAAGTCGAGCGAAGCCTCATCCCAGAAGGAGGCTGACCGACGGACGGCTGACAGTCTTCAGATGGATATTTATGCCCTCTCGTTTCTGAAAACGCAAGGGCTCCTGCCGGCGGAGACCCGTCTCTATTTCCTCGAGTCGGGCCTTATCGGTCACGCCCGCAAAGGCGAGAGGGAATTCAGGCGGGCCGGCGAGAAGATCCGCCTGGCCGCCGAGGGAATCCGGAGCGGGAATTTCGAGGCCATGCCGGATTGGCACACCTGTAACTACTGCGAATTCAAGACGATTTGCCCCTCATCCTACGCGTACTGAGAGGGGCTGTCCCAGTCTGCAGATCGTGGGAGGGTGGCGCGGC
>Ga0153916_10002927_pt1 | contig 12567 bp, 9 predicted proteins | sample Opewatmetagenome_FD_109642 | JGI IMG/M metagenome (GOLD analysis project Ga0153916, IMG submission 109642) | Freshwater wetland microbial communities from Ohio, USA - Open water 3 Core 3 Depth 4 metaG | ecosystem: Environmental > Aquatic > Freshwater > Wetlands | place: USA: Ohio, Lake Erie, Old...
CGGCGCGCGTAGGCCCAGGAAAACAGCGCGGTGCGCGCGCCGCCGATGTGCAGGAACCCTGTCGGGCTCGGAGCGAAGCGCGTGCGCACGTTCATGGCGGCGCAGATTCTACCGCGCGCTGCCGCGGACCCATCGGCGTCGGCGGCGTGTCGCTAGGAAATTACGAGCGCGTCAGCCGCGCGGTCAAGCCGGCCGCGGCCTCCCGGCGCAGCGAGTTCGGCTAGAATGCCCGTTCCAACCGGGAGGAGGAGACGCATGAAACCATTCAATAAGATCGCCATCGCGGCCGCCGGGAGCCTGGGCATGCTCGCGGCGCATTCCGCCATCGCGCAAACCACGCTCACCATGTCCTCGTGGGTGCCGCCCACCCACCACCTGACCAAGGTCGTGCTGCAGGGCTGGGCGAACGAGGTCGAGAAGGCGACCGCAGGCCGCGTCAAGTTCCAGATGCTGCCCAAGGCGCCGGCCGCGCCGCCCGGAACGTTCGACGCGGTCAAGGACGACCTCGTGGACCTTTCCTACGTCACGGCGAGCTACACGCCGGCGCGCCACATTGTCACCAAGCTCGGCGAGCTGCCCGGCGCGGGCGATACCGCGTTGATCAACTCGGTCGCCTACAGCCGCATCTACTGGAAGTACCTCGACAAGGTGGGCGAGTACAAGGGCGTCAAGCTGATCGGCGTGTTCACCCACGGCCCCGGCCAGATGTTCAACACCAAGCGCCCGATCAGGTCGGTGGCCGACATCCAGGGGCTCAAGATCCGCACCGGTGGCGGGGTTGCCGACGACATGGCGAAGGCGCTCGGCGCCTCGGCCTTCGTCAAGCCGGCGCCCGAGTCCTACGAGCTGCTCAGCTCGGGGGTCGCCGACGGCGTGTTTTTCCCGCTCGAGTCGATCGTGTCGTTCAAGCTCGACAGCGTGATCAAGTACGCGACGCTGTTCCCGGGCGGCTTCTATAGCTCGAGCTTCGGCTTCTTCATGAACGAGGACAAGTGGAACAAGCTGCCCAAGCAGGACCAGGCGATCATCAACAAGCTCGGCTACGAGCACCTCGCGCGCCTGGCCGGCAATTCCTGGGACGCCGCGGACAAGCTCGGCATGCAGGGCATGCAGAAGGCGGGCGTGCAGATCGAGCGCGCCAGCCCGCAGCTGCAGAAGGAGATCGACGAGCGCGCGGGCCCGGTGGTGCAGGCCTGGATCAAGGACGTGAGCGCCAAGGGCGTCGACGGCGCGATGGTGTACAAGGCTTTCCACGAGGAGCTCAAGCGCGTCGCCGCAGGCAAGTAGCCCGGGGCGCCCCAGAGCTGAAGCACGACGACCCGCCGGGGAAGCTTCCCGGCGGACAACCTTTTCCCCATGAACGATCACCGCAGGAAGTGGGAGCAGCGCGTCGACGCGCTGCTCGGCATCGCCTCGTCGGCGATCCTGTTCACGCTGATGCTGATCACCTTCGCCGACGTGGTGTCGCGCTACCTGCTCAACTGGCCGCTGCGCGGCGCGTTCGAGACCACCGAGCTGATGCTGCTGACGCTCATTTTCGCCGGCCTGCCGCTGGTGTCGCACGCCGACGAGCACGTCACCATGGACTTCATCGACCGCGTGCTCAGCGCGCGCGGCCGGGATGTCCTGCAGCGCGCGGTGCACGTCGTGTGCGCGGCGGTCATGTTCTTCCTCACCTGGCAGGTGTGGCTCAAGGCCCGCACGATCTCCGGCTACGGCGACACCACCGACGTGATGCGCATCCCGGTCGGTCCGTTCGTGTATTTCATGTCGGTGATGATCGGCGTGACCGGGGCCGTGCACGTGATGAAGATCTTCCTGCCCGGGGGGCCGGCGCGCGGCGCGCCCTCCGTCAACTGAGCCTTCCATGACCGAAGCACTCATCGGCCTCGCGGCCATGATGGTCCTCGCGTTCGCGCGCGTGCCGATCGCATTGTCGATGGGCATCGTGGGCGTCGTGGGCTATGCGTACATGCGCGAATGGAACTGGACCGCCGCGTTCGCCTCCGTGCAGACGCAGGTCTACGAGACCGGCCGCAACTACACGCTGTCGGTGGTGCCGCTGTTCATCCTGATGGGCAACTTCGTGACGCGCGCGGGCATGTCGCGCGAGCTGTTCCGCACCGCGCACTCGTTCATCGGCCACCGGCGCGGCGGGCTGGCGATGGCTACCATCTGCGCCTGCGCGGGGTTCGGCGCAATCTGCGGCTCGTCGATCGCGACCGCGGCGACGATGGCGAGGGTGGCCTACCCGTCGATGAAGAGATTCGGCTACTCGGACGAGCTGTCGACCGGCTCGATCGCGGCCGGCGGCACGCTCGGCATCCTGATCCCGCCCTCCACGATCATGGTGATCTACGGCATCATGACCCAGACCAACATCGGCAAGCTGTTCGCCGCGGGCATCCTGCCGGGGATCCTGGCGACCGTGCTGCTGTGCGTTGCCGTCCAGTACGTCACCTGGCGCAACCCGCAGGCCGGCCCGCGCGGCGAGCGCGTGTCCTGGCGCGAGCGCTTCGCCACGCTCGACGGCGTGGGGTGGTTCGCTGCCGTCGGCGTGGCGGTGGTCGCGGCGACGAAGACTGGCTGGGTGGAAGCCAACGATGCCACCGTGGTCGGGGCGCTCGCGGTGTTCGGCCTGGCGCTGCTGTACAAGGGCGTGACCAGCGTGATCGCGCTGTTCGTGCTGGTGATGGGCGGCATCTATGGCGGCGTGTTCACCGCCATCGAGGGAGCTGCGGTGGGCGCGTTCGGCGCCATGGTGTTCGCGATCGCGCGCCGCGCCCTGAGCTGGAAAACGCTCTACGAGTCCCTGGTGGAGAGCGCCCGCACCACTTCGATGCTGTTCGTGATCCTGATCGGCGCGCTGATATTCGCCGAGTTCGTCAACATCACCACCATGCCGCAGGACCTCAAGAACATGGTGGCCCGCTACGAGCTGCACCCGATGCTGGTGGTGGCCGCGATCATGGCGATCTACGTGATCCTCGGCACGGCGATGGAAGAGCTCTCCATGATCCTGCTCACGGTGCCGGTGTTCTTTCCGCTGATCGTGCACCTCGGGCTCGACCCGGTCTGGTTCGGCATCCTGATCGTGGTGGTGGTCGAAATCGGCCTCATCAGCCCCCCGGTCGGCATGAACCTGTTCGTGCTCAACACCATGCTTCCCGAGGTGCCGACGCGCACCATCTTCCGCGGCGTGCTGCCGTTCATGATCGCCGACTGCTTTCGGCTCGCGATCCTGGTGGCGTTCCCGATCATCTCGCTCTGGCTGCCGAGCTTCATGAAGTAGGCCGGTAGGCCGCGTAGTACAGCACCGGGATCACGACCAGCGTCAGCAGCGTCGAGACCAGGATCCCGAAGATGAGCGAGATCGCGAGCCCCTGGAAGATGGGATCGTCGAGGATGAAGGTGGCGCCGATCATCGCCGCCAGGCCGGTGAGCGCGATCGGCTTGGCGCGCGCCGCGGCCGAGTGCAGCACCGCGTCGCGCAGCGCGACCCCCTCGGCCACCTTCTGGTTGACGAAGTCGACCAGCAGGATCGAGTTCCGGACGATGATGCCGGCGAGCGCGATCATGCCGATCATCGAAGTGGCGGTGAAGTTCGCCCCGAGCAGCGCGTGCCCCGGCATCACGCCGATCACGGTGAGCGGGATCGGCGCCATGATGATGAGCGGCGTGCGGTACGAGCGGAACTGCGCCACCACCAGCAGGTAGATGAGGATCAGGCCGACGGCGTAGGCGATCCCCATGTCGCGGAAGGTCTCGTAGGTCACCTGCCACTCGCCGTCCCACTTGATGGCGTACTGGCGGTAGGGATCCGAAGGCTGGCGGATGAAGGTCTCGCCCAGCACGCCGCCGTCGGGCAGCGGCTGGCCCACCACTTTGTTGCGGATCGAGAACATGCCGTACAGCGGGCTGTCGACACGGCCGGCCTCGTCGCCGACCACGTACACCACCGGCAGCAGGTCCTTGTGGTAGATCGGCCGATCGCGCTCGTTCTTCACCGCGTTGACCACCTCCGAGAGCGGCACCAGCGTGCCCGCCGGAGTGCGGATGACGAGCTTGAGGAACTCGTCGAGCCGCCCGCCGCGCTCGGGCGGCAGCTCGACGCGCACCGGCACCTCGTACTTCGACTGGTGATCGTGCAGCGGCGTCACGTCGCTGCCCGACAGGCCCATGCGCATGGTCTCGACCACGTCGCGCTGGCTCACGCCGAGCAGCGCCGCCTTGCCCTGGTCGACCTTGAGCACGATGCGCGGCGCGCTGTCCTCGACCGAGTCGTCGATGCCGACGATGTCGGGCGTGGCGGCAAAGGCCGCGCGCACGCGCTTGGCGGTGCGGATGCGGCCCGCCTCGTCCGGCCCGTAGACCTCGGCGACGATCGGCGAGAGCACCGGCGGCCCGGGCGGCACCTCGACCACCTTGACGCGCGCGTTCCAGCGCTGCGCGATTCTCTCGAGCGCCGGGCGCACCGCCTGCGCGATCTCGTGGCTCTGCCGGTCGCGCTCGCCCTTGGGCTTCAGGTTCACCTGGAGGTCGCCCTGCTCGGAGAGATTGCGCAGGTAATACTGGCGCACCAGGCCGTTGAAATTGATCGGCGAGGCGAGCCCGGCGTAGGCCTCGTAGTCGGTCACCTCGGGGAGCTTTGCGACCTCGGCGCCCATGTCGTGCAGCGCGGCGGCGGTGATCTCCACCGGCGTTCCCGCCGGCATGTCGACCACCACCTGGAACTCCGACTTGTTGTCGAACGGCAGCATCTTGAGGATCACCAGCTTGAAGCCGGCGAGCGACAGCGACAGCGCGATCAGCGCGAGCACGGCGTACCACAGGCGCCGCCGGCTCTGCGCCGAGCCGATGAACGGCCCGAGCACGCGATTGAACAGGCGCTCGAGCCGCTCGCTGCGCGCCTCGGCGTGATGGGTCGATTTCAGCAGCTTGAGCGCGAGCCACGGGGTCACGGAGAACGCGATGACGAGCGAGATCAGCATCCCCATGCTGGCGTTGATCGGGATCGGGCTCATGTACGGGCCCATCAGGCCGGTGACGAAGGCCATCGGCAGCAGCGCCGCGATCACCGTGAAGGTGGCGAGGATCGTCGGGCCGCCGACCTCGTCGACCGCGAGCGGAATCAGCAGGGCGAGCGGCGTCTCGGGCGCGTGCGCGCGGTGGCGGTGGATGTTCTCCACCACCACGATCGCGTCGTCGACCAGGATGCCGATCGAGAAGATGAGAGCGAACAGCGACACGCGGTTGAGCGTGAAGCCCCAGGCCCAGGAAGCGAACAGCGTGGTGGCGAGCGTCAGCAGCACCGCGACGCCGACGATCAGCGCCTCGCGCCGGCCGAGCGTCGCGAGCACCAGCACCACCACCGAGAGCGTCGCGAAGATCAGCTTCTCGATGAGCTTCAAGGCCTTCTCGTTCGCGGTGGCGCCGTAGTTGCGCGTTTCGGTGACGCGCACGTCGTCGGGGATCACCGTGCCGCGCAACTCGTGCACGCGCTGCATGACGCGCTCGGCGACGTCGACCGCGTTCTCGCCCGGCTTCTTGGTCACCTGGATGGTGACCGCGGGCGCCTCGCCCTTGGCGGTTCCGATCCAGGCGTAGCGCGCGGGCTGCTCGGGGCCGTCCAGCACCTCGGCGACGTCGGACACGTACACCGGGCGCTGCTCGAAGGCGCCGACCACCAGCTGCCGCACGTCCGCGGCCGACTCGAGGTAGTTGCCGGTCTCGACCACGATCTCGCGGTTCTCGCGCACCAGCTTGCCCGCGGGCAGCGAGACGTTGGAGAGTTGCAGGGCGCTCCTCACGTCGAGCGCCGAGATGCCGTAGGCGTTCATGCGGTCGGCGTCGAGCAGCACGCGCACCGCGCGCCCGGGGCCGCCGAGCGTCTGCACCTCGCGCGTGCCGGGCACGCGCTTCAACTCGATCTCGGCGGCGTGCGCCACGCGCTCGAGCTCGTAGGCGCCGCGCTGCGGGTCGGCGCTCGACAGCGTCACCGCCACCACCGGCACGTCGTCGATGCCCTTCGGCTTGATGATCGGCTCGAGGGTGCCGAGGTTGGGCGACAGCCAGTCGCGGTTCGACTGCACCGTGTCGTACAGGCGCACCAGCGCCTCGACGCGGGGCACGCCGACCTTGAACTGCACCGTGAGCACCGCCATGCCGGGGCGCGATACCGAATAGACGTGCTCGACGCCGGTCATCTGCGCCAGCACCTGCTCGGCGGGCGTCGACACCAGCGTCTCGACGTCCCTGGCCGATGCGCCCGGGAACGGCACGAACACGTTCGCCATGGTGACGTTGATCTGCGGCTCCTCCTCGCGCGGCGTCACCAGCACCGCAAACACCCCGAGCAGGAACGCGACCAGCGCTACGAGCGGCGTGAGCTGCGAGTCCTGGAAATACTCGGCGATGCGCCCCGAGATCCCCATCGCTCAGGGCCTTACGTTGACCGGAGTCGCCATGCCGGCCTTCACCGGCTCGAGCGCGACGCGCTCGCCGGGCTCGAGGCCCGCGAGCACCTCGATGGAGTTCTCGTCGGCGGCCTCGCCGAGGCGCACCTGGCGCAGGCGCGGCGCGCCCTGCTCGTCGACCACGTACACCGCGGTGACCTCGCTGCGCCGCACGATCGCGGCGCGCGGCACGAGGAGCTTCAACGCCTTGCCGACGACGAAATGCGCGCGCGCGTACACGCCGGGGTAGACGCCGCGCACGTCCTCGGGCAGCTCCAGGCGGACGCGCGAAGTGTGGGTACGCGGGTCGGCCGAAGGCACGATGACCATGTCCTTGACGTCGAGCCACTTGCCGATCGAGGGCACTTCGACGCGCGCCTTGGACAGCGCCTGGATCGCTGCGATCTGCGCCTGGGGCACGTTGGCCACCACGCGCAACGTCGAGGGGTCGAACCCGGTAAACAGCGGCTTGCCGGGCGTGGCCATCTCGCCCAGCTCCACGTAGCGCGCCGACACCACGCCGCTGTAGGGCGCGACGATGGTGGCGAAGCTGCGCTCGGTGGCGGCCGCGCCCGCGCCCGCGAGCAGCGCGGTGACGCGCGCCTGCGCCGCCTTGTAGGCGGCCTCGGCCTGGTCGAGCGCCGCCTGGCTGATGAATTTCTGCGCCAGGAGCTGCTTCGAGCGCTCGTACTGCGCGCGCGCGTTGGCGAGCGCGGCCTGCGCCTCGCGCACCTGCGCCACGCTCGCCGCCTCGGCCTGCGAGGCGGCGCGCTCGTCGATGCGCGCGATCACCTCCCCCTTCTTCACGACGTCGCCGACGTCGAAGCGCAGGTCGACGATGCGCCCGGCGATCTGCGCCGAGACGGTCGACTGGCGCACGGCCTCGACCACCGCTTCGGCCGAGGTGTCGAGCTCGACCTCGCGCAGCTCGACAGGCGCCGTCTTGAGCCGCTCGGCCGGCGCGGTCTTGGGGTCCGCCGCCACGGCCGCCGCGGCGGCGAAGGACAGCGCGAGGAACCAGGCGGCGCGAGTCATCGGCGTGCGCTCCTTACTTGACGTGCTGCGCGACCCAGCGGCGCAGGCCGCCGGCGTCCATGGCGCCCGAGACGCGCGCCAGCTCCTTGCCGCCACGGTACAGCACCATGGTCGGGATCGCGCGGATGCCGGAGCGCGCGGCGAGCGACTGCGCTTCCTCGGTGTTCACCTTGGCGAAGCGTACCTGCTCGCGCAGCTCGCCGGCGGCCTTCTCGAACGCGGGCGCCATCGCGCGGCAGGGGCCGCACCAGGGCGCCCAGAAGTCGACCAGCACCGGCAGCTCGGTACGCGCGACGAAGGCGTCGAACTTGTCCTCGGCGAGCGCCACCGGGTGGCCGTCGAGGAGCTGAGCGCCGCACTTGCCGCACACGGGCGCCTCGGCGAGGCGCCCCGCGGGCACGCGGTTCGGCGTCAGGCATTCCGGGCACGCGACCTGCACGTACCCCAGGGTTTCGGCTTGCATGGAATCCTCCATTAAGCGTGCGCGTCTTTCACGCCCAGCTTGCGCAGGAAGAACATCATCGGGCAGCTGCCGACGAAGCCGCTCTGGAACAGGTTGGCGCCGACGAAGGCGGTGAACCAGAGGAAGTTGGCGTTGACGAACAGCGGGCTCGCCTGCGCGCCGAGCGCGAGCGACAGCAGGACGAACGTTCCGGCGATGATGCGGATCAGTTTCTCAACGGTCATGGCAAAAGCTCCTTGGCTTGTCCTCGGACCGGAACGCCCGGCCCACGGCCCGCAATATACCCTAGGGGGTATGGTATTTCAAGTCCCGAGGAGCCCTTGCCAGAAGATACCGGGCATAGTATAAGAAGCGCCATGTCCGTGATCCGCGACGAACGCCACAAGAAGGACCTCATCCTGCGCCTAAAGCGCATCGAGGGCCAGCTGCGCGGCATCCAGGCGATGATCGACTCGGGCGCCGAGTGCGAGCAGGTGACGCAGCAGCTCTCGGCGGCGCGCCGCGCGCTCGACAAGGCGTTCTTCAGCGTGCTCGCCTGCGCCATCCAGGCGGCGCCCGACAAGCCCGCCGGCGCCAAGCCGGGGGCCGAGGAGCGCGTGCAGCACGCCGCCGCGCTGCTCGCCAAGTTCGGCTGACTTGCCCGCCCCCGTCCCGGGCGCTTAAAATTCGCCCTCCTCAGGCGGGGTGGTTAGCTCAGCGGTAGAGCACTGCCTTCACACGGCAGGGGCCACTGGTTCGATCCCAGTACCACCCACCAAAAATCAAAGTTTTAGCTTCGGACCCCGGTCCGAGGTATCCAACATGTATCCAACCTAATTGCGCCGGAAGCGGCCCTTGTCGGCCGCCTTCGACCCGTCGGAGAACGCGCCAAGATCGCGCAGGCGCGTCGCTCGGCGCGGTGATACCTGGCGGGGCTAGGGCCGGCGCCCCCTCGCGCTGTTGGGCGTCGGCATTCCACGCTCGGCCTGGTGAGCCCGGATCAGTTCGAAAAAGCTAAACCAAGCTTAGGGTAGTGTCCGGGAAACCGGGGCGATGCCATAGAGAGGGCAAAAGAATTAGTGCTCGCTCCCAACATCCCACTGAATGGGCGGCGGCCCCGCGCCGTCGTACATGCCCAATGCAGTGACGCGATTCCGACTTAGTTCGAACACGAGATTGTATTTGGGGTAGGACAGGAGCCGGCTTAGACCATCCTTAGAAGTTGAGACGTAGGTCGGCGCACCAAACTTTTCGACTATTGTCTCTTGTGAACTGTAGTTTGTTATCCCTTGAAGGGACGGCAATTCGTGTCCTGGTCCGTAGTACAGGACGTACCAGAGATTGCCGCTATCGGTGAATCGCACGATATGAAATAAGGGGTCGCCGTACAAAACTTCGGTCTTGTATATCCAGAGCGCCCCTTCCGTTTTGGTGGGTTTCCCCTTCCTAAATCTGACATCTGACGCAGTCGAGCCTAGCGAAATATCCCAAAAGCTAGTCTGCGGTCTAGGTTGTGATTCGATCCACGAGTAGAAATAGGCGCCGACACCGGCCAAAGCTGGCACGACTATGCAAACGCCGAGAAGCCATAGAAATATCCTCTTCCGCCTCCAGTGGCCTTTGCTCGTGGCGTAAAGAGCAACGAGACCAAGCAGAACCGCCGATAAAAATAGCGCGATACCGGATGCCAATGGCGCCTCTCCCCGCAGGGCGAGTGTACGCGGAATTTGAGGCGCCGGCGTCGCACGCAGGAGGAGGACCTGAGCACCCGCAGCCGGCCCGGCAGCCCGTGGACTTACAGGCAATCTCGGATTTCAGCCACACCCTTACGTTCGCGCGGGGCCCGGCCCGATTTTCAATCTGCCAGATGGTTTTACCGCCAATTCTCTCCACGGGATGATCGTTAACAATCAGTGGACCACCGCCGCAGCAGCTACGGTTCCCGAGCGCGCCACATGGCCCTTGTCGACATCGGTCTGGCCGGACTGGGCTTCTCTCGCCGACGCAAGGCGAGCTGAGCGACACGCGAATCACTCACACGAAGCCCGCCGCGCGCGGGCTTCCTTATTTCCAGGTTGTAGCACCAGCTCAGGGACGACACGGCCGTCGAGAGGCGGCCCGTCATTTCATGTTTGCCGGATTGTGTCGCGGTACCGTTGCCGGATGCGGCGGCCCCTTAGTGCTGTGCGCACAGTCGGCCGCCTTACGACCAAGGGAGCGCCGTCGCCTCGCCCCAAGTTGCGGGGACCAACCGAGTCGGGTGAAGACTGTTTCGATTCGTCTGTGTCGTCCTTCTTCTTCATGGGAGGAAAGGCTACGCGCTGGGCTGGCAACGTGTCTAGGCGTACCACCCCGTGACGATCACCAGTGCATTGGTGACGATTACGTTGTCTCGCTCAAACCGCCCCATTGTGGGGCTAGACTTTACGCACGTGCGGCCGCTTTGCCCTTCACGCCAATCCCCACGTCGTCGCGCTGCAGTCCGGCCTCCAAGTCGACCCCGGATTCGTGGCGCGATACAACATCGCCCCTAGTTCCGACATCCTGGTCGTCCGAGAAGATCACACCCGCGCGCGGTTGGCCGACTTCTACAAGTGGGGATTGATCCCTGGGTGGGCTAAGGACCCAACGATCGGCAACCGACTGGTGAATGCTCGAGCCGAAACGGTCGCGGCAAAGCCAGCCTTTCGAAGCGGGTTCAGGCGCTGGCGCTGCCTGGTACCCGCGAGCGGCTTCTACGAGTGGACGACCGAGCGCTAGCGCGCATCCTGCTGCAGGTATTTGTGGACGAAAGCGATCGCCATGCTGCCCTCGCCGACCGCGGAGGCAACGCGCTTGACCGGGCTCAACCGAACGTCGCCGCAGGCGAAAACGCCGGGAACGCTCGATTCGAGGAGGAACGGATCGCGGCTGTGCGACCAGCGCCCGGCCTTCACCGCGTCGTCGCCGGTCAGGACATAGCCGCGCGCATCGCGCGCGATCTCCGCCGGCAGCCACTCGGTCTCCGCGTCAGCGCCAATGAAGATGAAAAGGCCGCCGCAGTCGTGGCGACGCACCGTTGCGCTCGCGGCATCGCGTATGTCGATCGCGCTCAGGTGGGTGTCGCCGCGTGCGGCGACGACTTCCGAGCGCAGCTGCACCTGCACGTTCGATTTTCCGCCGAGCTGCTCGATCAGGTAGCGGGACATGCTCTTCTCCAGGGAATCGCCCCGGACGACGAGCGTCACCGTGCGCGCATGATTGGCGAAGTACAGGGCGGCCTGGCCGGCTGAGTTTCCGGCGCCGACAAGGTGGACGTCGAGCCCGTGGGTGCCGCTCGCTTCGCTGCGCGCCGCGCCATAGTAGAGACCCTTGCCGATGAGCCGATCGAAGCCGTCGATCGCGAGGCGGCGCCACGTGACGCCAGTGGCAAGAATGATGGTCCGCGCCTGGACGACATCTTCGCCATCGAGGTAGATCTGACGCGTTTTCGGATCGATGCGAGCGACAGAGCGCGTGACCAGAATCTCGGCCCCGAGCCGCCCTGCTTGCTTGAGTGCCCGACTCGCGAGTTCGTCGCCTGAGACGCCGCTGGGGAAACCGAGATAGTTCTCGATGCGTGAGGATGTCCCTGCCTGGCCTCCGGGCGCCTCGCGCTCTACCACGAGGGTGCGCAGCCCCTCGGATGCGCCGTATACCGCCGCTGCGAGACCTGCCGGCCCGCCACCGATGACGATGGTGTCGTATTCGGACCGTCGCGCGCTCGTTTGCAGGCCAAGACGCCGTGCCAGGTCGCGCATCGCAGGCCGGCGCAGGAGCGTGCCGTCCGCCAGCCTCAGCACGGGGCAATCGCCTTCCGCAGGCCGGGATCCGGGCCAACGAGTTGGCAAGTCGGGGGCATCGGGCGTCAACCAGTCATGGGTAATCTGGTTGCGAGCGAGGAACTGGCGCAGCTCGCCGCAGGCGGGATCCCAGCGGTTGCCGATCATCGTTACACGCGGCTTGGGCGCCTCGGCCGAGATGCCCTGCATCCCGCCGACGCGCTCGCGAGCCAGCGCGGCGACCTTCAGGGATATCTCGGGCGACGCCGCCGAGATCGCGTAATACTCCCGGATCTCCACGCGCATGACGCGAGAGGGTTCCGACGCCCGATACCCTCCGAAGAGCGGCGTGCCAAGGGCGATCGGCAGTTCGCCGAAAATGGTGCCGGCGACGCGCCAGCCCAGGGTGCGCTCGACCCCGTCGATCAATTTGACGACCTCCATCTTGCCGGCGAGAACCGCGTACAGCGCACGCTCGTCCTCGCCCTCATGCGCAGCGTATTCCCCGGCACCGAGGCGCAGGTCGGCGGACGTCTGCGCGAGGCGCTCGAGTTCAGGCGCCGCGAGCGTCGAGAACAGCGGAATGGCCCGGACGTCGTCGACCGTCAGCATGGTTCAATCGGCAGCAGCGGGAGTGGACAGACCACGCTTGAAGGATTACACATTTACCCCGGCATAGCAAAGAAGTGCGCGCGCGCCGATCGCTTTGCCACCCGAAGTTCACGCCGCCCGCGTGGCGCCCCCGTCGATGCTGATCGTGGTGCCGCTGATGTAGGTATTGCGCTCCGAGGCGAGGAAGGCGATCAGCGGGGCGATCTCGTGCGGCTGCGCAAAG
>Ga0153916_10002928_pt1 | contig 12566 bp, 10 predicted proteins | sample Opewatmetagenome_FD_109642 | JGI IMG/M metagenome (GOLD analysis project Ga0153916, IMG submission 109642) | Freshwater wetland microbial communities from Ohio, USA - Open water 3 Core 3 Depth 4 metaG | ecosystem: Environmental > Aquatic > Freshwater > Wetlands | place: USA: Ohio, Lake Erie...
AGATGCTTGATATCTACAATCTTTACATTGGTACAAAAAACGGCCACTATGAAAACCATATTTTTGGCTATTACATCTTGGGCAGATGAACCCATTTGGCCATCGTAGATTAAAGAGATGTTCGATACATTCTTTCTGAGAAGGAAAACGTTGATTAAATTCAAGCAGGGATATTCGTTCCCGTTGAACCATATATTGGGCCTCTTGAGTGCAAAATTTGTTGTCGTTACCATAATATTATAATAATATTATAATTGCGGAGCTAACTCAATAACCATTTTTTTGTTTGTGTGATATGGGAAAAGATGTAAGAGTGGCCCATGAAGATAGCCTTTGGTTGAACTCACGCCGCCCGCGATGACGAGGGTCAGGACTGAGAGGAAGAAGAAAGAATAAGGAGGGACGCATGGGTGAAGATTGCCCTTTCAAGTACAAAGGCTATCCGGCCGGGTTTGAATACCCCTGGGTATTTCCGATGCCTTCCGAGAGGGAGCGTGACAGGAGGTGGCACGCCATTCGCAGGTCCATGAGGGAGCATGGGTTCGATTGCTTGATCGTCAGTGCGCCTTTTGGGTATATGCCTACCAATAACCACCTCTACTATATTTCGAATTATGTACCATTCGCCAACAGGGGCACCTACGTCGTGTTTCCCCTGGTGGGAGAGCCCCGGCTTGCAGTGACCACCGTCCTTGGGCCACAGTTTCTTCACTGTGCTTCAGCCACTTCCTGGATAGGAGAGATTGTGGCGAGCCTCTATCCGGCTCAGGAGGTCGTGAAGAAACTGAAGGATTTGAAGCTCGAGCGTGGCAGACTTGGAATTGTGGGTTATCGGTTAGGGGTGTTTCAAGCATCGGTTTACGATCTCTTACGCGAGAGCCTTCCGACTGCCGCGTTTGAGGATGCAACATCGGTGCTGGGCGAGGCCATGAACGAAGTCTCTCGAACCAGTGAAGAAGAACTCTCCCTGTTGAAGAAGGCGTGCGAAATCCTGGATCTCTCCTATAAGGCGGTCGCCGCAGCCCTTAAGCCGGGAGTGAAGGAGTATGAGCTCTGGGCTGCCGCCGAAGAGACGATTATTAAGAAAGGGGGTTGGTATCCTCACTTTATGCTGGCGACATCGGGTTCGAGCCCCATCTTCCCGAGAGCGCCAGCCTCCCATAACGTTCTCCATCGGGGGGACGTTGTTCTCTTCGAGATCGACGCCAACTATGGTGGGATTACTTCTCAGATTTCCTATGCCCTTTCCCTTGGCCGGCCGAAGAGTGAGGTTGAGGAGATGTTCAATCTCTGCAGGGAACTGTACGACTATTCGCTATCGGAACTGGAGAAGGACAGGACCTTTCTGGATATTGAAACGGACTTGGCTTCCCGCATCCATGACGCCGGCTATGAACCGATGACGCCTCAAATACATATGTACAACATGTCGGTCGCCATGCCGATGGACAGTCCACCGCAACCTGGCGACCACTTTACGGTGCACCCGAACGTCTGCAATAAGGACTATACTGGAGGCGCTAAGGTGGGAGACACGATCCGTATGACACCCGGGGGCAAAGTGGAAAGACTGCAGACGACGCCGGCGAAACTGAACGTGATCTAAGCGCGGTGATTCTACCCGGACGGGCCTTGACACGTGTATCCCATGTCCATCTGGTTTGGATTGAGAACGAGAAGGGGAAAAGGCTTCAGTGGGTGAACAGGCTGTCCAAAAAGTCCGGGAGGAAGATAGCTCCTTGACACAAACATACGAGGTATTATGATGTGTGAAAAGGATGATTCCCCCTGGAGGTAATTGGGAATGAAGATGTTCAGGGAATATAGTCAGGGTCAGATGTTTTTGCTTCCTCCATCGCTAGATGAATTTATGCCTGAGAATCATGAGGCACGAATTATTAATGACGTGGTGGATACTATGGATTTATCGCCACTGCTTGCCAGGTATGAGGGTGGTGGGGCACCAGCTTACCACCCGGCCATGATGTTGAAGGTGATCATCTATGCCTATAGCCGGGGCATTTACAGCTCCCGAAGCATTGCCCGAGAGCTAAAGACGGACACTGCCTTCATGTTCCTATCAGGCCTGCAATCTCCCGATTTCCGAACGATCTGTCTTTTCCGCGCTGAGCATGCCGATGTACTTCCGGATTTGTATGTGGAGGTGGTGAGGCTGTGCGCTTCTTTAGGCATGGTAGGGTTGGGGCACATTGCCTTCGATGGCACCAAGCTGAAGGCAAATGCCTCGGTGAGGCAGACCAGAGACAGAGACGGTTTGGAGAAGGAGATCGAGCGCATCAAGGAGCAGATGAAGGAAATGATTCAGGCGTCAGCTAAGATAGATGCGCTAGAGGATCAGAAGTACCCTGATGGTGATGGCTCAGAGATAGCGGAGGATTTGAGGAAGAAGGAATGCCGCCTGAAGAAGCTTCAGGAAGCGAGGGAGGTACTGGGGAGGGAGAAGCTGGAGAAGGTGAATGTAACAGATCCTGAGTGTCGGCTGATGAAGGACAGCCGGAAGGTGATCCAGCAGCTTCAATTGTCAGATAGCAGTGGACGACAAAGGCAGGTGATCGTGGCAGCGGATGTCAGCCAGAATGCTACCGATTATGCCGAGTTCAAGCCCTTGGTGGGGCAGGTGGAGCGAAATCTTGGGATTCTGCCTAAGGAGAGCAGTGCCGATGCCGGATACTCATCCTATGATAATCTGGAAGATGCTGAGCTGAAGGGCTTAGATGTCTAATGCCAGACAACTTCCTGGAGGTGCTGGACGAGGGAGAAGAAGGCGAGAAGAGGTATCACAAAAGCAACTTCCGCTATGACGAGGTGAGAGACATCTATATTTGCCCAGAAGGCGAGGAGTTGAAACGATGGGCGGAGCAGAGGCGTAAAGGGAAGCCACCACTTCTCCTCTATCGAGGGGAGTGTTGTAAGCAATGCGCAGTTGGGGGAGCGATACACTACGGGGGAGGCATGGTTAGTGAGTCGAGATGGGCGGGAGCCACTTTTGGAGGCCATGAGGCAGAAGCTAAGGAGCGAGGAAGGGAAGCGGATCTACAAGAAGCGTGGATACACGGTAGAACCTGTCTTCGGAGAGATAAAATGGGATGGCAGGAAGCCATCGATGGACTTGCGTGGTTTGATGAAAGTGCGAGGGGAGTTTTTGCTGATGTCCTTGGTGCACAATGTGAAGAAGGTAGTGAAGAAAGTGCTCGAGGGCACAGTCAGTTTGCAGGGGAAGTATGGCAACTTGATCGAAGAGGCTATGCCGGGATACAGGGAAGAACAACTGACTTTGGTCGGGGTCGAGGCGTAAAATCAGCCCTGAGGGTGAACAAAAGTAGCCGAAAGGGGGTGGTAGTCTTCAAGGGATAACGGTTGAAGTGCCGGAGACGATCGATGGTCGGTGATTAGTCTCCGCCAGAGAAGGTTTTTAGACAGCCTGAAAACATATCATACGAGGAGGTCAGGGATTTAGTAATTTAGGCATTCTATGCAGAAAGACTTAGCGAAAGGAGGTATATCACATGCGCACATTTATGGTAGGGGCTATAGTACTTGTGTTGAGTGTGGTTCCCATTGCAGGCTCTGGAGCACCTAAGAAAGCTCTCACCCCGGTGGAGTTTTACGGTGCTAAACAAGTAGAAATGATAGTTCCATATTCAGCAGGAGGGGCTGTCGATTTCGGTGCCCGGCTATTCGCATCTTACTGGCCAAACTATGTTAAAGGTGGCTCAATGGTTATTGCCAACACGAAAGGTGGTGGGGGGGTAGCTAGCCATAATTTTATAATGAAAGGGCCCACTGATGGGCTTACCATATGTGGCACTTCACACCCTGGGGCTGTAGGCTATCCACTCTATAAGGCTGCTGGCGTTCGGTGGAAAATAAAAGACATTCAGTGGATTGGAATGGTTTACAGGGATGTGCTGGTATTTTCGCTGTCCCCGAAGTCCCCTTACAACTCTCTTGAGGAACTCAAACAAGCAAAGGGGCTGAAATTCGGCGGGCTCAGTCCGGGCGGTAACATTTCGCTCGGCCCCGGTCTCATATCAGCAATTATGGGACTTGATGCTACAGTCATCCTTGGCTATAAAGGCACTACAGATATAGCATTAGCCGTAGCTAAAGGAGAACTGGATGGCTATGTTGAAGACGCGGCTGTGGTTTTAAAGCGCGTCCAGCAGGGATTGGTAAAGCCACCGCTTGTTGTTCTGAGTAACAAGAGAAGTCCCCATTTCCCTGACACTCCGGCACTTCCAGAGGCAATAAAGCTAACCCCGGAGCAGCAAACCTGGCTGAGCTTCTTTCAATATGTTCCACAGGCGACTTCAATCTTTGTGCGGGACGGTGTGCCAGCGGACAGGGTGAAATTTTTACAGGATGCCTTTGATAATATTATAGCTATTCCAGCACTTAAGACACAAATGCAGACCTACTATGGGTCCTGGTCAGAGCCTATTTCTGGCAAGGAGCTTGCTGCGGAAGTGGCGAAACTGGCAAGCATTCCCGAGGCAACGGTGGACAATTTCATTGCTGTGACAGACAAATACATGTATGGGAAAAAATAGAGGCGTTGATTAGTTTCGGCTTCAAGTCGAACTGCTTTTGATCGGGCAGTCAGTCCGCATGCTTGGTGGCAAAGCCCTCAGGGCCTTGTCACCAAGCATGCGGACTTAGGCTGACAGCAAACGTTGGACTAAGAAATGATAATAGAGGCTTTTGCAAAGGCTCTGCAGAGCTTTGCCGATCCATGGATGTTGCTTTTTATGTGCCTCGGGGTTATTATGGGGCTCATAGTCGGTATTCTCCCCGGAATCGGCCCTATCCAGGGATTGGCTCTTTTCCTGCCCTTTGCCTTCGTTCTGCCGGCAAATTACGCTCTGCCCTTTATGATTGTGTTAGAGGCCGTTAGTGCTACTGGGGGCTCCGTAACCACGGTACTACTGAATGTGCCTGGAGATTCAGTCAATGCAGCATTACTAATGGATGGTTTCCCCATGACCCAGAAGGGCGAGGCCGGTCGTGCCTTGGGAGCGGCACTGACGAGTTCCGGAGCTGGCGGTATAATTTCAATTTTTATGGCTCTTGCGCTGGTCCCGGTAATAATAGATGTCGTTCTAGCAATTCAGTCGGCAGATTTGGCTTTCATATTACTGGTGGGAATCGCGTTTATCGCTGTCCTATCTAGGGGGTCTATGCTTAAGGGTCTGATAAGCGGAGCCTTAGGTCTGCTGTTTTCTGGTGTCGGGCTTCAAAGCATGACAGGACTTCCACGGCTTACCTTTGGCAGTGACTATCTTTTCAATGGCATACCCTTGCTTCCTTTGGCGGTTGGACTGTTTGCTATACCCGAAATGATTTCCTTAGCTGCCGAAGGCGGCACCATAGCAAAGACAGGTGGGGTAATCAAGAGTGTAGAAAACGTGGCAGAGGGTGTAAAAGACGTTTTTCGTCACTGGGGTCTATGGCTGCAAAGTTCTGTAATAGGTTTTATCGTTGGAATACTTCCCGGAATAGGTGGTGGTGGCGCCACCTTCACTGCTTACGCTCAAGCCAAGGCGACCTCTAAAAATCCGGAGAAGTTCGGCACCGGCTGCGTGGAGGGGGTTATTGCTCCTCAAGGCGCCTGTAATTCCGAAATAGGAGGAGCGCTCCTGACAACCCTGGCTGTGGGCGTACCAGGCAACGCCAGTCAGGCCATAACCCTGGGAGCACTTATAATGCTGGGGTTGGTGCCAGGCCCTGCAATGCTGAGTGAGCATCTAGACTTGTCCTTTACTCTCCTTCTGATTATTGTTGTTGGTAATTTGATAGGATCAGCTCTCTGCCTTTTTGCGGCTCCATATTTTGCTCGGGTGGCTTTCATTCCCAGTCGCATTCTGTTTCCTTTAGTCATGGCCGTTGCGTTTGTGAGCGTTTTCGCTTACCAAGGGATGCTTGACGACGTTGTGGCAACTCTTGCCTTTGGTGTTATGGGTTTAGCTACGAGAAACCTCGGCTACAATAGACCGGCACTCTTTTTGGGCTATATTTTGGGAGGGTTGTTCGAACAATACCTACTCCTTGGCATCGGCACATCTGGTCCTCGACTTTTTCTGAGACCGATCGTAGTTACTTCGATTCTCATTATTATCGCTGTCTTGATCTCTGGGACTCTGAAGAGGATGTTCCAGCACCGGTCGAGGAAAGGTTCTGACCAAGCATGAAGATGAGGGCAGACACATTCTTCATTATGGCGATTATGGGCACGATGCTGGTCGCTATATGGGACTTGCTCCGAATGGAGCAAGTCTACGCCAAGTTAGTTCCGCTAATACTCAGCAGTGTCGTTTTTGTCCTGGCGGCAGTGGCACTGGCGAAGAGTGTTCTACCAAAGAGTAGAACAGGCACAGTGGTGTTCCGGGATGACACGGATGAAAGGGAAGAGGCCAGGAGTAGTTTGCGAGGGTATATGGCTGCTGGATTATGGACGATTGGCTTCGTCTTAGGTATTTATCTGTTGGGCCTAACCGTAGCGATTGGATTGTTTGTCTTTTCCTATACGAAGTCGCATGGCACAGGCTGGTTGATGTCCGCTATCTTGACTGTTTTTACTTTGGGCTTTGCTTACGGAATATTCGGGCTCGCTCTGGGAATGGGACTATACAAGGGGTTGCTTTTTATCTGGTTAGGTTATTAAGGTGCTGCACAAGCAAATTACACGTGATTGGGCCAAGCAGTGAACCTAGATAGTCCCCTTTTCATGACTCCCTGGTTTGATGTCATAAGTAAATGTAAGAAGGAGAGTGGAGCATGCCAGAGATCACGAAGCTTTTTGAGTCAGGTAGGATAGCGAAATTAGAGGTTAAGACATAGATCAAGCCTTCAGCCGGCTTGCAGCCGGTTTATCTATGCCTGTTGAAGTGATTTGATATTTAATCAACCGTAGATAAAATATAAGACAGCACTAAATCTATGTTTCTTGAGCAAAATTAAGATCACTAAAAATTTCAAACATTTAAGAAAAAAATTGCAATTACCGATATTTTTGTTTTGCTCAGAGATTAACAGCTTTTGCCCAAAAAAAGTTTCATATGACAATAACTCCAGGCCGTCGGGAAATGTCAACTCATTCCTATGCTATCAAATAATTGATAAAGGAGGGCAAAATATGGCACACAAAGACCTACGCGAATTCATAAAAGTGCTCGAAGCAGAGGGGGAACTGCTGAGAATTAAGGAGGTGGTCGATTGGAACGTGGAGCTCGGCGCAGTATCCCGGCGCATGTGTGATAAGGAAACGAAGGGGAGTCCGGCCCCGGCTTTGATGTTCGAGAATATCAAAGGGCATCCCGGATACACCTTCTTCACGAACACCCTTGCCAGCCTTCGGCGCTACGCGCTGGCGCTCGGTCTGAACAAGGACACACCGGTTAAGGAGATGATCCGGACGTTCCATGAGCGCATCAAGAAGCCCATCAAGCCCAAGATTGTCAAAGACGGCCCATGCAAGGAAAACATCTTCAGGGGTGACAACGTTGACCTACTGAAATTCCCGACCCCGAAATGGCATCCGAAGGATGGTCACCGCTACATCGGAACTTTTCACGCGGTGATCCAGAAAGACCTAGACACCGACTGGGTGAACTGGGGCCTGTACCGGATGGGCATCCATGATAAGAATTCCACCGGTATCTTAATCATCAAGGGGCAGCACAGTAGCGAGATTTTCCGAAAATACCAGGATGCCAATAAACCGATGCCAATGGCGGTGGCCATTGGTCAAGACCCAATCAATGTAATTGTTTCGGCTGCGGGTTTCCCTGCGGGCACATCCGAGGTGGACATGGCAGGCGGTCTCCGAGGGGAGCCGGTCGAGATCGTGAAAGCAGAGACCTGCGACCTCTATGTCCCAACCACCGCCGAAATTGTCTTGGAAGGCGAGGTGATACCGGGCGAATTGAAGATGGAAGGCCCGTTTGGGGAGTACACGGGCTATTATGGAGGCGATGTCTTCCCCAAGCCGATCTTCCATGTGAAGTGTGTTACCTACCGGAATAACCCTATCCTCACAGGTTCGCTGGAGGGCGTCCCGCTTGTGGATGACCACATAATGGCCAGCGTCTCCCACAGCGCACTTGCCCGCTGGAATCTGATTGACGTACTCGGGGTTCCGGGCGTGCAGGATGTCTATTTCTATCCTTCTGCGGCCAGCTGGAGTATGGCCATTGTGTCTGCCAAGCGTCTGGTTGCCGGTCTGCCCCAGCAGATCGCCTTTGGAATCTGGGCGAGCAAGTTTGGTTCGTCCAGTGGGTCAGCCTGTTGGGTAATCGTCGTTGAGGAGGATGTCGATCCGACCGACATCAATCAAGTGATCTGGTCCATGACCACTCGCTGCGATCCGAAGGACCGTGTGCAGATCATCAGGGACCGCGGTTGGTGTACAGCTCTCCTCCCCAGGATCCCGAGGGCCGGTCGCGTAGACTTTACTAAAAGCGCCTCGTCTATTATCATCGATGCGGGTTTCCCATTTGAATGGAGAACTGCGGATCCAGATTCGATTCCAAGTGTGGCCAATTGGGAGAACTGGCCCGAGAGCGTGAGAAAACGGGCCCGCGAAATCCTGCACGAGAAGTAGAAATCATCGACTTTGTGAATTAAGATAGAAGTAAATTTTACTGAAGTCTTCTGATTCTTTGAATAAGTACCATGCAATCTCCTGCGGAAATTTTATTAGGAACAGTTGTGCCACAGAGTTTTTGATAATCCGTGATCGGCAATGGCACATGGAAGAAAGGAATATTCTGAAGAAAACCTAAGAGACCCAGAGGTGCTGGAGTTAGCAAGAAAAACGGAATTCATTTTGGATGAGGATCTTGGGAAGCTGCCCAACAGTAACAACCCCTCGAAGGTGATGATTAAAATGAAAAATGGCGCTGTCTACGAACAGACCATATACGAAAGTTTAAACAGTGAGCTTCTTAAGGAACTCGATATGCTCATGGACGATATTAAAAGGGATACAAGGGAAGCCAGGGCTAGCGGCAAAATCGCCCAAATCGCCCCCAAAAAGCGAAAAGGAGAACAATGATGGTAGAATTTCCAAAACTTTTTGAGCCAGGGAAGATAGGCAAATTAGAGCTTAGGAACAGGATCATGTTCGGTCCTATGCTGACCAACCGTGTGGCTGAGGGCGGGGAGATCACTGACCGACAAATAGACTATTATGTGGAGCGTGCTAAGGGAGGTGCAGGTGCGATAATTATTGAGTCCTGTCGCGTCCACTTTCCTGAAGCCAGGAATCGGATCTTACTTACAAATGATCGATTTATACCAGCTCTGAGGAGACTGGTGGATGCTGTTCATAAAGCGGGAGCGAAGGTGGTTTGTCAGATGCAGATGCATGGCGGAAGAGCGGAGTACCTTGATCCAGCTTCGGCCTCTGCCGCCCCTAATCCTTATGGGGGGGCGATGCCCAGGGTGGTGACTATTCCTGATATAAAGGAAATGGTGAAGTGGTTCGCGGATGGGGCAAGAAGAGCCAAGGAGGCAGGTTTTGATGCGATATCCATTCACGCTGCCAATGGGTACCTCCTCTGCGATTTCTTATCCCCCCTGATCAACAAGAGGACAGATGAATACGGTGGAGATCTTAAAGGCAGAGCAAAGTTTGCGTTGGAATTAGTCGAGAGAACGAGAGAAAAGACTGGCCCGGATTATCCTATTATTTTTAGGCTAATGGCTGATGATAGACTGGACGGAGGTTTTAGATTAAAGGAAGCCATAGAGCTTTGTAAGATGTTAGAAAAGGCGGGTATTGATGCAATGGATATTACGGCCGGGGCCGCAGAAACGCGTGAGTGGACAGCTCCCCCATACTATTTAGCCCAGGGCTGTAATACTGATCTCTCTGAAGCCATAAAGAAAGAGATAAGAAAACCAGTTTCTGTTGCTGGCAAGATAAATGATCCTTACATAGCGGAACAGATTTTGAAGGAGGGAAAGGCAGATTTTATTACCATAGCAAGAGGTATGCTTGCTGACCCGTACTTTCCTAAGAAGGCGATGACAGGAAGAGTAAGCGATATCCGAAAATGTATTGGCTGTATGAGATGTACCTTGTGTGTAGCTCAAAGCATTCCTGTGGTTTGCACTGTAAACCCTGCCGCAGGAAAAGAGAGAGAGTTTGAATTAAAGCTGAAACGTAGAGGTAAGAAGAAAAGCATTCTGGTAATAGGTGGTGGCCCAGGGGGCATGGAGGCAGCGATAGTAGCTGCACAGAAAGGACACAATGTAACCTTATGGGAGGCAACCGATAGGCTTGGCGGTCAACTCAACATTGCTATTGTGCCTCCTGGTAAGAAAGATTTTCAGAGCTTCCTTGACTATTTAAAGGCACAGCTGGAGGAGTTGAAGGTAAAAGTGGAGTTCCAAAAAAAAGCAACTGCGGTAGATGTTGACAAATATGCTCCAGATGTGGTTGTTGTAGCTGTGGGCTCCGATCCGTTCACCCCTGATATTGCAGGTATCGACGGGGGAAATGTCATTGATAGCAGGCAGGTTTTGTCCGGAGAAAAGAAGACAGGGGACAGAGTTGTCATCATAGGTGGGGGATCTATTGGGTGTGAGACAGGGGATTTTCTAGCTGAAAGGGGTAAAAGAGTAGTGCTCGTCTTTCCTGAAGCGGCTCCTATGACTCTAGAGCCTGTAGATTGGCCGGTCATGAAGATGCTGTTGCAGAGGCTGAAGGAGAAAGGCGTCAGGATCGTGGCAGGGGTAAAGGAATTTAAGGAAATCGTCTCAGAAGGCTTAAAGCTCATTGATGGGGAAGGGAAGGCAGTTTTCTTAGAAGCGGATAGTATCGTCTTGGCTACAGGTTCCAGGCCAAACAAAGGTTTAGCCCAGTCGCTCAAGGGCAAGCCTTTTGAGCTTCACGAGGTGGGAGACTGTGTAGAAGTACGCCGGATGACGGAAGCTGTCCATGAGGGGGCTGAGGCGGGTTTGGAGATATGAACTTCAACATGATGTTATGGAGATGATGCTTGAACAGAATCTTAGTAAGACAGTAAGAATGGTAGAACGAGTAGCATAACAAATCTAACGAAAGGAGAAAAAGAGATGAAAAAAAGAACATTGTTAGTTGCAGCAGTGGGCGCCGTAGTGTTTACTTTGTTTGCCGGAGCTATGCCGGCAATAGCTCCAGCGCAACCTAAAGATGTCATACGCTGGAAGGGGCAGAGTGCCTGGCCTGGCGGGATTTCAGGGGGGACTGCCGTCAACATGGCTGGATGGCTGAATCGGATGAGCAATGGGAAGCTTGTCGTCGACGTGGGAGCACCAGGATCAATTGTCCCGGTTCCAGCCATGTTTGATGCCGTGTCTACAGGGCTGCTCGATTATGCCAACACCTGTTCTTCCTTCTCCATGGGGAAATTTCCTGAACAGGCGATACTCAGCGTGCTCCCAGGTGCCTATACAAACATGGGGGAAGCCTGGGACTTCTTGTTTGAGCGCGGAGCTTTTCAATTAATTCAGGAAGCTTATGCTGAGCGTAACATAAAATGGTTCCCTCATTTCCCCAACGGGCTCTTTCAAATTGGGACCACCTTTGAACTTAAAAGCATTCACGATATTAAGGGCAAAAAGCTGAGGGTGACTGGCAGCGCGGCTGACGTTATGAAACTTCTGGGGGCTTCACCAGTGTTTCTGCCCGTTTCGGATATCTATATGGCGTTAAAGCTGCGGACTATCGATGGCTATGTCGGTGGTGCTGACTATATGGAAGATTTTAAACTGAAAGAGATGATCAAGACTTATATTAAAGAACCAAATCTAACCTGTATCGTTTGTGAGCATATCATTAATATGAATTCGTTTAACAAGCTGCCGGCTGCCCTGCGTGAGGAAATCCAGATGGACGCGAGACATGCAGAGCTGGACTGGACCATGCATATGACTGTTAATAACTCGCGTCTTGAGAATAAACTCACCAAGGAGTACGGAATTAAATTTATCACTCTACCCAAGGATGAGCAGGAGGAGATAATGAAAGCAATCCTGATTGTCTGGGATAGCATAGCTGCCAAAAGCCCGAGGTGTGCGAAACTGATAGACATAATCAAAGCAGTCGCAAGGGACGCGGGCAAGATGAAGTAGTTGGAATTAAGTAAGTGGGGGGGGAAGCGACTTAGCCTCTTCTCCCCTTTTTTCAGTGGAAGTCAGATTGTCGCGGTTGAAGCTTTTCCTTCGTAAGCTTGATATTTTCGATGAAGGGAGAAGGAGTATTGTTGCCTGTTTAATGTCCCCTTCGGGGACGGTGGAAATCCCTCGCCTTGAGGCGAAGCTAAATTTCGTGTAATATGGTTGCGTGAAACGGTACCGAATAGGCGCGCACACGAAGCACGATCTTAAAGTTCACCTGGTGTGGTTGCCGAAATACCGCAAAAAATACTGACTGGGGAAGTAGCCGGCCGTGTGCGCGACTTGATACGCCAAATTGCTATGGAACATGATATCCAAATTCTGTCGGGTAAAGTGTCACGCGACCATATTCACGTTTTCATCTCCAATCCTCCCCATCAGCA
>Ga0153916_10002929_pt1 | contig 12565 bp, 9 predicted proteins | sample Opewatmetagenome_FD_109642 | JGI IMG/M metagenome (GOLD analysis project Ga0153916, IMG submission 109642) | Freshwater wetland microbial communities from Ohio, USA - Open water 3 Core 3 Depth 4 metaG | ecosystem: Environmental > Aquatic > Freshwater > Wetlands | place: USA: Ohio, Lake Erie, Old...
CCAACCGCTTACAGCTTCCTTTGGTATAATTTTCTATCATATTTCCATGGAGGAAAGATGAGCGACCGAAAGATTCGTGTATTGATTGCCAAGCCTGGGCTTGATGGGCATGATCGGGGTGCCAAGGTGGTGGCACGCGCCTTGCGTGATGCTGGTATGGAAGTCATCTATACCGGTCTCAGGCAAACCCCAGAGATGATCGCTGAAGCCGCCCTTCAGGAGGACGTGGACGCGGTGGGACTCTCAATCCTTTCAGGAGCGCATATGGCACTGGTGCCACGCGTGCTTGAGCTGCTTAAAGTCAATGGACAGGAACGAGTGAAGGTCTTTCTGGGCGGTATCGTCCCAGATGAGGACGTCCCGCTGTTGCTTAAGATGGGTGTGATTGGCATCTACGGCCCCGGCACCCTCAGCGATACTTATGTGAATGATATCCGCAATGCCATCATGGCTGCCAATGCTTAGCCTTTCCTGGGATGACTGAAAGAGATCTTGCCCAGGGTGTTCTGGAAGGGGATCGGCTTGCCTTGGCACGCACGCTCTCACAAGTGGAGAACGGCACAGTCGAGGGGAAATCTGCTTTAAGTGTGCTTTTCCCCTTTACAGGCAAAGCCCACCTCGTGGGTGTGACGGGTGCCTCTGGCACGGGGAAATCCTCCTTGGTCAACCAGCTGGCACTCTATTACCGCAAGCGCACCAAAGGAGCGAGCGGGCCTGCCAAGGGAGCGAGCATCTCTGCTGAACGAGTGAGCGGGCCTGCCAAGGGAGCGAGCATCTCTGTTGAGCGAGCGAGCGGGCCCCTTCAGGGTGCCGGACCTCGACGGATAGCTATCGTGGCGGTGGACCCTACCAGCCCGTTCACCGGTGGTGCCATCCTGGGGGACCGTATCCGAATGCGCGATCTGGCAGGCGACCCCGAGGTTTTCATCCGTTCAATGGCAACACGTGGCTCGCTGGGCGGGATCGCCTCTTCCACTGCTGCTGTGGTTCAGGTGCTGGATGCTGCTGGGTATGATCTCATCCTGATTGAGACAGTCGGCGCGGGTCAGTCTGAAGTGGATATTGCCCGCCTGGCTCATACGACTATTGTTGTCGAAGCTCCTGGTCTGGGGGATGATATTCAGGCAATTAAGGCGGGGATTTTGGAGATTGCGGATGTGCTCGTTGTAAACAAGGCTGACCTCCCAGGTGTAGAAAATACTGAGCGTGCCCTGCGTGGTTCGCTAAACCTGGCACACCCGCTTCGCCTGGCGATCCCAATGCCGAATCGCTTCATGCATCATGGGAAGCTTGAAATGGTTCCGGATCAACCCAGCGTACCCGATGCATCCGAGACGTTATGGGTACCGCCAATCCTGCGTACTGTTGCTCTGGATGGAATGGGTCTCCCCGAGCTGGCAGAAGCCATTGCCAAACACCGGACACACCTGGAAGCGACCGGTGGCTGGAAGAGAAAGGAGCGATGGCGTCTGCAAACCGAGCTAGACCTGCTGATACAAAACGCTCTTGTGGAAGGCTTTCGCCTCAGGCTACCTGCTGGGGCATACGAGCAGGCATTGGAGGATGTGCAAGAAAGGCGCATATCACCTAACCAGGCGGTGGAGAAGCTGGTCAATGGAACAGGAAAAGTAACGTAAGGAGGCATCATGATTATTGGGGAGCGGATACGCTTTAGAGCGATTGATCGGGATGACTTGCCAACCTTTGTCAAGTGGATCAATGATCCGGAAGTACGGCAAGGGATCAGCATTTACCTGCCCTTCTCGATGGCTGACGAGGAAGATTGGTTCGATCGGATGCGTGCCCTCCCAGCCGATGAACACAATCTGGCTATAGAAGTATGTGAGCCAGCCGAAGTTGAAGGTAAGGATAGCTGGAAGATGATCGGCAGCTGTGGGTTTTTTAAGCTCGACGGTCGTAACCGTAGCTCTGAGTTCGGCATCATGATTGGAGACAAGAGCTATTGGAATAAGGGCTTGGGGACTGAGGCGGTACATTTACTGGTGCAGCATGGTTTTAATACCCTGAACCTGAATCGCATCTATCTCAGGGTGTTTGAGAACAATCCGCGTGCCATCCGAGCTTATGAGAAGGCTGGCTTCACCCATGAGGGACGGCTGCGCCAGGCAGAATTCAAGGACGGTAAGTATATCGATCTGCTGGTGATGAGCATATTGGAGGACGAATTCCGAGCAATTGGATGAAAAGTATAATTTGCTTACCCCTGGTCGGACCTGATTTGCATTTGATATAGCGAGTACATAACAGTGATCTCCTCATTGTATGGACCTTAAGCATGCCCGAATTACCTGAAGTGGAAACGATTGCCCGGATACTACGGGTTGGCAGGTCGGATTCACCTGTTCAGCCAGCCCTGGTCGGACGGCACATCCTGGGTGCCAACCTGCTGTGGGAACGTTCCCTGGCTGAGCCCTCTTCGGCGGAATTTGCTGGGCGCCTGACGGGGCAGGTAATTGAAGATATTGGGAGAAGAGGCAAGTTTTTGTATCTCCGGCTCACCCGCGATTGGCTCCTCTACCACCTGCGCATGAGCGGTGACCTGCTGGTGAGACCCACCGGCTCCCCCACAGAGACTCACGACCGGCTGGTGCTCGAGCTGGATGGAAATATCCAGCTTGTGTTCAATGACGCCCGCAAGTTTGGGCGGGTCTGGCTGGTGGACGAGGTGGACCAGGTGGTGGGGAACCTGGGTCCCGAGCCACTGGACGATGGTCTCACAGCCCAAAGCCTGTATTCTCGCCTGCATACCACCCACCGGCAGCTCAAGCCTTTGTTGCTTGACCAGACATTCCTGGCAGGGTTGGGGAATATCTATGTGGACGAAGCCCTGAACCTGGCAAAGCTGCATCCACTCACCCCAGCTAACCATCTTAGCCTGGAGCAGGCTGAGCGCCTGCTCGAGAGCATCCGCACCGTCCTGCAGGATGGGATTGCCAGGAACGGTGCCAGCATCGATTGGGTCTATCGTGGTGGAGATTTTCAGAATTATTTTCGGGTGTACCAGCGTACGGGTGAACCCTGTCCTGAATGTGGCACGCCAATTGCACGGATTATTGTAGGGCAGCGTGGCACTCATTTTTGCCCGCACTGCCAGCTATTTCTCGTTGTAAATGGAGGTTGATCGTGTCATTACTATCTACACTTCTTTTAGCAGGCTTCTTCTTCATCATGGGTGCAGCCGTGGTGGGGATTATCTGGTACTTACAGGGTGTGGCACGTGGAAACATCTCCAGAGGTAAGAATGTCGTTCAACCCGACCCTAACCTGGCAGATGTTGCTCGCTTGATGCGTGACAGGAAAACCCAGGATCTGGTGGTTGGGATGAATGGCAAGACCTTCCGGACTGCCAATGAGCTTAACCCTGCCCAGCTCCGCAGGCTAACTTTCGCCTCCACTGTGCTCACAAAATGGCTGTCCGTAACATCATCCGCACCCCAATCGACCGAAGAGACATCTTCAGCTACACCCGAAGGTACTCTTGAGGAAAGTGAGTGGCTTCCCGCCGAGACTGTTCAGGAAGAGGCTCAATACGACCATATTCCACCCTTCTCGGCTGAACCTGATCATGTGATCAAACCGGTCAGCACTAAGCTGACGGATGTGGTGGGAGGCCTTCTTAATCCCACCCCAACGCCTGCACCTGAATTTAAAAGCATCGCCAACCAGATCAACGATATCCTGCAAGGGATGATTGCAGATACCCCGTTTGATGACCGGGGAATTACGGTGAATGATGCCCCCGACCATGGAGTGATGGTCACTCTGGATGGTGAGATGTATCCTGGGGTGAAGGATGTGCCCGACGAGGAGGTACGCAACCTGATCCGCTCGGCGGTGGTGGAATGGGAGAAAGGCACAATTCCGGAACGAGATGATTAGGGAGAGAAGAGCCTTGACCATGTTTTTTTCAAGCGAGGCGGTTGGGGTTTAATATCATTTCAGGACATAAAGGTAAATATTTATTCTCTTTTTTCGAAGTCTGACAGGGGTAGGCTGTGTAGATTAAATAGTGGTGATAGCATAAAGCGAGGTTGATGGGGGATTACCATGCCTAATACCATGGCTTTGCTTTAATTGTTTCGAAAAAAACAATCACATTCAATTAATCTCTGAATTGGAGCCATGTTGGAAAAAGCTCCGTTCCGGTAGTGATACCAGACATATCGGGTTCGCTCCAGGAAAACGAAACGGGACGAACGCGATTTGATGGCGAGCGGGTAGAGCATAGACAGGATACGTGATTGGAAGGAAGTAAAAGCCATGGCGATAACATGTAACTACTCACCCATCCCCTCTTTATCTCCCCTTCCCAAATTTTGGGAAGGGGAGAAGAGGCTGGAAGATAGGAGTTTGCAGGGAAAACCACCTGCGAACTCCTATCTTCCAGGAATAATGCATACAAATCATCGCAGGACAGGTGAACATAGCAGGTCAGTGAGTAATTACGATACTATTATAGCACAAATGTTCTATTCCACAAGGGGTTTAGGTAAAACTTCCGCAAAAACAGCGAAACTTTAAGATTTCTAATAAAAGGGTAACCATAGGATTTTAGAAGTCTGGTATGTGATGAGGAGCATACCGAGGATTCAAATTATCACTTTTAGCTAAATTTTCAACATGTGCTATATTAAACACATCCGTATTTCGGGGAAAAAAATTATGCATGCCTGGCATCACCGAGACGCCCCAGCGGGGCGTCTCTACAATGTGAGGTTTAGGTTATGACCGTTTCACCCCCAAAATTTAAAAAGAAATACCGCATCGCGTCGAACAGATTGAAAGAATGGGATTATAGTACACCCGGGTATTATTTCGTAACCATTTGCACCCAGAATCGCATGCGATGGTTCGGGGAAATCAAGAGAGGTCGAATGTTAGTCACACAAGCTGGAGAAATTGCGAATGAAGAATTACATATAACAGAACATATCCGTCCAAATATTAGCGTTGATGCATGGATAGTGATGCCTAACCATATCCATGCGATCATTGTCATTAATGAGACACCGAAGGTATTTGTAGAGACGCCCCGCCGGGGCGTCTCTACAAAGAACAATTGGAGAACTGGGGCATTGGGAGCGATCATCAACCAGTACAAATCCAAATGCACAAAACGCATACGGACATCAGGCTGTGTGGATTTTGCCTGGCAGGCGAGGTTTTACGACCGTATCAATCAGGACGAAAAATCACTGGAGAATATTCGCACCTACATTGTCGGAAATCCAATAAAATGGACGGAGGATGAATATTTTTCGGATATTTAAATGATTATAAATGGATACACAGGTGTTACGACTGTAAAGGTACGATATTATGCGAATGGGACGACACAGTGCATAAATAGCAGTAACCCCACCCAATTCCAGTATATCGGATAGAGGGTAGAAAGCAAGATCGGATTGTAATATTACGGGGTTAGGTGGTTGGCAGGAGGTGCACCAGCCACGGGTGAACCGATGGGAGGGAGATTATCTTCTATGTCTCCTGCGCTTTTGCGAGCGAGTGAGCTGAGATTGGGATTGGGCGGGCTCTGCGGTGGACTCGGTAAGCTTATCTTCCTCGGCCTCCAACACGGGCTCCATTCCATCACTCGGTTGCTCCTCGCCGATCTCTCCCCCATCCCCGCTGACAGGGGTAAGGGCAGCTTCCGCCAATAGCTCCTCTGCCGGTGTTGTGCGGTGGACCTCGCTTTGAACTGCGCTCATATCGCGTGGGCGGTAGATGAACATGCGTGAGATCACACCCGAGCGCATATCCTTGAGCAAATTTTGGAACAGCTCGTATGCCTTGCTCTTGTACTGCACCAGTGGGTCGCGTTGACCATAGGCTTCCAAGCCGATGGAGACACGCAGGGCTTCCATCTGGGTCAGATAGTCTACCCACAGCTCGGTGATCACACCCAGCAACAGCTGGCGGTAAACCTCGGTGAGGGCGCGCCGTCCAAGCTCGTCCATCACCCTGATGATCTGCTCGCGCTCCAGGCTTTGCATGGGCTGGTTCTGCAGATTGGCGCAAGTCTCTTCGCCGAGCAATGCGCATAATGTATCCCGCAGCTGAGGCTCAAGCTCTGGCAAACGAGCATTTGCCAGGCGAGAGAATTCACTCGCTCCCCAGGCGCGCCGGATGGTCTCCTGGGCAGCCTGCAGATGCTTCAGCACTTCTTCGGTGATGTCTTCCGGAGTGCGTTTTTCGAGCAGGCGGGCTGACAGGTAGATGTAGGTGAGACGAGTGGTGCGCTGTAAAACACGCCGGTGGGTTTTCTTATCGAATGTGGCACGCGTGCCCTGGGGCATCATCAACAACAGCCCCAGCATGTGGTTCGTGGTAATGGGTCCGCTGATCTTCGCCAGGGTGCTTTCCAGGTCATGTGCCAGCTGACCCGAAGCTGGTCCAGCACCGTTACCCATCAGGCGCTCACGACGCCTGGCAAGCACGATCTGAACAGCCTGGTAGACCTGATCTGCCAGGGCCTCCCAATCGGCGCTGTCCAGCTGCGCAGCCTCGAGCTCGAGGCTGTCTTCCAGGCGGCGCTCGATGGCACCTATCAGCCTCAATACGGTTTGCCCGGTGACGGCGTTCTCGACCTGAGCACGCAAGGTCTCTCGCACCTGGTCCGGGTCATCACGCAGCAGTCGCTGCTCCTCCGCAGAGAGGCGGACGGTGACGTGCACCATCCCGACCAGCTCATCCAGCAGCTCCCGCGAGCTGCGAGGGGCGACATCTTCTGCTTCACCCAAACCAAGCCCTTCGAAGAAGGTGTCGAGTGCTTCCAGGCGTTCCTTCACCTGGCTTTCCAGCCGGTCACTGGTCGTATCCAACAGTGTATTGACGGTGCGAAGCAAGTGCTCTTCCTCAGCTTTGAGGGCTTCGCCTGCCAACCCGATCAGCGCATCACGCAGCTCACCCTGCGAGGCATACCCCTTCTGCTGGCTGGAAAGGTGATCAATCAGGAGCTTAAGCGAGTAAGACGGGAAGAGCATGCCACCCAGGTCGAGTGTCGGCTGGATCTGGTCCAGCCAGGCGAGCAGCTTCCAGGGTCCTTCTTCGTCAGCCAATGATTCGGGCACCCGGCGATTGACTTCGGTGCCGAGGAGCTCAGTAACATCCTCCGATAAGTCTGGTTTGGTGAAGATCAGGTCGCGCTGAGAGTAGATGCGCTGGCGTTGGGTGTTGAGCACGTCATCGTACTCGAGCAGGTGTTTACGGACGTCAAAGTTGGCGCCTTCCACGCGGGTCTGCGATTGCTCCACCAGACGGCTGACCAGTCCGACTTCCATAGGCACCGCATCGTCGATCTTCATGCGTTGCATGATCGACTCGACCTGCCCGCCACCGAAGCGGCGCATCAGCTCGTCTTCCAAGGAGAGGTAGAAGCGCGACGAGCCGGGGTCGCCCTGGCGGGCAGAACGGCCACGCAGCTGGTTATCGATCCGGCGGGCTTCATGGCGCTCAGAACCAATCACATGCAAGCCACCCAGCTCCTTCACACTCTGCATGTCCTGCATGTAATGCAGGAAGTTATCAATATCACCCCCGTAGATACCGATTTGCTCGGGGGTGAGGCCAGCCAGCACCTGGCGGCGCTCTTCATGTCGCATATCATACGGGTCGGCAATCCCAGCCCGGTGGAGCACACGATTGACCGAATCGATTACACTGTCGGGTAGCTCACCGCCCAGCTTGATATCGACACCGCGCCCAGCCATATTGGTGGCGATGGTGACGGCACCAAAAGCACCCGCCCCAGCGATGATCTGGGACTCCTCGGTATGTTTACGAGCATTCAGCACCTGGTGGGCGATGCCAGATTCCAGGTCGGCTTTCAGGCGATCTGTATCCGAGGCCGATAAATCCAAGATCTCCAGCAGGCGGGGGAGGTTTTCGGGGTCTTCAGGGTTGAAGGAGATGCCCATTTCACGCGCCATCTTGCGCATCTCGGGCACCTGCAGCTGGTCGAGCGGGGCATTGAAGGGCTGCAGCTCCTCGATCAGGCGACCATCTTCCTCACGGTTATTCTTCTCCAACCAGGCTTGCCGCAACAGGTACACCTGAGCCAGCTTGCGCAGTGGCTCGGCGCGCAGGCGAGTGGAGAGGTGATCAGAAAGCTCGACCGAGGTAGTACCGACCAGCATAGGGCGTCCCATGGCATGATAGCGCAGGATCTCGCTGGTGATGGCGCGGAACTTGACTTCCTCGGTGCGGTAAATGATGTCTGGGAAGTCCTTGCGCTGGAAGAAGACAGGCGATTTCTGAGCCTCGTCGCGCAGGGCATAATAACGGAACTTGTAACCTTGTTCGTCCTTGCCCTCGAGCAGGACGAGGGGAGAACCTTCGCGTGAGGCCTGGTATTCCAGGTTGGTGGGTATGGCGATCACATCCAGCTTGTAGATCTTATCGAACTCTTCGGCTTCGGTAAGTGCGGTACCCGTCATGCCGGCCAGCTTCTCATACATTCGGAAGTAGTTCTGGATGGTGACGGTGGCATAGGTGACGTTCTCCGCCTGGACGCGCACGCCTTCCTTGGCTTCCACCGCCTGGTGCAGTCCATCTGACCAGCGCCGGCCAGGCATCAGCCGCCCGGTGAACTCATCCACGATGACCACCTTGCCAGTCTGGACCAGGTAGTCCTTATTGCGCTTGAAGAGGAACTGGGAGCGCAAGGCTTGCTCGAGGAATCCCATCAAGCGGGCTTGCTCTAGGGTAACGTCTTCCGGACGGTCGGGGTCCCGCAAAGCCAGGCCAAGCAACTCCTCCACGTGAATCTCGCCGATCTCGGTAAGGGTGATATTGCGGTCGCGCTCGTTGAGCTCGTAATCCTCGGCGCGTAACTGGCGCACGACCTGTGCCATGCGCACATACCACTCAGCGTCATCCTGAGCCGGTCCGGAGATGATCAGCGGCGTGCGTGCTTCATCGATGAGGATGTTATCCACTTCATCAACGATGGCGTAATAGTGGCCACGCTGGACCCGTTCATCCAGCCGCATAGTCATGTTATCGCGCAGGTAGTCGAAGCCGAACTCGGAGTTGATACCGTAGGTGATATCAGCCGCGTAAGCCTCGGCACGGGGTACCAGGCGCAGCTGGTGCTGGTCTTCATGCGGGGAGGACTTTTCCAGATCGACGATGAAGGCTTTCTTGCCATTCTCCGTACGAGCTGCCATCTGAAGCACGCCCACGCTCATACCGAGGGCGTTGTAGATAGGTGCCATCCAACGGGCATCACGCCGTGCCAGGTAATCGTTCACGGTCACCAGGTGGGTACCGCGGCCGGTGAGGGCATTCAAGTATAGTGGCAGCGTGGCGACAAGGGTCTTGCCTTCTCCAGTGCGCATCTCGGCGATCTTGCTCTGGTGCAAGGAGATGCCCCCGATGAGCTGCACATCATAATGGCGCTGCCCATTGGTACGCTTGCTGGCTTCACGGACCGCGGCAAATGCCTCAGGCAGCAGGTCGTCGAGAGTCTCTCCATCTGCCAGGCGCGAGCGGAACTCGGATGTTTTCGCTAATAACGCTTCATCACTCAGCGCTTCGAACTGTGCCTCCAGGCTGTTGATCTGGTCGACAACTTCATTCGATTTGCCGAGGGCGCGCTTGTTGGGGTCACCACCAAGAATGGTGACGAATTTCTTGAGCATAGATACCCTTTCTGCGCGGGGATTATAGCATAGTTAGTTTAAGGGAGTTTGAGAGATGGTGTATGCGGTAATTGTAGTTATAACCCATCTCAGCTAATATTATAAACCGAGGCAGCCAAGCCCCAACTAAAAATCGACTCCTCGGCCGGGTCCGTGGTCGAAGAATAACCCCCACTGGAATGAGAAATCTTAACTAGACTGAGTTAGACCTGGTATAGCAGTTATCCACTTGCCAACCCCACCGCCGCCTGGAAGGCAGAATAAGCTGCCAGCATGTTGTCAGCAGTAAAGATCAAGCGCCTTCCATCCACCCGCGTCGATCCAGGCAGGTCACTTGCCTGGTCAGCTTGTTCGGAGCTATTGAAGTCGAGGGTGACATGCACAGGTGTTGAGATGATGAATGGCTTGGGGGCATTGCCTGCTCGCAAGCGCTTTACTGCCTGGGTGGCTGTTTTTTGGATGCGCTCTGCGGTGACTTGCGGAGGGAGGCATTCAGCAGCCATGCGGCTGATGGCAGTTTTCACGACCACCGTCTCAATCGAGCCGAGCAACTCGGTAGCCTGGGCACAAGCGGTTTGGTCACCGGTGAGCATGAGCACCGGGACGTTAAAGTGCCCGGCAACCGCGCCATTTAAGCCATATTCACCCACCAAGGTGTCATTCAGCCACAAGTTAGCCACCCTGCGGCTGGACCAGGTGTGGTCCAGGATGGCATTCTGGGAGCCTGCACGAGCATGATAGCCCACAAAGATGACCCCATCAACTCCCTGGTCAACCCCCTGGATCATGGCCAGGGGTGAGTAATCACCGCAGATCAAATGAACACGCGAGTCCAGCTCCTCGAGCAGGATGTTGGTGCCTCGTTCGTGACCGTCAGTGACCAGGATCTCATCTGCCCCTGCCTCGCTTGCTCCGCGCACGGCTGCGTTAACATCCCCGGTCATCAGGCGACGAAAGCGCGAGTATTCTGCATGGTTGGGATCTACCTGATCCCAATTGGTCACGCCGGTGATGCCTTCCATATCGCAAGCGATGAGGATTTTCATACGGTCTGGGCTCCTTAGTTACTTCTTCAAGTGGTATGGGACGTCGATAATGATGCGTTGAAAACCTTGTGTGCGCCGGCGGTAGAGCAGGGCTGTTTTGATCAGCAATGAGGTCTGGTTGTGGAGCAACTGCTGCCACCACCTGGCGGGGACGAATTCAGGCAGGACTACTGCAGCCAGGGTGCCATCGTTGTGCTGGCGGTCGTCTTCATCCAGATAATCGAGCAGGGGGCGGATGATCGAGCGGTAGGGTGAGGGGAGGATGACCAGGGGTACATCGGGCCACCAGCATTCCCAATCCTTAAGCATTTGTTCACCAGCACCAGGGTCGAGCTCGATATAAACGGCAGTGACATCTTTGGAGATGGAAAGGGCGAAATCCATAGCTTCGATAATGCCACGGTGTACCCCTGAAACGGGGATCACCAGGCGTAGGGGTGGCATAGGTTTGATATCTGGCGGGAGTCCACGCAAGCTGAGCTGCTTGCCTACATCCTGGTAGTGATGGCGGATGCGCGAAAAAGTGATTACGAGAATCAGGATGAGCAGCACAGTGATCCAGGCACCTTCGCGAAACTTACTGACGCTAATCACCACAAGAGTCGTGGCTGTTGCCAGGGCTCCAAGCCCGTTAAGTATGGCTTTCAATCGCCAATTTTGACTTCGCTCACGAATCCAATGGACAACCATGCCAGACTGGGAAAGTGTGAATGCCAGGAAGGCTCCGATTGCAAAGAGAGGGATCAGCAAGTGGCTGTTCCCGCTGAAGAGTACGATCAGGACGCCGGTTGCGATTGCCAGGAAAATGATGCCATTGGCGAAAACCAGCCTATCCCCCAGCCCGGTGAATTGGCGGGGGAGAAACCCGTCCCTAGCGAGAATGGCAGATAGACGTGGAAAATCGGCAAAGCTGGTATTGGCAGCTACAGCCAGGATGAGTAATGTGGATATCTGAATGGTCACATAAGCGAATCCGTTACCCAGCAAACGACGAGCCAGAGCGGAGAGAATGGTTTCCTGGGGTCCTGCGATAACACCCAGGAATTGAGTCAGCCCGATGCTACCGACAAATAATATCCCCATCAGGATTGCCATCGCGATCAGGGTACGCCCAGCATTTTTGGATTCAGGACGTTGGAAAGCTGGCACACCATTGCTGATGGCTTCGATACCGGTAAGGGCAGTACATCCGGTGGCGAAAGTGTGCAATATGAGAAATAGGGTCAGAGGCTGTACTGGTTGAGGTGCGACTGTAGCTAAAGGCGTTGGGCCATTAAGCAGCAGACGGATACCTCCATAAACGAGCATGGGGATGTAGGTGAATAAAAACAAGTAGACTGGTACTGCCATCAGGGTGCCGGTCTCGCGCAAACCGCGCAGGTTAGCCAGCATAATAAGCCCTAACAATCCCAGAGCAATCCCAATTCGATAAGGTAATAACGCAGGGAATGCTGAGGCAATGGCATCCACGCCGGCTGTGAGGCTGACCGCAGCACACAACAAGTAATCCAACAACAGCGCGCCGGCGGCAATCAAGCCAGGTAAGACGCCCAGGTTGGCACGGGCGACAATGTAGGATCCACCACCGGAAGGGTAACCATGGACGGTCTGATAGTATGAAATCGCAACAATGATCAGAATACCAATAATTGCCAGCCCAATCGGCCATGCCAGCCCCAGACCAGCACTACCAGCGACGACTAACCCAAGGTAGATTTCCTGGTTGGCGTATGCGATTGAGGAGAGGGCATCGGGAGAAAAAGCTGCCAGTGCACGGATTTTGTTCAACCGCTTCTCCGCCAGCTGCTGGGTGGGAAGGGGTGTACCAATCAATGCGCTTTTGAGTCTGGAAAG
>Ga0153916_10002930_pt1 | contig 12564 bp, 7 predicted proteins | sample Opewatmetagenome_FD_109642 | JGI IMG/M metagenome (GOLD analysis project Ga0153916, IMG submission 109642) | Freshwater wetland microbial communities from Ohio, USA - Open water 3 Core 3 Depth 4 metaG | ecosystem: Environmental > Aquatic > Freshwater > Wetlands | place: USA: Ohio, Lake Erie, Old...
CGCGCGCTGAAGCGGACCGCGCTGGGCAAGTTCCGCAGGGACCTTATCGACCACGTCTTCCAGTACGGCTCCGAGGACGACGTCCCCGTGGCCGGCGACTGGAACGGCGACGGCGTGACCAACGTCGGCGTGTTCCGCGACGGCGCCTGGTACCTCGACGCCGACGGCGACGGCCGCTGGAGCGCCGGCGACGTCTACCTCGAGCTCGGCCGGAAGGGGGACGTCCCGGTCGTGGGCGACTGGAACGGCGACGGCACCGCCGAGCTGGGCGTCTACCGCAACGGAACCTGGTATCTCGACACCAGCGGCGACCGGCTGCTCGACGCCCGCGACAAGGTCTTCCGTCTCGGCGAGCCGGGGGACGTCCCGGTGGTCGGCGACTGGAACGGCGACGGGGTGGACGAGATCGGCGTCTACCGGCCGGGCGCGACCGAGGGGCGGAAGCCGGCGGAGGCCGAGGCCGCCCCCTCCTCGGAGTCGGATGCCGGCGAGGAAATCGCCGGCACCCCGCCCGCGCCGGTCAAGTAGGCTGAGGATGCCCGCGCAACGCCAGGGGGTCGGGAGTCTTTTTCCGCCAACCGTTTCACCACCATCAACAAGCCTTGGCGGAAAAAGACTCCCGACCCCGTCGGTCTCCTCGCGATCCCGGGTCTCGGCTCGGCAGGAGCCTCGCCCTCCCGGAATGGTGCGACTCTAATAGGAGGATCTACCGCCGGCGCCTTTGGCCGCCGGGGCTTTCGCAGGTGTAGACTTGGCCGGGGCAGGCGTTGGTTGGGGCGCTGTCGGTGTGACTCGCGCGGGCCCGCTGGACCCCATGGCCGCACCAGCCCCCATGCCCATGCCCCCAAAACCAAAACCGCCATACCCGCCACCCATGCCTCCAACGCCCATGCCCGGCATGAGCTCGACCCAACCCAAGCCGTCCGCCTCGCGGAGCAACTGGTCCAGCCGGTTGGTGATGATCGACTGCCGGGCCTTGGTCCGCTTGTCGAGCAGCTCCCGCAGGCGTTTCACGCGGCCTTCGATGTCGGCGATCTCGCTCTCCCGCTCCTTTTGCTGGAGGTCGAACACCTTCGCGAGCACCTTCGAGAGCCCTTCCTTGATCTTCGCCCGCTCCTTCTCGTCGGTGGTTTCGCCGTACTTTGCCAGCAGGTTGAAAATCTCCTCTTGGGCCTGCCAGGCCTCGGGATCTCCGACACGCCGAGAACGCGACATTCCCGCACTGGAGTAAGAGCCATAGGAAGGGCCGCTGGACGCCGCAGGCAGATTGCTGGCCCCCGCGCTGCCCGATTGTGCGCGGAGAGCAGCGTTCCGTGCCGGCTCGGTGGCCGCAGTCGGCGGCGTGGACGACACGGCTGCCCCCTGTCCTCGAAGCGTTGACTGAACGATGAACCCCAGGCCCGCCGACAGAACGATCACGAACAGAAACAGGGACTGTGCTCGTCGCATGGCACAACCTCCTCTGGTAGAAACTGGTGAACTCGGAAACAGGCTCCTCAGCAGGCGGAAGCGGCTAGTGGACTGACGCGCCTGACTTGACGGGTGCTGCGTCGTCCCACTAGGCTTTCTGCTGGCTTCACGGTACTTCTCCTTGGATTTCACGCTCCAACCGCTGGACTTGCTGCTCCGTCTCGCGGAGCAGTCCACCGACCGGATCGCCCCCTTGCGGCTCCAGGGACGGTTTGAATTGGGCTTCCAGGGAGCGAAGCTGCTGGTCGATCTGCTCGACCTCCGACCGGAGGGGATCGGTTTCTGACGCGAGGCTGCTGAGCGGACCCGCCCGTGGGTAGGCAGCGGCAGGGCTGGAATCCGCAGGCACGTTGTCGGCGGCTTCCTGCTCGCCGGCCGACCGCCACAGGGCCAGCCGGATCCCCAGGGCACCTCCGGTCGCCCCAAGCCCGATCGCCAACACGAGCAACATCCCGAGCAGCACGCGACGCACGAGCCGTCTTTGAGCCGCCCGCACCGCCGCAGATCGGTATCTCGCCCGCGGCGGCATCGGCACTGCTGACGGCTGCTGCAAGTGGGCCAGGTGTTGCCCCAGAAGCTCGGCCAATTCGCCGGCCGATTGAAAACGGTCGCGAGGGTCCTTTTCCAGCAGTCGCTCGACGATCCCGCAAAGCCACTCGGGAATCTCGGGATTGAGTTGGCAGATCGGCCGCGGGGCGTCCTCCGAGATGCGGCGGAGCACGGCCAGGGTGCTCTCCGCGCGGAACGGCGAGTGGCCCGTACACATCGCGTAAAGCACGCTCCCCAGGCTGAACAGGTCGGCGCGGTGGTCGACGGCTTCGCCCCGGGCCTGCTCGGGGGCCATGTACTGGGGCGTGCCGGCGACGAAGCGGCTGTGGGTGAGGCTGGCGTCGTCCACGGCCCGGGCCAGCCCGAAATCGGTGATCTTCACCCGCTCCACGGTGTTCTCCAGGAGGATGTTGGCCGGCTTGACGTCGCGGTGGACCAGTCCCTGGGCGTGTGCGGCGGCCAGCCCTTCGGCCACCTGGATGCCGATCCGCAGGATCTCTTTGAGTTCCAGGGGGCCTGCGCGGTTGAGCCGCTCCTGGAGCGACTGGCCGGCGACGTAGGGCATCACCAGGTAGGGCAACGGGCCGGCGGTGTCCACGGCGTGGATCGCGACTACGTGGTCGTGGACCACGGCGGCGGCGGCCCGGGCCTCGCGGGCGAACCGCTGCCGGGCCGCCGCACTCGTGGCCAGGTGGGGGGAGAGCACCTTGATCGCCACGTAACGGTTCAACTGGCGATCGAACCCCTTGAGCACTACCCCCATTCCCCCCCGGCCGATCAGCTCCACGATCTCGTAGGGCCCCAAGCGGCCGAGCATCGCCGGATTGTCGGAGGGCGCGAGAAAATCAAGGGCCGGTTCCTCCGACGCCGAACTACCTCCCGCGGGAGTGTCCGTCGAGGTCCTGCCCTCGGGGATCGGGGGGGCATGGGGCGGAACCGCGACCTGGTCGGGTCGGAGGAACCGGCGGACGTCGTCCCACCAGCGAGCGTCGGCCGCCAGCTTCTCCAATTGCCGGCAGCAGTCCTCGCAGGTCTCCAGGTGGCTTTCCACCTCGGTCTGGCCATCTTCCGGCAGCCGGTTCTGAAGGAGCAGCTTGAGGCGATTTCGATCGCACCCGGAAGGACCAGCCACCATAGGGAAAGCTCTCCATTCTCCCCCCTCTCCCTTTGGGAGAGGTAGGTCTTTGTTCGTACCGTTGGGGATTCCTTGGGGCCCCTTATCCGTCTTCAAACCGCTCGATGGTTTCCCGCAAGCGGGCCATCACACGGCTCCGGGCGATGTAGACCGCTCCGGCCGACATCCCCAGCGACGCGGCCACGGCGGAAATCTCCTCCCCCTCGACGCCGGTCCGCCAGAACGCCTCCCAGGTTGACGGGCGGAACTCTCCGCGGATCCGCTCGACGGCCCGGCCGAACAGCTCGCGCTTGTACTCGTGCTCCACGAGCGCGGAGTCTTCGCCTGCCGGCGCCGCCTGCTCGCTGAGCAGCTCGTGGATCGTCGTGCTGCCGGTCCCTTGCGGCCCCTTGCGGCGGTTGGCCAAGAGGTTGACCGTCAGGTTGCGGGCGATGCGGAAGAGCCAGGTGCGGAACTTTGCCCGCGCAGGGTCCGGTTCCCACCGCCCGATCGCCGACGCCACGGCAACGAACACCTCCTGCGTCAATTCCCGCGCATCGGCGTCCTGAAACCCCCTCTGGCGTGCCAGGCGGTACACCACCGGCTCGTAGATCTCCACGAACTCCGCCCATGCCCGCTCGTCGCGGGGATCACGGAGGCGGACGAGCAGGCTGGAACGGGTCTGGGGGATTTCGCTCATCCGCTGCGCTCCAAAGGTATACACAAGCGACTGGCGGAAATCTTTCAGGGCCGATTGTTCAGCCCGGCCACTTGTGGCCGGGTTTGACCGGCGGAACACCGCGGGCCACAAGCGGCCCCGCTAAACGGAAGCTGCATTACTTCTCTGAAGATCAATAGGCATTCTCGCAGAGGGAACCCGGGGTTGTCCAACGGGGGGAGCCGCTTGCCCGAACGTTCCAGATCGGATAGGGTGGGAAGCTAAATGCCGGCGCGTGATTCCTGGACTCGGAGGCCCTTTCCCTAGCCCAGGCGTTTACGCCTGGGGATTCGGGCAGGCGAATCGCTCGTGGTCTGGCCCCCTTAAGGGGGCCGAAGGAGATTGCGTCTGCGATGCCCCAGCGTCCCAGGCGTAAACGCCTGGGCTAGAGAAACGCGATCCTTACAGCACTGTCCCGGAATCGGGCAAAGGTGTTTAGTTGTCCAAGACATCTTAAGCGACGAGTTGGGTGCCACTGCTGGCTTGCCCAGCAGTGGGCGCAGCACGGTTGGACCCAGGACTCGGGAGGAGTTTGCCATGACGACGCTAGACCAGATCACGAGGACGAGCTGCGGCTGCTGCCGAATGAACCGGCGGAGGTTCTTGGCGGGTTGCGCGGCCTGTGCGGGCGCGGCGGGGCTGGCGGCCCTGCCGGCCCAGACCCCGGCGGCGGAAGCCGGCGCAAAGCCCCGGGTCCGGCTGGTCTTTTCCACCACGCCCTCGACCAGCCCCATCTGGCCCAACATCGGCTTCGACTTCGAGCCGCCCAAGCGGGCCTGCCTCCAGGCGCTCCGCAAGCTCTGCCCCAACGTCGAGTTCCTCCCGGTCACCGCCCAGAACGCCGAGGAGGCCAAGAAGCTCCTGGCCGAAGACAAGGAGAAAAACGCCGACGGCTACATCGTCTTCATGATGGCCTGCTGGAACAACGTGGCGATCACGATTGCGTCGTCGGGCCGGCCGACGATCATTGCCGACTATCTGTACGGCGGGTCGGGGGAATTCCTCATCGCCAACGCCAGTGCCCGGCGCCAGAAGCTCAACGCGAGCTGCGTCTCCTCGTCGCGGATCGAGGACCTGGCCGAGGCGGCCCGGTGCTTCGAGGTCCTCAAGCGGCCCGGCGGCTCGGTCGAGGCCTTCCTGGCGGCCTGCAACGCGGCGCGGAAGCAGGGCACCAAGCCGGCCGGCGAGCTGGCCTGCATCGAGGACCCGGTCCGCTCGATCGACGCGGCCGAGTGCCTCAAGCGGATGCAGCAGATGACGATCCTCGTGGTGGGCAACCCGGGCTGGGGCGCGGTCGCAGAGGCGGTCCAAAAGACGTTCGGCCCCAAGGTCCTCTCGCTGAACTTCAAGGAGCTGAACTTCTTTTTTCAGCAGGCCGACCGCGACCAGGCCCGCCAGCTCGCCGACCGCTGGATCAGCCGGGCCGAAAAGGTGATCGAGCCCAGCCGGGAGACGATCGAACAGTCGGCGGCGATGTACCTGGCCGAGAAGGCCCTGATGAAGAAGCACAACGCCCAGGCGATCGCGATCAACTGCCTGGGCGGGTTCTACGGCGGCCACATCACCGCCTATCCCTGCCTGGGCTTCCACCAGCTCAACAACGACGGCCTGATCGGGGCCTGCGAGTCGGATCTCATCTCCACGATCACGATGCTCACCGTGACCACCCTGTGCGGGCGGCCGGGCTACATCTCCGACCCGGTGATCGACACCTCGAAAAACCAGATCATCTACGCCCACTGCGTGGCCCCGAGCAAGATGTTCGGGCCGCAGGGCCCCTCGAACCCGTACCACCTCCGCAACCACTCCGAGGACCGCAAGGGGGCGGTGGTCCGATCGCTGATGCCGCTGGGCTACCTGACCACCACGGTCGAGTTCCACCCGACCCGCAAGGAAGTGATCTTCCACCAGGGCAAGGCGGTGGACAACGTCGACGACGACAAGGCCTGCCGCAGCAAGCTGGCCGCGGAGGTCAAGGGGGACATCGAGAAACTGATGAACGAGTGGGACCAGTGGGGCTGGCACCGCGTCACGTTCTACGGCGACCTCAAGGAGCCGGTCCGCCAAATGGCCGACGCGCTGAAACTCCGTTTCGTCGAGGAGGCGTGATTGGACCCAAGCGTCACGCCCGCGTGATCCTGACGGTACCGGTCCACGGAGACAGAGACCTGAAGCGTGGGTCGCTCCGGCTACTTCTTCACCGCCGCCACGTCGAGCGGGCGGAGGCGGCGCTCCGTGTAGTCGGGCCACAACGGGCAGTTCATGTCGATCCAGCACTTCAGCGCGTGCATCTCGTCCCGGCTGAGCTGGACGCCGTAATGCCCGCCGGACACGTCGAGGACCTTCCAGAGCTTGCTCTGGAAGGTGCCGAAGGTGTGCGGCTGCCGCTTCTCGTTGCCGCCGGAGTTCCAGCCGCAGTCGAGCACGTGGACCCAGCCCTGCTGGATGAGCGTCCGGTAGGAGGCGGGAACGCGGTGGACGTCAAGCTTGGCGGAGAGGTCGATCTTGTTCTTGTCGCCGCTCGTGTGGCATTGGACGCAGCGGGCGTCGAGCACCGGCTGCACGACCTGCTCGTAAGAGAGCGGCCCGGTGCCCCACGGGGGCGGCTCCAGCCGGCTCGGCTCGCGCCGCAGGGCCATGCCCGGCCGCGTCGGCGGGGCCTGGCGGCGGTCCTCGTGGCAGCCGATGCAGCTCCGCTGCTCCCCCGGCTGCAACTGGACCACCGAGCGCATCCGCTGGACCTCGTTGAGGTCCTCGTCGAGGGCCTGGAGATACAGGGTCTTGCCGGCCGGGGCGAGGAAGTTCGCCGAGCCGTCGGCTTCCACCGGCGCCAGGCCCCAGGGGGCCTTGGCCACGTAGGAAGGCCAGCCGAACGGGCCGCTCACCAGGTCCACCGGCGCGGCGTAGAAGTGCGTGAACGGCTCGTGGTCCCTGCGGTATTGGCCGTCGGGCATTTGCTCCAGTCCGGCGCGGACCTCCTCGACCACGCGGAGGTACTTGATCGAGCCCCGCCGCACCGCCGGCTCCAGCCCGCGGTAGACGTCGGCCAGAATGAGCTGGCCCAGCGGTTGAGTCGTAGCGTGGGTCGAGCGGAGCGAAGACCCACCGGTCGTGTTGCCGCTGCCCATGGTGGGGCTTCGCCCTTCGGGCTCGACCCACCCTACGTTGCCCGGCTGCTTGTCCGCTAGCTCTTCCGGCTTGAGCAGCGGCGTCAAGACCGGCGGCGGGGTCACCGCCCGGTACGGCGTCGGGCACATGCTCCCGATCCCGAGGTCCTGGTAGAGCACCTCGCGGTTGCCGTAGCGGTCGATCACGTACAGGCCGAACTGCCGCCGCGGGGCGTGCGAGCAAAGGACGTAGTCCCGCGCAACCGGCACCGGATCGCGGAAACACTCCTCCTCCGGCCACATCCCCGGCCAGGGCACCTCCGGGGTGATGCTCCGGATCGCCTTGGGATCGAACCGCCCCCGGCTCGTGTCGACCAGGGCGATCGGGCCGTTCAGGTCGCCGAAGTGCGAGATCAGCGTGCAGCAGACCTCTTTGGTCCCCGGCACCTCCCGGCCGTTCGCGTAGCCGTTGGGCTGGATGATCGTGTTGCCGAACACGAGCTCGGGCATCGTGCCGTCGGGCCGGATCGTCCAGAGGGTGTGGCTGAAATCGGCCCCCTTGTCGATGTATTCGGAGCGGGTCCAGATCAGCCGGCCGTCGCTCGTGACCGACGGTCCCCACTCGCTCAGGTTCGCGTAGGACAGCGGCCGGATGTCCCGCCCCTCCACGTCCATCCGAAACAGCACCGACACCTGCGGCCGCCAGCACAGGTAACGGGCCTTGCAGCGGCTGGAGATCATCGCCAGGCCGCCGTCGGGCAATGGGCAGGGCCAGTAGTCGTGGAACGGGCCGCTGGTCAACTGCTTCAGGCCGCTGCCGTCGGGGTCCACGACCATCACGTGGAAGTAGCCCTCGAAGCTGGGCCGGTAGGCGAAGTAGACCTTGCTCAGGTCGAAGTTGGCCATCGCGTCCCGGGCGATGCCGCTCTTGGAGTCGAAAAGCTCCGTCAATCGGGCCTCGCCGACCTCCAATCGGCCGTTGCGGCGGGGAACGTCGAGCCGGTAGACCCCGCCCCCGGGCCGCCAGGGCGAGTCGAGCATCACGCTGTAATTGTGCGACGGCTCGTAAGCGTGCCGCTTGACGAAGAGGATCCGCTCCAGCGGCGTAAGGTCCGGATCGCGGAACACCAGCCGCCGCTTGGCCAGCCGGGCGTCCAGCAGCGTCTGCCGCTCGGCGGCGCGGTCGGGCCGCGGGGCCGACATCAAGGCCTCGTGCCGCTTCCCCATCGCCGCCAGCTCGTCCCGCTCGGGCCGGAGGTCAAGCCCCTTGGCCGCCAGCCGGCGGACCATGTCGTCCATCAAGGCCAGGGTCCGCTCCAGGGGATCGTAGCGGAAGAGGTGGAGGGAATAGCTTTCCCCGTCTTCGTCTTCGAGCTTCAGGTCGAACTGCGGGCCGATCGGGCCGGCCACGGCGGGGATCGCCAGCAGGCGAGACTCGCCCGGCCCCAGCGCAAGGACCTCGCCCGACGGCAAGGCATTGCCGCGGAGCCTGACCGAGCTTCCGCCCTCGGGCACGCTCAGGCGGACCTGGAACTTCCGCGCTGCGCACGGGCCGGCTTGGGCCACGGCCAGCGGGGCAAAGACGAAGTTGACCGGTCGGCCCGCGGCCGGCGTGTGCTTGCCCCCCATGCCCAGCCCGACGCGGAGCCCCTGCTTGGGGCAATCGGCAAACCAGGCCAACGGCAAGCGGACCTCACAGGCCGCGAGGTCGATGCTTACAGCCCCGTCGACGGGCGTCGATCGCTTGAGCTTCGCCCCGCCGCTCTTGGGATCGTAGACGTTGAAGACGAGTCCCTTTTCGCCCAAGGCCAGGACGCCGCACCCTTCGCCGTCGCTGCGGGAGACCACGGCCAGGTGACTGCTCAGCAGCCGATCGGCGCGGATCACCAGGAAGAGGTCTTCTCCCTTCCAGCCGGCGGTGACGGCCGTCTCCACGAGCGGCCCGCCCTGGAAATCGTCAGTGTCGGCCACGCGGACCACGCCCCGCGACGCCTCCTGCCAGCAGGGGTCGTCGAGCACTCCGTCGAGCCTCGGGGCTTGGGAAAGCGGCGCCAGCGGCAGGCGGTCGTCGCCCACGTGCCGCGGGTACTCCTGGACCCGGCCGTTGTACGGCACCAGCCGCGGACTGAGGTCAGAGCGCCCGTAGGTCTTCAGCCAGGCGTGCTCCTCGCCCAAGATGGCGTAGCGGAGCAGTTCTTCGGCGTCGGCGGCCGCCGCGGCCAGGCGCGACCTGGTCGCCAGCGCCGGCCGAATCCGCTCCGCCGGGATCGGCCCCTGCTGGCCGTAGACCTCGATCTCGTCGATCCGGGCCTCCATGGCGTTGGAGCCGTCGATGGCGATGCGGACCCATCGGGCCGGGACCGGCGGGAAGGCAAACGGGGTGCGGGTCTCGATCGGCGCGCCGCTGGAGTGCCGGTAGACCGCCTTCCACTGCGGCGCGGCACCGTCGCGATGGTGCTCCGTGGCCACGAGGATCGAGAACTTCGTCGCCGCCCTGTCGCCGTACTGCCGCGAGTCGTCGCTCGCGAAGGCGACCTTCCACACCCAGTACACGCCGCCCAGGTCGATCTCGGCCCAGGAGGGCTCGCCGGCGGAGATCCAACTGTGAGCGTTGCCCGCCAGGCCGTCGTTGAGATGCGGGACCTGATGGATCGGGTAGCCTGCCAGCAGCGACGAGGCCGCGGCCTTGGCCTTCGGACCCAGCGCCAGGTTGGCCAGTCCCAGCTCGTCCTTGGCCGGGACCTTCAGGTCCTGGCGGGTCGCAGACGGGGCGATCGAGCCGTCCGCGTTCCGCCGGGGTGGAGGGGGCGGCAGGGGAACCACACCCGCAAAACCCTCCGCCTGGCGACGCAGCGCGACCGGAACCAACTCGCCCCGCACCTTGCGGATCGTCCGCCAGGCCTGCCCGTTGTCGGAGAGCTGGACCTCGAACTCCAGGGGCGTGCGGTCGGCGTAGACCCGGTTGCGGTCGCGGGAGAAGACGACCTTGCCCACCCGGACCGGCTTGGGCAGCTCGATCTGGGCCCAGCACTGCCCGCCCTGGCCGGCGACCCAGCTAGAGTCGTTGCCGTAGCGGCCGTCGTTCAAATGCTCGACGGCGTGCTGCACGTGGCCGGCGATGCAGGAGGAGGCCGCGGCCTTGGCCCCGGTCTTGGCCAGGGCGAGGTTCTGCTTTCCGTCGGGCCCGTAGACCTCCAGCTCGTCGATGGCCGCCGCGTTGCCGGAGGTCGCGGCCACCGAAAGCCGGACGAAGCGGGCCTCCTGGGCGGGAAACTCGACCGCGTTGGGGCGATCGGAGCGGATCGCCATCTCGGCGGCCGGCCCGAGGGTCGTCCAGGCCCACGCTGCGCAGCAAGCGGCCAGACGGGCCGTACGGCCCGGCCATCGGCCTCGATCGCGGCTGCGGATCATGACTTCTGGTCCTTCCTGTCGATGGAGCGAGCCGTTGACATCCAGCGCGGCGCAGTCCATTATGCATCGGATGGCAATCCCAACCTACCCCACTACAGGGCTGGATCGCTCCCGCCAGCCATCGAGGCCGAGGAAACCCGCGTCCGGAGGTGCTATCATGACCGCATCCTGCCGGGGTCTGGCCGCGTCGATCCTGGGCGTGACATGGGCCACGTTGTCGCCTTTCCCGTCGGGCCCGGCGGCCAAGGGAGCGAGCATGGACACGGTCAAGATCGAGAAGGACCGTTTCGGCGTGACCGCCGACGGCGCTGCCGTCGACCGCTACACGCTCCGCAACGGCCGGGGGATGACGGCGCGGCTGATCGACTACGGCGCGACGGTCACGGAGCTGTGGGTCCCCGACCGCAACGGCCGGCGGGACGACATAGTGCTGGGGTTCGACAACCTGGCCGGCTACGAGAGTCCGCAGAACCCTTACTTCGGGGCGACGGTCGGCCGGGTGGCGTTCCGGATCACCCAGGGAACGTTCGTCCTTGACGGCCGGGAGTATCGGCTCTCGCTCAACATCCCCCCGCATCACCTGCACGGCGGCGTCCGAGGGCTGAGCCGGGTGGTTTGGCAGGCGGAGCCGCTGGCCGGCGGGCACGCCCCGGCGGTGAGATTCCGCTATCAGAGTCCCGACGGCGATCAGGGCTACCCCGGCCGCCTCGACGCCACCGTGCTCTACACCCTCACCGATCACAACGAGTTAGCCATCGAGTACGCCGCTACCACGGACCGACCGACCCCGGTCAATCTCACCCATCACAGCTACTTCAACCTGGCGGGGGCGGGCCGGGGCGAGGTGCTCGGCCACGTGCTTGAGTTGAAGGCTTCTCGCTACACCCCGCTGGACGAGAAGAAGATCCCCACCGGCAAGATCGTGCCCGTTGACGGAACCCCCTTCGATTTCCTCAAGCGGACGGCGATCGGGGCGAGGATCCGGCCCGCAAGTGAGGTCGCCGACGGCTACGACCTGAGCTACCTGGTGGACCGCCCGGCGGACGATGCCAGCCTGAAGCTGCTCGCCACGCTCCGCGAGCCGACCAGCGGCCGGGTGCTGGAGGTCCTCTCCACCGAGCCGGCGATCGTGCTCTACACGGGGAACTACCTCGATGGCACGCTCCACGGCAAGGGGGGAAAGGTCTACCCGAAGCACGCCGGCGTCTGCCTGGAAACCGCCCACCTGCCCGATTCGGTCAACCAGCCCGCCTTCCCGCCGGTGATCCTTCGCCCCGGGCAGACGTACCATCACCGGTGCATTTACCGGTTTTCGGCGCAGTGACGAAAGCGGAAGAACCGCAGAGACGCAGAGGAGCAGAGATGCAGGGAATCGTGATGCGGCCTGGGTGGCACGCCCAGAACGAAGTGATGGGCGTGGCGAGTGGCGCGACGGAAATCAATCGGGAATAGCGAATACGGAATACGGAATGAAGAATGGAGGGCACCGAACGTCCGAGGCGGAATCGTGATGAATTGAGATGGCATGAGCACGCTCCAAGCAGTGTTCATTCTGAGTTCCGTATTCCGCATTCAGTATTCCGTATTCACTCCCGCTCGCTCGAATTGGCAACACCGATTGCGGCCGAGTGGAACGAGGCCGCGCTAGGTGCCTCAGGGCGTGGCACACTGCCGCAGGGGGCGAGGAAACTGCTTCCCTTTCTGTTCTGCCCAATCGAAAAGGTGCAGCCATGAATCGAAGAAGAACTTCTTGGAAGGTGTGGTCTGGTTGGGGGGTTGTTGGGATCTTGGCAATCTACTCGGTTGCCCCGGCGGGCGAGCCGGCGGGTGCAGTGCGCTTGGAAAGCCCGGCGATGCTCGTCCAGATCGACGGGAAGACCGGGCAGTGGTCGCTTCTGGACAAGGCCTCCGGCGTCCGCTGGCCGACGGAACGAGCCGCCGGCCCCGGAGCGGCCGAAGGGCTCAAGGGCGGTTTCCACTCGGTCGAGACGACCGGCGACAAGGCACGGCTGGCCAACGAGAGCGGCGCCGCCGTCACCTTCGCGCTGGTCGGCGGCGGCCGCGGCCTCGAGATCCGCTACGAAGGAAAGGACCTGGGCGACGTACGCGTGCTCCAGGACGCCCTGACCGTGACCGATCGCCAGCAGGGCGCGGTGATCGTCCCCTGCCGCGAAGGGCTCTTGATCCCCGCCGAC
>Ga0153916_10002931_pt1 | contig 12563 bp, 12 predicted proteins | sample Opewatmetagenome_FD_109642 | JGI IMG/M metagenome (GOLD analysis project Ga0153916, IMG submission 109642) | Freshwater wetland microbial communities from Ohio, USA - Open water 3 Core 3 Depth 4 metaG | ecosystem: Environmental > Aquatic > Freshwater > Wetlands | place: USA: Ohio, Lake Erie...
ATAACTGCCACGGATCGTTGCCCATTTTGCTGGATATTACGATTTCATCCACCAGGACCTTCATATAGCCCTTTGCCAAAGGCGAGCCCTTGGTCAGTAATTTTTTTTACGCAACAGCTTGTCCAATGCATCAACCTCACTGACCTTGATGTACTCGGCTCCCGGCAGTACATGACCACGCCGAAAATTGGCAATCTCCACCAGCAGGGCCTCACGCGCGGTCTTGAGGCGCTGTGCTCGACGCTGGGTAAATCCAGTTCACTCGTTCCACGTTCAATTGCATCCAGCAGCCGATCTGGGGCGAAGATGTGACCGGCCAAACGGTTCAGCAGCAACTCATCCGGTTTCTCCATGAGTAGATTGCGGCTCACGCAAATGTATTTACCCCAGGTTTTGGCAGTTAGTGCTTTGGCAGTAATGACATTTACCCGATTTTCCATTGGCACTGGTCGTACCCGCTCGGAAGGCACTGCGGCATGCTCAATGCGCGTGCCCGCCTCCGTGAGCCTCGTCCATGGCCACCACCTGTTGCACGAAGGGCTCGTACTCGCGGTCGCCAAGATCGGATCCGTCGATGTATTCATAGTCCGCGGCTCGTGCCAGGTCGGCCTGCGGCCAGCCGGATGCGGGCGCAGCGCGTAATTCGCGCAGGCTCAGCCGGTATGCGCCATGTTTGCCGCGCCGGGTGATTTCAGCGGGCAGGCGCTCCGCTTCGAGCCAAAGCACCTCGACCTTCTCCTCACCGATGATGCCGCGATAGCGTGTCGCCACGCGATTCTGGAAACGTGCCTGTTCCACGCGCTTGAGATTTTTCAGCGCGCTGGCGTCGATGATGGTGTTGAGCACATCCCAGGACTGCACGCGGTGTTCGGTGCGCAGTTCTCCCGGGGTGTAGCTGATCAGTTTGCGCTGGTCATGGAAAATCCGCTGCCAGCTGATTTCGCCGCGCTCATCCCGTTCCCACAGTTCGACGTATCCGCCGCGAGCAAATTCGACCTGCTGGCCATGCCGCGTCAGGTGCCAGCCACTGGCATGGCGATGGCCATCGGCATCGCTCCGGACTTCCTGGTAACGGGCAGCCAGGGGCAAATAGGCTGGTTCCGGCGTGGATACCGGTGCGGCAGCGAGGGAGGCGCCCATGCTGAGCGTCAGGACGAAACCGAAAACAATGTGCCTGAATGTGTCTTTGTAAGTCACGATTCGTTTCTCCGGTAAAAAAGCAAAAAGCCGACACGGACGAATCCGTGCCGGCATGAGGTAGCGCAGTCCCGTTTAGTCGCGGTCCTTGCCGTTCTTGAAGTTGAACGCTTCCTTCATCACGTGGAAGATCCAGTTCTGCTCCATGCTGCCGTGCACCAGTTGCGACATGGGGCCGGATGCATAGATGGCCACGTCCTCGCCTGCATGGGTCTCGGAAGACAGGGGCACGGTCGCTTCCTGCATGAAGTCGAGCGCCGTGGTGTCCACCGCGGTCAGATCAGGCCGCTTCTGCCCCTTGGCGATGGCGTCGCGCCAGCCCGGCCCATTGGCGTAGCCCAGGGTGGTATAAGGCAGACCCAGCTTGTCCTTGTCCAGGGCGACGGGGCTGCCGTCCGCTTCCGGAACGCTCGACACCAGACCCAGGATATCGTTGCCGCGATGCGGATAGCCGGCGATGGTGAAGGTGTGGCTGTGGTCGGCCGTGACGATGATCAGCGTGTTTTCCGGATCGGTCATCTCGTAGGCCTTCTTCACCGCTTTGGCCATCTCGATTGCGTCCAGCAGGGCGCGCTTGGCATTGCCGGCATGATGGGCATGGTCGATACGACCGCCTTCGACGTGCAGGAAGAAGCCCCTGTGGTTTTTCTGCAGCATCTTGATGGCTTTTTCGGTCATCTCGGTGAGGGAAGGCTCGCCGCCCTTGTCACCGGCGCGGTCTGCCTCGTACTGCATGTGGCTGTTCTCGAACAGGCCCAGCAGGTACTCGGTGTTTGACACATCGGCGGCATCGAAGCCGGCCCTGTCCCACACATATTTCGCGGCGGGACCACGGCTTGCCACCCACTCCGCAGTAAGGTCGCGGCCGTCGTTGCGCAGGCCTTTCTTGCCGTATTCCGGGTCGTTCATGGTCTTGGGCATGAAATAGGTGCGACCGCCGCCCATGGCGACCTTGAGGCTCTTCCTGACTTCCGCGGGCAGCTCGATGAGCTGACGCGAGATGTCCTTCACGCCGCAGCCGGCGGGTTCATTGGAATCGGCCTCCCAGTCGCGCACCGGCGTATGTGCGTAGGTGGCTGCCGGCGTGGCGTGGGTCAGGCGCGCGGTGCTGACCACACCGGTGTCCTTGCCGGCGCGTGCCGCGAGCTCGAGTATGGTCGGCAGACTGTTCGCCGCCACCACGTCCGCATTGCACTCGCCCCGCGCGGTCAGATGGTTCACCGACAACATGCCTTCACGCGTCTTGTAGCCGGTGACCATGGCGGTCATGGTGGGGGCGGAGTCGGAGGTCTGCTGGTCCCAGGAGTAGGTCTTGGACAGAGCCACGTAGGGCAGGGACTCGAAAAACAGGCGATTCTCCTCGCCCGGCTTGCCATTCATTTGGCCTTCAAGAATGCGCGCGGCAGTGACGGTAGATACGCCCATGCCATCGCCAATGAAGAGAATAACGTTCTTGGCCTTGTGTTCATTGGCGTGCAGCCGTTTGCTGTCCGCAACGAATCGATTGCCGGCCTCATACCATTCCTGTACCGATTCCGGCCCCTGAACCGCGGGTGTTGCCGCCATCGCCGGCAGCATCGACCCACCCAGAATCGCCGCCGTGACGGCAAGCGCTATCCCTTTTTTGACAAACCCATGCATGACATCCCCCTTTACGAAATTGATCCGAAGAAAACAGGCTGCGGCCGCCATCGCGGTTCGCAAACCCAAGTTACACGGTCTTCGTTACAAGGCCGCGAAGGATCGATCGCGCGGGATAGGTAGGACGGTGAAATTTATGCGCACGCACTGTGCGCGGGGACCGGACGGTTCCCCCCGAGAGCGAAGGCGGTCATCCCGCTGGGCTAGCGTTATTTCCTGGCTGGCTTCGCTGCGGGGACGCTGGTATCTGTTGACGGCACCACCGGGTTGGCAGCCGATTGAGCCGGTGTCGCCGCCGCAGCCGGCGCTTGGGGGTGATAAATGAATTTCCAGTCCTGAAACGAGCTGGCGGCTTCGAATTCCTTATCGACTTCTTCAAAGCCGCCCGTTTTCACGGGGTGCAAGGGCGACAGGCTGTAAACGCCCACGATGACGTCTCCCGGCCCGCGCACGATACCCCACTCCTTGCTCGAAGTCAGGGGGTCCGTGTATATCCTGCGCAGATAGCGGGCCAAACCAATCTGGCGTTTATCTTCCAGCATATCCCCAAGCTTCTTCGGATATTGTTTCGCGGTGCCCGGTGTACGCTCGTAATAGAGGCCGATCGCGTGCCGGAATTCGTGGCCGATGAAGAGCAGTTCGCGTTCCTTTTCACGCTGCGCGACCTGGCTCCATACCACGGCCGTCGCCGCCAGCACCGCGCCCATGATCGCCACCGCGAACAACAGGGCAAGATAGGTGAATCCGTGCGCGCGCATCACCAGCTCGAATACGGCGTTCCGTCGCGGCCGTTGCCAGGCGCGCCGCTGTGCACGTCATACACACCGCCTTTGCCGGCGTCTTCCGGCGCCACGGTGATCCAGGTGGCGGTGGTATCGGTGATGGGATCGATTGGAATGTTGCGCAGATATTTTTTGGTCACCAGATCGTCCAGCGCGCTGGGATAACTCCCCGTATCGCCGTAGTATTTGTCGATCGCGTCGCGCATCGTGGACAGGTCCTGCTTGAGCACCGCTTCCTTCGATTTTTCGATGCTGCCGAAATAGCGCGGCACGGCAATCGCGATCAAGGTCGCGATAATCGCCATGACGACCAGCAGCTCGATGAGCGTAAAGCCAAACCGGGCCTGCCTTTGACACCTCACGCCGCTCTCCTCACCATTCCCGATACGCCACGCCGTTGAGGCCCACCCTGGTATTGAGCGAATAGACGTCATATACATCGCTTCCTTCCTGGGGGGAATCGGGCGGGCTTTTGTACGAGCGCTTGCCCCAGGTCTCGGCAGCAGGCACGGTCGTATCCTTGACCATTGGATCACGGGGGATGCGGCGCAAAAAATAAATCTTCGCGCGCGTCGGGCTCTTGAAATCCTCCACACCTTCCACCAGGACCTCCAGCGATTTTGGATACCCGCTGTCGTCGATGCCTTTCTGGATGTGCCCGCCTTCCCAGGCCTTTTTGTAGGCATCGATGGCGGTGCGAATTTCGCGCAAGGCGCTCCGTAATTCCTGCTCCTTGCTCCGCTGCACCGCAAGCTCGGCCATCGGCAACGCTATGGTAGCCAGCAGGGCCACGATGGCCACGGTGACCAGCAGCTCGATCAGCGTGAAGCCGCGTGTCATGGCGTGATGTTGACCGTCGTCGGTGCTGCTGTAACTCCCGCTAGCGGCGCGCCTTCCGCATTGGCAGCCTGCACGTTTTCAATTTTGATTTGCGTTGCGTCCACCGTTGCGGCTACGGCGCGCAGCACGATCACCGCGACGGCGCCCGCTCCGCGCGCCCCGCCCTCACCGCGCTGAATATCCACATGCAGGTGGCCACTGTCGGATTCGGACTTAAACTCGGTCACGGCATTACCCTGTTTAAAAAACGCCGCTTCAGTGGCGCGCACCACTTCCACCTGCTGCGGATCGTAAGCCAGATCGAAAGCCAGGGACTTGACCTCGCTGCTCGCGTTGGCCTGCACGACCAGATCGAATTCCTGGTCCTTGCCGACGCCGGGCACAGTCGACAGCGACAGCGCGAGCGGTGACGCAGCGGCAGCTGTCGCGGGAGCTGCCGATGCAGCAGGCGTCACTGCGGGAACCACAGGCCGCGAGCGGGCCCCGGCACCGTTGGTGCCGGTCAAAGCCAAGGCCGGCGCAGCCCCCAGGCTGGTGCTCAGTGTGAGCGGCGGCGCTCCGATGGCCGACTCGGTGCCAGAGGGAAATTGACTCATGCCTACATCCAGCCGCGTGATGTTGCGCACGATGTGCGGCGTGATCAGGAGCACGATTTCGGTTTTGTTCGCCTCGTCGCGATGAGTGGAGAACAGGCGGCCGACAAGCGGGAGATCCCCCAGCCCCGGAATCTTGCTTGCGCTCTGCCGGTCCTCGTCGCTGATCAGCCCCGCCAGGACCTGGGTTTCGCCGTCCTTGAGCCTCAGCACAGTGGCGGCATTACGAGTGCCGATCTGGTAAGTCAGCGTGCCGGTCTGGCTGCGCACCTCCCGTACGATATTGGACACCTCCAGGCCGACCTTGATGCCCACTTCCTGATCCAGATACACCTGCGGCTCGACATCGAGCTTCAAGCCCACGTCGAGATAATTGACCGACTCCGAAACGCCGACATTGGCGGTGCTGGTAGTGGTGATGACCGGCACTTTGTCGCCGATGTGGATTTTGGCCTTCTCCCTGTTCTTCACGCGGATGCGCGGATTGGCCAGTATCTGCGCATCACCATCCTCCTTCTTCAGGTTCACCCCGAGATTGGGGGAAACGGCGATGTTGGAACCCGTAAGGTTGCGTAAAGTGTCGACGGTGACAATGTTTTGTGTCTGAATCCCGGTAGTAATAACTGGCGCGGTCCCTATTTGGGTAGATGTCTGCTGCTGGCCGATATTCAGCGCGGTGAAAGTATTCGGGTATTGAATGCCGAGATCGAGCAGGCGATTGCGCTTCACTTCCAGCACCTCGACCTCCAGCATGACTTCCGGCTCGGGGCGATCCTGTGTCGCGATCAGCTTCTCGGCCAGGCGGATTGCATCCGGTGTATCCTTCATCACGAGCATGTTGAGTTTATCGTCGATGAATACGTCGCGGGTTTTGACCAGCGTCTTGATCATGTTGAGCGTCTGCTTCACGTCGGCATTGGCGAGATAAAAAGCTCGCACCACCTGCTCCTGATAGTCCTTGGCTTTAGCCGGGGTGTTGGGATAAATGAGCACGGTGTTTTCATTGAGTACGCGCTTTTCGAGCTGGTTGGTCACCAGCAGCAGATTGATCGCCTCCTCGATCGTGGTGTTTTTCACGAAGATCGTCGATTTCAAATCCGGCCGCACGTCGCGGTCGAAAATAAAATTGATCTGGGTGGCGCGCGCAATCACTTCGAAGATGGCTTTCAGACTCGCGTCGCGAAATTCGAGCGTGATCGGCTTTTTGAACGCCGCGCCCAGACCATTGCTTGCGCTTTTTTGTGCCGCGGCCTGGTTTTCCAATTCGTTCATCAACCGACGCGCTCCGCCATGCTGCGGATCTTCTGCCAGAACCGTGCGCAACAGGCTCTGTGCTTCGTCCGTCTTGCCGGCCTTTATCAGCTTGTCGGCATTCGCGCTCATCTCGTCATGGCGGAGGTCATCGCGCAGGCCATTGAGGGCATCCGTCGCGCGCGGATGGTGTGCATCGTATTTGAGCACGTGTCGATAGCCGTTTTCGGCCTCCCCATAGCGTTTGGCTTCGCGCGCGGCATCGGCTTTCGACATCAGGAAAGACACGTATTGCTCTTTTTGCCGCAGGTAGTAGGTTTTGTACTCGAGGTTCTTCGGGTTTTCCCTGGTTGCCTGTTCGAGCGCCGCCAGGCCTTCATCGATCTTGCCGGCGCGAATCAAATCCTGGCCATCGTCAAACGCCCGCCAACCCGCAGTACAGCCCGTGAGCACGATCACCACCACGGCCCAGGCCGCCATCTGTTTCAGATATGTCATTGGTTAACACTTCCCATAACGAGCGTCTGTTGCATATTCAGCGGCAGGTAGGTAAACACCACCCGCTGCGCATCGATCGATTCCACGCGATAGGCGCCATCGATTGTTTCGCCAGATTTCACTGCGTAGTTTCTGTCCTGCCTGGTCAGAAACACCGTGACTTGCCCCGCTTCCAGCAGTTTGCCCAAATAGGCAAACGGCAGTGGCGGCGGGCTGGGCGGTGGAGGGGGTACGGGTTTCGGCGGTGGGGGCGGGACATACCAGGACTTCGCCTGAAACGCGTCTTCGACCTGTTCCTGCGCTTCACCCTCGCGCCGCGCCTGCAATTTTTCCAGCGGCAGGCGTGGTGTCGCCTGCTCCGGCTTGGTGCCGTGCCCGCCGCTGCGCGCCGGCGGCGTCACCACAGGCGCCGCCGACTTTTGCTCCTGCTGGTCGACCCAGATCGCCGCGGCCAGCGTCGCCGCCAGCATTCCGCCCAGCCACAGCCAGCGTTGTTTGGCCGATTTCGCCATCAGCTGCCCGCCTCCAGGAACACTACCAGCTTGATGCGCGCTTCCAGTTGCGTCGAGCCGACACTTTCCCGCTTGAAGTTGATGTCTTCCAGCGCCGCCACCGGCACATCGGCCAAGGCCTGCGCCACGAACTGGCGAATTTGCAGATAGCTGCCTTTCACCGGCAGCGTGATTTGATACCGCGTCAGCCGCCCGGATTTGATCCGGCTTACGTGGTACTCCCCCTGCTCCAACACCAGTTTCTGCGCGGCGGCGGCGGCATAGATGCGGTTCAGCCTTTCGGTGAGCGGCGTGCCGGCAAAAAAATCCTGGAAGCGGTTGATTTCCTCCATGCCGCCGGAAGCCGGGATACCGCTTTTTGCCGCCTGCTCGATGCGCAATTTGAGCGAGACATTCTCCTGCTGCAATTGGGCCAGTCGTGCCGACTGCGCCTGCACGGAAAAGGTATAGATACCGATCGCCGCCAGCAGGAAAGCCACGCCGGCCACGCCGGGCCAGCCGATCCGCGCCAGCACCCGCCGCCAGGTCACCATGCTCAGCTTCATGGCTGTACCACCCAACTCGCGGCCAAGGCGAAGCGCACCGGCCGCTCCGGATCCTGCGTGCGCACCTCGTGGCTGGTGAGAAAGACGCGGGTCAGAACCCGGCTTTGTTCCAGGCGCTCGATATAGGCCAGCAGGGCTCCCAGATTTCTGCTCTCCCCCTCGATGCGCAACTGGCGTTTGCCGGCGTCGGGCTGGATCGACAGCAAGGCGATTTCCTTGTCATTGGAGGTTTCCACCACCTTGAACAGCGCATCCCACGGCAGCGTCAGCTGTTGCAGAATGTCGTTCGCCTGCTGAACCTCTTCCGCGAAGGCCTGCGGATCGGCCGGCTGCGGCGCTGGCATCCGCCCACGCTGTGCCGTATTTTGGAGCCGCATCTGCGCCAGTTCGATGCGGCCGGACAATTCATGCGCCTTACCCCACACCACGCCCAGCACCAGGGCGCCCAGCAGCAACAGCGATACGCCGGCCAGAGGGAAGCGCGGCGGGCGATACTTGAAATCCAGATTCAGCGCGCGCATTCCCGTCTCAAGCTCCAAGTACTGCGGCATAAGCCGTGTCGGCCTGCCCATCGAGGCCATGCTTCACGCGCGTCGGCAACCAGTGGTAAACCCAGGATCCCCCTCCGGCGCGCGTGGTTTGGCGCATCTCCGGCGCCGACAAGTACACCGCCCGCGGGATCTCCCCCGCACCTTGCATGCGCCATTCGCGCTCAAGCGCCAGCGGCAGCTCGGCGAGCCAATCCGCGGCTTCAGCGCGGCGGCTGCCGATGGCTCGCCACTGTCCACCCAGAATCAGTGCCAGCAACAACCGGTCTTGATCCTGTTGCACGAACCAGCAATTCTTTTCCTTCAAGAGTGACCGTGCCGAATTGAAGGCCGGCATCAACCGAGGCTGCACCGATACCAGCGTGCAACGGGCCGCTTCCGCCGCCGCCTCCAGTTGGGTCAACAGCGCCCGGTCGATGGCGCCCGCGAGCCAGGGCGCCCCCGGGCCGCTCTCGCTGATTTGGTATACCCACCCCGCGCTGGCCTCACCGTAAACCTGCGCAAAGCTTTGTCGCACATACGCCGTCCGTTCCGCATCGGTGTCGACGGCCTCGCTCCAGGGCACGATCTGATAGCGCACGAAAGCGTTCGACAGCACCACCATCAGCGCCGCATCCTGCCACTTGCTTTGGGTGCGCAGCGCTTGGCCCAGTTCGGCCAGCGGAGGCTTCCAGCCTCCTGTCGTGTCGCGCGCCACCGGCACGGTGGCCTTGGCGGCCACTTTCGGCCCGAGCCCGCCGTGGGTCCGCACCAACACGATGCGGTCCGGCGCCAGCGCGGCGTACACCCGGTCACGCCACAAACGTGACACGATTGATCTCCTGCAAAGTGGTTTCGCCATTCGCCACCAGATCCAGGGCGGCTTCGCGCAGAAAAAGGGTGCCGTTCCGGCGCGCGGCATCCTTGATTTTCCGGATCGGTTCGCGCCCCACGATCAGCTCGCGAATTTCGTCGTTGAGGTTCAGCAATTCGGAAATGGCCTTGCGTCCCTTGTAGCCGGTGCCACGACAGTGTCCGCAGCCGCGGCCGGCGTGGAAGCGGTAGTTGACGGTGTCGGCACGGCTCAGACCGGATTCGTCCAGCGTTTCATCCGTGGGCTCGTCGGGCGCGTTGCACTGCGGACAATTCACCCGCACCAGGCGCTGCGCCAGCACGCCGTTCAAGGCGGACACGAAGCTGTACGGGTCCACTCCCATATGCATGAAACGGCCGATCACGTCGAACACATTGTTCGCGTGCACCGTGGTGAACACCAGATGCCCGGTGAGCGCAGCCTGCACGGCGATCTGCGCCGTTTCCGCATCGCGAATCTCGCCCACCATGATCTTGTCAGGGTCATGACGCAAAATCGAGCGCAGACCGCGCGCGAAGGTCAGCCCCTTTTTTTCGTTCACGGGAATCTGCAAAACGCCGGGAAGTTGGTACTCGACCGGATCCTCGATGGTGATGATTTTGTCCTGACCATGATTGATTTCGGAGATCGCGGCGTACAAGGTGGTGGTCTTGCCCGAACCGGTGGGCCCGGTCACCAGCACCATGCCGTAGGGTTCGTTGGACAGGCGGCGCGCCTCCTTCAGCGTGCGCGCATCAAACCCCAGAAAATCCAGTCTCAAGCCCTTTACCTGATCCGACAGCGCCTGCTTGTCGAGAATCCGCAGCACGGCATCCTCGCCGAAAATCGAAGGCATGATGGAGACACGGAAATCGACCTCGCGCCCTTGCACCGAAACCTTGAAACGTCCGTCCTGCGGCACGCGCCGCTCGGCGATGTCGAGCTCGGACATCACCTTGATGCGTGAGATGATCTGCTCGGCGAAGTCAGTGCGTTCGACCGTGCCAACCTGGGACAGCACGCCATCAATGCGGTATTTGATGACCAGCCCATTTCCGCTGGTCTCCAAATGTATATCGCTCGCTTCGCTCTTCAAGGCATCGTACAAGGTGGAGCGCACCAGTCGCACTACCGGGCTCGTGTCCTCACTGATGCGCTTGAGCGACAGATCTTCGACGCGTGCCCCGGCAGCTGCCTCGCCAGTCTCCAGCGCCGGCACGTTTTCCATTGCGCGGATCGACTCCTCGTAGCGCGCGAGAAACGCCGAAACATCGGCATGGTGCGCCAAACACCATGTGAAGGGGACACGCAGCTGCTCCTCGGCCCAGTCGCGCAGGCCATGGACAAACGGGTCACCGGCCACCAACAGGACCGCGCCCTGCGCGTCGCGATAGGCGATACAGTCCTTTTTCACCGCGAGCGCGAAGGGCACCAGATCAAATGCCGGCGTCAGCTCGTGCAGACGCTCCATTGGCAGCACCGGGTAGTGCAATGTGGCGCCGAGCATGGCGGTCAGGTTCGCAGCAGGCAGTTGCAGTTTTTCTTCCAGCACCTCCATCACGCGCCGGCGCACGCGCAACGCTTCGGCGCACGCCGCTTGCAGTACCTCGTCGGTAATGCGGCCGACGGTCTCGGCGCCGGCAGGTGTCAGATCGCGGATCATTCTTATTGGATGCTCCCTGCCAACTCGAAAATCGGCATGTACATCAGCACCACGATGGCGCCGATCACGACGCCGATCACCGCCATCAAAATCGGCTCGAACAGACGAGTGAACCAGTCAACCCAACGCGCCATTTCCTCATCGTAAAAACTGGCGATACGCTCCATCATTTCACCCATGCGGCCGGTGCGCTCGCCCACACGCAGCATGCGGAGCGCCACCGGCGTCGTGAGATGATGCGCCTCCATCGCCTGCGATATCGACTTCCCCTCGCGAATATCTTCCGCCGCGCGTTGCAACAGCCCGCGCAGCGTGGGGTGCAGCAGCCCTTCCACCATTTCCACTGCCGCCACCACCGGAATGCCACCGTTCAAGAGCATGCCCACCGTGCGATAGAAACGCGCCAACTGATATATCCGCATGCGTTCACCGACGGCCGGGATTGCCCACAGCTTGCGTCCGATCCAGCGCCGCGTTTCGGGCCGTTGCGCCAGATACGTACCAAGGACCAGCACAACCAGCGCGCCGATGCCGATTTGGGCGGCATGCCCTTCCATGAACACACCCCATTGGATGAGCAGCTTGGAGAGAAAAGGGATATTGCCGCCCAGGTCGTCGAAAATGCGGCTGAACTTCGGTACCACATAGCCCAGCAAAAACAGCGTCACCAGGCCGCCCACGCCGACCAGCAGCAGCGGGTAAATCGATGCCGACACCAGTTTCTTTTTCACGGTATCGAGTTGGGTCTGATAGGCAATATAACGCGACAGCGCTTCCGACAAATCGCCAGTGCGTTCGGCCGCGCGCACGCTGGCGACATACAGCGCGGGGAAATCCGACGGAAACCGCTCCAACGCCTGGGATAGGCTGCGGCCCTCGAACAGGCGGCCGATGATTTGTTCGATGGTGCGCTTCACTTCCGGCCGGTGCTCTTTTTCCGCCAGCGCTTCGACCGCCTCCAGCAGCGGCAGCCCCGCGTCCAGCAGGGCGAGCAGCTCCTGGCTGAACAGCACCAGCGGAAAGTGCCTGCGACCGAAGTCAAGCCGCGCCAGCCCTTTGGGGCTCGATACCGACAATACGGTGTAGCCCTGGGCCTCGGCCTGCCGGCTCGCCTCCATTTCGCTACCCGCATCGAAGGACAGGGCAGTCAGCCCCTCCCCGGCGCGCATGGCCTTCACACTAAATTGCATGCCGTCCGATCCACCCGCTACCAGTTGGTGATATCCGCGCCCTCGCCACTGCCCCCGGCCACGCCGTCCTTGGCGTAGGAGAACAAATCGTAGTCGCCGTGCTCACCCGGAAATTTATATTGATAAGGATGGCCCCAGGGGTCGGGCGGCACCGCTTTGGCAAGATAGGGCCCGTCCCACTTGGGCTCGTTGGCCGGTTTCGACATCAGGGCGTTCAGCCCCTGCTCGACACTGGGATAGTGCCCCGTATCCAAACGGTATTGATCAAGCGCCTTTGCCAAGGCATCGATCTGCGCGGCCGCCGCTTTCCTTTCGGATTTGCCGATTTGCGCGAAATACTTCGGGCCGACATACCCTACCAGCAAGCCGATGATGACCATCACCACCAGCAATTCCAGCAAGGTGAAGCCCGCACGCCTGCGATCCTTATGCACGTTGCGCACCGCCCCATTCTCCTTTGTGTAAAACCCG
>Ga0153916_10002933_pt1 | contig 12562 bp, 11 predicted proteins | sample Opewatmetagenome_FD_109642 | JGI IMG/M metagenome (GOLD analysis project Ga0153916, IMG submission 109642) | Freshwater wetland microbial communities from Ohio, USA - Open water 3 Core 3 Depth 4 metaG | ecosystem: Environmental > Aquatic > Freshwater > Wetlands | place: USA: Ohio, Lake Erie...
AATGAAGGGGCTATCCTGGCTGCTCGACGGAACAAGAAATCCATTGAGCAGGAGGATTTGGAGGAAGCCATTGAACGTGTGATCGCCGGTCCTGAACGTAAGAGTCGGCTAATCAGCGAGGCAGAAAAACGAATTGTAGCCTACCACGAGGCAGGTCATGCAGTCGTAATGAACGCTGTCCCTGAATCAGACCCGGTGCATAAGGTATCCATCACAGCCAGAGGAATGGCGGGTGGCTATACTTTGGCACTTCCTGAGGAAGATCGGACGTTAATGGGTCGGAATAAGCTTTTGGCAGAGATGGTAGGCTTAATGGGTGGACGTGCAGCAGAGGAAATTGTCTTCAGCGACGTCACCTCAGGTGCTTCGAATGATTTGGAACGGGTGACCAAGATGGCGCGAGCGATGGTAACCAGATTAGGCATGAGTACTGACTTGGGTCCCATGACCTACGGTCAAAAGGAAGAGCTGATTTTCCTGGGCCGTGAGATCTCTGAGCAACGGGATTATTCTGAAGCGGTTGCCGAGCAAATTGATAAGGAAGTAAGAATCTTAGTTAATGAGGCGTATGAAAAAGCCAAGAAAATCCTAGTCCAATACCGTGATGCATTAGATACCATTGCACACAAATTATTGGAGGTTGAAACCCTATCGCGAGAAGAGTTTGAAGCTCTATTTCCTCCACCGATTCCCAAAAATGGAGGAACGCCGGTGCCGAGACCGGTTTAATCCATCTTTACTCTGTAGACAGCCATGAATACGGGGTTTCTGGTTTAGAACAATGCTGGAAACCCTGTTTTGTTTAGCGTTTTTTTAGAAATTTTTGACTTTTTATCATGCGCTTGGTATAATTCAAGTTTGCGTGAAATTTGGTTATTTGGAGAGTTCGCTATGGATACCAATACTGCAACAGGTGCTCCAAGAAATATAAAAGAGATAAAAAATAAAATGTATTTCAAGGGTAAGGTAGTTAAAACTACTTTAGCGGGGGCATTGGTGGATATCGGTATTGATACTCCTGGCATGGTGCACATTTCCCAGCTTAAGAAATCACCGGCAAAACGGGTAGAAGATGTAATTCATGAAGGAGATGAAGTGGATGTTTGGGTCCGGCGAGTTTCCCCTAAAAAAGGTCGGATCGAGTTAACTATGATCAAGCCATTGGGTCTGGAATGGGGAGAGATAAAAAAGGATATGGTTGTCACCGGCAAGGTAATTCGTCTTGAAAAATTTGGTGCTTTTGTGGATATCGGAGCTGAACGACCAGGTCTCGTTCACATCAGCGAAATGACGCACGATTTTATCCGTACTCCTGGCGATGTGGTTAAGGAAGGGGATGAAGTCGAGGTGAAAGTGCTAGATGTAATCAAACAGAAGAAGCAGATCAAGTTGAGCATGAAAGCATTAAAAGATAAGCCGGAAGAGGTTATAGAAACAACAATAGAGAAAATTGATAAGAGAGAGCAACATGCTCGGGAGCAGGAGAAAGAGACCGAATCCAAAGAGGAGGTTAAAGAAGCTCCTATTCCTACTGCGATGGAAGTCGCCTTACGTGAAGCGATGGGACGAAAAGGGGTCGATAACGTCAGTCCCCTTTCAGAAAAGAAGAAGAAGCGGAAAAGCCCTGAAGCCAATCCCGAGCTTGAGACAATTTATTCACGAACTTTAAAAACCCGCTCCCCCAAATAAACATTATTTATTGAAAATATTATCTCTGCGAAAAATCCATTCGCAGGGATATTTTTATTAATAATATCCTGTGAGCTTGTATGTTCAATCGAATAGGTGAATGGTTGTTTCTTATTTATATTTTGTTGTTAATATTATGAGGCCATGTTAATTAGTAGTAGTAAATCGTCGATCGAATGCAATATCAATAATTACTAATTTTCTATTCCATTATGACAGAGAATATCTCATTCCACTTTGGATTGTTTGTTTAGCTTCCAAATAAATGTAATTATTGCTGCAATTAAAAGGATAAATCCGGCTGTCATGCTTGATTGACGGAGGATTTTCTTACGGCCTTCTGGGGATTGTGATTTTCGTTTGATCTTCACTTCCGATAATAGAACTTTCCAATCGGGGATAGATTCTCTGGAAGGCAGACTATAACTATGTGACCACACTGCCAGATAATTAGCCTGTTCTCGCTGCCATTGGCTATCATTCCAACGCAATTCAGCTTTGCAGATTTGTTTCACAACTGGAAGGATGGATTCCCCTCCATGTGGGAGGATGAGCCCAAGCCTGGTTCGGCGGAGCATAAGGTCTTCCAGGTGGCATACTCCTTCTGAGCGCGCTGCCCAACGCAGTTCTACCCACAGATAATCCGTTCCAGGAATGATATCCATTTCTCCGGTGCTGGCAGCATTCACTACTGCGAGTGAATCTGAGCCATAACGTCCTAATAATCTTCGCCGGCAAGCATTATGAATGTCATTGCAACCGGGTAACTGTTGATCGATTTGGTTCAGAACTGGCATATCATGATTGGGTTCTGGCAGCTCTGGGATGCGACGCCTGATAGCTTTTAACACATCCAAAGCGATTAAACGAAAGGTGGTTAGTTTTCCTCCTGTAACAGTAAATAGTCCTTTTTCCTCCCAAATGACGTGGTCACGCGATTCATAGGAAGGGTCGAGCTTGCCAGTGCCAATGACTGGTCGGATACCTGCATAAGTTGAGACGATATCCTCGAGGGTGACTGAAAGGGATGGGAATTGATATTCCACGGCTGCCATCAAATAGGCAACCTCGTTTGGGCTGATCACCGGTTCATCCTCTAGAGAGCCATCATGATCTACATCTGTTGTACCCACCAAAGTGACCCTTTCCCATGGAAATATAAAAACCGGACGATGATCGAATGGATGTAAAAAACTTACTGCCTGAGCGACGGGCAACCGCCAGTTAGGAAAAATTAGGTGACTGCCCCGTAATGGTCGAATACAAGGAGAACCGCCCACCTGTTTTCTTAAGAAGTCTGCGCAGGAGCCTGTCGCATTGATCACAACACGTGCATAAGCTTCTGCATGCCTAACTTGTAACATGTCAGACAGCACTACACCTTTGACTTTCTCTTGATTGATTATTAAATTTTGAGCTTTGACGTAATTGATCGCAGTTGCACCATCAGCAACTGCTTCGCGGATGACCCGCAAGGTAAGTCGTGCGTCGTCCGTTTGGGCATCACCAAAGCGGAATCCACCTTGCAAATCATCCTGACTGATATGGGGAGCTAATAACTGAAAATCGTGAGGCGAATAATAGTTGTGATCCCAACGCATCGCGAGCAGGTCATACACAGTGAGGCCCATCGCATAAGTCCATCTTCCAGGGAAATCACCTTTATAAACAGTGAGCAGAAAACCCAATGGATCGATCAAGCCAGGTCCTTCATGAAGTAGTTGCTCCCTTTCATGCACGGAATCGCGGGTAAGCATTAACTTGCCCTCTTTTAGGTAACGAAAACCACCATGCACCAACTTGGAAGAACGGCTGGAGGTTCCCCATGCGAAATCGCGTTGTTCGACCAATAGAACATGCATCCCAAGCCGGGTTGCTTCACGCAGAATCCCGGCACCAGTAATTCCGCCCCCGATGATAATAATATCCCAAGGACTGGTGATCGATTGCCAAATTTTATTGCGCCAATCGTTTTCCCACATAACCAACACTCCAATACGAATTCTAGTTATGAATCCAAATGCAACTACTTTTATTCCACCAACTTACCTGGGTTCATTATGCCTTTTGGATCAAATAGGTGACATAACGTTGATATGGCGGCCATACCCAAAACACCCTTTTCTGCAGAAAGGTATGGCATATGGTCCATGCCGACACCGTGCTGGTGACTGATCGTTCCACCGAGGGCAGTGATCGCTTGGCTAGCAGCAGATTTCATTCCCCGCCAACGTGAAAGAGTCTCCTCTCGATCTACTGCCAACCTGAAGAGATAGGTTGTGTAGACGGAAGATCCGTATGGATACACATGGGATAGATGTGTGAAAATATGGACTCGTTCTCCAAAATCTGATATGGAAGTTCGGAGGGCCGTCTCAATCTGATCGACCATCTTTGGAGTATTTCCCCAATCAGTCGCAGTCTCCAGAGTATCCACACCATAACCCAATTCCCAGAGTGTATTACGCAAGTATGGTGTTCGGAAACGGTTTTTATGCCATTGTTCCCCAAAGGTTTTACCAACATGCACACCACTCAATTTGGCAGTAATATTTAATGCCTCACTTCGATTTGTGCGGACCAGGATCGATTTACCACTAAACCCGAGCAGAAGCAGACATTTCTCCTCTCTAAGGCCGCGCAGTGCTAATAATCGCTCTAATGCACCAATCAGATTTTCGTGTCCTGCCAGAGCAAGGGTAGTAACAGTCTCGTTTGAGGTGCTCAAACGTAGCATACACAAGGACAAACCTGCTGAGAGAATCTGCCTTACGGCTTCGATCCCGTGGTGAAAATCGGGAAAGAAGACCGCATGGAATTCTTCCCTTTCAGGGATTGGACTAAGGCGTATGCAAGCCTCAGTCAGGATGCCAAGCCTACCTTCTGATCCCAACACCATTTCTCGTAGGTCCGGTCCCGCGGCAGAGGCAGGGAAGGAGGCTAATTTAAGCTCGCCGAGTGGGGTTTCTAATCTGCCACCCGCAAATAATTTTTCTATCCGACCATAACGCAAAGATTGCTGCCCACTTGATCGGGTTGCTACCCAACCTCCCAATGTGGAATGCTCAAATGACTGGGGAAAATGTCCAAGAGTGAAACCATGGGCGCGTAATTGGGATTCTAAGTCCGGTCCCGATACCCCTGCTTGAAACGTAGCTAACATGCTTTGAGAATCGATATCGAGCAGGCAGTTCATCCGGCTCATATCAATGGTCAAAATGGGGGTTTTACTTTTAATCGGATCGATGTGACCAACCACACTTGTGCCGCCACCATAGGGAATCAGATGAATATCAGCACGACGCGCATACTGAATTAGATTGGTCACATCCTCATTAGACATTGGATATGCCACGCCATCTGGAAAAGAATTAATCTGACCAGTACGCAGGTCGACCCAGTTTGGAAAGCTTTGCCCACGTGCATGATACAGACGGATAAGAGGGTCGGTCGACACCATAGAATGCTTCGGGAGTCGTGATTTGGGAACCCGATCAAGAACTTCATGTAAGCTCATATCCTTTGGTTGGTGACCTGACCCAACCAGACGATCTAAGAATGAGATCGTGGAGGGAGGGACAGAATAGACGACTGAATCGTCTCCCCATCCATTCCAACGTCTCATAACGCACCTCCTGCGTAAGATTTCCATAGTGCGATGCTTTTTTTCATCATAATGCGAGTAATATTCTCAGCCGCGATTAAATCATTGCGACGTGTGGCATCATTTAGTGATTGGTAAAATTCCATTGAAGCTTTTCGTGATTCGGAATGCATAAAATAGATGCTCGCCATTTGTTCATAAAAGCCAGCAAAACCGTTTAAAATCAAGGTAAATATTGGATTTCCACTGGCTATGGTTAATGAATAATGCAGTCGCCAGTCAAAAGACGCAAATTCATCGGGGTTATCCTGTAGCGCGGTGGAATCCTGCAAGCATCTGGATACCTGATCAGGCGACAGTTCCACAGCTTGACGAGTATATTCCGGGGCAAGTGCTAAACGGACCTGAAGCAAATTGGGTATGAAATCGGGCGAAAGTTTTTCACCATAACGCACAAGGGCGTTAAGGACATTTAAACCCCCATCCCTCCAGTAATCATTTACGCGTGTTGATTTGCCTTGCTGGATGGTCAACCAACCATCACGTTCCAATCGTTGAAGGGTCTCACGCAGGGTTGGGCGAGTCACTCCAAGTTTTCCAGCCAGATCGCGTTCTGCAGGGAGAATTGCACCGGGTGGATAATCGCCATTGAGAATAGCAGTTATGAGGGATTTCTCAGCATAGGTTGCTGGTCGATTTGGTGGAGACCAATCTATCATATATACTTCATTAACACATTCTGCACAACTGGTAAGTGGTCTGACCAGTTATAAAAATTGTAGCATTTTCAATATTCATTGTCAATCATTCTTAATCTTTCCCCCATTAAATAGCTCATACTGGATGGCTTATGATACTGATAAGAAAAACCGTGCTCCTAAAAGCCTATATTTTCCTCCAATCAACACCTCCAAAAAAAATCTTCCAACCCCTGCCTTCCTCATCAATCTTTCAGCATTAGAATTCAATCTGATATTGATGAGTCGCTTTTTCCAGCAAAAATCAGCAAAGTTGCGTCCACAGTTTAATACCCACAAATGCCCCATCATCGCTAAGAAACAGATGGAATATGCTGCAGTTGGAATTACATGCGCCAAACTTAGCGAAGCTGAAGTGCAGGCTGATTCAGGGGTATCAAGTATATTAATTGCCAATCAGGTGGTTGATCCAATAAAAATTGATCTCCTGGCACGATTAGCAAGGAACAGTCAGCTCATCGTGGCAGTTGACCAATTGAAAAATCTCACCCGGATGGGTAAAGCTGAGGTGCAAGCAGGGAGCACAATTCATGTGGTCATCGAAGTCGATGTTAGTCTGCACCAATCTGGTATTCAGCCGGGCGAGCCTGCCCTCAGATTGGCAGAAGAAGCATCGCACCTTTCAGGCATTCACTTTTCAGGGGTGCTTGGGTATGAAGGCTTTACCATGTTTGAGGTTAACCGTGTCTTACGGGAAGAACAGGCATTACATGCAACGAGGGCATTGGCGGGCACTGCCGACCTTATTCGGAAAACAGGCATCCAAGTCGAGATCGTCGGTGCAGGGGAACGGGGACTTATGACATAACAGGGGATTATTCTGGGGTGACGGAAGTAGAGGCTGGTTCATATTTGTCTATGGACACAAAGTACAATCGGTTGGGTTTAGCTTTCCAACAAGCATTAACTTTATTATCGATTGTGTCCAGTATCCATTCTCCTGAACGGTGTATCATTGATGCGGGAATGAAGGTACTTACCACTGATAATGGACTTCCGGAAATAATTTCAAATCCAGGTCTAAAATTACAGAAATTGAATGAGGAACATGGTATCGTAGAAGTTGACCCTGAAAAGATCTATCCTGAAGTGGGGATGTACGTTGAGATCGTTCCCAGCCACGGATGCACAACGGTTAACCTACACGATCGATATTATGTGATTAAAAACGAGGAATTAGTGGATATCTGGGAAATCAGCGGACGGGGAAAATCACAATAGGTTATATATAGGCAAGCTAATCAGCAATACTGGTAGGGAATGGATCCTTGGATGCTTTCTCAAAGGCGGTTTTGATCTCATCTTCCACATCAGATTCGATGGTGGTTTTTTCGATTGCGTCCAGCCGGCGGCCATGGATTTGAATAGGATCATAATCCTGGCGCATTTTTTTTACCAATTCAACATCGCGCGTGTCATCAGCTTTCGAGTGTGGACCAAAGCGATGGGTATCAAGGATCAACGCATATGGTGATTCATGCTGACGGACTCGAGAAAGCAAGCCACTCGCTACAGGCAGAATTTCAAGAATATCTGACGAGACAAGCTGGTGAGATGGAATTCCGAACGCACTGAAACGTCCATTAATATCCCCCGCCATAGCTAACTCAATCCCTGTAGTCTGGGCGATGTGATTGTTTTCAAGCACGTACAGAATGGGTGCCTTCCACAATGAAGCTATATTAAATGCCTCATAAATAATGCCCTCACCTAATGTGCCATCACCAAGAAATGCAATCGTCACACTGCCAGACTGCTTGTATTTTTCTGCCAATGCCATACCCGTGGCAATTGGTATAATTCCACCCTGAATCCCATTAGAGTAAAAGTTGCGCCAATGAAGATGCTGTGAGCCACCTCTTCCGCCACATACACCCGTTACCCGTCCCATTAACTCAGCAAATAATGCATAGGGCTCCCCTCCATAAGCCAGAAAGTGACCATGGCTGCGATGATTACTGAAAACAATATCGTTCTCCTGAATGTACGCAAGGGCGCCGACTGCATTAGCTTCTTGTCCCAAAGAGGTATGAGTTGTGCCAAAGAAGGAGCCGCGAGGAAAATTATCCAGGACAGTTTCTTCAAACCTGCGAATTCGATAAAGGGAACGATATAAAGTGTTATTTGATTCCATGGTCTGGGTAATTATATGCCTATAACCAAAAAAGTAATCCTACTCCTGTGATTGCCATAAATGTTCCCGCTACAGCCTGCCAGGATATTTTCTCTTTAAAGATAAAATAGCTGACTGGTAATAAAAATATTGGGGGTAAGGCGATTATCGTGCTAGCAATACCGATATTGGTGTTTTGAATGGCGAATAACGATAATGAAACTCCGATCAAAGGTCCAAAAATTGCTCCACCCAGGATATACAATAAACCCAATCTTTGGTAATTCGCCTGTTGGACGGTGGATATCACCTGCCTTTGAATTACCGTGACCAACCATAGAGCCAGGAAAGCTGCTGACATGCGGATAACATTCCCTGAAAGAGCTGGGAAATTATTTCCCAACCCGAATTTAGCAAGAACTACACCAAGTGCCTGACCTCCAGCAGCAATCAATCCTGCGATGATGCCCTTTACATTGAGGTTAGAAAGAACTTCGGAATTATTACCTGTGGGGGACCTCCCATTCGTATTGCTTTCCAATACAACCCAGGCAATGCCAGCCAGGGTCAAAATGATCCCCAAAATATTCCCGCAACTGAGGGTCTCGTCCAAGAAGAGCCATGCCAAAAAGGATGCCAGGGCAGGAGATAAACTCAGGAATAAGAGACCCAACCGTGGGCCCAACGAAATATACGCCTGGAATAGGAATAAGTCTCCAATGGCTAAGCCCACAATTCCGGAAGCACCCAGCCAAAACCAGCGTTCTGCCCCAGCATTTAACGGGATAGGATTTCCAAAAACGATCCAATGGGTAATACAAAGTAACAAAATGGCAACAACGAGCCTGAGACGGTTGGATGCGAGGGGACCAAATTTCTTGCCAGCTGATGTAAAAAATAATGATGATACCGAATAGCACATTGCAGTCAGGAGTGCTGCGATCTCCCCTAGGTTAGGAGTCATGATCGCCCATGTACTCTTCAGCCGTTGCCTGACCAGGTTGGTTAATTCCTTCCCGGCGGAGGACTTTTACAACCGTAAGTAATAATATACGGATATCTAACCAGAATGACCAATGATCAACATACCAGACATCTAATTTGAATTTTTCTTCCCAGGTCAGTGCGTTTCGACCATTTACTTGTGCCCAACCAGTGATCCCTGGCAATACCTCATGCCTGCGGGCATGTTCTGGAGAATACCGCTCTAGATACTGCATAAGCAATGGACGTGGACCGACCCAGCTCATTTCCCCCCGGAGAACATTGAATAACTCTGGTAATTCATCGAGGCTGGTCGAGCGTAAAAAACGACCCAGGCGGGTGATACGTTGTTCATCGGGGAGTAAATTATGTTGGGCATCGTGAGCGTTGGTCATCGTGCGAAATTTATAAACCCAAAAGGGCTTACCATGATATCCCGGGCGTTTTTGTCGGAATATGATCGGCGTACCAAAGTAAACCCCGACAAGCACAGTAAGGAATACCATCAATGGAGTCCATATCAAGAGTCCAGATATCGTCAGAGCTAAATCCAGAAACCGTTTTGATATCGGAATTGATGAAGTCTTCCCTGTTAGGAGCATGAAGGGAATTCTACCAGATGTTCAGCGATATCCAGAATCAGGGAATCTTAGCTAATATCGTTTCCTTTTCGCCATTGGTCATCATCAGTGATGTATACAAGGATTAAAAATGCTGAAACCCGAGTAGAGGTCTCAGCATTTAAATGCTCAATATTATAAGCTTATAGCAGCGACATCTCACATGGGCGGATGATCATCACGATTTTGCCCTGGATATCGACGGTGGTTGGATCATCTATGTAGATTGGTTTCATGGTTGGGTTTGCGGGTTGCAAGCGCACTTTCCCATCTTCCAGGAAGAAGTACTTGAGGGTGGTCTCATCCTTATCGCGCAACCAGATAGCCACTAAGTCTCCATTGTGAACATCTTTTGCGGGTTTCATTATGACAATATCCCCGTCATTCACCATCGCATCAATCATAGAATCCCCATTGACTTCCAAGGCAAATAATTCATCAACTTTTTCGCGAGCTGGCAACATACTGCGAGCTACGCTAACTACCGATTCTGCATCAAGGTATGCAAAGTCCGATGAGGGAACAGGCACAGGTTCACTAGCAAAGATACGTCCCATTACTGGGATGCGTAAAACCTGTTGAACAGACTCGCGAACATTTTGAATCGTCCGGTTTGCACTTTGGGCAAGCCCTGAAAATGGGCGAACCAATCGAATGCCGCGCGAAACCCGTCCAGAGCGCTTGATATGCCCCATCGTTTCAAGCTGCTCCAAATAATAATTGACCACGGATGTTGAGGAAAACTTACCCATGTCCTGGATATCACGAATGGATGGAGGAAATCCGTTGGTATTTTGGTAATCTTCAATAACCTTCAATACTTTTATTTGAGGGTCGGTTAAAGTTGTGCTTCGTCGTCTGGGTGTCATTCTTCACCTCCGTAAATGTTAATCAGTACAGTTGTTCTATGAATATATAATACCAGAACATTCGTTCGATGTCAAGTACCATTACTTAGGTTCGGACGAAAGTCAACATGAACTGCGTTCACCACCAAGCATGAAAATGTGTTACAACTCCGGCCGTACAACCAACACAAAGGTCGCTCCGAAATTGGTGCTAAGAGACCGAACGAAAGTCTGACTTGGATGTCCACAAGCACCACCAATTGTCGCCACTGCAAAGTGAGCACGAAGAACAGTTTTTTTTACAATGGACATCCGTCGTTGGTTGCGAGAAAAGGAGCAAGTTATGGACATCTTGTATAGCTGCTGTGCTGGTTTAGATGTGCACAAGAAGACTGTGGTAGTGACGATAATTATCTCTGAAGAAAAAGGCAAGCCTTTAAAGGAAACTCGGACATTCGGTACAATGACCGATGATCTTTTAGCGATGTCGGATTGGCTGATACAACAAGGAGTGAAAATTGCCGCGATGGAAAGCACGGGTGAATATTGGAAACCAATCTACAATATTTTGGAAGACAATTTTGAAGTCTGGTTGGTGAATGCCCAGCATATCAAGGCGGTTCCAGGAAGAAAAACGGATGTCAAAGATTCAGAATGGATTGCGGAACTCTTACGTTATGGATTAATACGAGCCAGTTTCGTTCCACCGAAAGGGCAAAGGGAATTACGTGAGTTGACCCGTATGCGCAGTACGTTCGTCAAAGAACGTGCAACTCTTGTTAATCGCCTTCACAAAGTTCTGGAAAGTGCCAATGTAAAGTTAGCTAGCGTGGCTTCAGACGTGAACGGTGTTTCTGGAAAAATGATCTTACAAGCTTTGATTGCGAATGAAACAACCCCTGAACAAATGGCGGAGCTTGCCCAAGGAAAATTACGAAGAAAAAGAGACTTGTTGAGCCGATCCTTACAGGGACGCATTAAACCACATCATCGTTTTGTATTGTCTGAACTGCTACTGCAGATTGACGGCTTGGATGAAACTATAGCAAAGTTCGATGAGCAGATTCGAGCGTATTGTCACCCTTTTGAAGAGTCCGTGGTGCTTCTGGATAGCATCCCAGGCGTGGCACGCAGAACAGCTGAAGTCATTGTTTCTGAAATTGGTGTGAATATGAACCGTTTTCCAACAGCCAACAACCTGGCCTCGTAGGCTGGGGTCCAACCTGGTAACAATGAAAGTGCTGGAAAACGTCTTTCTGGAAAAACCACGAAGGGCAATCGAGCATTGGTATCAGCATTAACCCAATCAGCACATGCAGCTTCACGTGTGAAAAATACATATCTATCTGCCCAGTTCCATCGTTTGGCTAATAGAAGAGGGAAAAAGAAAGCCATTATCGCTGTTGCACATTCTATTTTGATCATGTCTTACCACATGATAAAGAACCAGGAACCTTATTCAGAATTGGGAAGCGATTTCTTCGATAAGCGTAATGTTCAAGTAACTACAAATCGTATGGTTCGACGATTGGAACAACTAGGTTATAAAGTCAATTTGGAGGCTCTTACACCACAGACAGTTTAGCCAATTTTCAGAACAGTTCGGACATTTCCATAGATCAGATAAGCAAAAGCATCAGATGCTGCTTTAGCCACCAGGGTAATTTCACTTCTTGGTATACGCAACTTTTGTTTGAGTAAGACAAATAATCCAGAATAAATTGACCATTTTGGATGTCCCTTGATGGTCAATTTCCCTGCCAGGCTGCGCCCGAGTTGGCTTGGCTTCACTTTTGCATAAATTACATCGCGCAGAGCTTCTTCATACCATAACCCAATGTTGTAAGCGATCAGTGTCAGCGAAATCATCTGTTCCAAGTGGCGTTGTTGTTTGTTCATCAGCTTGGGTAAATGGAGCAAGTCTTTGCAATCGCGGAAGGTCTGCT
>Ga0153916_10002934_pt1 | contig 12561 bp, 13 predicted proteins | sample Opewatmetagenome_FD_109642 | JGI IMG/M metagenome (GOLD analysis project Ga0153916, IMG submission 109642) | Freshwater wetland microbial communities from Ohio, USA - Open water 3 Core 3 Depth 4 metaG | ecosystem: Environmental > Aquatic > Freshwater > Wetlands | place: USA: Ohio, Lake Erie...
ATGAAAGTTCTAACAGGCGGCAAGATCAATCCACTCATCGGAGCCGCCGGGATTTCAGCCTACCCCATGTCAGCGAGAGTGGTTCAAAAGGAAGGGCAGAAGTACAACCCCAAGAATTACCTCCTCATGCATGCGATGGGGGCGAACACGGGCGGCCAGGTCGGCTCCGTTATGGCCGCAGCAGTTATGCTCTCGATTCTTAAGGGCATGGGAGTTATTTAGTTTACATCCGGATTTGAGATAGGGGATTATGTAATCCTCAAGATCGGCCTCCAAAGAATAGCCCCAGGTTTGACAAAGCCTGGGGCTATTTTGGTACTTGACATTATAGTTATTTATGTCAATATAAGTTTCGAATTAAAAAGTTGGTGGCGAAAGCAATCATCGTGAAGTAACCGGAAGAAGAGAGAGGAGCGCGAGCTGTGAACTTTATTACTGTTTCCGAAATGCTTGGAACGAATGGTGAAACAATTGCCAGAGAGGTTGCCAAGATAATGGATTTCCCCTTTTATGGCAGAGAGGAGCTATTTAAAGCTGCAGACGAGATGGGCTTGCTTCATGATATTGAAAAAGTGGAGATAAAAAGCCCGTCGTTGCTTGAGAAGATTTTGAGCGATCAGCCAAGAATCTATCTCGACCGGTTTCAGTCCGTTATTTACGAGGTGGCCAAGAAAGGCAATGCTCTTTTCTTTGGAAAGGGAAGTACGATTCTTCTCCGCTCTTTTAATTGTGCACTTCATGTTCTGGTAATAGGATCAATGGAGAAACGGATCCAGAGAGTTATGGAGACGAATCACGTGGGAAGAGAAGTGGCTGAAAAGATGGTTCAAACCTCTGATCATGAAAAAAGAGGTTTCATAAGGTATGCCTTTGATGAAGACTGGCCCAACCCCCTACTTTATGATTTGACTTTAAATACAGATACACTAACCATTGGTACTGCTGTTAAGATCATCGTCGAGGCTGCCAAAGCTGAGGAGATTAAGGCCTGCGGCGTGGAGGCTGTTAAATTGCTTGGAAATTTTTCTCTTCAACGCAAAATTGAATCTGCGCTCCTTGAAGCAGGAATTATGAGTCCCCATCTTTTTTTCACCGTCGAAGATACAGATTCGGTCCGGCTCTTTGGTTCCGTGGGTTCCTCTGCAGAGAAAAAAGAAGTGATGGACATTTTGAAAGAGATAAAAGATATAAAGAAGATTAAAGATGATTTAACAGTATTAACAATGCGATAGGCGGGCGGCCTCAACTACTCTGGTTCCATAGATTGAATCTGTTAAGTACATACAAATACTATCTTTTCCGACTGAATTGTGCTTATGATAAACTGATATATCAATAATGCCAACTGGCAATTCTGGTTTTGGTCCTATCCCTCAAAATAAAAAATTACTGCTGATTCCAAGTGGACCCCTTCAAAATATGAACTCGCAAGATTCGTATTTTCCTGGTTTTCTCTGATTTTTTTCCTTGCAATTTCCTTGTGTACAGGATATAAAAAAGACCTACTTACGGACCTTTTTGAAACCAAGACAAGGCTAATGCACAGAATCCCATGAGGAGGTAAGATTGATGCAGTTTGATCTCAGCTTCCTTTATGTCATTGTGCAAGTAATTTTCCTGGAAGGCATTCTCTCTATTGACAACGCTGCTGTCTTAGGAGCAATGGTCTCCGTTCTGCCGAAAGACAAAATGGTCCCTTGGCCGGGACCCCTTAAATTCCTTGGACCTCCAGTCCACCGCATCCTCGGTGGCGAACGTCCAGCCGCTCTTAAGGTTGGCCTCCTGGGCGCTTATCTTGGCCGTGGTCTCATGCTTGTTATCGCTAACTTTGTCATCCACAATCCCTACCTTAAGATCTTGGGTGCGGCCTACCTCATTAAGTTGGCCTTTGAGAACCTTGGAGAACCAGAAGCTGGAGAAGAGGGTCAGACCAAGGCCAGGAGTCTGGAGGGCAAGAGCTTTTGGAGTGTGGTCTTGGCTGTGGAATTGGCAGATCTCGCCTTTTCTCTTGATAATGTCGTGGCTGTCGTTGCCCTCTCAGATAACCTTTATATTGTGATGTTTGGTGTGGCGATCGGCATTATCACCATGCGCTTTGCGGCAGGGATATTCACGCTGATGATTATGAAGGAACCCATCCTCAAGCCGGCTGCGTATATCGTTGTGTTTAATATTGGCACAGAATTGTTGTTAGATGAGTTTGCTCACATTCAGTTTGGGAGTGCCTTGAAGTTCATGATCTCCGCCGGGACATTGATCCTGGCTGTGGTTTATGCCCACATCAAACCGCTGCATGTGCTCCAACCTGTCTTCGATTGGTTCGGCCAGGGGATGGCCAACGTTAATGAGCTTCTGGATTGGGTGTTGAAACCAGTATGGTTGGTCTTCAAGATTTTCTTCAGGGTCATTGGCTTTGTTCTCCGTCCTATCATTGCTCTCTTCTCTCATGAATCAGACATTGTATCACACGAAGACCAGGTGGCTTTCGATAGCGATTGTAATAAGGAAAAAGAAGTAGAAGGCAAACAATAGTTCACTTGCCCAATATTTAATCTTCGCGTCAGTGATCATTAAACGAGCCCTCTCGATTTTTTCTGGAGAGGGTTTTTTATTCTCTTGTGAAAATTTCTTTGATTTTTTAAGATAGTATTTGATACTTCAAATTCAAATTTCAAAATTCAAATGTCAAATGAATATCGGGACCTTTAGCATTTGAGCTTCGGATTTGATTTGGCATTTGACATTTCAGGTTTAACTTTGGGAGGGGGGTATGAAGAAAAAGCCTTTGGTTGGAATTCTGATAGGGAGCGAGAGTGACATGCCGGTCATGGAGAAGACGGCAGAAGTCTTAAAGGAGATGGCCGTTCCTTACGAGATGGAAATTAGCTCAGCCCATCGACTGCCCGAGAAAACCGCCCAATATGCCAAGACAGCAAGGGAGCGCGGAGTTGAAGTATTGATTGCAGGAGCAGGGATGGCGGCTCATCTCGCGGGGGCCCTGGCCAGCCATACGACTCTTCCCGTCATCGGTGTCCCCATAAAATCAGGAGCCCTCAATGGAGCCGATGCCCTTTACTCTACTGTTCAAATGCCCCCTGGAGTTCCAGTGGCCACGGTGGGGATTGATGGAGCAAAGAATGCAGCCTATCTGGCCTGTGAAATCCTCTCGATTAAATATCCTGAGATGGCCAAAAAATTGGAGGATTTCAGATCCAGGATGAGAAAATCATTGGAAGAGAAATCGAAGGCGATCAAAAAGGGAAAGTACGGATGAAGGATACGGAGGCCATTCGTCAAGCTGCGGAGACCATCTGGCAAGGAGGGATCGTCGCTTTTCCAACAGAGACGGTTTACGGTTTAGGAGCAGATGCCTATAATCCTCTTGCCGTGGCTCGTATCTTTGAGGTCAAAAGAAGGCCCTACTTCGATCCCCTGATTGTCCATATTGCGTATCCAGCTTATCTAAAGAAATTGGTCAAAGAAATTCCGTCGAGTGCCAAGAAATTGACAGAGAGACTTTGGCCCGGGCCGCTCACAGTTGTTCTTCTAAAGGAAGAAAATATTCCTGATATTGTAACTGCCGGTCTTCCTTCGGTAGCCGTCCGGATGCCCGATCATCCAATGGCACTCTCTCTGATCGAAGAATCCAAATGTCCCATTGCCGCACCGAGTGCCAATCCCTTTGGTTATTTGAGTCCGACCACGGCTGAGCATGTTCGGGAGCAACTGGGTGATCAAGTCGATCTGATTCTGGATGGAGGCCCGTGCCCCGTCGGAGTTGAATCATCGATCGTCTCTTTTCTGGAAAACAAGCCAAGGTTGTTAAGACCCGGTGGGGTTTCGCTCGAAGGGATTGAATCCATCATCGGGAAGGTTGAGAGCAGCCCAATCAATGACAAACCCTCTGCCCCGGGAATGTTCCCCAGGCACTATGCGCCACGAACACCGATCGTAATTGATTGGAACGAGAAGAACCGAGATCTTTATAAGAATAGAAATATTGGATTGCTGGCCTTTCAGGAGCCCAAAAGTAATCTCAAATTCCATTTTGTTGAGGTTCTTTCAAAGAAGGGTGATATGAGAGAAGCGGCGGCCAATTTGTTCTCAGCCATCCGGCGATTGGATGCGTTGAACCTAGATCTCATTGTGGCGGAGCCAATCCCTGAGATTGGATTAGGTCGGGCGATCATGGACCGCCTCCGCCGTGCAACTTCCAGCAGGGAACAAAATTAATGAAAAAAGTTATCCTTGTTCCTTTATTTCTTTTTCTACTTTCCACTTTTCATCTTCCACATGCCATTGGATTGCCAGCGGAGGATGTCCAGCTGGTAACGGATGCCCACTACTTTCAAGTTGCAAAGAAAATGATTCAGGAAGCCAAACATTCGATTCAGGTGATGATGTTTGAAATGGGATATTATGATCGAAATCCTAACACTCCTTCGAATCTTCTGATCCGGGAGCTGATCAACGCCGAGAAAAGAGGGGTGAAAGTTGAAGTCCTATTGGAAGTAAGAGAAGGGGAGGATCGGACGGCGAAACGAAATCGTCACACCGGAAAGATTTTATCAGACGGAGGCGTAGAGGTGATTTATGATTCTCTTTTTAAAACAACCCATGCAAAATGTATGGTCGTCGATGGAAAACTTACCCTTCTGGGCAGTACCAATTGGACGTACTACGCATTAACCAACAACAATGAAGCTTCTGTCCTGATTCGATCGAAAGAAGTAGCTAAGGCATTCTTGGATTATTTCAATCAAGTGAAAGTCACCGGTTCCCAAAAATAGATATCTCAACGAATGTCAAATGCCAAAGTTCAAATGAATCCCAAATTTCAAAAGATGCGTATAAGATCACTTGAGATTCGGATTTTGATATTCCTTTGATCCCGCTTCGCGGGAGAATTTGATATTTGAAATGGATCTTCGGATGATGCTCATCGATTCTCATGCCCATTTAGAGATGCCAGATTTCAAAAGAGATGTGGAACAGGTGATCCAAAGAGCGACGGAATCAGGTGTCGGATATATCTTCACCGTCGGAACGGAGAAAAAAGATTGGGAGAAGGCCCTTGAGATTTCCGATTCGCACCCTTCCATCTATGCGATACTGGGCGTTCATCCTCACAATGCAAAAGAGATCGACGATCAGACCTATCCAACTTTGAGAGAACTCTGCCGAAATGGAAAAGTGAAGGCTTACGGGGAAATTGGTTTGGACTTTTTCAGAAACCTCTCCCCACGCGATATTCAGTTGAAAAGATTCAGGGAGCAGATTGGGTTAGCAAAGGAGTTGGGGTTTCCCATTGTGGTGCACGATCGAGAGGCTCACCAGGAAACGCTGGAGATATTGAAATCGGAGAGGGCGGAGGAGTGCGGAGGGATCATCCATTGTTTTTCAGGGGATTATGAAATGGCAAGGGCCTGCATGGACATGGGATTCTACATCTCTATTCCCGGTAGCATCACCTTTAAGAATGCGGAGGGTTTTAGGGTGATCGTCAAAAGAATTCCGTTGGAATCGCTTCTTGTCGAGACAGACGCTCCATTTCTAACTCCTGAGCCTTTTCGAGGAGAGAGGAATGAGCCAAGTTTTGTTCGGTATACTGCACAAAAGGTGGCAGAGATCAAGAAGATTTCCTTTGAAAAGGTGGCCGAAGTAACCACTGAAAACGCGTTGAGAGTATACAGATTAAAATAATTCCCCTCTCTCCCTCTCGGTTTCGAGTCGTACCGACTTTGCAAAGAAGGGGAGTTAGGAATACCTCCCTTTCTTAAAGGGAGGTCAGGAGGGACGATGAAGTCAATTCCTGGACAGGAGATCTCATGAAGCCAGCCATCATCGTCGTGGATATGTTGAAAGATAATTTGAAAGACAGTCCTCGGAATCCATGCTATCAAGAAGGAAAAGAAATAATACCCAATCTTCAGATACTCTTAAAGGAGGGCCGAAAAAGAGGATTCCCCGTCGTCTTTGCCTGCGACAGTTTTCTGGAGGGGGATTTCATTTTCAAGAGTAGGATGAAGATCCACGCCGTTCGTGGGACCAAGGGTGCAGAGGTCATAGATGATTTAGAACCGGAGCCGACAGATATGATCTTACCCAAGAGGCGACTGAGTGCCTTCTTCAAAACGGATCTGGACCAGACGCTTCGTACTCTTGGTATTGACACCATCGTTGTCACTGGGATGACCATGGAGTTCTGTGTGTTGATGACAGCCTTCGAAGGACTCTGTCAGGATTTCTCTGTGATCATCCTAGAGAACTGTACGGCCAGTCGCAGCAAGGAGTTGCGCCAAGGGTGTCTCAATCTGTATCGGGAAAATGTCCTCGATCCCTTGTTGAGAATTATGACCCTTGACGAGTTTCTAAAAGAGGTATCGCCATAAAAAAGGGTCCACGCCTGCCTGCCAGCAGGCAGAGGGTCCAGGATTCGAGTGGTCGAGGGATAAATTTAAAGAATCTTTAGACCACTACAACATAATTCTATTTTTAAGGAAACTTGAACCCTTAATACGAAAATGAACTATTGCGAAAAAGATTTCGTTGATCAGATCAGGACAATCCTTTCTTCAAGGAAAAGGAGAGTTATTGAACATCCCCCATTTTCGCATGCGGCGGTTCTCGTCCCCCTCTTTAAGAAAGGCGAGGATTGTCACCTTCTCTTCACCAAGAGGTCGGATCAGGTCAAGAATCACAAGGGCGAGATCTCTTTCCCCGGTGGGGTCGTTGATGAAGAAGATTTGGAATTGATAAACACTGCGCTCCGGGAGGCCCATGAGGAGATTGGGCTCAAGAAGAGTGATGTTCAGATCATCGGAATATTGGATGACATCGTGACCATCACTCAATTCATCGTTACCCCAATTGTTGGTCTCTTCCCCTATCCCTATCCTTTTAAAGTGAGCGAAGTAGAGATTGCGGAATTGATCGAGGTCCCTCTCTCGTCCTTACTTGGGGAAGAGTGTTTCAGCGAAAGGGAAATTATCCGAGGTGGCCAGAAGGAAGTCGTCTACGCCTATCAATATGAAAAACACATCATCTGGGGAGCGACGGCCCGGATCCTGAAACAGTTTTTGGATTTGATCCCGTCCGCAAGAGAAACCTGAATCCTCCTCCCCATTCAGTGTTCCAAGTTGCCCCTTTTTGCTTCAAAGGTTCAAGAATCAAGGAACATTCCTGTGCCGATGAAGAGCCGGAGTCGCCTTGTAGAGTCTTGAATCTAACGTATATCCGAATCCACGCCAACCTGTGAGGCACTTATCCATAATCATCTCCTGCGTATCCTTTCAACCCCTTTGTGTTCGATGAACAGTGCTTCCAACCCTGGCGTTCTTGTTTCACCATCCTTAAAGTAAACATGACCCGTGAGTCTGCCATAATTATCCAAATCAGAACCGATCAGGTAGGTGGCTTCATAGTCCTTCCCTTCTGATCGAAAACGAACTCTCAATATCTTTATCTTGTCAGATGTGACGGTCTCAATCTTACCGATTCCTTTCACCCCACGCCCTCCCATCAAGCGCAGAACCTCCAGATGGTTGCCTGAGCGTTTGAGTTCGACCTTCCCTGAATAGAGTTGATCCGAATCTGGAAGCCTACCGATGACTTGATAAGAACCACACAAGAAGTCATACAGCGGCTCATCGCTGGAGTCCTTGGCTTGAGCCCAGACGAGCGTGCTGACCAATGCCAACACCGTCGCGACGGTCCAACAATATTTCATTTGCACCCTCCTAAAGACTTACAAACGATAGTGAGGTAGCCCCTCTATCAATAAATTGACCCTTTTTGTGCTATTGCGTAAAGGTGCCGCCCCGCTGGCGTATTAACTCAACCAATTCCGGCTTGCATGCAACGACGGCCATGCCTCCGACAGTGCGCCTGCGGTCATTGAAGGGATGACCTTTGTGAAGATTCATGCCGCCCTCAATCAGGGCACGCGCAAATTCGTCGTCGCCTTTCGCCAGGTCATAGGCGAAAAGGGGGAACTCGTCCTCAGGCGCGTCAGGTGAAGCATTAACAAAACTCACCGTTTCCATGATCTCCCAGGCGCCATACAAAGCGATGGCAATTCCGATGATCATAAAAAAAACAAGTAATGCTTTTAATTGCAAAAACCATTCGCGCTTGGATGATAACTCCATTGCAAATTTTCAAATAACCATACACTTTTTTTGAGTTTTTTGGAAGGGCAGAGTCCCACCCCTAACTTCTTCTTTTTTACTTCCACTGGACATTCATGTTATAATTCTCACCTTGTGTTGATAGGTCGATGTTTCGTTTTGGGTTGAGGTAAGGATTTGGATCTGACACTTTCGATAAAGCAGAAACAACTGCGGCGGATGGCGCGGCAATTTGCCAAGGCTGAGCTCGCTCCCATCGCCAAGGAGATCGACGAAGAAGGTCGTTTTCCCTGGGAAGCGGTGGAAAAGATGGGACCCCTCAATCTTTTCGGCGTCCAGGCTCCCAGGCCATACGGCGGCGCTGAGACGGACTCCATCTCTTATTGCCTTGTGATTGAGGAGATTTCCCGTGTGTGTGCATCCATGGGGCTGATGTTAGCCGTGCATAACGGCGTCGTGGTTCACCCAATCAGTCAGTTCGGAAATGATGAACAGAAGGCGAAATTCCTTTCTCCGTTGGTTGCGGGCGAAAAGATTGGCGCTTTTTGCTTAACCGAGCCCAATGCCGGCTCGGACGCCATGGCCATAGAATCGACTGCCCTAAGGGAGGGTGACTCATACATTGTCAATGCCAATAAGATATTCGTCACCAACGGCGGGGTGGCTGACATCTTAATCATCTTTACATCGGTAGATCCGGGCAATGTCAAGAAAGGGTTCAGTGCTATTCTCGTGGAACGCGGCACCCCTGGATTCGAGGTGGGTCTTCTTGAGAATAATTGCGGTATGCGTGCCAATCCCGTTAGCTCGATCATCTTGAACGATTGCCGATTGCCGAAGACCAACTTGTTAGGCCGGGAAGGCGAGGGATTCAAGGTTGCCATGGCAGCCCTGGATAACGGCCGCATCGGTATTGCGGCTCAGGCCGTGGGAATCGCTCAAGGTGCTCTGGATGTCTCCCTGAAATATGCCAAAGAACGTATTCAATTCCGCGTCCCCCTGGCGCAGCATCAGGCCATTCAGCTGATGCTCGCCGACATGGGCACGATGGTAGAAGCAGCGAGACTTTTGACGCTAAGCGCCGCCCATGTCAAGGATCGGGGAGGCGATCTATCCGGTCCTTCCGCAATGGCCAAGCTCTTTGCGGGCCGCACCGCTTCAAAGGTTGCCTCGATGGGCGTGCAGATCCACGGAGGTTATGGATACAGCAAGGATTACCCCATCGAGCGCTATTTCCGCGATGCCCGGGCCACGGAGATCTATGAAGGGACAAGTGAGATTCAACAGATCGTCATTGCACGAGAGTTATTAAAGCGAGGCGAGGACTGATGCACATTATTGTATGTATTAAACAGGTCGTGGCCGGAGATCGGGTGAAGATCGATCCCGGTACATACAGTCTTGTGCGCTCCGCAGAATTCTCCTATTTCAATCCCTTTGATCTATTTGCTCTGGAAATGGCAGTGCAGTTGAAGAAGGAGCATTCTGGCTCGATCACCGCTGTAGCCATGGGGCCCAAAATCAGTGAGGAAGTGCTCTGGGAGGCTTTGACCCTCGGAGCGGACCGGGCTGTGCTTCTCTCCGACCCGCGGTTTTCGGCAAGCGATACCCTAGCGACGTCGTATGCGCTGGGCATGGGCATCCGAAAGATCGGAAAATTCGACCTGATCCTTTGCGGAATGCGAACAACGGACGGTGATACCGGGCAGGTAGGCCCCCAGCTGGCCGAGGAACTTGACATTCCCTACATCAGCGCCGTCGAGAAGGTGGAGGTAGAAAAGGGCTCATTCCGTGTAGAAAGAGTCTCTGACGGTTTTAGAGAAATCGTAGAGGTATCTGCACCCGCACTATTCACGATCTCTTCAAAGACAGCGGTGCGCCTTCCGAGCTTGATAGATATCCAGGACACTTTCACCCGATCCTCCATTGAATCCTGGAATCTGGAGGATTTGGACGCCGATCCTAACAAGGTGGGTCGTCTGGGGTCCGGCACGTGGGTGGAGGGGTTGACTCCGACGGCCCAGAAAAAATCCTGTGTCTTTATTGAAGGAGATGCGCGCCAGCAAGCCAGGATACTCTTGTTGAAGCTGCTCGAGAAGAATCTGTTATCCTAACCTGGATGTTGCGATGGGAAGGTGCCTGGATGTGGTCCCAGACCTTTTCAAAACGGGTTTTTGGCATGTTTTATGGGTAACATGCGATACCACCTGAAGTGACGTCTGCAATATGCTTGGAAACCGGGTAACTAAAGCGTTCAAGGTTCCACCCTGCCTTCGTCCCGCAAGGAGGGGGGGACGCGCAGGCAGGTGTAAAGTTCATCCAGCACAACCAGACGCCTTTCGGAACGTTTTTTATTAGCGGTGGGTTGAAACAGAATCATGAAAAGAGATTTGGAGATTTGGGTCTTTGGAGACCATCGCCATCACCCTAAGGATCGTTTAACCCTGCAGGTTTTAGGGCATGCACGGGCCCTTTCTGGCAGTCGAGGGAGGGTTACGGCAGTTATTCTGGGGCACCAGGTGGAAGAGGTCGCAAGGGAATATATTGCTTACGGTGCCCAGCGTATTCTGCTGGTCGATCATCCGCAGTTAGCGCTTTATCGGACGGATCTATTTCCAACAATCATCAGTGATCTGATCCTGGAGCATAAACCGGAGATCTTTCTAGCAGGGGGTTCGGAATTTGGCAAAGAATTGGCCGCCGGAATCGCCAAGCGGATCGGGGTGGGACTCGGCGCAGATTGCGTCTCTTTAGACTGGGATGAGCAAAAGGAGAGTCTGATCGGATTCAGCCCGGCCTTCGGTGGCAATTTTTTGGCGCGAATTGGCTGGAGTTCTTTCAGACCCTATATGGCCACATTGAACCCTGGAACTTTTTTCGAGAGACCGTATGATAAGGCTGCCCAAGGGGAGATCGTGAAGGTGGAGAGGGATTTGGATCGGGTTTCCTCCAGGATTAAGATAATCTCTTCTCATCGCGAACCGCACCATACCGCTAGACTGGAGGATGCAAGGGTTGTCGTTGTGGGTGGTCGGGGAGTCAGGAATTCACAGGGGTTCGACAACGTCAGGGAGCTGGCCCTGATCCTGGGGGGCGAGGTAGGGGCAACCCGGCCGGCCGTCGATGCCCACTGGACTTCACACGAACAGTTGATCGGGCAGACCGGGAAATCGATTAAACCAGCGCTATTGATCACCTGCGGCACCTCCGGTGCCATCCAATATACCGCTGCTCTTGGAGGATCTGGGACGATGGTGGCCGTCAACCGCGATCCACGGGCGCCGATATTTAAGGTGGCTGATTTTGGGATTGTGACTGACACACTCTCCTTTCTTCCTGCCTTTATTGGGGAAGTAAAAAATCATCTCTTTAGAGAGATTACAGATCTCTATCGAATCCAGGCAAAAACCGGCAGAGACCAGAGGACGGTCTCCTTTGGCCAGCGGATCAAGAAATTAAGGGAAGACCGAAAAATGGGCATGGCAGATTTGGCGGAAAGGACTGGCCAGCCGCCGGAGTTCATCGAACAAGTCGAGTCGGACAGCCTTACGCCTCCGGTCTCCTTTTTGTTGCAGCTGTCCAATGCGCTTCACATTGACCCTAGCAACTTTCTGACCGACCAGGAAAAGATTCAAATTGACGGAAAGAGGCAGGAAAGCTTTGTGAAGCGCACTCAGAACTATTCTTACCGAACCCTGACCCCGGGGGCTGCGGATAAGCACCTCCGGTCGTTCATGGTCACCATTGAACCCAAAGAGAAGCATAAGATGGTTGAGTACAAGCATCCGGGAGAAGAGTTTATTTTTGTCTATAGGGGAGAGTTGGAGCTAACGTTGGGAAACAAGGTGATCTTTTTGAAACAGGGAGAAACCATTCATTTCGATTCTGAAACCAAACACAAGCTCCGAAACGTTTCGAATGAAAAATGTGAACTCATTGTCACGCTCTACACCCCTTAAACAAAAGCGCACGGCGGGACGTCCCTTTTTTCTTCTTTCGTCTTCATGCAATGAGTGATCTTTCAGACATGATTTCGTAATTGAAGCTCTAAGGGGTGTGGATTTAAGTAGACCTGTTGTTTAAGGTAAGGCTGATTGTACTTTCGGACGTAATGGTTGATAAGGGTGATCGGAACAATGAGTGGGATGTATTCCTTCCGATAATGATCGATCCCTTCGAATAGTTCCCGTTTTTCGTCAGAAGACAACTGCTCCTTAAAATAACCCGCCATATGTTGCAGGACATTGGCATTCCTTTTTGGAGTGGCCTTGATCTCCAAGGATTCCACAAGCAATGTCTGATATCGCCAGTAAAATTCCTTCAATGGAAGGTCTTTTGCCTGGGCGACTAATTTTCCCATTAATTGGCAATGTCTTGGACTATGTGAGAGAATCAGGAACTGATGTTTCGTGTGAAAATCCACAACGTTTCC
>Ga0153916_10002935_pt1 | contig 12561 bp, 11 predicted proteins | sample Opewatmetagenome_FD_109642 | JGI IMG/M metagenome (GOLD analysis project Ga0153916, IMG submission 109642) | Freshwater wetland microbial communities from Ohio, USA - Open water 3 Core 3 Depth 4 metaG | ecosystem: Environmental > Aquatic > Freshwater > Wetlands | place: USA: Ohio, Lake Erie...
CAGAACCCGACCCGGGAGCGCCTCGAGCGAGCCGTCGCCCAACTCGAGGGAGGCGCGACCGGGATCGCCTTCGCGTCCGGGTCTGCGAGCACGGCCGCCATCGCCGACCTGGCCGGGCCGGGTGACGAGATCGTGGTCGGCGACGACGTCTACGGCGGCACCTTCCGCTACCTCGAGCGCGTCCATCGCGGCAAGGGGATCGATACCCGCTACGTCGACCTCGCCTCGGGACAGGATGCGCTCTGGGAGGCGCTGTCGGAGCGGACGCGGCTGGTCTGGTTCGAGAGTCCGACCAATCCCCATCTCAAGCTGGTCGACATCGCCGCCACGGTCGAGACGGTGCGCCGGAGAGCCGCGGAGGGAGGTCGCCGGCCGCTGGTCGTCGTGGACAACACGTTCGCCTCACCGGCGCTGCAACGGCCGCTGAGCCTCGGCGCGGACATCGTCTTCCACTCGGCGACCAAGTACCTTGCCGGCCATTCGGACACGATCCTGGGCGTGGCCGTCACCTCCGATCCCGCGGCCGCGGAGCGCCTGCGCTTCCTGCAGAACGCGATAGGCGCGGTGCCCGGGCCGCTCGACTGTTTCCTGGTCCTGCGCGGCCTGCGCACGCTCCACCTCCGGATGGAGCGGCACGGCAGCAACGCGTCCGCCGTGGCGCAGTTCCTGGCCGGACGGTCCGACGTGGCGTCGGTTCGCTACCCGGGACTGACGAGCGGTCCGCACGCCCACCCGTCCGCCCGGCTGGTTGGTGGGCAGATGCGCACGGGCGGGGGGATGGTCTCGTTCATCCCGGCCGCCGGCGGGCGCCACGGACGCTCGGCCGCGGAACGCGCGGTCGCGATCGGGGAGGGGACGCGCCTCTTCACCCTCGCCGAATCGCTCGGCGGCGTCGAGTCCCTGATCGAGCTCCCGGCGGCGATGACGCACCAGTCCGTGGCGGGGTCTCCGCTCGAGGTGGATCCGGCGCTCGTCAGGCTGTCGGTGGGCATCGAGGACCCCGGCGACCTGGTCGCGGACCTGGTGCGCACGCTGGACGAGGCCTGACCGCCGGGTGCCGCGCACCCCCGAATTCCTGCCAAACGCTCCTCAGGCGGGCGTTAGGCCGAGGTTCGGGCGGTCCGGTCGTTGGACCACGCTCAGGGTTCATCGACGTTCTTGCCATTTGTTCGCCTGGTGGTCGTTTGGCCGATCTGGACTGCCTAACGCCAGCCTGGCGGTCATTTGGCAGAAACTGGCCGAGTTCGGCCGCCAACCGTGCGACGCCGATCGTGCTGGACCGCCTAACTCTAACGCCAGCCTGGTGGCCACCTGGCAGAACTTGCCGCTGGGCCGCCCCGAACCTGCCGCGTTCCGCCCGTCTCGATCGCCGCGCTCGCCCGACTCAGCCGCCGGCCATCGCCGGCAGCAGCACAAGCGTGTCGGCCTCGGCAACGGGCGTGTCGAGCGCCTGGAGGTGCCGGACGTCCGTGTCGTTGAGGAAGGCGTTGACGAAGCGGTTCAGCTCGCCGTCGCCGGCCAGGAGCTGCGATCCGAGGGCCGGGTAGGCGGCGACCAGGCCGGCCACGACCTCGCGGACGGTGGCCCCGGCGACCTCCACCTGCTTGGCGCCACCGGTCGAGGTGCGAAGGGTGGGCGGGATCCGGACCGTGCTCATGCCCCATCTCCCAGCCAGCGCTCGAACGCCGTGAGGCTGGGCCGGATCGCCGGCGCGAGTCCCGGCTGGCCGGCCCCGGCGGCCGTGTCGTGCATGCCCAGTCTTCGCGCGTCGGGGGTCTTGAGCCCATTGCCGGTGACCAGGGCTACGACCTCGTCGCCCGGCCGGATCACACCGCGCCGTCTGGCTGTAGCTGCCGCAGCCAGCGTCACGCCGCCGGCGGTCTCCGGGTAGATCCCCTCGAGCCTGGCGACGTCGCGGATCGCGCTGGCGGTCGTCTCGTCCTCGATGGCCTCGATCGAGCCACCCGACTCGTTTGCCAGCGCGACGACGTATCGGCCGTCGGCCGGGTTGCCGATGGCCAGCGAGCGGACGATCGTGTCCGGCGCACGAACGGGGTCGATGACGTCGGTGCCGGCCGTCCACGCCGTCGCTACCGGTGCGCAGCCGGCGGCCTGTGCGCCGACGAAGCGGATCGGGCGGCGCTCGATCAGGCCGAGATCGGCCAGCTCCCTGAAACCCTGGACGACCCGGGTGAACATGGCACCCGATGCGACCGGCGCGACGACCACGTCCGGCGAGCGCCATCCGAGCGACTCGGCGATCTCGAAGGCCAGCGTCTTGGAGCCCTCGGCATAGAACGGTCGCAGGTTGATGTTGACGAATCCCCAGCCGGTCTCGTCCGCCACCTCGAGGCAGAGCCGGTTGACGTCGTCATAGGTGCCCTCGATCGGGACGACCGTCGCTCCGTAGGCGAGGGCATGGTCAACCTTGGCCGGTTCGAGGTCGGCCGGGATGAAGACGTAGGCGGGAAGGCCGAGCGCGGCGGCGGCGGCCGCGGTCGCACCGGCGAGATTGCCGGTCGACGCGCAGGCGAGCGCCTCCACCCCGAACTCGACCGCGCGAGCCGCGGCGACGGCGACCGCCCGGTCCTTGAAGCTGAGCGACGGGTTGCGGGTGTCGTCCTTGATCCAGAGACGGTCGAGTCCGAGGACCGGACCAAGGCGGTCCGCTGCCAGCAGCGGCGTCGACCCGACCGGCAGCCCGCGCGCCGGTGGCGCGTCGACCGGGAGCAGCTCGAAGTACCGCCAGATGCCGGGCGCGCGCGCCGCGATGGACGCCCGCGTCAGGCTTCGACCGACGATCTCGTGGTCGTACTCGACCTCGAGGGGCCCGAAACACGCCGGACACACGTACGACAGCCCGATCGGCTCGGAGCGGCCGCAGCCACGACAGCGCAGCCCGACGATCCGGGTGGGCGTGGATGTGTCGGCGCCGGTGGGCAGGATCTCGATCGCCATGGGTGCACTCCGCGGACAGGGACGAGTGCCGCGGGGACCGGTATGGGAGGGCGACCGCCTTGGCGTCGAAAGGGGGTCTCCGAAGGGAGTTCCCTTATCTCGCAGGAAGACCTGCCCGGACTTGGCACCTTGCCGGCTCGCGCCGGTAGGTTGTCGTGGCTTCAACGGGCCGGTCCCTCTGCCACTCTTGATAAAGCACTCTTCGGTTGTGGCCGGATGCTACCGGGCGGTTCGGGCGCCTGTCAACGCGCCTGAACCGGTCGATCCGTTTCAAGACCCTCGCAACCATTGCCGCAACGCGTGGTAGCATCCCGGCCAACGCGACTGCGGAAGCCGACTCCCGCGGATCTGCCGCGGCAGAGCCCGCGCCACGCGCGGCCGGTCGATCCAAGCGTGATCGTCTGCGCCACAGGAGTTCGAGTCGATGGCCTCTACGAGTCCGAGCCGCACCGTCCCGCGACCCGCCCTTGGTCGCACGGTTCGCGCCAACCTGCCGACGGCAGAGCTGTACGAAGATGCCATTCGTCGCGGCGAGGGGCTGGTCGCCGCCGAGGGTCCGCTGGTCGTCCGGACGGGCAAGCACACCGGGCGCTCGCCCGAGGACAAGTTCATCGTCCGGGAGGCCGGCTCCGAGGCCCGGATCTGGTGGGGTCCGGTCAACCGGCCGATCTCCGAGGACCACTACGAGCGTCTCCGAAGCCGCCTCGTGGAGTACGTCGCGACCCGCGACCTGTACAGCCAGGACTGCCTGATCGGGGCTGCGCCGGCGCACCAGCGGCGGCTGCGCGTCTACACCGAGACCGCCTGGGCGAGCATCTTCGCGCGCAACCTGTTCCGCCGGCCGACGTTGGAGCAGCTGTCGGACTTCGAGCCCAACTTCACGATCATCTGCGTTCCGTCGTTCCAGGCCGACCCGGCGACCGAGGGAACCCGGACCGGCACCGCGATCCTCGTCCACCTGCGACGGATGGAGGTGATCATCGTCGGCACCGAGTACGCCGGCGAGATCAAGAAGTCCGCGTTCACGGTGATGAACTATCTGATGCCCGACGAGGGCGTGCTGCCGATGCATTCCGCGATCAACGTCGGGGAACGAGGCGACGCCGCCGTCTTCTTCGGACTGTCCGGGACGGGCAAGACGACGTTGTCGGCCGATCCGCGGCGGAGCCTCGTCGGCGACGACGAGCACGGCTGGGGCGACGGGCTCACCTTCAACTTCGAGGGTGGCTGCTACGCCAAGACGATCCGGCTGTCGCCGATGTACGAGCCCGACATCTTCCAGACGACCAGGCGCTTCGGCACCGTCCTGGAGAACGTGGACCTCGACCCGCGAACGCGCGCGCTCGACCTGGCGTCGGAGCGGTTCACCGAGAACACCCGGGGCGCCTATCCGATCGAGTTCATCGGCAACGCCGACCCGACCGGGGTCGCCGGTGCACCGCGCGCCGTGGTCTTCCTGACCGCCGATGCCTTCGGCGTGCTCCCCCCGATCGCCCGCCTCAGCCGCGAGCAGGCGGCCTATCACTTCATCAGCGGCTACACGGCGAAGCTGGCCGGCACGGAGGTCGGGATCAAGGAGCCGAAGGCGACCTTCTCGGCCTGCTTCGGGGCGCCGTTCATGCCCCGTCACCCGGGCGAGTACGCGCACATGCTCGTGGACCGCCTCGAGCACGACGACGTCCCGGTCTGGCTGGTGAACACCGGCTGGACAGGCGGGCCGTACGGAACGGGCGAGCGGATGAACATCGCCCACACCCGCTCGATCGTGCGGGCGGCGCTCGAGGGCAGCCTGGCCCAGGTCGCCACCCGGACCGATCCCATTTTCGGTGTGCAGGTGCCAACCTCGTGCCCGGACGTGCCGGCCCGCTTCCTGGATCCTCGGACGACCTGGCCCGATCCGGACGCCTACGACCGCCAGGCGCGTCAGCTCGCCGGCATGTTCGCTGACAATTTCACGGCCTATGCGGACGGCGTCGGCGAGTCGATCCGGGCGGCCGGCCCGCGAATCGGGTGAGACTGCGGTCCGGGATCAGGCCGCTCCCGCCGGACCGTCGTTCGCGCGTCGGACCGGACGTCGAGTCTCGCCAGCAACCCGCCCAGAATGGCCCGACCCTGATCGAGCCCCGAAAGGAGACCTGACCCGGATGCCTCGTCACAAGGTCACCGTCATCGGCGCGGGCAACGTGGGCGCCACCTGCGCGCAACGGATCGCGGAGGAGGGCCTGGCCGACGTCGTCCTCGTCGACATCGTCGAGGGGTTGCCGCAGGGCAAGGGCCTCGACCTCGCCGAATCGGCGCCCGTGGTGGGCCACGATTCGCGAATCCTGGGCACCAACGACTACGCGGAGACGGCCGACAGCGACATCGTCGTCGTGACCTCCGGCCTCGCCCGCCAGCCCGGGATGAGCCGCGACGACCTGCTGGCCAGGAACGCCGGGATCGTCCGGGCCGTCGTGGAGCAGGCGGCCAGGTACTCGCCGAACGCCGTCCTGATCATCGTCACCAACCCGCTCGACGCCATGTGCCACGTCGCGCTCAAGGCCTCGGGCTTCCCGCGTGAGCGCGTGCTCGGCATGGCTGGCGTGCTCGATTCGGCGCGTTTCCGGACGTTCATCGCCCAGGAGCTCGGCGTGAGCGTCGAGGACACGCATGCGTTCGTCCTGGGCGGACACGGTGACACGATGGTGCCGTTGTCGCGCTACTCGACCGTGGCGGGCGTCCCGATCACCGAGCTGCTGCCGCCCGATCGGGTCAAGGCGCTCGAGGAACGAACCGCGAACGGCGGCGCCGAGATCGTCGGGCTGCTGAAGACCGGTTCGGCGTTCTACGCGCCCTCCGCCTCGGTCTTCGAGATGGTCGAGTCGATCCTCCACGACCGCAGGCGCGTGCTGCCGTGCGCCGTGCTCCTGCAGGGCGAATTCGGCACGCACGACCTGTTCGTCGGCGTCCCGATCGTGATCGGCGCGGGCGGCATGGAACGCATCTTCGAGATCCAGCTGACGGCCGACGAACAGGCCGCCTTCGATGCGTCGGCCGCGGCCGTCCGGGAGCTCGTCGAGAAGCTCGGCTGAGGCCGGCGCTTGGGTACACTCCCGGGGCTGTGCCCGTCGCCGTCCTGACCTTCGCCTTCGATCCGATCGCTCACCCGTTCGGCGTGCTCGACGTCCGGTGGGGTTCGCTGGCCCTGGCGGGTGCGCTGGTCGCCTCGCTGGTGCTGACTGGGCTGCTGGCCCGCCGGGCCGGCCTTCGAGCGGACGACCTGGCCTTCATCGCGATCGGGGCCGTGCCCGGCGCGGTGGTCGGCGGCCGGTTGGGGTATGCCGCGCTCCACTGGGACTACTTCGGATCGCACACGCAGGCCGTCTTCGATCCGGCCGTGGGGAGCCTCGAGCTCGGGCTGGGCGTCCTGGGCGGTTTGCTCACCGCCGGGTATGTGGCGCGGCTCCTCGGGGCGCCCGTCGGTCGATGGCTGCACGTGGCGGTGGGCCCGCTCCTGTTCGTACTCGGTGCCGGCAAGCTCAGCATGGTCCTGACCGGATCCGGCCAGGGAGCGCCGAGCAACGCCCCGTGGGCGACCGCCTACTCCGGGCCCGGCCCGTGGGGATCGCTCGCGCCGGCGTTGCCATCCCAGCCGTCGCAGGCGTACGAAGGGATCGCGACCCTGATCGTCCTGGCCGGTCTGACCCTGATCCTGATGGCCGGCGTCTTCGAGCGACGCGACGGCCGGGCCTTCTTTCTCGGCCTGGGAGCGTGGGGGCTCCTCCGGGCTGTCGTCGCCGTCACCTGGCGCGACCCGGCCGTCGCCCTTGGCCTGAACGCCGGCAGCCTCATCGCGATCGGCGTCGTGGTGGCCTCGACGCTCGGCTTTGTCTGGTTCGTGTGGCTCGGCCCGCGGATGCAGGAGCGGGCACGACGTACGGCCGAGGTGCGCTGGGCGGATCCGGAGGCCCGGCCGCGCTTCTGAGCGCCCACCGAGGCCTCCCATCGCCCACCCGAGCGCCGCGGGCCGGATCACGTCGAGGGAGTATCGTGGTCGTCTCGCATCGAACCACGGGCCGCCCGATCGGCGGTCACCACCACGGAGGGGTTTCCCGATGACACAGGTCGCCGCACCCGGTGCCCCTGCACTCCAGCCGACGGCTCCCGGGCGGGTGAGCCATTGGATCGGCGGCCGCCTGGTCGCCGGCACATCCGGACGCGAGGGCCCGGTCTACGATCCGGCCACCGGTCGGCTCACCAGGTACGTCGACTTTGCCTCCGAAGCCGAGATCGACGCTGTCGTGGCCGCGGCCAGGGCTGCCTTCCCGGCCTGGCGCTCGACGTCGCTGTCGCGCCGGACCGACGTCATGTTCAAGATCCGGAACCTCGTCGAGGCGAACCGCAAGGAACTGGCCGCCCACCTCACCGCCGAGCACGGCAAGGTCCCGAGCGACGCGCTCGGCGAGATCGCGCGCGGCATCGAGAACCTCGAGTTCGCGTGCTCGATCCCGAACCTGCTCAAGGGCGGCTTCACGGAGCAGGCGAGCACCGGCGTGGACGTCTATCAGATTCGCCAGCCACTTGGCGTCGTCGCAGGGATCACGCCGTTCAACTTCCCGGCCATGGTCCCGATGTGGATGTTCGCGACCGCCATCGCGACCGGCAACACGTTCATCCTGAAGCCGTCCGAGAAGGATCCGTCGGCCGCCAACTTCCTGGCGGAGCTCCTCGCCGAGGCGGGCGTGCCGGCCGGCGTCTTCAACGTGGTCCACGGCGACAAGGTGGCGGTCGACGCGATCCTCGCCCATCCCGACATCGCCGCGGTCTCGTTCGTCGGCTCGACGCCGATCGCGCGCTACATCTACGAGACCGGCACGAAGGCCGGCAAGCGCGTCCAGGCGCTCGGCGGCGCCAAGAACCACATGATCGTGCTGCCCGACGCCGACATCGACATGGCCGCCGACGCCGCGGTCTCTGCCGGCTATGGGTCGGCCGGGGAGCGCTGCATGGCGATCGCCACGGTCGTGGCGGTCGGCTCGGTGGCCGACCCGCTGGTCGAGGCGATCAAGGCGCGCCTGCCCAAGGTCAAGGTGGGTCCGGGCACCGACCCGTCGGCCGAGATGGGCCCGCTGGTCACCCGCCAGCATCGCGACAAGGTGGCGTCGTACCTGGACAGCGGCCCGGCGCAGGGGGCGACGGTCGTCGCCGACGGCCGCGACCACCCGCTGTACAAGGACTCGGACGGGTTCTTCCTGGGCGTCTCCCTGATCGACAACGTGACCCCGGCGATGGACGCCTACAAGGACGAGATCTTCGGACCGGTCCTGACGGTCATGCGGGTCAAGACCTACGACGAGGCGGTCAAGCTCATCAACGACAACCCGTACGGCAACGGCACGGCGATCTTCACCCGCGACGGCGGCGCGGCCCGCCAGTTTCAATTCGAGGTCAACGCCGGGATGGTGGGCGTCAACGTCCCGATCCCGGTGCCGGTGGCGTACTACAGCTTCGGGGGCTGGAAGAGCTCGCTGTTCGGCGACCTGCACATGTACGGCCCCGAGGGGATCCAGTTCTACACGCGGGCCAAGATCGTCACCTCCCGCTGGCCGGATCCGGGCACCTCGAAGATCGATCTCGGCTTCCCGCGCACGCGGTAGGCGTCGGAGCTCGACCTTCGCGACCAGGCCTCGCGGCTCGGGCTCGAACCTTGATCGTCGTGTAGAGAGCAGCGACATTCCTGATAGGCGTATTGCAGGGGTCCCGGACGCGGTAACGGCCAGCCCTCGTCGTCCATGTACCCGAGCCGTGCGGAGCTGAGCGAGGTTGCGCGGACTGGCGTGGGCTTATGCCGCTTGGTGCGGCTCCGTTACGCCTGGAGGGAATATCGAACGGCACAACGCCGCGGGTCGCGAGGCCGAAGCCCCGCAAGCTGACGCGAGACGCTTCACTCGGGCTCGACGTTGCCGGTGGCACCGTCGACCGTGACGAGCATCCCGGTACGCAACCGGGCCGTGGCGTCGCCGCAGCCGACGACGGCCGGGATCCCGAACTCTCGGGCGATGATCGAGGTGTGCGAGGCGGCGCTTCCCACGTCGGTCACGATGGCGGCCGCCCGGGTGAGGAGGGGCGTCCATGCGGGGGCCGTCAACGGCGTGACGAGCATCTCGCCCGGCTGAAGGTCGTCGAATTCCTGCGGGCCACGAATGACGCGGACAGGGCCGCAGGCTCGACCCCGCGACGCGGGGGCGCCCGACACCAGGGCATGGTCGGATCGAACCGCGCCAACCAGCCGCGCGAACGTGCCCCACAGTCGCTGGAGCATCGGGCTCACCCGGCCGACGAACAGCGGTGGCACCAGCCGGGCTTGCTCCTCCCGCATCGCGCGACGGCTCGCCACGTCAACGGTCGCGTCCGGGCGTCATGGGCCGCCCGACTCGAGCCCTGCGAGCACCTCGGCGCGGGTCAAGAAGAAGACGTCGTCGGGATCCCCGATCACGCGATCGGCTGCGAGGGCCCCGCCGATCCGCATCACAGCTCGCCGCATCACCGGCCACGCGATCATCAGCTCACGAACCTGCTCCTCCCGAACGGGCACGAGGCGCTGTGTCTCGCCTCGACCAGACGGTCGTGATCCCGGGCGGCCTCGCTCGCGTTGCTCGCCGCCGCCGACGTGGGCCATGCCGCTTGCCACCAGTCCAATGACACCACGGCATGCGCGTCAGGGCGCGCCGGCGGCTCGAACCCGGAGACGAGCGGCAGGTGGCTACCACCGAGCAATCCGCCCAGGTGCCGCCGGTAGAACCGCGCGAGATTCATTTCCATCTTGTACGCAGCGCCGGCCAGCGCGACGATCGACGCGAAGTATTCGCCGGCCAGCGCGGCCATCTCGTCGATCAACGCCGGCAGCTCGGACGGCGGCAGCGTGTCGACGCGGCCTTCGGCCCTGGCCACGCCGGCGCGATAGCGTGGCAGCAGCTCCTCGCGCCACTCCCGTTCGAACAGCGGGTAGCTGTGCCGAACGGTTGGCGGGATCACGCCGGCGACGCGTCGCGGGGCGCGAACGAGGTGCCACAGGATGCTGGGCAGGCTGCGGACCATCGCCGCCGGGCCGAGCCAGTTGAGCGAGTAGAAGTACCACCCGTTGACGATGACGTGGTGCGGCCGGGGTGCGCGCTGACCGATCCACTGGTCGAGCTGGCGGTGGAGGCGATCCTCCATCGCGGTCAGCAGCCATGACTCGAAGAGCGGGGTGACCGGCCCGGAGATCCATTCGCCGAGGCGGAGCGTGCGGGTGTATGCGCCACGGGCTGGCGACCCCCACGACACGTCGGGCGGCAGCGCCGTCATCGGTCTGGCCTGGAGGATCCAGAGCCTCCCGTCAGGAGGGCGACATGACCAACTACGAACGCGCAACCACGGGCGAAACCCGTGTTCCTGAACCCAGTCGAACCGTGATGCGCACGAGCGACGATCCGGTGACGACCGTCCGCACGACCGATCGGGCGTACACGACCGCAGGTCCGGAAGGCCTGTCCGTCGTCGGGCGCTTCGTCACCTTCACCTTCATCTTCGGCGTCCTGCGGGCCCTGATCATCCTGCGACTCGTGCTCGCGGCACTGCGCATCTTCGCCCGGCGGCCGTCGGAGATCTATCCCTCCGAGCCTGACTGCGCGCGGCGAGGCAGGCCGCCCCGCCGAACCGCCGGCCGGCGGCGTCCGATCGCCACGATCGTGACGTCGTCGGCCGGTTCCACACCCGCCTGGAACACCGTGACCGCCGTCCGGATCGACTCGACGATCCCGGCGGCGGTTCCGTGTCCCGGTGCGTCCGCGCCCCGTGCCGCTTCGATCGCCTCCAGCAAGCGACGCTCCTCGAAGCGCTCGCCCGACGCCGCGCGCGCGTCGGTCACCCCGTCCGTGTAGAAGAGGACCACGTCGCCGGCACCCAGCTCGATCTCGGCCTCGAACAGGCCGAGCGAGCCGAACGCGCCGAGCAGCGGGCCCTCGACCTGGACCGACTGCACCGGCGAGCCGTCGCCGGGGATGATCAACGGCGGCTCGTGGCCGGCGTTGGCCAGGCGCAGCCGGCCGGTCGGGAGGGCCAGCGTGGCGCACAGCGCGGTGATGAAGAGCGACGAACGCCGCTCCTGGACGAGGATCCGGTTCGTCCGTTCCAGCGCCTCCGCGGGTCCCGTCGTGTTGTCGATCGCGGCGTGCAGCAGCGGTCGCGAGAAGGCCATCAGGAGCGCTGCCGCGATGCCCTTGCCCGAGACGTCGGCAATGACGATGCTCAGGGGCCGTCCACGTCTGCGCATCCGGAACAGGTCGAAGAAATCGCCACCAACCTCTCGTGCAGCCTCGTAGTGGCTGGCGAGCTGGTAGCCAGGGACGTCGGGCGGGACGAGCGACAGGAAGCCGCGCTGGAGCTGCCGACCGTGGGCCAGCTCCTCTTCGATGCGACGGGCGACGACCACGTCGGCGATGCCGCCGCCGCGGGCGGTGTGCGCGATCCCCAGGGCCACGGCCAGCGACTCGACGCTGGCAGCCGCCAGCGGTGTCGCGGCCGACGATCCCCAGGCAACGACCCGGCCACCCGCCAGGGGACCCGCCACGATGTCCCGCGCGATGCTGTCCCGCGGGACGTCATCGGACGACGTCCCGGCGACCCGCCTGCCCGACGCGTCGTTGATGACGATCGACAGCGACGGCTCGATGCCGCGGAACGGCGCCAGGATCGCGTCGACACCGGGGCCGCCGGGCGTCGGCTGGTCGGACATGGCGACGGCCGGGTGAATCAGAACGCGGCGATCGCCGTCGCTCGATCCGGGTGGGCGAGGAAGAGGCGGTTCAGGCCGGTCCGCGCGAGGACGCGCTCGACGGCCGGCTGGGCGCCGCACAGCTGGACCTCGGTCTGGGTGGAACCCACGGCCACGTCCTGGCCGAGCGAATGCAGGGCGCTCCAGCCGGCCTCGGAGTCGGGCGGCGGCTCACCGTGCATCAGGCGCACGATCGAGTGGAGGGCGACGAGGCCCGAGCTGGCCATGAACCGCAGGTTGGACAGGTCCAGGAGGAGGTGCCGGCTACCGGCGGCATAGAGGCCCCGGACGGTCTCGATGAGCGCCGTGAAGTTGGAGGCGTCCAGCTCCCCGTCGAGCGCGACCACGGTGATCGGCACGCGTCCCGACGCCTGATCGACAGAGGTCTCCAGGGCCATCTACCGGTCCTCCTTCCCGCGCGGTTCCAGCCTTCGAACGAGGGTCAGTATGTTGCCGCCGCCCGGTCGCAGTCGATGGGTCACCTCGTCGACGCACAACCGGGCGAGATGGACGCCCATGCCGCCGGGCCGCCGTCGCTCCGGCGGCACGCTCAAATCCGGTTCCGGTAGCGTCGTCGGATCGAAGGCGGGAGCGTCGTCCTCGATCGTCACGACCAGCCGATCGCCGTCGACGCCGACGGCGACCTCGATCCAGCCCGGCCGTCCGGCGTGGCCGTGGACGATCGCGTTCGTCGCGGTCTCATCCACGGCCTGGACCAGGTCGTCGACGAACGCCCGGTCGGCGCCGGCCGCCAGGGCCGCAGAGCGGACCATGTCGCGAACAGCGGCCAACCGACCCACCTCGGACAG
>Ga0153916_10002936_pt1 | contig 12561 bp, 15 predicted proteins | sample Opewatmetagenome_FD_109642 | JGI IMG/M metagenome (GOLD analysis project Ga0153916, IMG submission 109642) | Freshwater wetland microbial communities from Ohio, USA - Open water 3 Core 3 Depth 4 metaG | ecosystem: Environmental > Aquatic > Freshwater > Wetlands | place: USA: Ohio, Lake Erie...
ATTCTAGTAATCATTGGCGTCGTTAATGTCGCAAGAAAGAACACGTATGCTTCTCCAAAAGTCAGCATGGAAACTCTTGGCGTGAAACGCGGGTTAACTGCCGTAGAAGCGTCATACCTGCTCGATATGAAGCCGACCCAAATAGTCACCGAAATACTCTACAGTCTTTTACAAAAAAGGGCTGTTTGGGCAGAAGAAACCAAGCCGTCACTTAGGCTTCGCGTCCTTGCGCCTTACGAAAACAAAACGGGCACCGCTGAAAATCCACTGCGTTATTACGAAATTGACCTCCTTAGCTCTCTCAAAGCTGATGGTACATTGGATGAGGCGAAGCTTGCGCATACTATCATGTTTTTGCGTGACACTGTTGAACAGAAACTTCAAGGCTACAGTCGAAAAGACACCGTTGACTACTACCGAAAAATTACGGCTCAAGCTTGGACGCAGGTGGAGCAGGCTGGCACGGTTGAGATGGCTTCAAACGCTTATGATGAGCAACTGCTCTGGCTACTGCTTGACCCTAACCAACGTCAACGAACAGAAACAGTCTTCAGAGACAGGGTTTTGCAGCCAAATCCGCTTTGGTTCTGGTGGTGGTACGGTTACTCAACTTATCATCCGCATCCCACATACAAGCCAAACATTGAAGTGCCCACGCAATCAGGCAAACCTCCAACAATTCCAGGAGCAGAGTTCGCCAACAACATTGCCACAGCAGTAGAGAATACTTCAAACAACATAGTGGTTAACATGGAAAAATTTGCGAGTTCCATTCTCCCGTCACCACCAAAAGCATCCCATGACCCAGCCCACCCCAAAGCCGATTGCGTCTGCGCTTGTGCCGCTTGTGCATGTGCCTGTGCCTGCGTTTCGTGTGCATGCGCATGCGCAGGTGGAGGTGGACGCTAAACGAGCTTTCTAAGAAAACCCAAGATTCCGCAAGGTCGTTTTACTTACCGCGGGGCTGATAAGTTTGCAGGCATGTCTTTACAACTTCGCGTTGAACGGGGTGGTCAAGGTGTCATGGTGATTAACGCAAACGCCGTGTTGCACTTGAACCATACTGGAACGGCATTTGCATACTTTTTCATGCAGGGTTTACCGCAGAAAGAGGTTTTGGCAAAAATTCGTCGAATGTACCGTGTGAACGCCGATACAGCGAAAAAGGATTATGAGAAGCTTGTTTACACGGTTAGCACGTTGGCGCAGACAGAAAAAATCGACCCCATTGCTTTTTTGGAAATTGAAAAAGAAGAGCCTTTTACTTACCAGTATTCAGCGCCATTGCGCATGGATGTAGCTTTGACGTTTAGATGCCAGAACGACTGCATTCACTGTTATGCTGGAGGACCACACGAGACACCGGAACTAACAACCGCGCAATGGAAAACGGTTATCGATAAGCTCAGCGAAATCGGCGTTTTCATTTTGACATTCACTGGCGGCGAACCCACGTTGCGAGAGGATTTGCCCGAACTTTTGCAGTACGCTCAAGGCAAAGGCATGGTGACTGGGTTGATTTCTAATGGGCGCAAACTCAAAGACAAAGCTTACGTGGATGCGCTTGAGAAGTCTTGTTTAGACTTCATTCAAGTAACATTGGAATCCCATAAGCCAGAAATCCATGATTTGATGACTAATGAGAATGGCAGTTGGAAAGATACCGTAGCAGGAATCCGCAATGCCGTCCAATCACAAATTTACGTTTCAACCAACACTACACTCAGCAAACACAACGCGAATGATTTCTTAACAACAATTGACTTCATCAAATCGCTTGACGTGGACGCTTTCGGCTGCAACAGCCTAATTTACTCAGGCAAGGCACCAGCAGCAAGCCAAGAATTCGCGCTTTCTGTCAAGGATTTGAATTTTCTTTTGCCTAAAATTCGAGACAAAGCTCAAATGGTTGGTTTGAAGTTCCTCTGGTACACCCCAACACAATACTGCAACTTCGACCCTGTCCAGATGGGTTTAGGCGTTAAAACCTGCACAGCAGCAATGATTAATGCTTGCGTTGGTCCAAACGGTGATGTTTACCCTTGCCAAAGTTACTTTGAAAGCTTGGGTAACATTTTGACAGATTCTTGGCAGAAAATTTGGCACAATCCACTTGCCGAAAAGCTGCGCAAACGAGAGTATGTTGAGGAGAAGTGCAAGGATTGTACTCAACTACAGGTTTGCGGCGGCGGATGCCCCCTGGAGCTGCAAAGTAAAGAGCACCTATGCAATGGGACAGCATAAATTTATCTTTAACAAGTTACCATTCCCTCTATGAAGCAACCGCCTTTTTGTGAGCTTGGAGAGAAATGCCCAATTGGAAAAACCTCATCTCGTCGTCTTTGACGTGGAAGGAGTTCTTATTCCAAAAAACCGCTTCTTCTTTGAAGTAGGCAAAAGCTTAGGATTCATTCGGCTGATTAAGGTGCTATTCTTCGGCTTCCTCTACGAATCAGGCATTTTACCATTAGAATCGGTTCTACGCCACATTTTTAAAGATTTGAAGGGCGCCAAAATAGAAACCTTGTTCCAGATTTTTGATGAAATCCCAGCCACGCCTTACCTCCAGAACTTTTTCGATCAACTAAAAATAAGAAACTGCAAAATTGCGCTCATAAGTTCAGGCGTGCCAACCATAATTGTAAAGAAGCTCGCGTTTGCAGTTGGCGCAGATTACGCTTATGGCATTGAGGTGGAGACTATTGATGGAAAGTTGACGGGCGAAATTTGCGGTGATGCGATCGGAAAAAATGGTAAAAGGAAAATTCTCTGCGACATCTTGAACCGTGAAAACATGCGGATGGGTGACTGTGTGGTGGTTGCGGATGACAGAAATAACCGTTGTATTTTCATGCCTGAAATGCTCAAGATCGGTTTTAACCCAGATTTTGTTTTAAGAGTTAAAGCTGACAGGGTGGTTAACGGCAAGCTTTCAGGTATTTTGCCGATTATTGATGGGAAACCGCTGAAGCGTTCTTTTCCGTCGCGCAACGATTTAGTTAGGGAAGATATTCACGCTTCAGGCTTTTTTGTTCCAGTCATCGCAGGACTCATAGGAATCCCTATTGTTGCTTCAATAATCATCTTTATAGCCATCGTTTATGCTTTTTCTGAGCTCTACCGTTGGGAAGGACATAACTTGCCTTTGATTTCGTCTATTACACGTCATGCTGCGTCACAGTCGGAGCTTTATGGTTTTGCTGCTGCACCGCTTTACTTTGCCATTGGAATATTACTAACGTTAATTCTGTTTCCAACGCTTGCTGGTTACACCGCGATTGCCATGTTCTGTTTAGGTGACAGCGCAGCGTCACTTTTCGGTGGATTAATTTCTACTTCTTTACCGTTCAATAAAGGGAAGACATGGGAGGGTTCGGTGGCTGGGTTCTTTTTCGCTTTTTTGGCTGGAACATTTTTTGTTTCACCAGTGTTTGCTTTGGCCGGTGCGGCCATTGCTATGACTGTTGAGGTTTTGCCGCTGCCAGTGAACGATAACGTGCTTGTGCCACTGATTACAGGTGCGGTTTTAACGTTAATTGTTTAGCGCCTTTTCGTGTTTTGAGTGTTAATTATATCAAGTTTTTGTTGGTGACTTAGTTTTTTTATTTGTCTTTCTCGTTTCATTGCTTCGGTTCTCGAATCAAAATGTTCCACAAACGCCAATCGTTGGGGCTTGTGAGCTTTGGTGTATTTTGCGCCTTTACCGTTTTGATGCTGCTTTGTGCGCTCGTCAATGTTCTGTGTATATCCTGTGTAGAGGCTTCCGTCAAAGCAGAGCAAAATGTAAACATAAAATGCCAAGATTCTATTGCTCCTTGGCTTCGGTTGGCATGTAATCGTAGACGATGCCTTTCTGTATTGCTCTTTTGAGGTAGGTTTCTGGGTCAATTTCCAGCACTTTTGCTCGGTCAACGTCAATTATATAGATTTCTTGAATGCGGGCATTTCGGATTCCCCCGATTGTGACTGGGGGCTTTTGGTAATAGGAATCGCAGAGCCGTTTGATTTGTGCTATTTCTTGGTCGGTCCGGTTTCTTGGCGGTTTAGCTAATGTATTTGGAAAAGGCAGAATGTAGTGTGGTGGAACTCCGAGCGCGAATTTACCTGCGAAGCTACTGTAGCGGATTATTTTGCTTGCTATTCTAGCTGAGGTGTAGGTTAATGGTGCGAGTGCGTTTTCTGGCGGGATGAAACCTGTCTCTATTTCTACAATTAGGTTTCCATAGCCTTTTATGGCATATAAATCGCAGGTTAAAATATCGTTTAGCGGGTATTCAAGTTGGACTTCGTAGCCTTTCTGGAGCAAGTATTTGGCGCAGACAAGCTCCATGACGGAATGGTTAATTTTCACAACATTTTCTTTTTGAAGCTCGATCAGCCAGTCTTTAAGCACGTTTAGCTTGTTTTCTATTTCTTTATCAGCGTCAAAGCTTAGCCTAGATAAAAGTAAGGTTAAGTCGCGTTCAAATTTTTGCCTGTTACTCACACCTGTTCCTCGCCGATTTTGGCTGAACACTTGTTTGTTGCTTTAACTAGTTAACTATTGGTTATATAAAGCCAGAAAACGTTAAAGCCATAAGCTTCAAAAAAAATAATGCCATTCTTTCCTAAACAGCTCCATGATTCTATCGATGTAGCTTGGTTTCCACGGTTTTTGGCTAATTTTATGTTTAACAATGAAATCAATAATATGCTAATTTTGTGTTTTTTATCTAGCAAGTCTTAATTAAATTTAAATTCAATTTGTGTTTTTCCAGGTTGAGGAGCAAGATAAATCAACTATGGTCAGAACAATTGTCAAACATTAACTAACTGGGTTACTGAACTTCGGTATTTGTATCAACGAGGATTTTCTATGCAGGTTGAGTAAACATATGCCTGAACGTACCTGGTTGCTAAAGCTTAGTCTCAACTTGGGTTTCTATTGCTTTGCCGAGAGAACAAGCCTTGTATTAGGTACGTCAACCTCAACGATTTCGCAGCCCTTGAACTCCTTGGCTTCGCCCAAAATATTCTTAATCGTCACGCTGTCCCCGTCTATTTTGGCGTAAATAGCATCTTTAAACCGAACCTTACCATTTAGGATTACGTTGAATTCACACATTTAATTCACGGTTATGAAAAAAGGGTTTCCGGATAATAAGGGCTTTCATGTCAAAAAACAAAAATCTGAGAAATCTCTTGCTCTTACACGATTCGTAACCTCATTATTAAAAGGTAGAATTAACAATAACTTGAAAGGCTAACACTTTAAAGGGAATAAATACTTATGGAGCGGTTGTGGTTGTAGGGCAACTACTGCAAAAGTTTTTACAGTAAAACTCGTTGATTTTTTTAGCAACTTGCCCCCTAAATTAAAGCGAGTAATCGATTTTGGGCGAAAAGCAAATTCATGGTCTGAATGTTTATGGTTTCGGTTGAAGGCATCAAAATGAAATCACAGCGCATACCCAAGAGACAGCTCGCCGCCGCTTGGAAATTGTTGAGCATCATGCCGTTGCCGAAGGTTAAAGCATTAAAGTTAAGCGATGACGATTTTAATCATGTTTTGGAGCATAAGCATTGTTCTGAGGATAGTTTGCGTGAGCTTGAGGAGTGGGGCAGAATTCTCTCAACCAAAGGCACAGACGCGTGTGTTTTTAACGCTGACGAGAACGATGATGCAGAGTACGTTATTCTAGTTAGGGAAAAACCCTACCACAGTTTAAACGAGATTATTTACCACGAGTTATCGCATATCGCCCGAGGAGACCTCTAAGACATTCGTTTGGCAACGCTTTCAGCGAACAATCGCAGCCCATCAACTTTTGGCAAATCAGCAAAAAACAACATAAAATGAGTCACACCTAAATTCACGTAAAATTGCAAACGCTCCCTGCACTCGTCAGCCGTGCCAGCCAAAACATTTCTCTTAAAGTCTTCCAAGCTCATACCTGCGGGTTCAAGCCTATATATCTTTTCGCTAAGTTCTTTTTGGTCCTGAGCAATCAGCACTTGACCACCTGGCCAGCACGACTTCTCAATTTCACTAAAATCTCTGCCGACCATTTTGCAGTGGTTCTCTAAAGCCTTAAGTTTACGCTTATACAAGTTTATAGATGGCAAGGAGCCCCAGTCAAACCTGTCCGCATACTTTGCGGTGACTTTAAGGATGTCTTTTCCTCCTCCGCCAACGATTATGAGGGGATGAGGCTTCTGCAAAGGTTTAGGTTCACAAACGGCATTCTTGAGAGCGTAATGTTTTCCTCGGAAGTTTGCTTTTTCCATAGTCCACAAACGTCTTATTACTTCTAAAGCTTCATCTAAACGCTGAACCCTGTTACTTATCGGTGGGAAACCGAATCCATAGGCAACATGCTCTTCCTTTTGGACGCCAGCACCGATACCAAATTCCAGTCTGCCATTCGACAAGACATCAAATGTTGCTCCCGCTTTGGCGAGCAGCGCTGGGTTTCTGTGCATGGTGCATGATACCATTGTTCCCAGTCGTATCTTGCTGGTTAATGCTGAGAGCGCTGAGAGAGTTACCCATGTTTCAAGGATTGGCCAGTTGCCATACATCAAGTGGTCATCTAGCCAAACTGATTCGTAGCCCAAGTGTTCACATTCTAAAGAAATAGTCTTGAGATGGTCGTAGTATTCATAAGGGGTTTTGGCTTGGAAAGCGTAGAACGGCAAGAATACGCCGAATTTTAGTTTCCTCAAGCCATGCCTCCAACTACGAAGCTGTTTTTTAGTCAGTATTTGGGTGGAGGGCAGTAATAGGTTTTGGCTTCCGATAGGCAGCTCTGCATTAAGTATTGCGTTTAGTATGTCAAATTTGGATGTTTAAGCTAGATAAGTAATTATAATTCATGAATCGTATAAGTTTCAATTAAATAATAGTTAGCGAGGGTTTCATATGCCGCAGAAAACCGCTTCTACCGTTGACATATTCGGCTTACTTTCAGAAGACACTGACGAGAAGCAAAAAAAGAAGCATAGACAAGAACTTTTGGAACCCACAGGCGTCAAAGAACTCTTCAAAGAAGGCGCAATAACAATAAACAAGTTCACATGCGTCGGCGGGCAATGCAAACTATGCGTCAAAGCCTGCCCAACCAACGCCCTATACTGGAAAACAGGCGAAATCGGCATCACAGAGGACCTCTGCGTTTACTGTGGCGCCTGTGTACTCAATTGCATGGTAGACAACTGCATAAAAATCGAGCGCAAACGCGAAGACGACAGAACAGAGTGGTTCAGCAAACCTAAAGATGTTATCCAACTGCAAGAAAAATTGAGTGCACAAAAACGTTTAGAACGAGTTAAAGCGATTTTTCCAACCCTTGATACCTACTGCGAAAGGTATGTTGACAAGCCCTAAGCTTTTATCTCGTCTCAAATACCTAAACCTAATACAGATGCTAATAGCTGTTAAAATTACGCCTTAACATTAACGAACGTATTCTGGTCCACGTGAACTTCCAAATCGCCATTCTGAGCTTCTTTAACTCTAGCATTAATCAGCTGTAAACGCGTGTTTGCGGTTAGGTTTTTTTCCAGTTCCGCCACTTTTTCGTTCCATACAACCACCGTCACTTGCCCTGAATCATCAGTTAAAGTTAAACGCATAACTGTGCCTTCACTATTGTCGCTTCGGCTGAAGGTTTTTTTACCCAGAATTCCTTTGATGCCGCCTGAAAGATGCACGTTGCCCGATGTGCTGGTTAACGCTTTGATTTTTGCATTAAACTTGTCCATGGATGGATACTCGCCGATTTTGCCTTCAGGCTCCCATTCAATTTGGCTCTTGCCGCTCAAATGCAGTTCAGTTTTGCCTGAGCGATCTGCTCGTGTGTAGCCATGAACAAGCCGAACCACTTGCCCAGCTTTTAACTCGCCGTTTTCAACCAGTTCTGCTCTCTCATTCCACAACACGACCCGCAAAATTCCATCGTTATCCGCCATCAGCAAAGTTGCGAATTTGCCTGATTTCTCAGCTCCTTGGAAGTTGCGGGCTGGGTAGACAGCGATTAATCGTCCAGCCACAGTCACATCGTACAAGCCTGCGAACAGCCGACTGCTTGAGAGGATGCAGCTGTTATGTATGTTGTTTTGTTGTACTTGAACACCCAGTTTCGCAGCTATTAGCCGCAAAAGCGTTTCGTCACCGAGTAGCCCACCTGTTCTAGTTCTTTCAGCGTCCAATCTCTCAAGGATTTGGGCTTCGCTAATTGCTGGATTCTGCGAGAGAATTGCTCGGATTAGGTCTTCGGTTGTCATCTTGCGCCGACACGATAAAGATGAGCGGGGGTTTTTAATTTTTTGCTTAATTTGCCGTTTGCTGGCTATGTTTATTAAAAACGCTGATTCAGTTTTAATGTGGAGCGCTGGAGGAAAATTTGTTGGATGCCGCCGGTCTTTATGCGCTTGGCTTCGTGCTGGTTGCTGTCGGAATCATAGTTATAGCCATAGCGATTGTCATTTCCTCAACTGGTGGCAGCAGAAAAGGGAAAGCAAGTGCTGCGGGCGTGATTATGATTGGTCCAATTCCAATTATTTTTGGGACTGATAAGAAGGCGGTTAAGGGTGTTTTGGCGCTTGCTTTAGCGCTCACCGTTACGGCTTTGATTGTGTTGGTTGTGTATTGGTGGTTTTTGAGGTAGAACGACATGTTAAAAGCTGACAAATCTGAGAGCGATGAGGAAGGGACCAGCATTTCTAGACGATTGCTTGGTTTTTTGATTCTGGGAATAGCATTAGTTTTTGTTGGCATTGCGGTTTTGGTGGTTGCTTCGCTGGTGCTTGGCGGTTCTGGAAGTGTTGGCGGGGTGATTTTTATTGGTCCTTTTCCGATTGTTTTTGGCGCTGGGCCTAACGCTGACTGGCTAATAGTGATTAGTGTGATTTTGGGGGTTCTAAGTATAATTTTGTTTTTGGTTTTGAATAGAAGAGTTAGAAGGGTGTAGAGAGTTGAAGAAGAGAAAGTTTACTCGTTTGTTTGCTCTTCGTCTTTGCCGTAGTAAGCATAGAGGAAGATTAGGACTAGAGCAATAAATGATGTTCCCATCAGGGTGTATTGGAGCGTGATGAAGTATGCACCTAAATCCATCGTGGTTCTCCTTGCATTTTATGCTTATTCTTGTAACTCTTCATATTTAAGCAGTAGCTTTTTTCCACTCGTTCATTAACATATCATAGCTCTCGTCATCTGCTTCAATAACCTCAAACCAGCCAAGGTTCTGCGCGATTTTCTGAGTCAAGAGATGATAGCACATGTGAACCTTCCTGTCGAGAACACGGAAGTAGAAGTCGTCGCATGTGCAGAATTCGGCTTCAGGCATAATGAGGTAGTCGCGTTCTCTGCCGATCACAATCCAAACGGTTCTTATGCTAGGCTTGAAAATGTACTTTTTAACCCTACTCTCTTTCAGCGCATCGAGTGCCTTGGTGAATCTTTGCCCGAAAAGCTCATAGAGGTCGGTTAGATTGTCGCCTGAGAGCTTGCCGTTTGCTTTCGCTTCTCTACAAATGGCGTTTAGAGTGTCGATTTCTGAGTTATCATTCATTTTTACCCTAGCTACTTTGAGAGATGGGAAACAGGAGTTCTAGTTTATGTTTATTGGCTCACCCTTCGGCTTGTTCTCTGACTGGGCTTTTGGTAGCACAACTTCGAGGACACCGTTTTTGTAGCTTGAAGTGGCCTCTCTTACTTTGACTTTTGCTGGCAGATCAACTTCCTTGTAGAATTTTGATTGTAGAGTGTCAACGGAGATTGTCAAGGAGTCTTCAGTTCCGTGAAGTTTTATGTCGCTTTTTTCTACGCCTGGAAGTTCTGCTACAACCCGGACTTCGCCATTTGTGTCAACGATGTCAACGAGGGGTTCACGTTCCTCTTTGACTTGGGGCGCTCCTTTGAATCCTTTTTTGATATTGCCAAACTCTTGGATTTCGGGTTTGCCGTCTGGTCCTATTTTCATGCTGTAACCGTAAACGAAAGGCCCAAGCTCTTTGACGGTGCTTCCGTCGGGAAGTTTACGTTCTTTGACATATTCTTTAGGTACTTTTTGGGTGAAGTTTTTGAGTTCTTCATCCATCATTTTCTCCATTTCTCGAAACATGTCATCAACGTCGCCGAAAAACGGGTCTTTCGATATTTTTCGGCGTCTCTTGAACCATTCAGGATAATCATCATCAATTGACAATTACATCCACCGAGAATAGTCATGAGTGTTCCAATCCAATAAATTTTATGTTGCAAATCCCATTTCTCAACATGCTAAAGATTATCAAAAGCTATTATTCTCGTTTTAACTGTATCCGCTTACTTAAGGAAAGCTTAAGTGAGTTTAGAAAGATTGTATGCGCTGTTTAGGCTTCTCCTCTCTCAAGTATAGAACTTGATCGTAGCATGATGATTGAATGGCCGCAGTCACCAGACTATCAGCATGGTTCGTAATAAAAGGTGTTAGCCATTGCTTGCCAATAAACCACAACTCTTAGACGCCTTCGACAAATTTGGTTAGGTTAGTTCATAAGCAAGTTTTCCCTTAATGACCCCGTGGAAAATATTGAGGATAATTAAGGGCTGGAAGAAAATTAGCAATCAGGGTGGCTACGTTAATGACACTACAGGCCAAACTCTGACTATTTCCAAAAAGGAGTTTAGCCAAAACTTCCATGTACTACTATTCGCTGGGCAAGAAAATGGTAAAAAGGAAGGCAGGAAAATTTCGCCTGAATATGCAACAAGGTCTAAAGCTGAAGCCTACGCGATAGACTGGATGCAACAGCACCCTAACGGAGCAGCATAATTATTGATTTTGATTACGCCAAACGTTGAGGGAACATTGGCTTGAGCAGTAGGGGCTTGATTTGTACATGCAAGTTTTGCATTCTGATCTTTCAAAACGCTTCTGTCTAGATCTACTCAAAAGCTGCACCTATCCGGAAACGTAGGCATCTTCATCGTCGATCGTTTGCATCTGTGTTTGCCCTTTTGTTTTATTTAATAAGAATCCATTACTCTATTGGTTTTATTCCAAAGAACAAAGGAAACTCTTCACTGAAAGGTACACTGTCATGCTTATAAAAGCATTTTAAAGAGAAGCTGAATTGGTTCTACCAATAGTAGTACCATAAAAGGATTTAATTTTAGAATTAAGGGGACAATTGAGCGTTTATTCTTCTCTGAAGTTTCTTTAGTGCCAGTTGTTTGCTTAATTTAGGGTTTGGTTTTACTCTGTAAATGTTTCCGTGAGTGTTTGTGTAGTATTTTTTCCCTTTAGTCTTAAGTTTTAATTTTCTCTTCAAGCGTGTTTTCCCTCCTTGGCTATCCAATGGGATTTAGCTATTACAATACGGCATGGGTATTTGAGTATGCCTATAAACTCTGATAATACCTTTGAGAGAATGCCGATTTCCAATAAAATAATTCATCCCTTTATATGCAAGCAACACTATACCTGAATGGGCTTGTAAAGAAAACGATTTTTGCAAGAACAATTGGAAAGGAGAAATAGGAAATGTTCACTTACAAAAATTTCATGCATGAAACATTCAAATGCAGAATCTGCTCAGACCATTTTCAAAACCCTGAGGAACTACGAGTTCACAGGATGATCAGGCATAAAGCACATATGCTTGAGTACAAACGCTAACTACTTGTGCTTTGTAGCAATGCTTTTTGCCCAAAAAACAAGCCAAGCTTTTACTATCATGGTTCTATTTTTATTATCTGAGGAATTTTACCAGCCATACCTACCCGCCCCTTATAGATTATAAGCACTCCTTCAACACCCTTAATCGACAGCCCCATGCCGATCGCCGATTGAATTGCTGCTTGGGCGTTTTCACCTTTAACAACATTACCCACTGCTGTAGCGGCGGCATCTGCCAAAGAACCAGTTTTACAAAAAACCGTTACCGCCTCCGCATCCCCAAAACTCAAGGCGTGACTGAACCGACCCGAACTCGTGGCAACGCCAATTGGAAACTTCGTAAGACGGAAGCCAAAGTTCTTTGAAAGCGGTTCTTCACCAACAGCAACTGCAACATCAACAGGTCGGTTTGAGACCGCTGAAATTTCGCCGCCATCCTCCACCAGAGCCACTTCGCAACCTTCATGCTTCATGTCCTCCACTGCTAAATCTGCTATTGCTCCAGCGACTGCCGCCATCGGACCAACTTCCGCTTCTTGAGCTGCCAAAGCCATCAACCTTGCCACATTGGGCTTTTCCGGTACAGGAGAAGGCTTTAATGTGTACAGAAATTTTGGGTTGGCTTCTATATAAATTTCCAGTTCTTGTCGGTTGCGTTTGATTGACTCTATGGCGATTTGGATAGCTTGCTGCTTATCAGAAATTATTGTACATTGTGTTTCTCTTAAGGTAAAGTTTTCTTTGAAGAGGTTCTCTGTCAACTTTTTCTTTCCTTACTATTCGGCGACCCATTTTGTTTAATGGATTTTATGGCTCGGGCTGGACACGCATCAACGCAAATGCTGCAAGTACTGCCGAGACACTTCTCCTTTTCAAACTTCACTGAGAAATCCTTCTCCAATTTTATTGCTTCGACAGG
>Ga0153916_10002937_pt1 | contig 12560 bp, 12 predicted proteins | sample Opewatmetagenome_FD_109642 | JGI IMG/M metagenome (GOLD analysis project Ga0153916, IMG submission 109642) | Freshwater wetland microbial communities from Ohio, USA - Open water 3 Core 3 Depth 4 metaG | ecosystem: Environmental > Aquatic > Freshwater > Wetlands | place: USA: Ohio, Lake Erie...
AAGGTATAATCATATCGCATCGAGCAAAATCGAGCTGGTCATAGCAGGCTGGGTTATTCGAGCTATTTGGTGATGAATTCGGCTAGAGCGAATCGAATACACCAGCCGGATAGAATTGATCCAACAGATTATCATTATGTCAGCTACCAAGATGGCGCATGCATTCTAAGATGGCATGAGGTGAGAACTAAGCAACCAGGGATTGTGACTGATGACTGCCTCTCCAATTGAATCTGCAGCACGTTCACGTAATCCAGATTTCTCCAAGCTTTGGATCGGGCAGAGCATTTCCATGATTGGCTCTCAGGTGACTTTTTTAGCACTGCCCATCACGGCTGCAGTCACACTCAGCGCCACATCATTGCAGATGGGCATCCTGAGCGCGATTGGGTCTGCACCGGCTCTGTTGTTTGGATTGCTGGCTGGGGTATGGGTGGACCGAAACAAGCGCCGCCCCATTTTAATCGGTGCGGATATCGCACGAGCACTCGTGCTAGGCGTCATCCCACTGTCGGCTATCCTGGGAGTGCTCAGGGTGGAAGTCTTGTATATTGTGGGTTTCCTGGCAGGCATCTTCGGATTATTTTTCAATGTAGCTTATCGTTCCTATTTGCCTACTTTGGTAGGCAGGCAGCAGCTGGTAAAAGCCAACAGCCAACTGGAGCTAAGCAATTCAGTGGCGGAGATCATCGGTCCCGGAGCAGCGGGGGGGTTGGTGCAGCTTATTGGGGCGCCACTGGCGATCGCGGTAGATGCCTTCTCATTCCTTATCTCGGCATTTTCAATCGGGTTAATCCGCGCACCAGAACCGAGCATAAAAAAAGTAGAAGATGGAACCAATCTGGGAAGCGAGATCAAGGAGGGCCTATCTCTCGTGTTTGGTGAACGATCCTTGAGAGCAATCGCAGGTTGCATCAGCTCCCTCAGCCTATTCAATGCAATCTTCGAAGCTGTCCAGATCCTGTATCTAACACGCCAATTGGGTCTCACGGCAGGTTGGCTGGGGCTGATTTTCGCCGGGGGGAGCGTGGGATTTCTGCTAGGTGCATTGATTGCTGACCGGCTGACCAGGAGGCTTGGATTGGGCAGGAGCCTGGTGCTGGGAGTCTTGATCACCGGAGCAAGCGACCTTCTGATACCATTAGCAGGGAAAATCAGCACTATAGGATTGGTGATAGGCATGCTGATGGTGGCGCAGTTCTTCTTCGGAATGGGACTGACTATCTTCCAAATTGGGCAGGTCAGCCTGCGCCAATCCCTGACCCCCGATCACCTGCAAGGCAGGATGAATGCCACGTTGAGCATGCTCACCTGGGGCATCGCTCCACTGGGCGGTTTGCTGGGCGGGGTTTTGGGACAGGTCATTGGGTTAAGCCCCACACTGGTACTGGCAGCGACTGGGGAAATGTTGGCAGTGATCTGGCTGGTTATCTCACCGATTAAGAAAATCCAGCAAACTGGAGTAGTATGAGCGTTGAGGAAGGACCATCCACACCTGTCACGCGCTACCTGGATGAGAAAGGGATATCCTACCGGATCTTCAAACATGCCGGGGAAGTGTTTTCACTTGAACATGCCGCACGCGAGCGAGGTCAACGCCCCGAGCAGATCATCCGCAGTATTTTGTTTCGGCTGTCGCGAGGTGGATTTGTTATGGTGCTGGTGGCTGGGGAGAGACAGGTTTCATGGCAGGCATTACGGCACCACCTGGGTACCTCGCGTATCAGCATGGCGACGAAAGCCGAGGTCCTGGAGGTGACTGGCTACCCAATAGGAGCAGTCTCACCTTTTGGAACCAAGCAAACCCTGCGCATTCTAATTGACCGCGGCGCACTTGAAGAAGAGGAAATATCCATCGGGTCGGGAGTTCGCTACACCGCAGTAATCATGCAGCGGGAGGATTTTTTACGTGCCCTGGAACCGGTGGAGGTGGGGGACTTCGCGATACAGGGAACAACGGGGTGATTGAATAGTTATCGCCAAATATCCGACATTCTCGCAAAAGAGGAGATGGTTACAGAGTTACCAGGCTTTTGCGTTCGTAGTCACAAGAAAATCCCAGCTACTATTTTTATGGCGACCTAGTTGGGTTCCTGCTATAATGAATCTGCACTCAAAATCCATATCACGATTAGGAGAAGGTCATGAAAAGCGATGTCGGGCAGGCTACAGTAGTTTTTGTTGCTATGGCTGTCATCTATGCGGTTCTTGTGATCGTCGCAGCCAGCATCGGGGATGCGTTCGCCAAATCTCTACTCATCAGCACAGGTAGTGCCATCTTGGGTGGTGGATTAGCCTTCTTCCTGATCCGAATGTTCCAATTAAAGAAATAATAGCATAAATATTGAACCGTACCAAATTTTGTGAGAGGAAAGGTACCCCCTCATATCGTTTAATTTAATTAATCAGCGTGTGAATCACACCTGATCTATTCCAAGCTGGTAATGAAAAATGCCAACTCCCTTGGCAAACAAAGGAATATATCGCATCAGCTGTGATGAGCCCAAGCGCGGCTCGGGGCGGTCGAAGTAAAACCACTCCGACAACAAACGGATACCTGCCCCCCATGATTCGGGCTGACGCCCAGTTTTTAATCCCCATTGTAGACGTGCACCAACTTTGGAGAAGCTCAGCTTCAGGTTGTGGAGGCCGATCATGGCAGGAGTCATGCCATCGCAGACCAGCTCGCAGCCAGGGAAACTCTCTGCAAGGAGCACAAATAACTGCATGACCTGCTGCTCGGTGAAATAGGGCAAGACACCCTCCGCCAGGAATAAGTACGACCGCCCCGGATGATTCCTGACTGCCTCCAGCCAGGTAGGATCGAATACCGAACAACCTAGCAGGTGGCTCCTCTCTTTAGCAGGGATCAGCTTTTGACGGAAGGAGGCGACTTCAGGCAGATCCAAATCGTACCATTCGACCAACCCGTTATCGAGGCGTTCAAAGCGCGTGTCCAGACCGCAACCGATGTGCACCACAACGGAAAGTGGGTAACGAGAGAGAAAATCCTTTGTAAGGAGGTCGAACTGAAGAAGGCGCATGATCGTGGTTGCCTGGTCATGACCGGCAAGCTTGAAGCGGGAAAAGTCATAATCGATCTGCTCGACCAACCGGACGGCATGCTCATCATACAGCAATGGATTGGGGAGGCGCGCTTCTACTGCCCGCGCGTTTAATGCAATCAACAGGGTTTCTACAATCTTATCCTGACTTTCAAGTTTGAGTTTAGTCATTTAATACCCATGCCTTTATCATCCCGAGGTAACTACTCACCCATCCCCTCTTTATCTCCCCTTCCCAAATTTTGGGAAGGGGAGAAGAGGCCGGAAGATAGGAGTTCGCAGGGAAAACCACCTGCGAACTCCTATCTTCCGGGAATATCCATACAAATCATCGCAGGACGGGTGAACATAGCAGATCAGTGAGTAATTACATCCCGAGTAAGTAGTGATAATCTACCAGGATTGACCCTGGAGATAAAAATTTCGAAGAAGGTTTCACCAATTTGGGATATCGAGAAATTCTATCATGAGTCTCCCGAGCAAAAGGGCAACCAACTAGTGTGGATCAATTCCCTCAGATTGAGAGGTTCCCCTATAATTTAATCATCTTTTCTTGTCGAGGATTATAATTCTTTCAGAATCTGAGCCAGATTCTCTGAGTGGGTAATCTATTCTATAAGATAGAATGACCAACTTCATCCAACTCCTACGCAAGAGTATTTCCAGTTTGGAACGTTACCCGGCGTTCCTGCTGGCAGCCTGGCTGGTGGTGATACTTTCCCTGCCATTGCTCAATTTGGTATTTGGCGAGCAGGCCTTGCTGCAGGGCCTGGCTTTGGCAGTGTTGCTCCAGGTGGCGTTCGTGCTGAATGTGCTGTACCGCGCATGGGGTTGGTGGAGCATGTTAAGGGCTGCCGCGGGGGTGGTTTTATTAGCCTGGGCGGTCCAGGCGATCGTGATTCGAAGCGGGTTACCCTACGGGGACATGCGATATACCTCCTTGCTGCAGCCACAGGTGATGAGCGTTCCAGTACTCGTCCCGCTCACGTGGTTAATGATGCTGCCACCAGCCTGGGCGATAGCTATGCTGATCACACGTAAAATGAGCGGCTGCCTGATGCGTCCGGCATTTGTGCTGGTAAGTGCGGTAGCTTTCACCGCATGGGGTTTTTCTTTAGACCCGCTTGTAGTGCATTTAGGTCTGATGCAATGGACTCCGGTTGGGGATTTTTATGGCACCCCTTGGATGAACTATATTGGCTGGCTGATCGTTTCAGCGGTGATTACGTTTGGCATCTTTCCCAAGCGACTGCCAGGGGGATCGCTCGTTTTGTTATATGGGCTTACTTGGCTGGCAGAGTTTATCTCCTTGATTATTTTTTGGGGGCTGCCTGTGCCTGCCATCCTTGAGTTCATCCTGATGGGTGGGATGTTGTTATGGGCGGCGATCATCACACGGTAACTTCTAAAGTTGTTTATCGTGACTCATCGGAACCATTAGGTGTAAAATAAACGAGAATTAATGGTGTGTTCCCTGTCAACCTGGCATCTATTTTGCACGCGCCACGTATTTAGATTGAAATTATATTCATGGAGGAAAGGAAATGAACATCATCAACCTGGTTTTGGGGATTGTCCTGCTGACCACAGGGAAAAAATTATACTGGCTATTCGTGGGAGTGGTGGGTTTCGTCATCGGTTTAGCGCTTGCCACCCAATACGTGCAGCTCAATCCAGCATGGCTGGTTTATGTCGTCGCACTGGGAGCGGGTGTCATTGGGGCAATCCTGGCGACCTTCCTTCAACATCTAGCGATTGCCCTGGTGGGTTTTATCGCCGGTGGATACGGTGCTTTTTACCTATCCGGATTGCTTGGGATCAAGGGTGAATCAGTCAATTGGATGGCTTTTATCATTGGAGGTATCGTTGGCTTGCTCCTGGTGGCGAGCGTGTTCAACTGGGCACTCTATCTGCTCTCAGCCTGGGCAGGTGCGACCCTGGTGACTGAGGCCATAGGGTTACAGGCTCAATTGGGATTGGTCCTGTTTTTCGTGCTGTTTGTCTTGGGCATGATCATCCAGGCTGGGCTATTTAGAGAGCGACCGAAGAAGGCACCAGCAGAAGTTACTCCAGAACCTCAACCAGAGAAGAAGGCAGAATAAAACGACTTCCTATCACAGTTGATCTATACATAGATTGGTTTACTTTGTAGATAATAATTTATCTATCGGGCAGTCATCCATTCTAAATTAATGGCGAGAGGTGTGTACTGCCCGATATCTTTTAATAGATACGAGAGTTTACTGGTGGGTTTTGAGATCGCTTGCGGGTAGTTAATATAAGCGGGTTGTGTGGATTTTTATTACGAGGCTGCCTGAGGAAGGAACCTGGTTGGGATTGTATCAATCCGGTGAAGCCGGCATAGGCAAAACTCATCATAAACATGACCAGGGCAGGGACCAGTGGGGAGAAAAATTTGATTGCGAAGCCAAGCGTGATCGCCGAATAAACCGCCAGAATTAGCTCGGCGATAATATTTACATCCATATGTAAGCTAGCCAGGTTAACTTGCCAGACATCATGGCGTGATTCAAGGTGATATTTGGGAGTACGCTCAAACACGCCAGGCTCATGACGAAAACCAGCAATCACTGCGCGTGTATTGCTGAAAGCGATGCCTATACCGAGGCAAAGCAGGATGGGCAGGTTTATCAGCCGGTGAAACCAATCACGATATACGCTGACTTGCGATAGACCGAATAATAATGGTCCCCCTAAACCTGCCAAAGATAACCATGGCATGTAGGGTAATCCATGCCCTCGATCCAACACGACCGGCAAGCTGGAGATCAGGAAAATAAGCATGAGGGGGTGAGTGAGGTACCCACTCAGGTGCAGAAATGCCATCAAGCGTTGCATCCACGATATCTGCTTACCTTCAGACAGCTTCGTGAAGTGTTTGCGAAGAACCTGGATCGCGCCGCGTGCCCAGCGGTATTGCTGCTGCTCGAAAGCTGATATTTGGGGTGGGATTTCAGCGGGAATTACGACTTTGGGTAAGTAAGAGATACGCCAACCCTTAAGTTGCGCCCGGTAAGAAAGATCGAGGTCTTCGGCTAAAGTATCTGCCTGCCAACCACCCGAAGCGATAATGCAAGCTTTTCGCCAAACGCCTCCAGACCCATTAAAGTTGAACAGTAGCCCCGAACGACTGCGCGCGGTTTGTTCGATAACAAAATGACCGTCAATTAACATCGCCTGCGCACGCGTAACCAGGTTGTAATTAGCATTGAGATGACCCCAACGTGTCTGGACCATGCCAAGCTGGGGATCAGCCACCAGGTACGGCACCACCTGTCGCAGGAAGTCGTTAGGCGGCAGGAAATCTGCATCCAGGATGGCGATCAAATCACCAGGAGCCGATGGTAATGCAGCTGCCAGGGCACCAGCTTTGTAGCCTGTCCGATCATTACGATGGTGCAGGCTGATGTTAACCCCTCGCCTTCGGTAATAATTCACCTTACTCGCTGCGAGGTGCGTGGTTTCATCGGTGGAATCATCCAGGACCTGGATTGATAGTTTACTCGAGGGGTAATCGAGATTGCTAACCGACTCGATCAAGCGTTCGATGACATACTTTTCATTAAACACAGGCAATTGAACTGTGACTGAAGGCCATTCTTGGGGTTCAGGCGGTATGGATGGATTGCGATTCCGCTTCACCAGGTACAAAAACGACATTAATAATGCCTGCAATCCATAGATGGATAAACACGCAAGCGAAATAACATAAAAGAGGGTAAATATCTGATAAAGCATCTTTTCTCCCACTTTCGAGGCGGTGGATTGTAGAACTTCCCGACAATCTACCTACATCTGCTTCTTCGATAAGGAATATATCATGCCACGGTTAATGGAAGATGAAATAAAAAACTCCGACCCATGTGTTACGGGTCGGAGTCGATAGATAAACCAAGTAGGAGAGTATATAGGATGGAGGAAAATTATCTTATAAGCTAGAACGACTAGTGACTTTATTGCGACGGGTTACATATGGCGAACAGCTATAATCCCTTATGGCAGCCTCATGGAGGAAACGAATTGTAAGAGATAAGTGGTGATTTCTGGCCAGTAACGCACAATCAATGCCAGAAGAATCACCAGAAAAAGCAGGATGATCGGAGTAATTACCCACGGTCGCCGGGCTTTGGCAGGCTTGGGAACAGGTTGCGGGTCGGTGGTGGATCTCACATTCACCCCCGTACTAGTCTGGGCAGTTAATGGTGTAGAGGTTGCGACAGCACGGGAAACTGGAATCAGGCTGGTTCCGCAGAAACCGCAATAATTGGCTCCCGTTCGCACGGGGCGTAGGCAATTGGGGCAGATTTTGGACATACTATATTCTCCTCATTCTATTGTTATCCTTGCGAAGGTTAGTGCTTTCGCGATGGCATACTCACACCTTGAAATGATGATTAATTATTAATTCCGAGTCTTTACCCAGCAAACCGATTAAGTTGATAGAGATACAAATATTAATGTGCGAGCCATGGAACAGTCACCCAGGCAGTATAACCATGCTTCTCCACGCCATATACCCTGGCATGTGAGGCTCCTGAGCAGCCTGTTTCATCTTTGACAGTCACGATAGTTTCCCATGAGCCAATCGGGGTAAAAGTGAGCTGTCCAGCCTGGCATAACCAGGCTTCGACCAGGTAAGGGTACTGTAATGAGTCATCCCCCGCTCTCAGGTTAAGGGGATCCCACGAAATGATCACGGAATCACCATTTCGCACAGCCGATACACCAGTCAATGGTCCATAATAAGGCGATTCAGGGAGAGGGAGCGAAGCAGGAGCGAGACTCATCACCTGACCGTGAATATCTAATAATGAAGCTTTGACCCAACAGGGGTTTGTGCCCCCAATGGCTTGTATCACCACCCATGTACCCAGCTCATTGCGGCCAATGACCTCGATATTAAATCCTTCATACAAACCGTATTTATATAAATATGCTGCGCCTGGTCCGTATCGACAGTTGGCTTGCTCAAGGACAGCAGCTCTGAGTATGGCATATGTGGGCGTCATAGTGGGTGGAGAGGTTTGGGTCGGTATTTGAGTTGCAGTGCCTGTCAGTAATAAGGTCGGGGTTGGGGTGGGAGTGAGGCTGGGCATCCGGGAGGGCTCAATGGTCGGGCTGGGTGAAGGCGATGAAACGGGAATTTCTACTACCCGGCTGGTAGGGGTGGAATTTATTGGCACATTACCCGGAATATTACCGATCGTTGGTGTACCTTCGACCGTTGTACCGGAAAAATTACAGGCAGCTGCCGCGAAGATGAACAGTAGAGATAGTAAGATCAAAATTCCAAGGGTAGTAGGATTCTTAGCCATAATAGATGTGGATGTAGACTGGTGAAACCTATATTAAACAGGAATGACTTCGATCACGATGGCTGAAATATTATCTTCACCACCGGCTAAATTTGCTGCTTCGATCAATAGATCGCAGGCTTCCTGGGGTGAGCTGGCGTCCAGTATGGTTTTCTGTAATAACTGGTCATCCAGCAGGTTCGTCAGCCCATCGGAGCATAGCAGTAACCGGTCATGCAGGAAAAGCTGTTGGCTAAAACATTCCACTTCAACCACGGGTTTCTCTCCCAGGCTACGGTAAATCACATTTCGTTGCGGGTGGTAGCGGGCTTCATCTGAGCTGATCTGTCCAATAGCGACCATATGCTGGACCAGGGAATGATCCGTGGTCAATTGCTTGATGGCCCCTTTATTTACCAGGTAGATACGGCTATCCCCAAGGTGTGTCAGATAGGCTTGGGTTCCCATTAATAAACCCAGCACCAGGGTAGTTCCCATATCATTGCCGGCATTTTGACGGGCATCGTACACTGCCTGGTTGGCTGCCTGGACGGTTTGTTTAATCCAATCACTATGATTTTCGGTGGTTAGATCCTTTAAGGCAACTATCTCACAGGCGGCTTTTTGTGCGATGGTCTTAATGACAAGTCCACTAGCGAGATCACCGGAGGTGTGACCACCCATTCCATCAGCGATGGCGAATAAACCACGCGGCGTGATCGTGCCTTGGTGAATACTGCTGAGCTCAATACTAAGCAAGCTATCCTCGTTAAGCGTGCGTACCTTTCCTGGGTGGGTCCGCCTTCCAACCTGATAGTCCAGAATCAAACGCTCTACACCTCCAGATTTCGCCTGCTCAATTTGCTGAGCCAGCTCTGCTCCACTCATATAGCCTTCACCAACCAGTGCGTTCTCAAACAAATCGTTCAATGCTGGAGGTAGATACGGATCCATGGAATAGGTGTTCTTACCCGTCATTAGGAAGTACATCTCAAGAACAAGCAAACGCACATTGTTAATCTTTTCCCGGTCGGTAAGCAAGGGTAAGACACGGGTTGATTTGAAATTTCTCCAGACAACATTATTCTCAATTAGTCCAATACTAGAAGAGTCAAGCTCTTCTCCTAAAGCGATCCCTTTGGCCTGTAAATAATCGAGGGCTCTAGCCAGCTGTATGCCCCAATCCAACACTTCAGAAATTTCGGGTTGTGACGGTATATCTCGTGATAATGGGGTGACCAGGCAATACCGGATGCCTCCTGGCAGCTCTTGCTGAAAGCTTGCCACAGGGGGATGGATATTTGGGTGCACCAAATGAAGGTCGATGACCGGCTGAGCGGTGCTGAAACTATCAGTATCTGCTTCCTGTAGCAGGAATAATGGTGATTTCTCTTCCAAGGGGTGCCCACATTGAGTACAGAAATTTTCGGTTTCTAGACCCACTGGGGAGTGGATCGTCCGGCATTCTGGATTGGAACAAATCCGCACAGAGGGAGAATCAGTCTGTGCGATCTGTGTAACAGTGTAATGAATCTCATGCTCGTCCTGGAATAACAGGGCTTCGTTTCGGAAGCGGTCACCGAATATCGATCCTTCCGATCGCGCCTGTAATCCCGTAGGAAGGAATCCTGATAACTTAAGCGCAGGCTGGGAGACTTCTTCAGGAGGGTTTATCAGGAGTAGTGACTGCGGAGATTGGGCAGTAACGGCTTGCTCAGCAGGAGCGGGAGTGGCAGGTTGCTCGACAATCTTGGACGGGACTGGTTGAATGAATAAAATATTACCGCAGCGCGAGCAAAATGCAGCTTCCGGACGATTTTCAGCCTTACACTTGGGACAGATCACCATAAGAAACTCCTTAAAAATGCGTATTACTCAAAACGATTGTGGAGTAGAGATGTAACCGATAATACCTTTACGTACTCCGTCATTCCGACATCCTCGATAGAAGGTGGATCCGGTGATATCTTTTTCCCTGATACCAAGCTTATTTCATCAGGTTGTGGTTGTACGCATCTTTGATAAAAACATCAGCTGATACGACATGTAGGGAAGCTGACTGGTTTGGATGCGTACAGGTAGTGCTCACTTTAATACATATGGACAAGCATTTCATGGATGGCTTTCCGCTGAAAACGCCAAACCTTGCCAATCTTGAGAGCCGGTAGCTCACCCCGGCGAGCCATAGAGCGGATGGTTTCGGGTTGCAGCTTGAGGTAATCAGCCACATCCTCAACCGTCCACAATGGGTCGGTGAACAAGCCAGAATCATTGACATTCAAAATGCTGATGCTGGAGGGCATAGTATCTATCGGTTCATCATTAATCACCATAAGCCAATTCCTTTGTTATGCCATGATGAGTTGACCAGGAGGGAAGATAATTTACCATGTGTTTATACTTGTCCGTGTATTCATGCACTTGTATGTGATAGTATGCATGAATCATACCAGAGTAATCCGAACGGAATCTTATTCAGAAAATAAAGGATTTGGAGGCAAATTAGATGGGGAGGGGTTAAGCTGGAATAGAGAGGATCGGGTAAGCATCGAGCAAAAACATGGTACTACGCGATTGACCGTTCAAAACCCGATCCACACACGATAAGTTCCATGGGTATTCGTGCTGAAATAAACAAGATTGGGGATGGCTGGATCTAAGCTGATGGATTGAATGGTTTGGTTGCGCAGGTGTTCATCTACAAATTTCCAGGTGAGACCAGCATCCAAAGTGTAATAAGCCCCCGAGGTAGTGCCTGCATAAATCAGGTTTGGCTGAGATGAAACAGTTGCAAGGGAGGTAACCACCTGATCGGTTAACCCTAATGCCTTCCAATTGCTCGAGCGGAAGCGATAAACCCCAGCGTTCGTTCCCACATATAAGTCACCTGATTTCGTTAGGGAGGCAGCTAATGAATAAAATGTCAACGGCTGGTAAGAGTCGGTCCATGTGCCTCCGCCGTTATTGCTGACCTTTATACTACCAGGGCTATTTGTAACGGCATAAACCAGGTTGGGATCGGTCAGGTCAACCGCAAGACTGAGGATTGATTCACCTGCGAGGCCGGCAGGCTGCCAGCTTGAACCACCATTGGTACTTTTATAAACCCCCGCCCCTCCCGTGCCCATATACGCAATATGCGGGTCAGAAGGAGCAAATGCCATTGTTAGCAGATTGACGCTCAACAATTGGCTATTCGTCGTAGTCTCTATTGGGGTTGTAAACGCATCCTGCATCTCCTTTGTGGCGAATGGATGGTCAGCAGGGAAAGCTGGGGTGAAAGTATTTGTGAGTGGCAGCCCTTGACCGACACGGACCCATCCAAGGCCGGCATTCAAGTCGTTCTGATATAAGCCACCGATATCAGTCATCGCATACAGCAAGCCTGGTTGGGAAGGGTTCATCATTAGCTGATGCACGAATTTGTCGCCTAAGCCAGCGTTTATATCCCACCAGGATTGACCTCGGTTATCGGACTGATATACGCCTGCGCCATACACACTGGCAAAAATCGTGTAATTATCAGTCGGTGAAAGTACAACGGAAGTCACCATGGCGTTATCGATACCGGTGTTCCTATGCTGCCAGCTCGAGCTGGAATCCACACTACGATAGAGACCATCTCCTGATGTGCCGGCGAGGAGATAATCCGAATAGATCGGGTTGATTGCTAACGAATAGATCTCATCATCCTGCAAACCAGCTGACTGCCAGGAGAGACCACCATCCACCGTTTTCATGATCCCATGAGTAAAGGTTGCCAGATAAACTGTATCTGCATGCTGAGGGTCAATTGCGAGGCTGTACACCTTTGCTTGTGGTATGGATGGGTCGGGACGGAACCACGAGCTGCCTCCATCTTGAGATTTATAGACTGTATCCACATGCCACACGCCCAAAAAAAGAGTGGTCCCAATACTATAATCCGGGCTGATGACGATAGCCCTGCTTGATAGATCAGATAACTCATTTTGGATGGAGGTCCAGATATCACCATAAGTGGTGCTTTTGTAGGGCCCATGCTCATGGGTAGCGGCGTAGATTGTGTTATGCGCATTGGGATCCACGACCAGAGAATATACCCAATCCTGAGCATTTATGCCACCTACATTCCTCAATACAGGAGTCCAGGTATTACCCGCATCTACGGATTTGTACACTACTCCATTCCATGGTGGGC
>Ga0153916_10002938_pt1 | contig 12559 bp, 11 predicted proteins | sample Opewatmetagenome_FD_109642 | JGI IMG/M metagenome (GOLD analysis project Ga0153916, IMG submission 109642) | Freshwater wetland microbial communities from Ohio, USA - Open water 3 Core 3 Depth 4 metaG | ecosystem: Environmental > Aquatic > Freshwater > Wetlands | place: USA: Ohio, Lake Erie...
GAGCAGGAGGTGCCTGAAGTGCCCTACGCAGACAAGTGGCAGACCGTCCGTGTCGAGCTGGACGACGGGATCGCCTGGGTCGAGTTGAACCGGCCCGAGAAGCGCAACGCGATGAACCCGCGCCTGAACGCGGAGATGATCGAGGTGCTGGAGGCGCTCGACGCCGACGACGGCTGCGGCGTGCTCGTGCTCACCGGCGCGGGCGAGGCGTTCTCGGCCGGCATGGACCTGAAGGAGTACTTCCGCGAGGTCGACGCCTCCCCCGAGCACGTGCAGCGGAAGGTGCGGCGCGACGCGAACCTGTGGCAATGGCGGCTGCTTCGCACCTACGCCAAGCCGACGATCGCGATGGTGAACGGCTGGTGCTTCGGCGGCGCCTTCACACCCCTCGTCGCCTGCGACCTCGCGATCGCGGCCGACGAGGCGACGTTCGGGCTCTCGGAGATCAACTGGGGCATTCCGCCCGGCAGCGTCGTCAGCAAGGCGCTCAACGAGACAGTCGGCTCCCGCACCGGCCTGCTCTACGTGATGACGGGCCGCACCTTCGACGGCAAGCAAGCCGCCGCCATGGGCCTCGTCAACGCGAGCGTCCCCGGCGAGCAGCTCCGGAACGAGGTGGAGACGCTGGCGCGCGAGCTGCTCGCCAAGAACCCGGTCGTGCTGCGCGCCGCCAAGCACGGCTACAAGCAATGCGGCGCGATGAGCTGGGACCAGGCCGAGGACTACCTCTACGCCAAGCTCGAGCAGTCGCAATTCCTCGACCGGGAGAGGGGGCGCGAGCAGGGCCTCGAGCAGTTCCTCGACGAGAAGCGGATCAGGCCGGGACTGCAGACGTACGAGCGGCCGTAGATCGATCGTGACGCGCGAGCCCCGCCTCAGCTACGTGATCGGTCGTCTCGACCGTGTCCTGCGCCGCGCGCTGCGGGAGGCGCTCGCACCCCACGGCCTCACCGTCCCCGAGTACACGACGCTCTCGGTGATCGCCGCCAGGGGCGGCCTCTCGAACGCGCAGCTCGCACGGCGCTCGCTGATCACGCCGCAATCGATGAACGAGGTGCTGATGGCGCTCGAGCGGCACGGGTACGTGCGCCGCTCCGCCGACCCGGCTCACGGTCGCGTCATGCGCACGGAGCTGACGCGGGCCGGGGCCCGCGCGCTCGCGGCGTGCGACCGGGCCGTCGACGAGCTCGAGCGGCGGATGCTGGGCGACCTCGACGGCAAGGCCGCCGACGACCTGTACGCCTCCCTGCTGCGACTGGCACGCGTGCTCGAGCAGGCGGACGCGACGGAGCGGGCCACGGAGTAGATAAGTCAAATAATTTCCAGTAGTGTGCGCGGCCATGCCGTCCCGGACCGTGCGCGAGGCGACCTTCGACGTTCTTCGCCAGACCGGCCTGACCACGCTCTTCGCCAATCCCGGCTCGACCGAGGTGCCGTTTCTCGTCGACCTGCCGTCCGACCTGCGCTTCGTGCTCGGCCTGCACGAAGCGTCCGTCGTCGGCATGGCAGCCGGCTGGGCGATCGCCCGGAACGAGCCGGCGCTCGCGATCCTCCACACGACGGCCGGGCTCGGCAACGCCGTCGGCGCGATCGCGACCGCCCGCGTGAACCGCGCCCCGGTCGTGGTGCTCGTGGGCCAGCAGGATCGCCGCCACCTGGTCCACGAGCCGTTCCTGGCAGGGCGCCTCGACGGTCTCGCAGGCGACTACCCGGTCTGGGTCGGCCGGCCGGAGCTGCCGCAGGACGTTCCCGGCCTGATCCTCCGCGCCCGGCACGAGGCGGCGACGGGGCGTGGCCCCGCGCTCGTGATCGTGCCGATGGACGACTGGTCGGCGCCGGCCGACGAGTCGCGCGAGCTCGCGGCGCCGACCCGCCTCGTGCGAACGGCGTGCGCGGACGAGCGTGCCGCGTCCGAGCTCCTGGCCTTCCTCGCGCCCGCCGCCGAGCCGGCGCTCGTCGTCGGAGCCGGCGCCGACGAGCCTGCCGCCTGGTCGGGGCTCGTCGCGCTCGCCGAGAAGCTGTCGTGCCCCGTCTGGCAGGAGTCGTTCGGCGCGCGCGCCGGCTTCCCGCAGGATCACCCCCTCTTCGCCGGTCACCTCCCCGCAGACAGGGCCCGACTCCGCCAGGCGCTCGCCCGCCACGACGCGGTGCTCGTCGTCGGCGCCCCGAGCTTCCGCCAGTACCCCTACGATCCCGGTCGCCTCACCGAGGCGTCGACCCGGGTCGCGATCGTGACCGAAGACGCGGACGAGGCGCACAGAAGTGTCGCGGAGCTGGCGGTGCTCGGCTCGCCCGCCGCACTCTGCCGCGCACTCGCCGAGGCCCTGCCGGCACGGTCGGTCGGCCCACCGGAGATCCCGGCACGGCCGGCCGCACCGCCACCGCCACCGCCACGAGGCGGAGAGCCGCTCCGAGCAGGCCACGTGCTCTCCGCGCTCGCCGACCTCCTGCCCGCGGACGCGATCCTCGTCGAGGAGACGCCGTCGAGCCGGCCGGAGCTCCACGCACGTGTGCCCGCGCGCCAACCGCTCGGCTTCCTCAGCGCAGCGATGGGAGGGCTCGGCTTCGCGCTGCCCGCCGCGACCGGCATCCGCATGGCACGGAACGACCGGCCGGTCGTCGCCGTGGTCGGCGACGGGTCGTCGCTGTACGGCATCCAGGCGCTGTGGAGCGCCGCGAGCTACGGCGCCGGCGTGCTGTTCATCGTCCTCTCGAACGGCGGCTACGCCGTCATGGACAGGCTGGCCGAGGGTGAAGGCGGCACCGGCCCGTGGCCCTCCTTCACCGTCGACGTCACGGGGCTCGCGAGAGCGCTCGGCTGCCCGGCGCAGCGCATCACCGACCACGACGAGCTGGTGCGCGTGCTCGGCGAGGCGCTGCCCTCCCTCGCCGACCGGCAGGATCCCCTCCTCCTCGAGATCGTCGTCGCTCCCGACGAGACGTTCGCACCGTGAGCACGCCGCGCCCACGCACCCGCTTCGCACAACCACGCGGGGACGCGAGCGAGCAGATCGCGCTCGAGATCCGCCGCTACCTCCTGCGCCACGACCTCCATCCCGGCGACCGCCTCGGCACCGAGCAAGAGCTGGCGGACGAGTTCGGGGTCAGCCGGCCGACGCTGCGGGAGGCGCTCCGGCTGCTCGCCAGCTCCCACCTCGTCCGGGCCTCGAAGGGACCCGGCGGCGGCATCTTCGTCGCGAGCACCCCGAACGAGGGCATGAGCCGCAACGTCAGCGAGTCCATCGCGACGATGCTCGAGACGAACAGCGTCTCGCTCAACGAGCTGCTCGACGCCCGCGTCTACCTCGAGGTGCCGCTCGCGGGACTGGCTGCGCAGAACGCCACCGCCGAGACGGCGCGGGAGCTGCAGGCCGCGATCGCCGAGGCCGAGGGACACTGCGAGCATCCTGCCTCCGACGCGTTCCGGATCGCGGACACGCGCTTTCACCGGGTGCTGGCGGTGACAGCCGGAAACCAGCTCGTGCTGACCTTCACGAGCTGGACGCTGGACGTCCTGCAGCCGTCGCTGATCGACACGATCGGCGACGCGATCGACGGCAGCCAGATCCTGGAGCAGCACCGGGCGATCATGCGTGCGGTGCAGCGCCGACAGCCCGCCGCCGCGCAACGGGCGATGCGGCGGCATATCGAGTACCTCCGCGACATCGTGCGAGATCTCGAGGAGCGTGGCGAGGCATGAGGCGCACGTCGCCGATCAGGGCCGGTCGGGCAGTCGACGTGGTGCTCCTGCCTCTGGTCTCCGTCGCGGCCTCGCTCGCGCTCTGGGAGATCGTGTCGCGTACCGGCGTCGTCTCGAAGAACGACCTGCCCGCCATGAGCACGACGGTGCAGGAGCTCTGGTCGCTCGTCCAGACCCATACGTTCTGGGCGGACTTCGGCTACACCGTGCGCGGCTGGGCCCTCGGCCTGGGCATCGCGACGGTGCTGGCGGTGCCGATCGGCATCTGGCTGGGCACGAGCAGGTTCGCCAGCCAGGCGTTCCGCGTCCCGATCGAGTTCCTGCGGCCGATCCCGTCCGCTGTCCTCATCCCGCTGCTCTTTCTGACGCTCGGGTCGACGCTGCGGAGCGAGGTCTTCCTCGCGGCGTTCGGCGCGTTCTGGCCGCTGCTCGTGCAGACCATGTACGGCGTCCGGGACACCGACCCGCTGCTGATCGACACCGGGCGCTCGTTCGGCGTCGGCCGGTTCGAGCGGCTGGTCCGGATGAAGCTGCCGAGCGCGACCCCCTACATCGTCACGGGCCTCCGGATCTCGTCCACGGTCGCGTTGATCCTGGCGTTCACGGCCGAGCTCTTCATGGGCACCCCGGGCCTCGGCCAGGCGACGAACTACGCCCAGTCGTACGGCCTCAACACGGACCTGTACGCGCTCGCGATCGCCACCGGCTTCCTGGGCCTCGCCGTGCATTTCCTGATGACCGCGCTCGAGCGCCGGGCGCTGCGCTGGCATCCCTCGCAGAGGCCGGTCGTCTCGTGAGCAGAAGGACGTACCACGCGCTCGCGATCACGGCCGAGATCGCCGTGCCGGTGCTGATTCTCGTCGTCTGGCAGGTCTGGACGGCCCGGGCCGACGATGCCCGCTTCCCGAAGCTGACGACCATCCTGGCCGAGTTCCAGGACCTCTGGCTCTTCTCGCAGTTCACGACGCACGTCGTGCCGAGCCTCGAGCGGATCGCGCTCGGGTTCGGGATCGCCGTCGTCGTCGGCGTCGCGCTCGGCGTCCCGCTCGGCCTCTCGCGGCGGACGCGCAGCCTGGCGATGCCGCACATCGAGTACTGGCGCGCGATGCCGCCGCCGGCGCTCCTGCCCATCTCGATCCTGCTCCTCAAGGACATCGGCAACAAGCAGAAGGTGACGTTCATCGCGTTCTTCTGCATGTTCCCGATCCTGCTCAACACGATCGACGGCGTGCGCGGGATCGACCCCACGCTGATCGACACGGCGAGGTCGTACGGCGTGCCCCGGCGGGAGCGCATCCGGCGGCTCGTGCTTCCCGCCGCGCTGCCGCAGATCTTCGCGGGGATGAGGACCAGCCTCTCGCTGGCCGTGATCATGATGGTGCTCGCGGAGTACTTCTCCAGCACGAGCGGCGTCGGCTACGTGCTCCTGATCTCCAAGAACACGTTCCAGATGGCACCGATGTGGGCCGCCATCCTGCTGATCGGCCTGCTCGGCTATCTCCTCAACGTCCTGTTCCTGCTCGTCGAGCGCCGGGCGCTCGCATGGCATCGCGGCTGGCGGGCCGCCACACCGCAGTAGAGGAAGAGAGCCCGATGCTCGAGATCAAGTCCCTCGGCAAGACCTACGGCACGGGCCCGACGGCGACGCACGCGGTCGGCGACCTGTCGTTCACGGTAGAGGACAACGAGCTCGTCTGCGTTGTCGGGCCGTCGGGGTGCGGCAAGACGACGCTGCTCAAGTGCATCGCCGGGCTCCTGCCGCCGAGCGCCGGCGAGATCGTGCTCCGCGGCCGACGGATCACCTCGCCGCCGCCCGAGATGGCGCTCGTCTTCCAGGAGTACAGCCGCTCGCTGATGCCGTGGACGTCGGTGCGCAACAACGTGCTGCTCCCGCTTCGCCACAAGAAGCTCACGCGCTCCGAGCGGGCGCGGCTCGTCGAGGAGGGCCTTGAGGCAGTCGGGCTGACACGCTTCGCCGACCACTACCCATGGCAGCTCTCCGGGGGAATGCAGCAGCGCGTGGCGATCGCGCGTGCGCTCGCCTACCAGCCGTCGATCCTGCTGATGGACGAGCCGTTCGCCTCGGTCGACGCGCAGACCCGCGGCGATCTCGAGGATCTCGTGCTCCAGGTGCGGGACGAGTTCGGGATCACGATCCTCTTCGTCACGCACGACATCGACGAGTCCGTCTACCTCTCCGACCGCATCGTCGTCCTGACGCATGCGCCGACCGAGGTCAAGGAGATCCTTCCCGTCGATCTGCCGCGCCCGCGCGACCAGATCGAGACGAAAGAGCTGCCCGAGTTCGCGCACCTGCGAGCCCACGTGTACCGGCTCATCAAGCGGGAAGAGCAACCGCCGCTCACGGGAGAGGAGGTTCGAGCGACTCACTCCGAGGTCTGATGGGACACCACTTCGTCAATTCAACGGGAGGTTCAGCATGAAGCGAGTCACGAACGGCCCGTCGCGCGGACGGCTTCTCACAGTCTCCGTCGTCGCCGGCCTCCTTGCGGCGCTCACGGTGTTGAGCGGAGCCGCACCTGCCGCGTCGGGAAAGGCGCACCGACAGACAGCGGACACGATCACCCTCGCGACGCTGCCGATCGCGAACGCTCTGCCCCTCGATCTCGGCATCCAGAAGGGCTTCTTCGCGAAGCAGGGGATCGAGATCAAGAAGACGATCCTGCAGAGCGGGAACGACATCGTGCTCGGCATGGGCAGCAAGGCGTTCGACATCGGCTACGTCGGCTACGTGCCGGCGATGATCGCGCGCACGACGGGGATCCCGCTCACCATCATCGCCGCGAGCGAGGTGGAGGGCACGTCGACGGCGGACAACTGGCAGAACATCCTCGTCAAGGGCTCGAGCGACATCAAGACGCCCGCGGACCTGGCGGGCAAGACGGTGGCCGTCAACGCGCTCAAGGGCGTCGGCGAGGTCATCATCAAGGCGGCGCTGAAGAAGCTCGGCGTCGACCCGAACTCGGTCAAGCTCCTCGCCTTGCCCTTCCCGGCGATGCGGGCCGCCCTCAACAACGGCCAGGTCGACGCGATCTGGACACCGGAGCCGTTCAACACGCAGGCGCTGACGATCGACGGGGCACGCATCGTGCTCGCGCCGGGACCGGCGCTCCACAACTACTTCCCGAACGGCGGCTACGTCGCGCTGACGGACTGGACGAAGCAGAACCCGGGCCTGGCGAAGCGGTTCGCCGCGGCGATCAACGAGTCGCTCGTCTACGCACAGTCCCACCCGGACGAGGTCCGCGCCCTGCTCCCCGCGGCAACACGCAGCTCGAGGCTCGCGGTGTGGAGCCCGCTGATCGATCGCCCGCAGCTGCTGCAGCTCGCGAAGTACGCCAAGGAGTTCGGCGTCATCCAGACGCTGCCGAACATGACCCAGCTCGCGCCGAGCAGCATCCGCAGCGGCATCGCGACGGGAACCGTCGAGGTGGCGGTCGGGCCGGACTCGACGATCTCCCTCAAGCAGGCCGGCTCGGCGGCCAAGCATCTCGACCCGGGCCGCTACCTGATCATCGTCAGGGACCGGTCGAAGACGCTCAACCTCCACCTCGTGGGGCCGGGCCTCGACAAGGCCAGCGGAGTGGGCGCGACGGGCACGATCCGCTGGAACGTGACGCTCAAGCCCGGTACGTACCGGTTCTCGAGCGCCAACGGATCGGTGCGCGGCTCGTTCCGCGTCAGCTGACCCCGAAGCGCGTGATCCGGCGGACGGCGCCTCCCCCGCCGCCCGCCGGATCACGGCGCGCTACCCCCAGATCTCCTGCGCCACCTCGACGACGAGGCGTAGCTTCGCCCACTGCTCCTCCTGGGTGAGAGCGTTCCCCTCCAGCGTGGAGGAGAAGCCGCACTGCGGCGAGAGGCAGAGCTGCTCGAGCGGGGCATACCTCGCCGCCTCGTCGATCCGGCGCTTCAGCTCGTCCTTCGTCTCGAGCTCGCCGCGCTTGGTCGTCACGAGGCCGAGCACGACCTGCTTCTCGCCCTTCGGCAGGAAGCGCAGCGGCTCGAAACCGCCGGAGCGCTCGTCGTCCCACTCCATGAAGTAGCCGTCCACGTCGAGCTCGTTCAGCAGCGCCTCGGCGACGAAGTCGTAGCCGCCCTCCGCCGCCCACGACGAGCGGAAGTTGCCGCGGCACATGTGCGTCGTCACCGCCATCCCCTCCGGCCGGCCCGCGAGCGCCTCGTTGATGTGGCGGATGTACTCGACGTGCTGGCGCTCCGGGTCGCCGCCGATCGAGGCGACGTACTCCCGCTGGTGCGGGTCGTTGATGTAGGCCAGGCTCGTGTCGTCGAGTTGGAGGTACGTGCAGCCGAGCTCGCCGAGCCGGCGCACCTCGTCGCGGTAGGCGGCCGTGAGGTCGCTCCAGAACCCGTCCATGTCGGGGTACACGCCCGGGTCGATCGCCGCCTTGCCGCCGCGGTAGTGCACCATGCTCGGCGAGGGGATCGTCAGCTTCGGGACGCTGGTCGTGACCGTGTCGCGCAGGAAGCGGAAGTCGTCGCCGAAGATCGTGCTGGAGACGCCGAGCTTGCCGTCGACGTGCAGCGCGGCCGGCGTGAACTCGATGTCGCCCTGCTCGTTGTGGAACGTGACCGCGATGTGGCCGGCCTCCCTGGTGATGCCGTCCAGCTGGTAGATGAAGTCCATGTGCCAGGAGGCGCGCCGGAGCTCGCCGTCGGTGGCCGACTGGAGCCCGACCTCCTCCTGGCGCCGCACGGCCTCGCGAATCGCATCGTCCTCGAGGCGCCGCAGCGTGTCCCCGTCGACGAGGCCTGCCACGAAGTCCTCACGGGCCCGCAGCAGCTCTGGCGGGCGAAGCAAGCTGCCGACGTGGTCGGCGCGAAACGGTGGGCGCGTGCGTGCGCTCATCGACATCCTCCTCTGGTCGGTGATTCCTGCATTCTCCCTCAAGGAGGCGTCAACCGAAGGGCTTGTAGTCGATCTCACCGGCGACGACGGCGCGGTTGAGCTCGACGAGCAGCCGGCGGTTGGCCTCCCGCGGATGGGCTCGGCGGCGACCTCGAGCCCCAGCAGCTCGGCCTGCTCGAGCACCGTCAGCGTGGCCTGTTCCTGCTTGTCGGGTGGATAGCCGTGACGGGCGAGGATGCGCCGCACGAGGCGCCGCAGGTTCGCGCGAGCGCTCTCCTTCACCGTCCAGTCGATCGTCGCGTTGCGGCGCACGGTGTCGGCGAGCTCGCGGGCGATCGTGCGCAGCGCGTCGTCGCCGAGCACCGCGACGGCGCTGTCGTTCGTCTCCAGCGCGTCATAAAACGCGATTTCCTCGTCGCTCAGCCCGAGCTCCTCCCCTCGCCGCTGTGCTTCGCGCATCTCCTTCGCCAGGGCGATCAACTCCTCGATCACCTGAGCGGTCTCGATCGCCCGGTTTCGGTACACGACGTTGCGCTTCGTCCGCGCCTTGACCTCGTCGTTCAGCAGCTTTCGCCGCCCACAGCGTCGCCTCGAAGCCGAGCGTCGCTCCGTTGTCCTTCCTCGTTCTCGCCCGCGCCATGCGGCGCAGACTAGTGGACGCGGCCGAGCGCGTCGGCGAGCGCCCGCACGCGCTCCTTGCCGATCCCCGGAACCTCGAGCCACTCTTCGGGAGCGGCTTCGGCGATACCGGCGGGCGACCCGAACCGCTCCAGCAGCGCCCGTGCCGTCACCGTGGAGATGCCGGGGATCGCTGCGAGCATCGCCTCCGCGACCGACTCGGGCGGCAGCGTGGCGCGCGGGACGAGCGGAGGCAGCTCGGCCGGTGCCGCCTCGCGCTGGCAGCGAACGGCGAGCCGATGCAGCCAGCGTGCGCTGTCGGCCTGATTGTCTGACCTGAGCAGGGCGACGCCCTGGTCGATCACGGCGAGACAGGCGCCTCGGATCGCGTTCGGGTGCAGGCCGCGCCCACCGCCGTCGAGATCGCGACCCTCCACGAGCAGGTACGGGAACGCACAGCCCGCCCGCAACTTCGCGAGCTGCGCCCACAGGTGTCCCCGGCGCACCGCGCTGTGCAGGTCGAGCACTGCCTTGCGCTCGACGAGCGTGTCGTCACCGAGCGCGTAGTCCCCGGCCGGGAGCGACAACACCTCGACGCTGGCGCCGAGCTGCTCCAGCAGCCCGGGAATGCCGCTCCGCTGCTCGTGCACGTCGACGAGGATCCTGACCTTGCCCGCCACCCGGCGAACGATAGGCCCTCGGCGCCCCGGGCCGTGAAGCGGCCCCTCCGCGAAGCGGAGCAAGGCGCCAAACGAGCTGCCGGCCGCGAAGCGGCCGACTACCGGGAAGGGCCGACGGCCCTTCCCTCAGGCTGCGAACAGCGCTCGGAGCTCCCGGATCTGGTCGCGCCCGACCATGTCCCCGAGCAGAATCGCGGCGAGCCGCAGGCGGAACGCCCCGTCCGCCGCGAACTGCTCGCAGCCGGAGAGGATCGCAGCGCTCGCCCGCGGAAAGCCCTCATAGGGGAGCTGCTCGCCGATGCGCGCGACCAGCCGCGCCAGGCGGCGGCGATGCCAGTCCGTGACACCCCTCGCGGCGCAACGCTCGAGCGCCTCGTGCCAGCGGCGTTCGTGCTCGTCATCGTCGACCCAGTCGGGAATCAGGTCGATCGCACGCTCGGCCTGCCGCCCTTCTCCAGGACTCCAGAGCTGCGACCCCTCGAGGCACATCGCGAGCGCCTCGAACGGGTCGCCGGCGAGGTCGTCCGCAGTTTCGACGGTCTCGACCGCGAACCGCTCCGGCGGGCGGAAGTCGCGGATTCCCGCCGCGACGGAACCGCCAAGGAGCGCGCCCACGGCGTCGCGCTCGCTGCCGCAGGCGGGGGCGAGCACCGACCAGGCGTCCGGGAAGAGCTCGAAGCACGCCTCGACAATGCGCACCGGCTCGTCCAGACCAAGCGTGACGATCGCCGCCTCCGTGTCCGGCTCGGTCTCGCCGGCGAGCGTCGCGCGGACCCAGGCGTCGTAGTGGTCGCTCTCCGGCAGCAGCCGTGGCGACTGAAACGCAAGCCTGGCCAGCTCCTCGATCGCGGCGAGCCGTTCCTCCAGCGCGCGCTCGGCTACCCGGTCGTACCCGCAGCACCGCTTGTACTTGCGGCCGGAGCCGCACGGGCACGGCTCGTTGCGGGCGGCGATCGCCATCGGTGCGAGCCTACGCCGGACGACGGACAGCCCACCCGGCGCCCAGGGCGGCTCTGCGGCCCCTCCGCGAAGCAAGACGCCCACGAGACAGCCGACCGCGAAGCGAGGACAAAGCCCGCATCATGTTCGTACCGAAAGTGAGACCGCGCACTGCGGCTGCGACCGTCAGGGCCGCTGCGCGAGCCAGCGCTCGACGGCCGCTGCGCACTGGCGGCCCTCGTTGATCGCCCACACGATCAGCGACTGCCCACGGCGCGCATCGCCCGCGGCGAAGACGCCGTCGACCGACGTGGCATAGGCGGGTGCGAGGGCGTTGCCGCGCGCGTCTCGCTCGACGCCGAGGCCCTCGAGCAGCGCGGGCTCCGGATGAAGGAAGCCCATGGCGAGCAGGACGAGCTCCGCCGGCCGCGACTCCTCCGTGCCCGGCACGAGCTCGAACGGTGGCACGCCGCTGTTCTGCGCCCAGTGGATCTGCTCCACGCGGCCGCCGGAGCCCGTGAAGTGCGTGGTGGAGATCGCGAAGTCGCGCTCGCCGCCTTCCTTCAGCGCGTAGGAGGTGCGCAGCTTCATCGGCCAGCGCGGCCACGGGGTGATCTCGTCCGGCCGGTGCAGCGGCGGTTCGCCGAGGAGCTCGATCTGGGTGACCGAGGCCGCGTGCTCTCGATGCGCCTGCCCGACGCAGTCGGCGCCGGTGTCGCCGCCGCCGATCACGATCACGTGCTTGCCTGCGGCGCTGATCGTCTCCTCCGGGGCGGGCTCGGGCGGGGCCCCGGCGGGCGCGGCGCCGAGCTCGCGCGCCACCCAGCGCGTGCGCTGGTAGAGGTAGTCCATCGCGAAGTGGATGCCGCCGAGCTCCCGTCCGGGCACGGGCAGGTCGCGGGGGACGCGCGAGCCCGTCGCGACGACGACCGCGTCGTACCGGTCGCGCAGCTCCTGGGGGTCGACGTCGACGCCGACCTCGACGCCGAAGCGGAGCTCGACCCCTTCCGCCACGAGCTGCTCGAGGCGCCGCTCGACCACGCGCTTCTCGATCTTGAAGTCGGGCACGCCGAAGCGCACGAGCCCGCCCCCGGCCTCGTCGCGCTCCAGCACGGTGACGGCGTGGCCGAGCCGGTTGAGCTGCTGAGCGCACGCGAGGCCAGCGGGCCCGGAGCCGATCACGGCGACCGCGCGCCCGGTGCGCGTGGCGGGCGGGTGCGGCACGACCCAGCCCTCCTCCCAGGCGCGATCGACGATCGAGACCTCGATCTGCTTGATCGTGACGGCCTCGCCCTCGCGGATCTCGAGCACGCACGCGGCCTCGCACGGCGCCGGGCACAGGCGCCCCGTGAACTCGGGGAAGTTGTTCGTGCGGTGCAGCTCGCCGATCGCCTCGCGCCAGCGGTCGCGGTACACGAGGTCGTTCCAGTCGGGGATCAGGTTCCCGAGCGGGCAGCCGTGGTGGCAGAACGGCACGCCGCACTCCATGCAACGGGCTCCCTGCCGCTGTAGCTCGGCGACCGGGAGCGGCCGCACGAACTCGCGGTAGTCGCCGATGCGCTCGCGCGGGTCGCGCTCGAGCGGCTCGACCCGGCCGATCTTGAGGAAGGCTCCTAGCTCACCCATGGCACCTCTACGCCGCCGCCTCGCCCTCGGTCTCCGTCTCCGTCTCCGTCTCCGTGGTGACGAAGCCGTCGCCGCCGGTCGAGACCGGATGGTCGTACGCCTCGA
>Ga0153916_10002939_pt1 | contig 12559 bp, 13 predicted proteins | sample Opewatmetagenome_FD_109642 | JGI IMG/M metagenome (GOLD analysis project Ga0153916, IMG submission 109642) | Freshwater wetland microbial communities from Ohio, USA - Open water 3 Core 3 Depth 4 metaG | ecosystem: Environmental > Aquatic > Freshwater > Wetlands | place: USA: Ohio, Lake Erie...
TTCACGTTCCCCCCGGATATCATAAAAAATAACGCTGTCGCCGTCGCCGATTCTCCCCCGAGGCCGGCCGGAAGGGTCGACCTTGACAATCGGTTCCAAGGCCTCGTCTTCCTGACCAAGCTTATAGGCTTCCCGGATGGCACCGGCTAGGGAAAGGTTGAGGAGTGGCGGCTTCATTTGTTTCTATGGTCTTGGCAAAATAAAGTAATACTATAGGAAGCAGGGGTGTCGATGTCAACCCAATTTCCCGGCTCGCCAGAGAGATCTGGTATAAGGGCTATTCCGGCAGTGCCAGGCCGAGGAGAGCGACAGGATCGACCCGGCAGCCTTTGAGCCGGACCGCCCAATGGAGGTGCGGACCCGTCGAACGCCCCGTACTCCCGGCCAGGCCAATGACAGATCCTTTCGTGACCGGGTCCCCGCGGCTCACCTTGAGACTCGAAAAATGACAGTAGAGGGTGAAGAGCCCCAGTCCGTGGTCGATGATGACCGTCTTGCCGGAAAAGTAGAGGTCCCTGGCCAGGACGACACGGCCTGAGTTCGCCGCCCGGACCGGAGAGCCTTGCGGGGCCGCGATGTCTGTCCCGGAGTGGGTTGAGCGAGGCACGTTGTTATAAATTCTCTTCTCCCCGAAATTGGACGCCATCTCTCCCGGATGCGGACGCTCGAACACGCCCTCGCCCAGCCACCTCCCGGTACTGGCACTGTAAACCATTTCCAGGATTTCCGCCTCCCGCTGGATGCGGGCCTGCACCTCGGGCGGCGGTCTGACGTATTGCTCTTTGACCCATAGCTTCCTGATGGGGAATTCCCTACCCCCGATCTGAATCCTATGCCTAAGCTCCTCCGTCCGGCCGTCCCGGAGGAAAACGGTCATGTCGATTTCATAGGGCCCCGGCTTAAGGTCCAAGTCGAGTCCGATAAGGGCAAACGTTTCATGGGCCGGCTCTTTAGGTCCCAACTCGTACACGTTGTCAAGAAGATGGATCGAGACTCTCTTGATTTCCGGCGCTTGAACGAGCCTGGCCAAAATGATCTGGCCGGGCTCAAGAAGAGGAGCGACAATCTCGACCTCGGTTCCTCCGGGAAACAAAAAGGACTGGACCTCGGCGCCAGAGAGGCCGGGGAGGATGAGAGTTCCGATCAATAGGCGGGCGCTCGCCGCTCGGGTTATTCGTTGTCTCATCAGTTTGTCTGAGTGCTTCGCTTGTCTAAAAGGCGATATTGAGGGTTAAAGACTGCCGCGTTCTGGTAGCCTGAAATCCCAGGCTCAACCTCTTTCTGTCCCCGGGCCGGTTGAGGTCGGCGATCTTCTTGGCGACGAAATAGCCCAGCACCGACCCGATGAACACATCGGATGCCCAATGTTTGTCGTCGTGGATGCGGGAAAAAGCCGCCAAGGACGCCAGGCTGTAGGCGATGACATCGACAAAGACGCTCCTCGACTGCAGAGCGATCGTCGTCGCCACGGAAAAGGCAGCCGTCGCGTGTCCGGATGGAAACGACCAAAAATTGCTTCTCAGGGAGAACGGATAAAAACTGTGGCTGGCTTCCCCGGTGTATGGCCGGGCTCGGCCGACGATGACCTTGGTTGTCCAGACAAGAAGGCTGGCCGTGACCAGGCTTTCCAGGCTTAAAAGAGCGGTCTTTCTCAGGCCATCGTCATGACCGATTTCGCCGGCCGCATAAACGGCGGCAGAAAGCCCGAACAGGACAGCCCCGTCACCCAAATATGTCAGGAACGATGAGGCCCTGTCGGAAGAGGGCGTGCGCTGGTCCTGGGCCCAGTCTTGGATGTCCTGGTCGTAGGCTATAAGAAAGAGCCCGGTCCCGGAAACCGCCACCAGTGTTAAGAGGTCATTCCGATTCCAACTGGCCGGCGCCGTGACGACTCTGATGAAGTCCCGTCCGAATCGGTCAAAGTAGGCCCGGTCGAGCCGATTCTCCTGATCACGTTCCTGGGCAAGCAGCGGCCCACTCCCCGTCATCCCGAACGCCAAAACCCAAATCGCCAGGATGCCGGCTCTGGGTCTGATCCTCTTTGCGCCTACCTGCCGGTCCAAGCTCAGTCCTTCCCGCCTTCCTCGATCCGCGACTCGATGACCTCGAGAGTCCTAGCGGTGGCCCCCTGGAGAGACCGGAGAAGGACCTTCGCTTTTCGGCCCATCTCTACGAGCTCTTTTTCATCTTTCATCGAGAACACTGCCTCCAACTCTTCGAGCCCGGCGACGACCCTGGCCGCTCCGGAGGCGATGAAATCATCGGACAAACTGGCGAAATTCTCCATGTGCTGCCCGTAGCACACGGGCTTTCCGTAGTAGGCGGGTTCGAGGAAGTTCTGACCTCCGTGAGGTATGAGGCTTCCCCCCACAAAGGCCAGATCAGCCAAGGCATAAAACCTGGGCAGCTCACCGATTGTGTCCAGGATGAGAACGTCCCAGAGCTTATCCTGTTGAGCCTGTGTCCTCCGCATCACCCTCAGGCCTGCCTCGACGGCGACCCGCTCCACTTCGGGAGACCTTTCCGGATGCCGAGGGGCTATGACCATTACAAGGTCCGGCCGAATCCGCCTGGCTCCGGCGAAAGCCTCAATGATCAGGGCCTCCTCACCCCGATGGGTACTCCCGGCGATGATCACTTTCTTTGTGGAAGAAAGCCCAAGAGCCGACCTCAGTCTATCCTTTTCTTCGGCGGTAACGTCGGGAAGCCGCACCTCCGCCTTCAAGTTTCCGGCGACTTCCACCTTTTGCGCCGGGACTCCTATGGCTTCCAGGCGATTTCGGTCTCTCTCAGTTTGAACGAGAAAATAATCAACCTGATCCAGCACGGGCAAAACCAGTCTTCTCCAGCCTCGGTATTTCTCGTAGGATCGCCGAGACATCCGGCCGTTGACCAAAATCACGGACCGGCATGTCCTCCCGGCCTGCCGCAGGAGATGGGGCCAGAATTCCGACTCCGCCAGGACAAACAAGCGGGGACGGAGGGTGGCGAAGAACCGGCGCACCACCCAGCCGAAATCCAAGGGGACAAAAAATAGCTCCTCGACATCTGGAAGGGTTTGGGCCGCGACCTCGTATCCGCTGTTTGTGAGAGTAGAAAAATAGATCACCCACGAGGGATGCCTGGCCTTAACTTCCGACACAAGACGGCGAAGGCTCAGGACTTCGCCGACAGAAACGGCATGAATCCAGAGCGACGGCGCTCCCGGCTTGGCCGACGGAAGCTTTAGCCCCAGCCGCTCCTTAAGGTAAAAGCGCTGTTTTCTCCGGATCTTCATCCGGATGAAATATACGGGAAAGTAAAAGAGAAGAGCCAAGAAAAGCACCAGAGAATACAACCCGTACACGGTTGTTGACTATACTCGAATAGCCTGAGGCGCGCAAGCCGACTTGCGGATAGGGGCGAATTCTGTTATTCTTGGGATTGCCATTTGCCCTGACCACCAGAACCCATCTCGAGAAAGGATGAGCGCATGGCCGAAGAAAAACAAGAACAGGCACAAGAAAAGCCCAAGCGTGGCAAAAAGATCAACAAGATGTCTGCCGCCGAAATCGAAAAAGCCTTGGAAGGGGCCAAGAGTTCCCAAGGCGGACAGGCCTCTCGTTATGCCCGCGAGCTCCTCCGGCGAAAGGATATCCTCCGAGCCGGCAAGAAGTAGGGGCAGGGACCGCTGAATTCGTCGTTTACATATTGAAAACGCGCGATTTACATTCGGGGGCTATTTTGCTAAGATGTGAACCTATATAGGAGTATAGATAGTGTTAAGTAAAGTATTGAAGACCAAGATCATCGGAGACAACCGGCTCCAAGCCCAGGACACCGGGTCTCCCGAGGTCCAGATCGCCCTGTTGAGCGAACGGATCAATTTCCTCTCCAGCCATCTCAACACCCATAAGAAGGACTTCACTTCCCGGGTCGGCTTGATGCGGCTCGTCGGAAAGAGGAAGAGGCTGTTGGGTTACTTGAAGAGGGAAGATTCCGCCCGATATGAACAATTGATCAAGAAGCTGAGCCTGCGCAAGTAGGCTCAGGCCTGGATACACACATGTCTGAAACCATCATCCTGGAGATTGGCCAGCGTCCCCTGTCCATAGAGATTGGCAAGATCGGTCGTCAGGCCGACGGCTCTGCCTTGGTTCGCCTGGGCGAAACCATCATGTTCTGCACCGCAACCTCCAAAAAAGAAGTTAAGGAGCCGAAGCCGTTTCTGCCATTGATCGTCGATTACCGGGAGAACACCTACGCCGCCGGGAAAATCCCGGGAGGTTTCTTCAAGCGCGAGGGCCGGCCCTCGGAAAGAGAGATCCTGGTCAGCCGTCTCATAGACCGGCCGATCCGCCCTTTGTTCCCCGATGGATACTTCTTCGATACACAGATCGTGGCCCTGCTGCTCTCGGCGGATTTGGAAAACGAGCCCGACACTCTGGGTGTCATCGGAGCCTCGGCCGCCCTCTATTTTTCCGACATTCCATTTGCCACACCCCTGGGAGCGGTCAAAGTCGGTCTCATTGACGGCCAGTTCCTGATCAACCCCACGGTCGCTCAGCTGGAAAAAAGCCCCCTCAACATGACTGTCGTCGGTACCGATCAGGGAATTATCATGATCGAGGCAGGCGCCGTCGAAATAGATGAGGACAAAATCGTCGCGGCGGTCTCGCTGGCCCAGGAGCCGATTAGGCAGATCATAGAGGCGCAGAAAAACCTTTTCCAGAAGCTCGGCCTGAAAAAACGGGAGTTCGCCGTCAAGACAGTCGACACCGCCAAAGCCGAACAGGTCGAACAGCGGATCGCCGCCGACCTGCTCCGCGCCATCCAGGTCCCCAAGAAGAAAGAGAGCGAGGTCGAATCCGGGGCCATCCTCAAGTCGCTGCTCGAAGCAATCCCGCCGGAAAACGAAGAAGAAATCAGCTCGACAAAACAGATATTTTACGACTTGGAAAAGAAACTGGTCCGCGATCTGATCCTGAACCAGGGCAAGCGGGCCGACGGCCGGGCTTTCGACGAAATAAGGCCCATCGCCATTGAAGTGGGGCTCCTCCCCCGAACCCACGGGTCGGCCCTTTTCACGCGCGGCGAAACGCAGTCTCTGGCCACGGTCACGCTGGGCACATTCGAGGACGTCCAAAGGCTCGACGGCCTGGGAGAAGAGGCCGAAAAGCGGTTCATGCTCCACTACAACTTCCCTCCGTTCTCGGTAGGCGAGGTCTCGTTCCTGCGCGGTCCTGGACGGCGGGAGATCGGTCACGGAGCTCTGGCCGAGAAGTCGATTCTTCCTTCCATTCCCGAGGCTGAGGTCTTTCCGTACACGATCCGCATCGTCTCCGATATCCTCGAATCCAACGGTTCCTCTTCGATGGCCACGGTATGCGGCGGCGTGCTCGCGCTGATGGACGCCGGAGTGCCGCTTTCGATGACGGTCGCCGGGATCGCCATGGGCCTCGTCTCCGACGGATCCCGCCACGCGCTCCTGACGGACATCGCCGGCCTGGAAGACCACCTGGGTGACATGGACTTGAAAGTTTCGGGAACCGAGAAAGGGATCACTGCGATCCAGCTCGACCTCAAGATCCCGTCTATCGGGCTGGAGGTCTTCCGGGAGGGATTGGCCAAGGCACGAGACGCCCGGCTTCAAGTCTTGGCCAGGATGAAGGCGGCTCTGGCCGCGCCGCGTTCAGAGATATCCCCTTACGCGCCCCGAATCATCACGCTCTTCATCAACCCGGAGAAGGTGGCCGAGGTCATCGGGCCGGCCGGAAAAGTCATCAAAAAGATAATCGCCACGACTAAAGCCAAGATTGACATCGAGGAGGATGGCAAGATCATTATTGCCTCAACAGATATGCAGGCCGCGGAACGGGCCAAGGAGATGATCCGCGAGATCACGCTCGAGGCCGAACTGGGCAAGGCCTACAACGGGAAGGTCGTGCGCATCGAGGAGTACGGTGCTTTCCTCGAGATCCTGCCCAATGTTATCGGCCTTCTCCACGTCTCCGAGATCGCCCACCAGCGCATCAAGAGCGTCCGGGATGTCCTCAAGATGGGCCAGATGCTCGAGGTCAAAGTCATCAGCATCGACGAAGACAACAAGGTCCGTGTCAGCCGCAAGGCCCTCGAAGAACCCTCCACCTCGGCCCCGGCGGAACCGGACCGGGGAAGAGACAGCTATCAGCCGCGAAGACCTTATCAGCGCGATGACCGCCATCCTGGAAACAAACGGAGATATTGAGACCATAAAACGAGGCAGCCATGGCCGGCCTCAGGCAGAAAAAAAAGGGTTTCACCTTTATCGAGATGCTGGTGACCCTGACCATTCTTGCAATTTTGGCCGCCGCGATCATGCCCATCGCCAAAACAGCCGTCAAGCGCGAAAAAGAAATAGAGCTTCGGCGCAACCTGCGGATCATCCGTGAAGCCTTAGACGCGTACAAGAAGCTAGCCGACGAAAAGATGATCGAGGTGGAAGAGGACCAGGAGGGATATCCCCCGGACCTCGAGACGCTGGTTAAAGGCGTGGAGGCCAAGGCGGACCAGGCGCAAGATCGAGGTCCCTTTGACCGGCAGCCGCTCAAGACTTCTGACTCGGAAAAGAAGATCGTCAAGTTCCTCCGCCGGATTCCCAGGGATCCCATGACTGGTTCAATCGAATGGGGGCTGCGGTCCTACCAGGACGAACCCGATTCGGACGATTGGGGAGGCGAAAATGTCTATGATATCTACAGCAAGAGCCCGGGGACGGCTTTGGATGGGACAAAATACAGAGACTGGTAAGTCAGTGAGAAAAGAGGGCGACCGCTCCGGTCGCGGATTCACTCTGATCGAGATCATCATCGTTTTTGCTTTGATCGGGATCCTGGTAGGGCTGGCCCTCCCCCGCTACCAGCATTCCCGGCGGCGGGCCCAGGAAGCCGTCCTGCGAGAAGACCTCTTCGTAATGAGAAAATTGATCAACGAATATTACACGGACAAGGGCAAGTATCCGGCCACCCTTCGGACTTTGGTCGAGGAAAATTACCTCCGCACGCTTCCCATTGATCCCATGACCGGCTCGGCCGATACCTGGCAAGAGGTCAAGGACCAACCTTCCTACGAAGAGCTGGTCCCCGGGGTGGAGTATGGGATCCTGGACGTTCATTCCGGGTCTCTGGCGAAGGCCCTGGACGGCACGACCTATGACACCTGGTAGCCGAGCATGGGAAATAGAGCCGGCGGCTATGTCTTGATCATGCTCCTGTTCGTCGTGATCGCGATGGGCATCGGCCTGCTGGTCGCCGTGCCTGTCTGGCAGACTCAGATCCAGAGAGAGAGAGAGGAAGAACTCATCTTCAGGGGCAAGCAGTACGTCGAAGCGGTCCGGGTCTTCCAGGTCAAGAAGCCGGGAACCTTTCCGAAAACCCTTGACGAGTTGGTCGAAGAAAAGTGCCTCCGCCGACCGTTCAGGGACCCGATGAGTCCGGACGGCGATTGGAACATCATCCTCCTTCCGCAGGGAGGCGTGGGGGGCTCATTGCGACGCGGCCCGAGCGGAGACAACGCGCAGATTGGGGGAGGCTCCAGAGCCGCTCGCGGAAGGGGCCAGGCTTTTGCGATCCAGAGTATCCTGGTTGCCCCGAAGAGCGCCCTATCCTCGATCAGGAATCCCCAGATCCTCGGCGTGGTCAGTCCGTCCACACAAAAATCCTTCCGCGTCTATAATAATGAAGAGAGCTACGACAAGTGGCTCTTTTTTTATGGCTACGACTCCAAGCAGCCGCCGGAGATCATCTATTACGGCCGTTCAGATAGATGAAATCCATCCTGATCGTGGCCGGAGAAAACTCGGGCGACAGGCACGGGGCGGACGTGGTCCGCGAATTCAAAAGACGCCACGCGGATAGCTCTTTTTTTGGAGTGGGCGGAGAGAGACTGACCAGAGAAGGCGTCGAGATCTGCTGTTCCAGCAAAGAACTGAGCGCCGTCGGTATCTTCGAGGTTGTGGCCCGCCTCCCCCAGATCCACCGGGTCTTCACTCGGCTCGAGAAAGAGGTCCAGGCCCGCCGTCCCGCAGCGGCCGTCCTTATCGATTCGCCGGACTTCAACCTCCGCTTGGCCAAAAAAATGCATAAAGCAGGAATCCCCGTTCTCTATTACATCAGCCCCACAGTCTGGGCCTGGAGGAGCGGCCGGCTGAAAACAATCCGGGAAGTGGTTGCCCGAATGTGCCTCATCTTCCCGTTTGAAAAACAGCTCTATGATGAAAGCGGCATCCCGGCGGTGTTTGTCGGGCATCCCCTCAAAGGCACGGTCAGAGCCGGTCTGAACAGGGACGACTTTCTGTCCAAGTATTCTCTTCCGCGCGAAGGACATCTGATCACTCTCCTGCCCGGAAGCCGAAGGTCAGAGCTAAAAAACCACCTGCCCGTGCTTGTCGCAGCCGCGCGAGGGCTGAGGAAGGAGATCCCAGTCCATTTCCTTCTCGTTTTGGCGGACGGCATCGACCGTGGCTACCTTCATCGGTTTCTGCCACGCCAGGAGCCGGGGTTCGACGTTCTCACCGAGGACGGATATGATGCGATCGCTCATGCCGACCTCGTTCTCTCCTCCTGCGGAACAGCCAACCTGGAGACGGCCTTGCTCGGGACCCCGTTTATCGCTTTCTATCGCCTTTCCCCCCTCACCTATTATCCATTTCACAGGCTGGTGCGGATCCATGCCTACAGCATCGTCAACATCCTGGCGGCCGCACCGGTAGTCCCGGAGCTTATCCAAGGGAGCTTCGACTCCGCTCACCTTATCCGCGAGACCAAGGCCCTGCTCTTCTCCGAGGAGAAAAGGGCCAAGATGAAATTGGAATTCCAGCGGGTCGCCGGACTCCTCGGCGAAGATAGGGCAGCTGAAAACGTCGCCCGGGAACTTGAGGGAATCGTCTTTCCCCCGGGCTCCTGAAGAACCCCATATCCTTGCAATTCTTTTATCCCCGGCTATAATCCCGGAAGAGGGATGACCTGTTGAAGTGAGGAGGAAAAATGAAAAAGGCTTTATCGCTGGCAGGCCTGATCTGCTTGGCCGCTGCTCTATCTGTCGCCCAAGACAATGAAATCCTGAGCCTCAAGGAGAAGATAATCGAGATCCAGAACAAGGGCGATTTGGGTTTCCGTAATTTCGCCTTCTGCTCGAGCATCGTCGGCTTCGGCTCTTTTACCCCCCTTTCCAGTTCGGCCCTCGACAAGAACGGCGAGCTCCTCGTCTACTATGAGCCGGTTAATGTTTTCACGTCCAAGAAAAACGGGCTATACGAGATCTGGTATACCCAGGACATGGCGCTGCTCGATGAAAAGGGGGAAGTCCTCCAGGAGTGGCCGAACGCCCTCGATTTCCACTACACGACGAAGACGCCGGTGATGGACCTCTGGGCCCAGAACAACATCACTTTGGGAGGTCAGGTCCCGGTGGGGAAATACAGGTTCAAGGCCGTTCTAAAGGACAAACTCAGCGGCCGGACGGCTGTCAATATGACGGATTTCGAGGTTCGCTGACCCTGGGAAGGACGAATTCGATCCGGTCGTAGAGCCGCAGGCCGTGTTTTTCGACGAAACCGGCCTGGACCTCGAGGACAAACGCCGCCGCCGCCGCAGGAGCATAGGAGGGACAGGGGTCTTTGAGACAGGGCGGGACTCTTTTTTCTATATGCACGATCCGCTTCTCTCCGTCGAGCCATAAGATGTCGATGGCAAAACGCATGTTTTTCATCCAAAAAGAGTGGATGTCTTCTTCCTCAAAAAGGAACAGCATGGCCTGGTCCTCGTCGATTTTCTCTCGGAACATCAGCCCCTGGGCCCTCTCCTCGTCGTTCACGGCGAGCTCGGCTGTAGCGGAGTAACCGTCGGCAAAATAGACCTTGATGAACTTGTTCTTCCCCGTCTGTCCGGAGCAATAGACTGTCAGGAAAGCCAGGAGCAGGACGAGCCGTCTCTTCATTTTTGCTCTCCGTTAAACACTTTTCCGGCCATGGTATCGCTCTCGCGTCCGCTTGTCAATGTGCGGAAACAAGCGGTACAAAGCGGACCGGCAGCAATTTTTTCTTGCGGAAACCCCGCCGCTCGCGGGTGATGAGAAAGAGCTCCTGAAAACCCGCCCCGACAGGGATGATCATTCGCCCGTTCGGGCCGAGCTGTTCTTGGAGCTTCTTTGGCACCGTCGCCGCCGCGGCTGTCACCATGATCGCATCGAATGGAGCGTGCTCTTCCCATCCCAATGTGCCGTCCCCGACCCTGAAGCAGATATTCGAGTACCCGAGCGCCTGCAGGATCGTCCGGGCCCGTTCGGAAAGCGCGCCGAGAAGTTCAACCGTGAAGACCTGGCGGACGAGGTCGGCCAGGATGGCCGTTTGGTAACCGCTCCCTGTGCCCACCTCCAAAACTTTTTCGTCACCCGCAAGACCGAGCGCCTCGGTCATATAAGCAACTATGTAGGGTTGGGATATCGTCTGCCCCTCGCCGATTGGAAGTGGCTCGTCCCCGTGGGCAAAAGGCCTGATTTTTTCGGGTACGAAGAGATGGCGCGGCACCTTGCGCATGGAAGCAAGCACCTTCGCATCGCTCACTCCCCTGAACAGGATTTGAGTCTCTACCATGCTCTCCCGTTGGGTGATGAAATCGTCTTGCGTATCTGCCATGGTCTCCCCTTCTTCGCCGGATGGATCCACGGTCATTCCGGCCCGATGTCGGCAGCGGGTCCGGCCATCACCTGCCACAGGTAGAGAGCGCTGGCGCGCCGAAGGCCATCAATAGGCCCTGGCAAAATAGACGAGCTCCCGGCCCTTACTCCGGCAGCAGACGCAGTCGCCCGGGTCTTCCTCAGTTTCTCCCTTGAAGGGGATCACTCGGATGGTGGCCATAGTCTCTTCTTTTATCTTGTCCTCGCAAGCCTCATTGCCGCACCACCAGGCCCGGATGAACCCGCGCTCGGACTCGATAACTTCCTTGAATTCCCGATAGTCAGAAACGTTCCGCGTGTTTTCCCGTTGAAAACTCAGCGCCTGGTTGAACAGAGAGGACTGAATCTCCCGGAGGCTTTTCTCGACCTCTTGGGTCAGCCCGGTCATCCCCACAATGTCCTTCTTGGGCATGTCCCTGCGGACCAGCACGGCCCTGTTCTCCTTGATATCTTTCGGGCCGACCTCCACCCGCAGTGGAACACCCCGCATCTCCCATTCCGAAAATTTCCAGCCGGGCGTGAATTCCTCGCGGGCATCCAGCTTGACGCGCAGGCCGGCCTCAGATAATTCCTTTTCTATGGTCAACGCTACGGGAAGGACGTTTTCTTTCCATTTGCCCAGAGAGATGGGCACGACGACCACCTGGATAGGCGCCACCTGCGGCGGGATTCTCAGCCCGGAGTCATCTCCATGGGTCATGATCAGAGCGCCGACCAGGCGCGTGGACGCCCCCCAGGACGTCTGCCAGACATACTGCTGTTTTTGCTCCCGGTCTTCGAACCGGATATCAAAGACTCTGGAGAAATGCTGTCCGAGGTTATGCGATGTGCCCATCTGGAGGGCCTTGCCGTCCGACATCAGCGCTTCGATCGCATAGGTCTCCACGGCTCCGGCGAACCTCTCCCGCGGCGATTTCCGGCCCTCGATTACCGGGATGGCCAGCTCCGATTCCACAAAATCCCTGTATAGATGGAGAACCTTGATCGTCTCATCCTGGGCCTCTTCAAGCGTTTCGTGGGCCGTGTGTCCTTCTTGCCAAAGGAACTCGGTAGTCCGGAGAAAGGGCCGCGTCACCTTCTCCCAGCGGACGATGTTGGCCCATTGGTTGATCAAGACCGGCAGATCCCGGTAGGACTTGATCCACTTAGCATACATGGAGCCGATGATTGCTTCCGAGGTCGGCCGGACGGCCAGCCGCTCCTCGAGCTCCTCCTGCCCCCCCATGGTAACCCAGGCGACCTCAGGAGCGAACCCTTTCAGGTGCTCCATCTCTTTTTTCAGGAGGCTCTCCGGGATGAACAGGGGGAAATAGGCATTGACGTGCCCCGCGTCTTTGATCCGCCGGTCCAGCAAGCGCTGGATATTTTCCCAAATCGTGTAGCCATAGGGCCGGATGACCATGATGCCCTTCATCGGGGCATAATCGGCCAGCTCTGTCTTGCGGATGATCTCCTGGTACCAGCGCGAAAAATCCTCGCTCTTGGCTGTGATCTGTTTGACAAACCGTTCATCCGTGGTCACATCTCACTCCCGGCGCGAGAGGATTGGCTCATTCTATCCGCCACCCCTTTCTTTGTCAAGACACTCCGGGGCCGGTAACGACTCACTTTTCGGAGGGAGGGGGTGAGAGGCGGGATCACGTGGCGGCGAAACCAAATTCACCCCTGATTTCATCCAAAGGGGTGATTGACCCCGCTTCTAGGGCATGGCATCTTAGGCAACGAAAAAGGAAAAGGAAGCGGATATGCTATCGAAATCTTCGTTACAGCCGCCAGGTAAAGCCGAAAGGAAGGACCAGATTTTCAACCTGCCACTTCCCACCGTCGTCGAGGGCCGCGACGCCGCGGGCCGTTCCTTTCAGGAGAA
>Ga0153916_10002942_pt1 | contig 12549 bp, 15 predicted proteins | sample Opewatmetagenome_FD_109642 | JGI IMG/M metagenome (GOLD analysis project Ga0153916, IMG submission 109642) | Freshwater wetland microbial communities from Ohio, USA - Open water 3 Core 3 Depth 4 metaG | ecosystem: Environmental > Aquatic > Freshwater > Wetlands | place: USA: Ohio, Lake Erie...
GCCCCTTGGTGGTGACCTGGATCGGATTGTCCTTGTACTGGTTGGCGACCCCGTTGAAGACGACGAAGTCGGGCGCGGGCGCGGCCGCGTTCGCCTTTGCGTAGTCGACGGGCTGCTTCTGCGAGCCGAGGTACCACTCGCTCTGGACGAGGGCCACTTCCTGGTCCACCTTCGGGAGGCCGCCCTTGGGCTCCACGATGACCATCCCGAACATGCCGTTGGCGATGTGGTGCAGGGCGGGTGCCGTGCCGCAGTGGTACATCCAGACGCCCGCGTAGTCGGCGGTGAAGGTGTAGGTGAACGTGTCGCCGGGCTTGATCTCGACCATCTGGTCGTTCATGGCGGTCTGGCTGGCGTGGAAGTCGATCGAATGCGACATCTGGGTCGTGTTCGTCAGGTGGACGCGGACCGTGTCGCCGAGATGGACCCGGATCGTCGGTCCTGGGACCGTCCCGCCGAACGTCCAGGCGTGGACGACGAAGCCGGTGGCGACCGTGATGTCCTTGTCGATGATCGGCATGTCGATGTCATGGACCGTGCCGGGGAGGACAGCTGGCGCCGTCGCGTCGCGGAGCGTGTAGGGCGGAGCGGCGGGATCGGCGACCGGTGCGGCCGTCGCGTCGGCGGGCTGGGTGGGCGTTGGCGAGGCCGCGACGCTCGTGCTCGCGACGCTGACCGAACCCTGCATGCCCGCATCGGCGTGGCCCGGGATGGAGCACAGGAACGTGAGCCCGCCCGCGGGGACGGTCACCTTGCCGTTGACCGTCGCCCCGGGGTCGGCGCTGACCTTGGTGCCGTCGGCGAAGGTGAGGTCATGCAACGTCGAGCCCGTGTTGTGGAAGCTGACGTCGTAGGTGCCGGGCGCCGGAACGGCGATCGTCGACGGATTGAAGCCGAGGTCGAATGCCTCGATCGCGATGGAGTTGACGGTTGCAGGCGCCGCCGGTCCCTCCATCGGCATCGTCGGCACGGCGACCGCCTGTGCCGCAGCCGGTGCCGCCGGGGCAACGGCCGGGGGATAGGTCCAGGTGGGGGCCCCTGCGCTGGCACAGCCGGCGAGCGCGAGACCAAGGACGACGATCGCCGCCAGGCGAATCGTGGTGTGCCGCACGTTGAGCTCCCTTCGAGGTCCAATCACGTACTAAGTTAGTGCAGATTTAAGCAGAGAACGCGCGCGGCGCCAATCTGCCAAATGGCCCGTTTTCGCGGGACCTGGAGTGCCCAGCCGTGACTTTCGGGCCTACCAGCTTCGGACTCGGCGGCTTGTGACACGTGGCATGCCATTTGTATGCCGCCCGGCACTCATCAGCAACTGCGCATATGTCGATAGTCATGGACATGGACGACATCACGATCCTCCAGGCCGAGATCCTCAAGACGCTCGCCAGCCCACGGCGCATCGAGATCCTGCACGTCCTCGCCCGCGGTCCGATGGAGGTTGGGCGCCTGGCCGAGTTCATCGGCGCGAGTCAGCCGAACGTGTCGCAGCACCTCGCCGTGCTGCGGTCGGCCGGCATCGTCGACGCCGAGCGTGACGGTCGCGAAGTCCGCTACCGGCTCTCTGACCCGGACGTCACGGTCGCCTGCGGGCTGATGCGGGGGGTGCTCGAACGACGCCTGACCCGCCTCGGCCAGATGGCCGCCAGCTCCAGCGCCGCTTCCGGGCCCACCCCGATCTCAACGACGGCGAAGGCGCCTTCACAAGCCTCCGCTCCCATTTCCGTCCCCACAGTCCCGAGGTAACCGTTCATGGACGAACCGCTCAACCTGGTCCTCTTCTCCGGAACCGACGACAAGCTGCAGGCCGCAGCGGTCCTCACCGCGGGAGCGGCCGCCCTCGGCAGGCCGGTCAACCTGTTCCTGCAGTACTGGGCGCTGGACGCCTTCCGCGCCGACCGGATCGCCGCCGATCACGGCCTGGTGCCGGAGGCCGGGGAAGCCGGTCGGGCCGCCGTCGACGCCCTGCGCACGGCCGGCCAGGCGAGCTGGGCCGAGACGTTCCGCCAGGCCAAGGAGCTCGGCGGCGTCGATATCGAGGCCTGTTCGCTGTCGATGGACCTCCTCCACCTCGAGCCATCCGATCTCGACCCGCTCGTCGACGGTGTCGAAGGCGTGACCGCCTTCTACCTGAATGCCGGCGAGGGTCAGCTCGTCTTCATCTGATCAGCCAACGCAAAGGAGTCGCAGCAATGGCAGTCATCGAGATCAGCCAGCGTGTCGACGCACGCGGCCTGTCCTGCCCGATGCCGATCGTCAAGACCGCCCAGGCGATCAAGACGATCCCGTCCGGGGCCTACCTCGAGGTCCTCGCCACCGACCCGGGATCGACCAAGGACCTCGCGGCCTGGTCGCGCACGACCGGGAACGAGCTCGTCGAGCAGTCGGCCGATGGCGGAGTGTTCCGCTTCGTCCTGCGCCGGAAGTGAGGGATCAGTCATGACACTCGTTGCCGCACGACCGGAAGGCACGACCGACGAGGTCGTTGAGCCGGCGCCGGAGCCCGAGCCCGCGACCGACGGGGCCGCGAGCCAGCACGACATCCTGATCATCAACTACAGCGGTGAGCTCGAGAAGACCTGGGCGACCATGTTGCTGGCCTCGACGGCCGGCGCGATGGGCGTCCGGTGCCGCGTCTTCGTGACGTTCTGGGGACTCCAGAACTTCGTCAAGGACGACAAGTGGATCACCGGACAGAACTGGATGCAGAAGATGATGTCCGTCATGCAGCGACCGGGCATCAGCCACCGGAAGCTCAGCAAGATGAACTTCATGGGGATGGGCCCATGGATGATGGGCCAGCTCGCGAAGCAGCAGCGCAACCCGAGCCCCAAGGAGCTCCTGGCGATCGCCCAGGAGATGGGCGTCGAGTTCATCCCGTGCCAGATGACCATGGACATGTTCGGGCTGACCCGCGACGACCTGATCGAGGGCATGGGCGAGCCCGTCGGGGCCGCCACCGTCATCGAGCTCATGGCCCAGGGCTCCTCCCCGCTGTTCATCTGACGAAAGGTTTTTGCCATGACTGACACCCTGACCAACCCGGCGATCACGCGGACGATCGACGCCCGCGGCAGCTTCTGCCCCGGTCCGCTGATGGAGCTCATTCGCGGCATCCGCGAGGCGGCGGTCGGCGACGTCATTGCCGTCTACTCCTCGGACAAGGGGAGCAAGACCGACATCCCCAAGTGGATCGAGAAGGCGGGCCACCGGCTCATCGCGCTCGAGACACGCGAGGGCTACGACGAGATCGTCGTCGAGAAGACGCACTGAGGCCGACGATGAAGCGGATCCTCATCCTCGGTGGCGGCGTGGGCGGGACCCTGACCGCGAACCTCCTGGTCAAGAAGCTGCGCCGCCAGTTGAAGGCCGGGGAGGTCGCGATCACCGTCGTCGACCAGACCGGCCAGCACACCTACCAGCCCGGTTTCATGTACATCGCCATGGGTGGCGAGCGTGCTGAGAAGCTCCAGCGCTCCGAACGCGGACTGCTCGATTCGCGGGTGAGCCTCGTCGTCGGGCAGGTCGAGAAGGTCGACGAACCGACGCAGACCGTCCATCTGGCCGACGGCGAGCGCCTCGGGTACGACTACCTCGTCCTGGCGACCGGCTCGCGCATCCTGCCCGAGGCGATCGAGCACTTCGACACCGAGGCGCATCACTTCTACACGGCCAAGGCCGCGCTCGAGCTCCGCCACGCCCTGGACGCATTCAAGGGTGGCCGGATCGTCGTCGCCATCGCCGGCATGCCCTACAAGTGCCCGCCGGCGCCGCTGGAGGTCTCCTTCCTGATCGAGGCGGAGCTTCGCCAGCGTGGCCTGCGCGAGAAGAGCGAGGTCCATTTCTGCTCGCCGATCGGGCGCGCGTTCACGATCGAAAGCGTCTCCGAGATGGTCACCCCGATCTTCGAGCAGAAGGGCATCGAGGTCCACACCTTCTTCAACGTCGAGTCGATCGACGCCGAGCGGCACGTCATCGCGAGCCTCGAGGGCGAGGAGCTGCCCTACGACATGCTGATCCTCGTGCCGCCGCACAAGGGCCAGCAGTTCCTCATCGATTCGGGACTCGCTCCCGCACCGGGTGGCTGGCTTCCGACCGACCGGGCGACGCTCCAGGTGGGTGGCCGTCCGAACGTCTTCGCCCTCGGTGACGCGACCGACCTGCCGCTCTCCAAGGCGGGCTCGACGGCCCACTTCGAGGCGCCCGTGGTGACCGAGCGGATCGCCGCCGCCATCGAGGGCCGGGCGCCCGGCCACAAGCACGGCGACTACCTCGGCAAGGTCATGTGCTTCTTCGAGATCGGCGACGGCAAGGGGACGCTCCTCCAGTTCGACTACGAGCATCCGCCCCGGCCGCCAAAGCCGAACCAGCTCTGGCACCTGGGCAAGATCGTCTTCAACAAGACGTACTGGCACACGGTTCCGAAGGGTCGGGTCTGACCCCATGGCGACGAAGACGGTCACGGCGAGACTCGACGGCGACGGTATGCGCTTCGTCGCCCTCACCGGCAGCGGCCATTCGATCGTGATGGACAGCGCCGAAGGCGACAGCGGGCCTCGGCCGGCCGAGCTGCTGGTCGTGGCACAGGCCGGATGCACGGCCATGGACGTCGTCTCCATCCTTCGCAAGAAGCGCCAGGCGTTCACCCACTACGAGGTGCGGGTCGCCGGCGACCAGCGCGACGAGCCGCCGCCACATGTCTTCGAGGGAATCCGGATCCTCCATGTCGTGGACGGCGACGTCGAGGTCGAGGCCGTTCGTCGCGCCATCGAGCTGTCGGCCACGAAGTACTGCACGGTGACGGGCAACCTGGCCTCGGGCGTCGCCGAGGTTCGTCACTCCTACCTGATCCGCGACGCCGCCGGCCGGGAGCACTACGGTGAGGTCGTCGTCACCGGCCCAGGAGAATCCCTTGGAGCCCTCGGGCGGGGCACCGCCTCGCACGCGTGACCGAGTCGGAGGGCCACTTGCCCTGATGCGCTCCTGCGCTCCATCCATGACTTTGTGCATGCCATCGCGGGCCGTTCGGCAGTTGCGTTCGTAGGACACCGATGCGCCTCATGGGAGGCGCTTCGGTGACCACGCGGAGGTCGTCATCAGGCGGCCCCATTGTCCCCCGCCCAGATCACCCCGTCAGATGGGGTCGACCGATGGCACATCAGGACGGTCTGTACGACGCGCTCGTGGCACGCGGCATCAGCCGGCGTGACTTCCTGAGGTTCTCAGCGGCCATGACGGCCGCCCTGTCACTCCCGGGTTCGTACACGGCGCGAGTTGCCGCGGCCGTCGCGGCCGCGCCTCGGGTCCCCGTGATCTGGCTGGAGGGGCAAGATTGCGCCGGCAACACCGAGGCGTTCCTGCGCGCGTCCCATCCAACCGTCGCCGAGCTGGTGCTCGACACCCTGTCTGTCAACTACCACGAGACGATCATGGCGCCGTCCGGCAAGGCCGCCGAGCAGTCGATGGCCGACACGATCGCCACGTACCCGAACGGCTACGTCCTGATCGTCGAGGGCGGCATCCCGATCGCAGAGGGTGGCATCTACTGCACGGTCGGCGGTCGGACCTTCGAGTCGATCGTCCGCGATGCGGCCGACAAGGCACTGGCGATCATCTCAGTCGGCACCTGCGCCTTCGACGGCGGCCTTCCGGCGGCGAACGGGGGCCCCACCGGAGCGGTGGGTGTCAACACGGTCGCGCCCAGGGCGAAGGTCATCAACCTGCCCGGCTGCCCGTTGAACGTGCAGAACCTGACCGCCACGCTGGTCCACTTCCTGACGTTCGACGAGTGGCCGGCTGTCGACACCTACGACCGGCCGTTGTTCGCCTACGGTCAACTCATCCACGATCAATGCGAACGGCGAGCCCACTTCGAACAGGGCGAGTACGTCGTGGCGTGGGGCGACGAGGGGCATCGGAAGGGCTGGTGCCTTTACAAGATGGGCTGCAAGGGCCCGGAGACGTTCGCCAACTGTCCGACGGTCCGGTTCAACGACCGAACGAGCTGGCCGGTCAAGGTCGGTCACGGCTGTGTCGGCTGCACGATGCCGTCGTTCTGGGACGAGATGAGTCCCTTCTACCGGCGCCTGCCGACGCCGCCGCCCTTCGCAACGGAGGTCACCGCCGATCAGGTTGGCATCGGCCTGGTCGCCGCGGTGACCGGATTGGCCGCCGCCCACGGCGCTATCAGCTATGCGCGGCATCGGCGTCAGGTCGCCGCTGGGACGGCACAGACGGCTGAGACCGTCCCGGCTGGCACAGCGACCATGGCGGAGTCGACCGAGACCGCGACCTCGCCTTCGCCCGACGACGTCGTTGACGAGAAGGGAACCGACCAATGACGCGCATCGCCATCGACCCGATCACCCGGATTGAAGGTCATCTGCGTATCGAAGTCGAGGTCGAGAACGGCGTCGTGAAGGACGCCTGGAGCAGCGGCACGATGTTCCGCGGCCTGGAGCTCATCCTCAAGGACCGCGACCCGCGCGATGCGTGGGTGTTCGCCCAGCGCGCCTGCGGCGTGTGTACCACCGTCCACGCGTTGGCGTCAGTCCGTGCCGTCGAGAACGCACTCCAGCTGCGGATCCCCACGAACGCGCGACTCATCCGCAATCTCATCGCCGGCATCCAGTTCGTGCAGGACCATGTCATCCACTTCTATCACCTGCACGCGCTGGATTGGGTGGACGTCGTTTCGGCCCTGTCCGCCGATCCGGCGGCGACCGCCCAGCTGGCCGGCTCACTCAGCGACTGGCCGACGAACTCGACCGGCAACTTCAAGACCGTACAGGCCAAGCTCAAGACATTCGTGGATTCGGGGCAGCTCGGTCCGTTTGCCAACGGTTACTGGGGCCATCCGGCATACAAGCTCCCGCCCGAGGCGAACCTCATGGCGGTCGCTCACTATCTCGAGGCCCTCGACTGGCAGCGCGACGTCATCAAGATCCAGGCCATGCTCGGGGGCAAGAACCCGCATCCGCAGTCGTACGTGGTCGGCGGGATGGCGATGGGCGTCGATCCGAACTCACCAACCGCCCTCACGACCCGTCGCCTGTCGGAGGTCACGGAGCTGACGCAAGAGGCACAGGCCTTCGTCGAGGGCGTCTACCTCCCCGACGTGCTCGCCATCGCCGGCCTCTACAAGGACTGGGCGGGGGTGGGAGCCGGGATCGGCAACTACCTGGCCTACGGCGACTTCCCGGAGGACGACTCCGGCCAGCCGGAGGCCTTCTACCTGCCGCGAGGCCGGATCATGAACCGCGACCTCACGAAGGTAGAGGCGGTCGACCACATCGGTGTCGGCGAGAGCGTGAGCCATTCCTGGTACACGTACGGCGGCGACGACGGAGCGCTCAAGCATCCGTGGGACGGCGTGACCGAGCCGACGTACACGGGTCCGAGGCCACCGTTCGACACGCTCGAGGGCAGCGACAAATACAGCTGGCTGAAGGCCCCGCGCTACGAGGACCAGCCGATGGAGGTCGGGCCGCTGGCCCGGATGCTGGTCGCCTATGCGTCTGGACACAAGGACGTCAAAGCCGGTGTGGATGGGATCCTGTCGGCGCTCGGCGTCGGGCCCGAGGCGCTCTTCAGCACCCTTGGGCGGGTCGCGGCTCGGGCGCTCGAGACGAAGCTCCTGATCGCGAGGATGAGCACCTGGCAGGCAGACCTCGAGCACAATCTCGACACCGGCGACCTGGCCATCGCCGACATCTCCAGGTGGGATCCGGCGTCCTGGCCGGCCGACGCCAAGGGCTGGGGCATGGAGGAGGCGCCGCGCGGCGCGCTCGCTCACTGGGTCGTCATCAAGGACCAGAAGATCGCCAACTACCAGCTCGTGGTTCCCAGCACGTGGAACGGCTCACCGCGTGACGCACGGGGCCGCCGAGGCGCCTGGGAGGAGGCGCTCATCGGGACGCCGGTCGCCGATCCGGAACGGCCGGTCGAGGTCCTGCGCACGATCCATTCGTTCGATCCGTGCATGGCCTGTGCGGTCCACGTCCACGACCCGGCCGCCGGGAGCGGTGTCGAGATCCAGGTCGTGTGAGGGCCGCCCGATGACTGCGATCGACGCATCGACCACCCAGCCAACGATCACGCCGGTTCCCGCCCCAGCCCTGCAGCAGGCGGAAGCCGGTCGGATCATCGACAGCTTCGTCCCCGCGGCCTCGCAGCGGGTTCGGATCTATACGTGGGAGGTGCCGGTTCGGGTCACGCATTGGGTCGTCGTGGCCGCGATCATCGTCCTCTCGGTCACGGGCGGCTACATCGCCGATCCGTTCCTCATCCCGCCGGGCGGCTCGGTGATGATGGCCGTCCGCTTCCTCCACATGCTGGCCGCCTTCGTGTTCCTCGCCGCCGGTATCGTCCGGACCTACTGGCTCTTCGCCGGCAACCGCTTCGCTCGCTGGACCGCGTTCATCCCCACAAACCGGAATCAGGCCCGTGAGGCAGTACGGCAGCTCGGCTGGTACCTGTTCATGCGGCCCGACGCGCCGAAGGTGCTCGGGCACAACCAGCTTGCGGCGGGAACCTATTTCGTCGTGTTCTTCCTGTTCCTGATTCAGACGTTGACCGGCTTCGCCTTGGTGGCCGTTCATGGTATTCAGCCGTGGGCCACCCTGTTCGGCTGGGTGCCGGACGTGCTGTTCGGTGTGCAGGGCGTCCGGCTCATCCACCACCTGGTCATGTGGGCGATCCTCGCCTTCCTGGTTCACCACGTGTACTCGGCGCTCCTGGTTGACCACGTCGAACGGAATGGCCTCATGTCGAGCATCTTCACCGGCTACAAGTTCGTGACGCGCCAGGAAGTCATCGAGGCCCGCGACGGCGGCATGGCCGTCGAGGAGCACATCGAGTGAGCATGCCGACGGGCGTGCTGGTCCTCGGCGTTGGCAACGTCCTCATGCGCGACGAAGGCGTCGGCGTCCACGTCGCACGGGAGATCGTGCGGGACGCGTCGTTGTTCGGAGGCGACGTCCATGTCGTCGACGGCGGGACGCTCGGTCTTGACCTGCTGCCGCTGATCGCCGACGCCCGTGCGCTTGTCCTCATCGACGCCGTCGACCTGCGCGCCGAACCGGGCACGGTCAGCGTCCTGCGTGGCGACGCGGTGCACGGCGTGCTTGGCGGCCACCTGTCGGCGCACCAGGTGGGTCTCGGCGATCTCGTGGCCGTCGGTCGCCTGACGGGGGCGCTGCCGGAGCGCGTCGTGCTCGTAGGGGTGCAACCCGCGGCAATCGAGGTGGGCGTCGAGCTCACGACCGAGTGCGCGGCAGCCGTCCCGCAGGCGATCGATGCCGTGCGCGCCGAGCTCGCGGCGCTGAGCGCACCCGCAGGGGCGGGCTGATCGATGCATGAAGCGGCTCTCGCATCCGCTGTTGCCCATGCGATCCGGGAGCGCGCCTTGTCTGGCGTGCCCATCCGGCTCTTCGTGTCGGGCGGGCATTCCGATGTCGATGCCTTCGACGCTTCGCTGCGCTTTCACCTGGCGGCCAGCCACCCGGAGATCGACCTGGACGCGATCTCGATCGAGCACCTCGCCGAGGAGCGACCGTGCCTGTCGTGCGGCCATTCGTTCGCGGCAATCGGCACGCTGGCCGACTGTCCGCATTGCGGCGGTGTCGGGCCGACGCAACCACGGCCCGAACGAATCGAGATTGACTGGAACGAGCGCCGCAGACAAGGGATCGGTTGATGTGTATCGGGTTCCCAGGACAGGTGACGGCGGTGGATCCGCTCGGCGCCACGGTCCGGACGATGGACCGGGTCCGCCGGGCGTCGACGCTGCTGTTGCCGGACATCGAGGTCGGAGACTGGGTCGTCGTCGCCGCCGGGACGATCGTCGATCGGCTCGATCCGACGGAGGCCGCCGAGATCAGCAAGGTGCTCCTCGAGGCGATCGCTCTCGAGGCGGCGGAGGGTGAGGGTCCGACCGTTGACGGCGGACGAGCAAGCGAGAGAGGTGCCTGATGTTCCGACCAACCGCCCTTGGCAGCCGACCAGTCGCCCTGCCGAGTTCCCGAAGCTGGGGCATCGTGCTCGCCATCGCGACAGCCCTGATCAGCGGGCTGGCCATCTACCTCAACGCCTTCGCGGTCAGACAGCTGCCCGACGCGGCGGTCTACACGGCGCTCAAGAATGCGGTCGCGGCGATCGTCCTCCTCGCGCTCGCCCTTGGACTTGGTGCCGCCCGCGACATCCGAGCGATCGACCGCCGGCACTGGCCGGCAGTGCTGGCGGTGGGCGTGATCGGCGGGAGCGTGCCGTTCATCCTGTTCTTCACCGGCCTGGCCCAAGCCAGCGCCCCGGGCGCCGCCTTCATCCAGAAGACGCTCTTCGTCTGGGTCGGCCTGCTTGCGGTCCCGTTCCTCGGGGAACGCCTGGGGATCGCATCGCTCGTGGCCATCGCTGGCCTCATCGTCGGGCAGGCGCTCGTCCTCCCGCCCGACGGCATCCGATGGGGAACGGGTGAGACGCTGATCCTGGCCGCCACCATGCTCTGGTCGTCCGAGACGATCCTGGTCAAGCGACTCCTTGCCTCGATCCCAAGTCACGTCATGGCGGCGCTCCGGATGGGCGTTGGTCTGGTCGTGCTGGTGGGGTACCTCGCCCTGTCCGGCAAGCTCGCGATCGTCGCCGGTCTGGGCCAGGAGCAATGGACCTGGGTGCTCTTGACGGGCCTCGTCCTCGCCGGCTACGTGGGCACCTGGTTCGCTGCACTCAGGCGCGCGCCCGCGTCGCTGGTGACGAGCGTCCTGGTCCTGGGTGCGGTGGTCACCGGAACCTTGAACGCGGTTTCGAAGGGGTCCGCCCCGAGCACGACCCTCGTCGCCGGTTACGTGCTGATCGTTGCTGCGGCGGGGCTCATCATCGCCTGGTCCGTGCGTTCGGCGCGGGCAACAGCCGGCGACAGCCTGCGTCCGTCACCGGCTCCTGCTCGGGACTGATCGCGTCAGAAGACTGGGCCATTCGGTTCTTGCCCCGTGCCCAGTTCACGTGAGAATCCGACCATGAGCCCCGGCGGCTACCGCTCGCTCGCCGGCTGCCGCTCGCTCGCCGGCACGTACGAGCGCCGAGCCGGCCCGACATAGAGTTGCCGCGGTCGCCCGATCCGCGAGTCAGGATCTATCATCATCTCGCGCCACTGAGCGATCCAGCCGGGCAGCCGGCCGATGGCAAAGAGAACCGTGAACATGCCAACCGGGAAGCCCAGGGCCCGGTAGATCAGCCCGCTGTAGAAGTCGACGTTCGGATAGAGCTTGTGCTCGATGAAGTAGGGGTCGTGGAGGGCCACGGCCTCGAGTTCCCGGGCAATCCGGAGGAGGTCGTCCTCCGCGCCGACCTTCGCGAGGATGGTGTCAGCCGCCTCCTTGATGATCCGGGCGCGCGGGTCGTAGTTCTTGTAGACGCGATGTCCGAAGCCCATCAGGCGGAACGGGTCGTTCTTGTCCTTGGCTCGATCGACGGCCCGCGATACGTCGCCTCCATCGGCGGCAATCGCCTCGAGCATCTCGAGGACTTCCTGGTTGGCGCCTCCGTGAAGGGGTCCCCACAGCGCTGAGATGCCGGCCGAGATCGAGGCGTACAGGTTGGCGTGGCTCGAGCCAACCAGGCGCACCGTCGAGGTCGAGCAGTTCTGCTCGTGGTCGGCGTGGAGGATGAGCAGGATCCGCAGCGCGCGCGCAACTTCTGGGTCGGGCGAGTAGGCCTCGGCGGGCACGGCAAACATCATGTGCAGGAAGTTGCTCTCGTAGTCGAGGCTGTTGTCAGGGTAGATGTACGGCTGCCCGATCGACTTCTTGTAGGCGAAGGCGGCGATCGTCGGCATCTTCGCAATCAGGCGGATCGTGCTGATCTCGACGTGATCGTGGTCGTGAGGATCTTCCGAGTTCTGGTAGAACGTCGAAAGGGCGGCCACGGCCGAGGCGAGGATGCCCATCGGATGCGCGTCCGTGGGGAACCCGTCGAAGAACTGCCGCAGCTCCTCGTGGAGCAGCGTGTGCCGCCTGATGGCCGTCGTCCAGATCGTCAATTGCTCGGCCGACGGCAATTCCCCGTAGATCAACAGGTAGGCGGTCTCGAGGAACGTCGAGCGCTCGGCGAGCTCCTCGATCGGATAGCCACGGTAGCGGAGGACGCCCTTCTCGCCGTCGAGGAAGGTGATGGTGCTGCGGGTGGCGGCGGTGTTGGCAAACCCGTAGTCAAGGGTTGTCAGGCGTGCCTCCTTGAGGAGCGAGCCGATGTCCACGGCCGATTGGCCCTCCGTCGCCTGTACGATCGGCAGTTCGAACACCCGCTCACCGAGCCGGAGCTCGGCCGCATCGATCCTCGGGGGAACCTCGAGCTCGGTAGTTGTGCTCATCGAGACTTCGTCTCCTCTCCACCACGCCGGTCGGCCGTGGCGCCGTTGCCACCGGATCGCAGGTGGCCCGTGCGAGGTCTCCGCTATGTCAAAGCCGGTTCGGGTTTGAGCTTGTCAACCAGCTCGCGGACCGCCGCCGCCGAGGCCGCCAGGGCGGCCGATTCGGCTGAGGTCAGCTCGATCTCGAC
>Ga0153916_10002943_pt1 | contig 12549 bp, 8 predicted proteins | sample Opewatmetagenome_FD_109642 | JGI IMG/M metagenome (GOLD analysis project Ga0153916, IMG submission 109642) | Freshwater wetland microbial communities from Ohio, USA - Open water 3 Core 3 Depth 4 metaG | ecosystem: Environmental > Aquatic > Freshwater > Wetlands | place: USA: Ohio, Lake Erie, Old...
GGCGATGGAAGAGAAGCTCGCCGACATCCTCCATCCGAGCACCAAGGCAAAAGAGTTCAAAATCACGCTGGTTTTCGGCTATAAAACATCGCCCGATTACGCCAAGGCGGTCGACCTGGCCAAGAGCAATCCCGCCTACACTGAAGAAGGAAGCGGCGAGTGGATCCGCCACTCGGCCACCTTCGCTCCGGCCCAGGTTGACGAGCTCTTCGCCCTCTTCAACCTCGTCCACGAGTGGGACACGACTGAAGTCCTGGTCAATCACAAGCGTATCCCCTACGCCCATCAGCTCTGGCTTCCCCTGATGTGGTTCTATCGTATCAGATAGGCCGCCTCCAGCCCGTCTGCCAAATATTGACTTTGTTCAAACTTCGTCCTATCATGACGACTAAAAGGAAAAGGAGTAAAGGCATGAAAAAGGTCAGCTTTCTGGTCTCTCTTGTTTGTTTAGCTTTCCTGGCCTGGACGATATCCTGCCAGTCGACCTCTTCGACGGGAAATCCCGCTACCTCCAAGCTCGCCAAAGGCAATCAATCGAACTCGAACACCAATAATGACACCTCCAATTCCGACGCCTCAGCCGCGATGGGCTTTCTGCGACTGACCCTCCAAGACGCGCCTGTCGATGACGCCAAGAATGTCTGGGTTAAGATCAGCAACATCCGGGTCCACAAAGCATGCGATGATGAAGAGGACTGCTTCACTACCGTTTGGGAGAACTCCGCGGGACAGGACATCGACCTCCTCGTCCTGAAGACAATGCCCCTTACTTTTACCACGTCGCTTCCGGCCGGAACCTACAATCAGATCCGAATGGCCGTCATCTCGGGGGAGATCGTCTTCGGACCCGCCGGCGCGCCGGACCCGTCCGATGTGAGATATACCCTTACTGTCCCTTCTGATGAAATCAAGACTCACCTCCACTTCGAGGTCGCCGAGGGCGGCATGACCCAGATTACTTTGGACCTCGACGCCAAGAATTCGATTCATATCATCAAGAAGGGGAAAAAGGACTCCTATCAGCTCCGGCCGGTCGTCAACGTCGTCGAGGTAGTGGAGGGGTCGGGCAACTGAGCCTTAGGCTTCTTCAATCCGCCAGGTGGAGCGCCTGGTGTCAAGGCGCTCTTATGACCTTCCTCATAGTATGAAACTCTCCCCAGTTCCATTCCTGCATGCGGGTTGACCCGAAGTTTATCCTGTGCTATAAGCGAACAGTCAGTTCCTCATCGTTACCCAATAAGGAGACGGCGGCATGATCGCGCGAGAGAAAAGCATGGTCAACTTGAAGTTCGATGAATTGCCGACGCATTGGTACAACATCCTGCCTGATCTGCCGGAGCCATTGCCTCCGCCGCAGGACCCGAAAGAGGGGCCCTCCCGCCTGCAAAACCTGCCGAACCTCATGATTGGCGAATGTTTGAAGCAGGAATTTTCGACCGACAGATGGATTGATATTCCCGGCGGCATCATGGATCTTTACGCCAAGGCCGGAAGACCCAGGCCTCTGTTCAGGGCCACCAATTTAGAGAAAAGACTCGGGACACCGGCCAGGCTTTATTACAAGAGCGAATTCTTCAGCCCGACCGGTAGCCACAAAGTCAACACCGCCCTGGCGCAGTGCTGGTATGCCAGACAGCAGGGGTTTGAACGAGTGACGACCGAAACCGGGGCGGGGCAATGGGGAACGGCGCTCGCTTACGCGGCGGCGGTGACCGGCCTCAAGTGCACCGTCTTCTGGGTGAGGAGTGTCTATAACTGGAAGAAAGACCGCCTGTCGTTCATGAAACTCCTGGGTGCAGAGGTTTATGCCTCGCCCAGCCCGATGACGGAGTTCGGCCGGTCTCTCTACGACAAGAACCCCCAACACGTGGGGTCGTTGGGGATCGCCATTTCTGAAGGTCTGGAGGATTCTCAAAAAGACCCGAAGGCCACCTATGCTCTGGGCTCGGTTTTAAATCACGTCCTCTTGCATCAGACCATCATCGGCCAGGAGACCCAAAAACAGTTCGAGCTTTTTGACGATTATCCGGACCTGGTTATTTCCTGCCTTGGCGGCGGCTCCAATTTCGGCGGGTTTGCTCTGCCGTTTGTCGGAGATGTCCTGAAGAAGGGCAAGAAAATAAAGTTCATCGCCGCCCAGAGTGATGCGGCTCCTAACCTCCAGGGGAAGTACGAATATGACTTTGCGGACTATGCGGAAATAACGCCCCTACTGAAGATGTACACGTTAGGACACAGGACAGACATGGAGCCGATCAAGGGAGACGGGCTGCGCTACCATGGTTGCTCGCCGATCATCAGTCTTCTGCGCCACAAGGGCTATATCGATACGGTCGCCTACCCGCGCAACGAAAAACACATCTTTGAGATGGCCAAAATGTTCATGGAAGCAGAGGGATGGCTTCCGGCTCCGGAATCAGCGTATTCTGTTTGTTGCGCCATCGACGAGGCTAACAAGTGCAAAGAATCGGGCGAAAAAAAGGTGATTGCCTTCAACATCAGCGGTCATGGTTTTTTGGATATTTTTGCGTACCGGACCGTCCTGGGGTTGGAATAGATCGAAGACGACCTGAAGCCTATCCCCTACCGTCGAGAATCAATATCCACTTTGGTCGGAGAGGTCCGGGCGACTTCCGGTGCTTTTGTTCTTCTCTTCGACTTCTGAGCCCGGCGATCTCAATTTCTTGGTCTACTTGTCATCCAAGGATATTGCGATTGCTTTCCTCGACGATAGGACAAGGCGAAATTCGCGCAGGAACGCTCATCGAGCCGGCGCTGCAAATGAGGAAAGTATTTCCGTGCTGAATAGAGTCGAAGAAGCCGGTCAGATCCGGCTCGAAGCAACTAGCAAAGCGGGTCTCTTGATATTGCTTTCTCATAAATTGGATGATTAGAAAGAAAGGCCGATGCACACACCAGCAGAAAGCGTGCTTCCATATCTAAGCAAGTAATCCAAGCGAAGGAAAATGGGCAAACGTGCATTTTCTCCAATTGGCAAATTGATACCCGCGGCTGCCGAGATACCCAGATTGAAGTCGAGACCTGATTCAGTCTTCGATTGGTCCCCTGAATACTTGCCGATGAAGTGAGAATCCCAGATCCAATAGACAAAGTGGGCTCCCACTCCGGCCTGAAGAAAAAGCGGCGAACTCATAGGAGAGAGTTCAACTAGGGCAAGCACATAAAAATCGTAATCTTTATCTGTATCATAGTCTTCGATTATAACATCTCCATCTGCAGAGCCGGTATCAAACCTTGATGTAAAAAGGACCTGGGCCCCAAGATCCAAGCCGACTTTAAAATCTGACGCTGCCCCCAGAGGAATAACCAGCTGAATGCCCCCGCCAAAATTAAACTTATTCACATCCAGGTATTGGTCGAGGTTTCCTCCTTCGGCATCTATGAATCCTAGGTCCGCTGCCGACGGCGCCAGGAGCAAGAATCCGCCTTTGACATAGGGTCTGAAAGCAAGTCTTGCTTTTCTTTGAGTCATTTCCACGTGGGAAGGGACTAATGCTGGTCTTCTCTGGACTTCTTTGGCTACAGGCGCTGGCTCTTTTATTATCTCTGCCTCTTTCGGAACGGCTTTCACTTCCTCTTCGACTTCTTTGAGAACCATAACCAAGCTTCCATGGATATAGCCCGAAATAAACAAACCCTCGGTCTCAGATGGCGCCGTGACCTTGTACCAGCCCCCCTCTTTTCCCTCGGATTCCAGTATCGTTCCTTCTGTAACAACCCGAATGGCAGTGCTCTTGATGTCTGGACGAAGTCTGATATTCGCGGCCTTGACAATGACCTTGAGCTTGACCGGTGCTCCATCTGGGGAGTCTGCGAAGGCCAGCATGAAAGAAACAAAGAATAAGAAGACCATTAAACTCGTTTTTTTTAGACACTTTAGCATCATCTTTTCCTCCTCTTCCTCAAATTCTTTTGAGCCATATTTAGCATAGGCCAAAAGAGTCTGTCAAGTCCTTCTAAAACTGACAGACACGGTTTCCACCTAAGGCTCTCTTGGATAAGCCTAGGGCATTTACGCAAGGAGAATCCTTATCGTAAATCACGATCCAATCTTGAACCAGAAATGGAGATTAGGCGTCATTCGTCACTTCGAGGAAGTGACTCATAACGTCTCTAAAACCTGTCGATACTTCGGGATTAGCCGTTGTTCCTTTTATAGGTAGCAGAAAAGCTATGTCGAGTCCAGTGAGGACGGCCTTCTAGACCGTTCTCGCCGGCCGATCCATAGCCCCAGGGCTACTAAGCCCGAGGTTCCCGCCAACATCATCAATCTGAAGCAGACTTACCTTTTTGGGCCATAAAAATGTCCTCGTTCTTGACATCGGTCCGCGGCCGGGAATATCATTTTTTCGTGAAGGCCGGCATCGATTCCAACCTTAATAGAAGGCAAGATCGCGGAACGCCAAAAAGCAAATTCCCATAAAATTGTGCCGAAGGTAGAACGGATATCGCCACTATCGTAAAAGTAGTCGACCAACACCTTTACCAGTATTCAAAATTCTTCTACTTTTTCTTTTTTCTAGTCATTATCTCATTATCTATCACCATTCTTGTGCATATCCTTAAAAACAAGAAATTTAAAATTAGTAGGTCACAGCTGCTCATCTTTCTTGTCATCATAACAATTGGATCTGTCCTGAGGATTCAATTTTCATCCTTCTCATCTGAAATGTCTAGTGATCCCTGGGAATACAGGTTGAATGCCATCGGGTTCTCGCGAGGAGAATTTTTTAAACATCATCCCATGGGATATCCATTCTTGCTCTATCTCCTCTTTAGCGTATTCGGCATCTCCTTTCCTGCCCAATATTGCTTCAACATCCTGCTGAGTATTCTCTCCATCGGTTTCATGTTTCTTATCGGCTGCCTCCTGCGACACAATAAATCTATCGGTTTTCTCTCTGCCATTTTCATTGCCGCCTCCCCAATTCATGTGTTTTTTGCAGGATCCGGACAAAACGAGACGTCCTCATTGTTCGCAATTCTCGCGACTCTCTTATCTTTCTTTATGTGGAGAGCTTCGGGCTTTATTTACTTACTCTATTTATCAATGTTTTGTTCACTCTATGCCATGTTGATACGCCCAGACAATCTTATTTACCCTATAGCCATACTATCTTATTTGTACGTTAGATACGGGATGTCGATATTTCTACCGAGGATTTCAATAGCACAAAAAGCTTACATGTTCTCCTTCATTATTTTGTTTCTATACTCTTTGAGCGAAGTATCGCTCTATTATGCAAGATACAGCAAATCTCTCCTTGGCTCATACAATCTTCTGGGCCTAGGAAATATCGTTCCAAACCTCAGCGGCAATATAAGCCTCATCTTACATTTCAATTCCCTTTTTATACTCGCTGTTTGCATATCCCTCCCTTCTCTATTCAAGAACAAGAATGGGAAGATTATGGGCGTTCTGATGTTATGGCTATTCATGTCTTTTATTCCGTTTTTGTTGCACCTTGGATTATTTAAGATCAGATACAATCTGCAATTCTCTATACCCTTGATTTTATTATCAAGCATAGGGCTCCATGGAGTCTTCGATTTCTTTAAGACCTCTTTCTCCAGAAAGATTCCTATAATCATATTCGTCCTTATGGTAACAGGAAACTTTGTCTTTATTACAAAATACCAGATACCGCTGAATGCGAAGAATCTGTACGACAAAGTGGCAGAAAGAATAATCTGTGTTTATGATGATATCATTAAAAGTAGTAAAGATGATTTTCTTTTGGTGACCTTATCTTCATACGAATATTGTCTTATCAAAGTTCACGATTTCGAGCAACCATCGGTCACAGCAAGCTATTTCCTCCACCAGGCAAGAAATGGGAACGAATCATTCTTTTCAAAAATTAAAAACAAAAAAGTCATTTTCTTGGGATCAAAGAAGGTCGCATCAATGAGAAAGGACCACATTATGAACTGGAATGCCGTCTATCAAAATATCAAGGAATACGAGTCGAAACAGATCTATGAAGACAGTTCCGTTGATGTTTTCGCGTTAATACGGCGCGTCGTCCAAAAATAGAAACGTGAAGATCGTTTCTCGAGACGGCGCCTATCGATGAGCAAAATGGCGAATTGTAGCTATCAAGCGATGAGACAGAGCAGCCCCTGGGCTCGGCATTTTGCAGAGCCGTATCAAGACGCTGATTCATTTGGTGCGGCATAAAAGGAAAACTCTATCGCTATGTCTATTCTGTCGTGGAAATTCGATCCCCTATCGAGACTAGGCAATATCTTATTTGCCTACTTTTTTTTCTGCCTTATTATCAAGACCAGCAGGCGTGTCCAGATCATCTTCTCTTGTCGGGATGTCCATTTTCTTCAGTAGGCTCTTTGCTTTTTGTGCTGTGGCGAGAAACATGTCGTAAACCATTTTCCACGCATCGCATGGCCAATTAGGATCTATCGCTTTAAAGAAGCCAGCACATAGCCTGAGATGGGCGCACAAAACACAGGCAGGCCTCTCCTCGAAAATATATTCTTTCAAGCGCAACAGCTTCTTGTAGAGTTCTGATTCAATGATTGCGTCCCATGGATCCTCAAGCCTCCCAAAGTTCAATCCACTGGAATTCCATCGTCTGGACAGTGAAATCTCGCTCTTGTCGCTGATGAAAAAGTTTCTCCCTGGCCGTTCATATTCTGTGTCCCAGAGGATTCCTGTTCGCCCCCAAATGAGAGATCCCAGGATACTGTGAAACGGCTCGATGGGCACTGTTAATAATGGATTGTGCAGATAAAAATCTGCCGCCTGGAGGAGTGCGTCCTTTTCATGGACAAGTTCTGATGCTTCAATGTGAACAGGAAAATTAAGTCCGCTTAAAAAGTTGATAGACCTTAGCATGTTTCCGTTTGTCGGAACAACAAAAATAGGTTTTACCATTCGGAGAGACTCGATCTCAAAGTTTGATTCTAACACATTCAAATCGTTCAATACGACCTTGACCCTGTTTCTAGAGATTGCCCGCATAAGGTTTTCATCTTTTACTGATTTTGCCTCAATGATCAGATGATTGATTCGTGACGCGTACTTTTCTTTTGCCCTTATGAAATCGTCTTCATGGGCGACCGAGATAGCAACCTGAGAGTCTCCCTGCACGTTAATCCGAGCCGGAAGTGTTACGAGTGTGTTCGCTGGAAAAGCGATCATTTGTACCTTCTTTTTTTTATACTTTTTGATGTCTCAGGTTCATCTCTGCAAGAATCATCTTATAAGATTCACAGTATGGAGTTTTTTCGAACTGATGACCGTAGAAAGCCTGGGCTTGATAGGCGCAACCACCTTTGCATAAGTCCCAAAATGAGCATTGACTACAGGGCCCTTCGATAAGGAATTTTTGTCGCGAGAGAAAATCCGCTTTGTTCTGCTCGAAAAGCGGAGCCAGATTTTCGCGGTAGAGATTTCCTACAGGCACTGTATTCTCTGAAGAAAGGAATCGGCAGCTAAAAGCCCCTCCACTCCCCACAGCCATGCATCTCTCACAGTCTCTGACGAAAAATTCGCATCCCGTTCCCCTTCCATCCATCAAGGATTTCAACGGAAAGATGGGCAGCATGCTCCCGTCCTTTTTTAGGCACTTCCATATTTCGCATAGGAAGGAGCCGTAGATCCCCGGATCGATCCATTCCGTATGGTCATGGCAATAAGCTCGGCTTTCTGTTCTTAGGGGATTCAGAAAAACAGGAATTCGTCGCCGGGATAGCATTTGAATATTTCTAATAACGTTGAAGATATCCGTCGACCTTTTTGTGCAAAGCGGTCCAACCGACAGGTTTAAACCGACGCATAAAGCGTCTGAGCTGACCTTGAGGAAATTCTTAATAAATCGTCGATACAGGGATCTATCATTAGTTGTAGAGATCACCTCTTCAATCGAATCGAGGGGGCTGATTATTTGAACTTTGTACTTTCGGAACAATTCTAACCATTCCGTCCCGAGGACGGCGAGGTTTATATGCACACGGTTGTTAATCTTTAGATCAGAAAAAGATAATGATTTCGCAAGGACCTTCAAGAAAAATGTTCTATTGAGAACCAAACGTCCCCCCCCATGCCAAGCTAAGATGAGTTCCTCCATCTGGGAGAGGCGCGCGAACTCCGCTACAGCATCGAACATGCTCATCAAGAGGTCGGATGCAGATGGATGGGCAGCCGATCCGGCAGAATTTATGGCATCGGCACTGTCTTGAGGAAAAAAGCCGGTAGACAAAACAACAGTAAGTGTTTTCCTGAGCTTATCCTGTACAGGTTGAAAATCTTCGTTCTTGGCGCGGGAAAAATGCGATGAATAGAACGAACGGTTATAGAAGACTCTGTCGAGATCTTCCGGAGCAGCAAAAACATTAAGAAAGTTTTCCGCTCGATCCGGAAGATCCATCCAACCACGCGCTGCGATATATTTTGCTTCGAATCCTGGGCACCGCCCTCTTAATGGGCATCTACGGCGCGCGCAAACCTCCGGGAACAGATTGTGAGATCCACTCGAGATATAATGTTCTCCCTTCCCATCTAATAATCGGACACCAACCAATTCTTGAAGTTCTAGCGTCTTTTTTTGGACAAGACAGAAAGGCATATTCACAAAACAAGTGATTCCATCGTCCCGCGCAACCAGGCACTCTGCGGCGTCGGCAACCTCTTGGTAATCGAGCATATATTCTGGAAAAGTTTCGACGTTCCCGCTCCACTCGGGGAATGAGAGAGTATGCCTTCGCAACGGATAGGTGGCCAAGAATTCCTCCAGCATAGGCATTTCCGCAAGATTGAGCCGCGTCAAACATGAGTTCACAGAAACATCGATATCCTCTCGAAGAAACAATTCTAGAGAGGCTACAGCTTCCTCAAAGGAACCGCGGCGCCGCACATTGCGATCATGACCATCTCCTATTCCGTGCAAGGACAAGAGAACTCGAGTGATCCCCCTATGCTTCCAGCGCTTGACCTTCTCTGGTGTTATAGCGTAGCCATTCGTGAAAAGACCAAGGCTTTTAAATCTTAGTTCACTGGCAAGATCCAGATACTCTTCAAAGCAGGGGTCCAGGGTCGGTTCACCCATCCCCGAGAAAACGAGATGTTTGACCCCTTTAACAGCACAGTCCGAGATAAACCGAAGCACCTCTTCATGCTCTGGAAAGATGCCTTTCCTCCTTCTCTCTGCAACTGTACAAAAGACACAGTCGTTGACACACTGGCGAGAAATAAGCACGTGCGCGGTCGCAGTCCTAATCGTTGACATCTCTTGCCCGCTCATTGTGCCGATTGGAGAACTCCTCGGCTAGTCCACTTCGCTGCCAGTTCCATGATTGTTGATGAATAAGGACTATCAATATCAAAAAGCAGCCGGGGCTCTTCAAATTTCGTCAGAAACTCATATTCGGTTTTTTCAAGGTAGAATAGCGTAGCATCTGGACAGAAGTAAATGCAGTAGACCCTATCAGATTCCTTATCGAGTCTCTGCCTCCCCCCTCTCGAGGCAAGACGATACGGGATTTTGTGGTACTCCGGCCAAGATTCCTTGTTTAGTATCCAGCGAATCCTTAGAAGATCTTCGGGAAGGATCATTTTCGTTACTGCAGAGAGAGGCGTTATATTTCGAAAAAGCTCTTTTTGACGTTTTTTCATGGCTATTTCGAGGATATCCATGCGGGCCAGCTCTTTGAGAGTATTGAACTCGATCTTCTCACGATCCGCTATCTCTAATGCCCATTCAGCTGCCTCCTTGGCAAGAGATTGCTGTTTTAGCCTTATATATTCAGATCCCACCTCAAGCCGTTCATTAAGCTCGACTGCTTTTTCGTTTCCACCATTTTGGGCGACGTCGAACCATCGGCCAATGCTTTTTGCATACCCGGCATTGTCTTTGAATGCTGAACGAAGATAATAATCCACACGACGAAACTGAGTGATCAAGTCATAGATGATGCTTTGGCCTATAATCTCTGAATACTCTTCGAGGCTTATTGATTTGCTGATCCCGAACCGCTGCGGTGTGTCAAGGGTGGTTATGTTTGCGTCTTCACTCCTAGCGGCCAGATTGCATCCAGGAAATATCATTAACGGTGAAAAGAGGACGTTCTCGACGTCATTCACCTTGAGCTGAACGAGATCCTTCTTGAAGCTCCTGGCTGTTTGACCGGGCAAGCCGAACATCATGTCCACTTGGGGGATTTTCCCAGTCTCACGAAACAGCTCAAGGAGGTACCTGAATTCATTCCAATCGAAAAATCGGTTGATACTCTCTCCGACAAAGGGGTCCATCGTTTCTATACCAAGAGAGAGGATCCTGCAATTTGCTTTCTTGGCTGCTTGAAGATAGTCTCGGTCTATATGGAGGGGATCAGGATATATATGAAAGACTGTTCCTGAACTATAATGTTCTATGATTTTGAAGATCTCCATAGCTCTCGTCTTGGACCCTGCGAAATGACTGTCGCAAATGCGAACATGTTTTGCCTTGTGTTTGCATAGAAATGCCACTTCGCTTTCTACTCTTTGGAGCGGGAAGGCCCGCAACTTACTTGTCCCATAGAGACAATATGAACAATTTTTCCGACATCCCCGGACCGTTTGGAGGGGGATAACATCCAGATTATTCAGACTCTTCAGGACAACTTCGTTGTCATCGTGGAATACTGGAGGAATGCAATCCAGGTCATTGATGAAACCTTCGGACGGCTCATAAACAATCCCTTCAGTACCTCTGTAAACTAGACCGGGGAGCCCCTCGATGCTCTTCTTGGACAGGATCCTCACCACGAGATCAGGAAAGCTCAGGTCTGCTTCCCCAATGATTATGGCATCCACATAATGATGTTCCTTTAGGAGGGCGGAAGCAAAGGCAGGGGCACCGACTTGGGGACCTCCAAAAACAGTAAAAAGATCGGACACGAGAGATTTCGCTAGTCTCGCGAACCTAAGATTCTCATCGAAATTCCAGAAGAAGCTGGAGAAGCCAATGACCTGAGGCTTCAATATCAGCAGGTCGCGAACAAAGGAAATGTCAACCTCGCGAAAGGCTCGATCATAATTCCGGGCCAGAAATCTTATCTTTTTGCAGGCATCAGAGCAGGACTTTAGGCCTTCATAAAAGATACATGAGGCAAGGGATAATGACTTATATGGTGTAACGATTATGACTGTTTGGCCATCATATACACTACTCATAGGACCACGACGGCAGACTGCATCCTAAAATGATTGACTTGGTGTCGTTCCTGGCGGAATTTCCCTAACTTTGCCTACCAAGACTCCATCCAATTTCCCCAAGGAGCATTGTACCAATCGGACCAGTGATCCCCCCAGTTATCCCATGGTGAGTCACTCCACGGCGTATTATTCCAATTTTCCCAAGTGTCGCTCCATGGCGTATTATTCCAATTATCGCTCCATGGGCTATCACTCCAATTGTTATCTGTCCATTCGGGTGCTGTCGGGGTGTTGCTGCAGCGTGTTTGGGATAGCACAAGTGGGCCGACAAGGACACTGGCAGCCGCGGTTGACAATTTCAAGAGCCGTTTGAGGAGGTCTCTCCTGCTTATCAGCACGTCCCGATTTTTATCTTCATCATTTTTGGCCATTGACACCCTCCTTTTGGGAATCCAGACTATATCATTTCTCTATCCAAATATTCCCATATTGCCGAGAACAAATCATAGTAAACAGGACAATAGTAATCCGGAGTTAAAAGATCGCCGTTGAAGGCCATGGCGCGGACCGGACATCCGCCATAACACAATTTCCAGAACCTGCATTCTCCGCAATGCGTATGCTTCATTAACTGCAGAGGTCTACTTAGGAAAAGCTCTCGGTGTCTGGAGCAGAAAAGTTCATCATAGGGCAGATCTAATGTCCCAAATGAGTAATCTTTAAAAGTTGTAAGCCAACAATCACACTGCCCAACGTCTCCCTTCGGGCCGATCGCGATAATGCTTTCAGCGCAACTGTAGGCCCAGCAGCAAGGCAGGACATTTTTGTTGTAAAATATCCTTTCCTCCATGGCTTGTAAAGGGCTCAAGCGGAGGTCTCTCCCTGAGGCCACCCAGAGCTTATAGAGGTCAGACATGAATTTGGCCAGGAGGTTCAAATCCAGGGCCTTGAGACCGAGACCATTCCCGGGAAAAGGAAAATTCACCTGAACATTTTTTATTGCGATTTCGTCCCGAAAGTATCGATAAAATCGTTCAGCGCCGAGCTCAAGTGTGCTGGGATTAGGCAGGCTTACAACGCTTACAGTAAAGCCATCATTTTCTGCTTCTTCTTTTTTTTGGAGCCATGCTTTTGTGTATTCATCAACCGACAGGTCAGGAGTCCTCCGGTAGAGATTCGGAAAGTCGATCGAAGAACTTATGGTGCCAAGATGAAAATTGGAAACGACATCTTTCCATTTAGACGAATCATAAAGGAGGAGATTGGTCTGGAGATGATGTTCCGTAAGGATATTGCTATCCCGAAAGGCATCGGCAGCAAAGTTAAGCGCCTTCTGGACACTGTCCGGATTCAAAGAGAGCACTTCACCA
>Ga0153916_10002944_pt1 | contig 12542 bp, 9 predicted proteins | sample Opewatmetagenome_FD_109642 | JGI IMG/M metagenome (GOLD analysis project Ga0153916, IMG submission 109642) | Freshwater wetland microbial communities from Ohio, USA - Open water 3 Core 3 Depth 4 metaG | ecosystem: Environmental > Aquatic > Freshwater > Wetlands | place: USA: Ohio, Lake Erie, Old...
GCCGCGGAAGTGATCGTTATCCCGCGCTCTTGCTCCTGGACCATCCAATCCATGACCGCCGTACCCTCATCGACCTCACCCATCTTGTACGTGATCCCGGTGTAAAACAGGATACGTTCGGTCGTGGTCGTCTTGCCGGCATCGATGTGAGCCATGATACCGATGTTCCTGACTCGCTCGACCGGGCACGACCGCATAGCCTCTTTGCTCCATCTCTCACTGTGATCAAATTCGTCTTTTTAATGGAGACTACCATTTATAGTGAGCGAAGGCCCGGTTGGCCTCCGCCATCTTGTGCGTATCCTCTTTCTTCTTGATGGCCCCGCCCCGGTTGCCCATGGCGTCCATGATCTCGGCCGCGAGCTTCTCCTCCATGCTCTTGCCGCTGCGCTCCCGGGCGAAACCCAGAAGCCACCGCACGGCCACCGAGGTCGAGCGCTCCAGCGAGACCTCGACCGGGACCTGGTAGGTGGCGCCTCCAACCCGGCGCGATTTCGTCTCCAGAACAGGCCGGGCATTTTCGACGGCCTTCTCGACCGCCCGGAGGGGGTCTTCTTTCGTCTTTGATTTGACGATCTCCATGGCGTTATAGATGATCCTTTCCGCCGTGGTCTTCTTCCCTCCCTTCAAGGAGAGGTTGATGAACTTCTGGACGATGGTGCTGTTGTAGAACGAGTCGGGCTGCGTTTTCCTCTTCTTGATGATTCCTCTTCTCGGCATTTGAGCCTCTCCTTGCTCAGCTGGCGGATCGCTTCTCTTTTGGCCTCTTGGCGCCGTACCGGGACCGCGCCTTGAACCGGTTCTGGACGCCCTCGGCATCCAGGGTTCCCCGGATGAGGTGGTAGCGCACGCCCGGAAGGTCCTTGACTCGGCCTCCTCTGACCAGGACGATCGAATGCTCCTGCAGGTTGTGTCCAACTCCGGGGATGTAGCCCGTAACCTCGATGTTGTTGGTCAGGCGAACCCGGGCCACCTTGCGGAGGGCGGAGTTCGGTTTCTTGGGTGTCGTCGTGAACACCCGAGTGCAGACACCCCTTCTCTGGGGACAATTCTCCAGCGCGGGAGACTTGCTCTTATCATGTCTGTGCGTCCGGCCCTTTCTGACTAACTGGTTAAAAGTTGGCAAAAAATCCACTCCTACGTAAAAAAATAGATTGGCTTCATCCCGAAAAGAAATAGTCTCGAGACGAATTATGCCGATATTAGCAAAAATGCCATTCTATGTCAAGGATTTTGAGGAAGTTAGAGAAACTCTCAGCCCCTGGCTGGGACTTCGATTTCCGGCTCTTCTTCCGTCCCCGCGGACTCCTTGAGCTCAACGTCGCGATAGTACTTATACCCGGTGCCGGCAGGAATGAGGCGCCCCATGATGATGTTCTCCTTCAGGCGCCTGAGATAGTCGACCTTCCCGTAAAGGCTGGCCTCGGTCAGCACCCGGGTCGTCTCCTGGAAGGAGGCCGCCGCGATGAAGCTGTCCGTACTCAGCGCGCTCTTCGTGATCCCCAGGAGGAGGGGCCTGGCCTTGGCCGGCTTCCCGCCCTTCTTCATGACCCTCTCGTTCTCCTCTTGGAAAATGAACTTGTCCACCTGTTCATCGATCAGGAATTCGGTGTCACCGACTTCCTCCACTTTGATCCAGCGCAGCATTTGCCGGATGATGACCTCAATGTGCTTGTCGTTGATGGTCACTCCCTGGAGCCGGTAAACCTCCTGGACCTCCCGGAGCAGGTATTCAGCCAGCTCTTTCTCTCCCAGGACACGGAGGATGTCGTGCGGATTGACCGGCCCGTCCATGAGGGGAGTGCCGGCCCGCACCCTCTCTGCCTCGCCAACGGACAGGTGCGCTCCCTTGGGGATGAGGTATTCCTTCTCTCCGCCTTTTTCGCTGGTGACCGTGAGCTTTCGGTAGCCCCTGACCAGCCCGCCGAACTGGACCGTGCCGTCGATCTCGGAGATCACGGCCTGGTATTTCGGTCGCCGGGCCTCGAAGAGCTCTTCAGCGCGGGGTAGCCCGCCTGTGATGTCCTTGGTGCGGGCGACTTCCCGGGGGATCTTAGCCAGGACTTCGCCCGCAAAGACCTTGTCGCCATCCTTGACCCCAAGGTTGGCTCCGGAGGGCAGATAGTACCGCCGGAGAAGGACGGGCTTTTCCTTCCCGTCTTTCCCTTTTTCTTTCTTTGTCGGGTGGACGACCTCCACCCGGGGCTGCATCTTCTCGTCCTTGGGCTCAATGACGACATGGGTGATCAAACCGGTGAATTCGTCCTGGACCTCCTCCATGGTGACCCCGAGGACAACATCGTGGAATGCCGCCACGCCGGATTCCTCGGTCAGGATATATGTGTTGAAAGGATCCCACTCGGCAAACGGCTGCCGCGCCTTGACCGCATCTCCTGCCTTGACAAAAACGCGGGCACCGTAGGGCACCTGATAGTGCTCGATCTCCCGGGAACGGTGGTCGAGGATGGCGATATTGGCATTGCGGTTGACTACGACCAGAACGCCATCCTTGTCCAGGACTCCCTTCAAATTGTTGAACCGGATGACGCCGTCGGTCTTGGCCTCGAGCTTCGACCTCTCCGCGCCGCGCATTGCGATGCCCCCGACGTGGAACGTCCTCATGGTCAACTGAGTTCCCGGCTCGCCGATGGACTCGGCGGCGATGATGCCGACCGCCTCTCCCAGTTCGGCCAGCGCACCGCTGGACAAGTTGCGGCCGTAGCAGAGCTGACAGACGCCCCTCTTGGCCTCGCAGGTCAGGATGGAACGGATGCGGATCCTCTCGATGCCCAGGTTCTGGAACTGAAGGGCGACTTCTTCCGTGATCTCCTGGTTGGGGGCGACGATGACTTCCCCCGTGTCGGGGTGGACGACTTTTTCCATGGAGATGCGGCCGACGACCCGGTCGATGAAGGGCTCAATGATCTCGCCGTTCTCGACGATGGCCGTGACGTTGACACCCTTGAGCGTCCCGCAATCGCGCTCATCGATGATGGCCTCCTGGGCCACGTCGACCAGCTTGCGGGTCAGGTAGCCGGAATTGGCCGTTTTCAGCGCCGTGTCCGCCAAGCCCTTTCTGGCGCCATGAGTCGAGATGAAATACTGAAGGACGTTCAAGCCCTCGCGCAAGTTGGAGGTGATAGGTGTTTCCAGGATCTCTCCGGAAGGCTTGGACATCAGGCCCCGCATCCCGGCCAGCTGCCGGATCTGCTGCTTGTTGCCGCGGGAGCCGGAGTCGGCCATGACAAACAGAGGGTTAAGCTCCTTGCCTTCGAAGCTGATCCGCCGCATCTCATCGATCATGGCGACGGAAACTTTGTCAGTCACGGCGCCCCAGATCTCGACGACCCGGTTGAAGCGCTCGCCGGCAGAGATGGTTCCGTCACGGTAGAGGCGCTCGATCTCCAGGACTTCCCGGTGCGCCTTGTCGACCAGTTCCTTCTTTTCTCTGGGGATGACAAAATCGTCGATGCCCAGGGAGAACCCCGCCATGGTGGCAAAAAGGAACCCCGTCTCTTTCATCTTGTCCAGCATCGCGATGGTCGGGCCGGGTCCAACCTTGAGATAGGTGAGAGTGACCAGGCTCTCCAGCCCCTTCTTCCGCAGAACTCCGTTGATAAAAGGGATCTCCTTGGGCAGGATGGCGTTGAAGATGATCCGGCCTGGGGTCGTGTCCACCAGCGTGTTTTGGATGTTGGTGACCGGGCAGGTCATGACCGCCTGGTCGTCATAGTACGTGACCAGGTTCATGAACGGCCCCTTGAACCGCAACTTGATCCGGGTCTGGAGGGCGATCTCTTTGCTTTCCAGCGCCAGCAGGACTTCCTCGGGGGAGCCGAATATCCGTCCCTCTCCCGGAAGGCCCTTTTTCTCCAGCGCCAAGTAATAGCAACCGAGGACCATGTCCTGACTCGGGATGGTCAGCGGCCGGCCGTGGGCCGGTGAGAGGATGTTATTGGTCGAGAGCATCAGCGTCTGGGCCTCGATCTGGGCTTCTACGGAGAGCGGGATGTGCACGGCCATCTGATCGCCGTCGAAGTCGGCGTTGAAGGCGGCGCAGACGAGGGGGTGGATCTGGATGGCCTTGCCTTCGATCAGGATGGGCTCAAAGGCCTGGATGCCGAGCCGGTGGAGAGTGGGAGCGCGGTTGAGGAGAATGGGATGCTCGCGGACGACCTCCTCCAGGTAATCCCAGACCTCGGGCCGTTCGGCCTCGTGCCACTCCCGGGCGATCTTAACGCTCGGGACCAAGCCTTCTTTTTCCAATTTATGGAAGATGAAGGGTTTGAAGAGCTCCAAGGCCATTTTCTTGGGCAGGCCGCACTGATTGAGCTTAAGCTCCGGCCCGACGACGATGACGGACCGGCCGGAATAATCGACCCTCTTGCCCAAAAGGTTTTGCCGGAAGCGCCCCTGTTTCCCCCGCAGAGCCTCGCTGAGGGACTTGAGAGGCCGGCGGTTGGCGCCGAGATGGACGCGGCCCCTTTTGCCGTTGTCGAACAGGGCGTCCACAGCCTCCTGCAACATCCGCTTCTCGTTGCGGATGATGAGCTCGGGCGCCTTGAGCTCGATCAGCTTCTTCAGACGGTTGTTCCGGTTGATCACCCGGCGGTAGAGGTCGTTGAGGTCTGAGGTGGCGAAGCGTCCGCCATCCAGTCTGACCAGCGGACGGAGGTCGGGCGGGATGACGGGGACGACTTTGAGGATCATCCAATCTGGCCGGTTGCCGGATTTCTTCAATGCCTTGAAAACCCGGAGACGCTTGGCGTACCGGAGCTTCCTCTGCTGGGACGTATCCTTCTTCATCAGCTTCCGCAGGCGCTCAGTTTCCTTAGCGGTATCGATCCGGGTGAGGAGGGAATCTATGGCCTCGGCGCCGATCCCCACCTGGAATTTGTTGCTGTACTTCTCCTGAGCCTCCTTGAACTCTTCCTCGTTCAAGAGCTGTCTATCCTTGAGGGGCGTATCGCCGGGGTCGGTGACGATGTAGGATTCAAAATAAAGGACCTTCTCCAGGTCCTTGATGGAGAGGTCGAGGACAAGCCCGATCCGACTCGGCGGGCTCTTGAAGAACCAGATGTGGGCGACCGGCGAGGCGAGCTGGATGTGGCCCATCCGTTCCCGCCGCACCTTTGATTTGGTGACCTCGACGCCGCAGCGCTCGCAGATGATGCCCCGGTATTTCATCCGTTTGTACTTGCCGCAGAGGCATTCATAATCGTTGATGGGGCCGAAGATCTTAGCGCAGAAGAGCCCGTCCTTTTCCGGTTTGAAAGTCCTATAGTTGATGGTCTCGGGCTTGGTGACCTCACCCCAGGACCAGCTCTTGATCTTTTCCGGAGAGGCGATGCTGATCCGCACCCGGTCGAAGTCGATCCTGGACTTTGCCGCCACGCTCGGTCTGACTTCCATTACCGTTCTCCTTTCAGCGCCGGGACTTCGATCCCCCAGGGCAGGATCTCATCCCTCTCGGCCTTTTCCAGCTCCACGTTCAGGCAGAGACTCTGCAGTTCGCGGATGAGGACGTTGACCGATTCCGGCAGGCCCGGCTGGAATTCCAGGTCGCCCTTGACGATCGCCTCATAGATCTTGGCCCGGCCCTCGACATCGTCGGACTTGACTGTCAGGAGCTCCTGGAGCGTGAAAGCGGCCCCGTAGGCTTCGAGCGCCCAGACCTCCATCTCGCCGAAGCGCTGGCCGCCGAACTGGGCCTTGCCGCCAAGGGGCTGTTGGGTGATCAAGCTGTAGGGCCCGGTCGACCGGGCATGGATCTTGTCGTCGACGAGATGGTACAGCTTCATCATGTAGATGTATCCGACGGTGACCTCCTGAGCCATGAGGTCTCCTGTCATCCCGTCGAAGAGAGGGGTTTTGCCCGATTCCGGCAGTCCGGCCTTTTTGAGGAGCTCTTTGATCTCCTTCTCCGTTATGCCGTCAAACACCGGCGTATCGACCCAGAGGTTGAGCTTCGCGGCCGCCCACCCAAGATGCGTCTCCAGGATCTGGCCCACGTTCATACGGGAGGGAACACCGAGGGGGTTGAGCACCATCTCCACCGGAGTCCCGTCGGGAAGGCGGGGCATGTCCTCTTCGGGGACGATCTTGGCCACGATGCCCTTGTTCCCGTGGCGGCCGGAGATCTTGTCGCCGACGGAGAGCTTTCTCTTCATGGTGATATAGACCTTGATCGTCTGAATGACGCCGGGGCTGAGCTCGTCTCCCTTCTTGAGAGCGTCCACCTTCTCTTTGAACTCGGCCCTGAGGGCGTCGATCTGACGCCTCACCTTCTTCTCGATGTCCTTTATCTTGGCGTCGCGCTCTTCGTTCGCCTCGAGCTTCAGCCGGGGATAATCCTCGGGATCGATCGTTTCCAGGACTTTCTCCGATAGCTTGGTGCCTTTAGAAAGCGGGATCCCGGAGACCTTCTGGTCTCTATCCAGGACCTCCCCCTTGAGGTAGGCCTTGAGGCGCCGGGACTTCTCGCCCTCGAGAATGGTGATCTCGTCATCGAGGTTTCTCTTCATCTTGGCGATCTCTTCCTTCTCGATGACCTTGGCCCGAGGCCCTTTCTCACTGCCGCGCCGAGAGAAGATCCGGACGTCGATGATGGTCCCCTCGACGCCCGGCGAGCAGTAGAGCGAGGCATCTTTTACGTCCAGGGCTTTCTCTCCGAAGATCGCCTTGAGCAATTTCTCCTCGGGCGAAAGCTGCGTCTCCCCCTTGGGAGCGACCTTTCCAACAAGGATGTCCCCCGATTTCACATAAGCGCCGATCCGGACGATCCCGTTTTCATCCAGGTTCCGCAGGAGGTTCTCGGGAACGTTGGGGATGTCCCGGGTGATCTCTTCAGGGCCGAGCTTGGTATCTCGGGCCTCGATCGTCTCTTCGACAATATGGATCGAGGAGAAAATATCGCCCTTGATCAGCTTCTCGCTGACGATGATGGCATCCTCGAAGTTGTATCCCCGCCAGGGCATGAAGGCGCAGAGCACGTTCCTTCCCAGGGCCAGCTCCCCTTTGTCGGTGCAGGAGCTGTCGGCCAGGATCTGCCCCCGCTCCACCCGGTCGCCCTTGCGGACGATCGGCTGGTGGTTGATGCAGGTGTTCTGGTTTGTCCGGAGGAACTTGATCAGGACGTAGAGGTCGGTCCCGACATCGTGCTCTTTGGTCTTTTCTTTCTCGTCGACCCGGATCAGGATCCGTTCGGCGTCGACGAACTCGACCACACCCGGCCGCTGGCAGATGAGGACATCCCCCGAACCCTTGGCGACCAGATACTCGATGCCGGTGCCCACGAGGGGAGCCTCGGGACGAAGCAGAGGCACCGCCTGCCGCTGCATGTTTGATCCCATCAGAGCGCGGTTGGCGTCGTCATGCTCGAGGAATGGGATCAGAGCTGCGGAGAGGGAGACGAGCTGCTTGGGGGAAACGTCGATGTAGTCGACCTGGTCCTTCTGGACATCTTTGAAATTGCCGGCCTGCCGGGCGCTGACATATTCCCCGATGAAGCGGCCGTCTGCGGTGACCGGAGCATTCGCCTGGGCGACGATGTATTTCTCTTCCTCCCAGGCGGTCAGGTAGAAGCAATAAGGCTCGACCAAAGGCAGCTGCCTGACTTTTCCCCGCTTAAGCTGTTCGACGGTCTTGAAAAAGGCGTCTTTCTCCACGACCTCGGCGATCTTGTAGGAGCTGTCGCCGGGATGGATGACCTTGACGTAATCGACGATCCTGCTGTTGCGCACCTTCCGGTAGGGGGTCTCGATAAACCCATAGTCATTGACCCGGGCGTAGCAGCTGAGCGAGGAGATCAGCCCGATGTTCGGGCCCTCCGGCGTTTCCACCGGACAGATCCGTCCGTAGTGAGAGGTCTGGATGTCCCGGACCTCGAAACCGGCCCTCTCCCGGCTCAGCCCTCCGGGCCCCAGGGCGCTCAGGCGCCTCTTGTGGGTGATCTCGGCCAGGCTGTTGATCTGGTCCATGAACTGGGAGAGCTGGGAGCTGCCGAAGAACTCCTTGAGGGCGGCGATGACCGGCTTGGAATTGATCAGGTCCTGGGGCATGGCCGCGGTCAGGTCGGAGCTGATGGTCATCTTCTCTTTGATCGTCCGCTCCATGCGGGTCAAACCGATGCGGAAAGCGTTCTCCACCAGCTCTCCCACCGACCGCACCCGGCGGTTGCCGAGATGGTCGATATCATCGACCGTGCCCTCTCCGTACCTAAGCCGCAGGAGGTATTTGATGACATCGACATAGTCCAAAGGCTGGAGGACTTTCTCTTCGAGCGATGTCTCCCGGCCGAGCTTGATGTTGAACTTCAGCCGGCCGATGCGCGAGAAATTGTACTTCTGTGGATTGAAGAACAGGTTGTGGAAGAGGTTATGGGCGCTTTCCATCGTGTGGGGTTCGCCCGGCCTGAGCTTCCGGTAGATCTCGGCCAGCGCCTGGTTGGTGTCCTTGCGGAGGTCTTTCTTCAGGGTATTGCTGATGATCATCCCGGTGCGGTCCGATTCGGGGAAGAAGACCTCAAACGGCTCACCCCGCCCGCTCAGGAGGTCGAGCTGGACATCGCCCATCTCTTCGTTCGCCTTGACCTTGCCCTTGATCGAAGACAGGGAATAGGCTCCCTGGAGCTCTTTCTTAACGAGAGGAACACGACTGATTCCTTTTTCCCTAAGCTCCTGGATCACCTCGGCGGTCAGCTTTTTCCTGGCGGGAGCGAGGACTTTCTTGGAGTTCGGGGCGCAGACATCGTCGCCGACGGTCTTCCCAGCCAGTTGGTCAGACAGCTCCCAATAGAGGCGGCCGTCTTCGGGGATGATCTTGTACACATCGTAGAAAAGCCGGATGATATCCTCATCCGAGCCGAACCCGAGGGCTCGCAGGAAGACTGAAGCCAGGAATTTTTTCTTGCGGTCCAACCGGACATAAAGGTTGTTCTTGGCGTCAAACTCGAACTCGACCCAAGCCCCCCGGTACGGGATGATCTTGCCGATGAAAAAACCCTTGACCTCTCCTGGCCGGAAGAAGACGCCCGGGGAACGCTGGAGCTGGCTGACCACGACTCTCTCGATGCCGTTGAAGATGAACGTCCCCTTGTCGGTCATCAGCGGGATGTCCCCGAAATAGACCTCCTGCTCCTTGATGTGCTTGAGCCTCTTCGATTTGGTGTTGGCGTCCTTTTCCCAGGAGATCAGGCGGACCTTCAGCCGCAGAGGGACGGCAAAGGTGTAGCCTTTCTGGATGCACTCGATGGGGCCGTATTTGAGCTTCAGCCTGACCCTGTCCCCGCAATGCTCACAGGTGGGTATCTCGATCTTCCTCATGGCACTGCAATAGGGACAGATCTCTTTCTCGGTCAGCTCCAGGTCGGCCGTAAGGAGGGTATCGCAGGACTTGCAGCGGGCCCGGGAATTCTCCACCCCCCTCAGCCTCCCGCACTTGCACTCCCAGTTCCCGATCGAGTAGCTGATGAAATCGAGCGCCGTCGTCTCCTTGAAATCGGAGATAGGGAAAATATCTTTGAAGGCGGACTGCAATCCTGTATCTTTGCGCTCCTCGGGAAGGAGGTCCATCTGAAGGAACTCGGCATAGGACTGCCGCTGGATGGCCAGAAGGTCGGGCATCGGGAACTGCGTCCCGATCTTGGAGAAATCGGTCCGCTCGATGCGATGGTTTGAAATCTCAGATTCCTTGTGCATGTTCACTCTCGGACAAGAATCTTCTCATCATCCCTCTTTCTTAAAGGGGATTCCCATAGGAAGCGGCTCACTGCAGCTCGACGGTCGCTCCCACCTCTTCGAATTTCGCCTTGATCGACTCGGCCTCTTCCTTGGTCACCTTCTCCTTGACCGGCTTGGGCGCTGAATCCACCAGGTCTTTGGCCTCTTTCAGACCAAGGCTGGTGATCTCCCTGACGATCTTGATGACGTTGATCTTCTTGTCACCGGCGGCCTTGAGCACGACCGTGAACTCGGTCTTCACTTCCTCCGCCTTCGCCTCGGCTCCGGGCGCGGCGGCGGCTCCGGCGACGGCCATGGGAACAGCGGCGGCGGCACTGATGCCGTAGCGGCTCTCGAACTCCTTGATGTAGTCGGCCAGTTCCAGGACAGTCAGGCTGTCCAGGTGGGCGAAAAACTGGTCCTTGGTGAGTTGGGTTGCCTCTTCTTTAGCTTTGGTCATTTTTACCTCCGACCTATTTTTTTTCTTTGAATTGACTCAACAACCGCCCCATCTGAGAAAGCGGGGCCTGCCAAGTCCTCAATAGACGCATCAATGGGCTGGCCATCAGATAGGCGACTTTGCCCAGCAATTCCTCCCGGGACGCCAGCCGGCAGACTTCATCAAAGCGCTCCGGGGGAAGGAGGTGCCCTTCGAACAGCCCTCCCTTGAAGGTCATCACTTTGTTCTGGACGGAGAAATCCTTGAGCATCCGGGCCAGCCTGACCGGCTCTGCGGCGGCCAGGGCGACGGCCGTGGGCTTCTGAAAAAAGGCCCGCAGTTCGGCCGGGAATTCCTCCCTCAAGGCGCGCAGCGCCAGCCGGTTCTTGACGACCCTGAAGTCGTAAGAGCTTTTCTTCAGGAGCTTCCTCAAGGTCACCGCCTGGGAGACTTTCATGCCGGTATAGTCCATAAGGTAGATGGTTTTGTGGCGCCCGAAATTCTCCTCCATGCTCTTGATCGTTTGGGCTTTGGCGTCTCGGTTCACCGTCGCTCTCCTATTTCTCTAGAATGGCCTCAGAGATCCTGAAGCTGGGTCCCATCGTCGACGAGATAGACATCGTCCGGATGTACTTGCCCTTAGCCGCCGCCGGCTTGGCGTGAACGACGGCCTGGATGTAGGTCCGGATGTTATCGGCCAGCTTCTCCTCCGGAAAGGAGATCTTGCCGACTGTCGAATGAAGGATCGCCGACTTGTCGACGCGGAACTCCACCTTTCCGGCCTTGGTCTCGTCGACGGCCTTCTTGATGTCAAACGTCACCGTCCCCGATTTGGGGTTGGGCATCAGCCCCTTGGCGCCGAGTATCCGGCCCAGCTTGCCGACGCTCCTCATCACGTCCGGCGTCGCGATGACGACGTCGAAATCGATCCAGCCGCCGGTGATCTTCTCGACCAGTTCCTCGCCGCCGGCATAATCGGCCCCGGCCTCTTCCGCCTCCTTGATCTTTTCCCCCGAGGCGATGACGCAGATCTTTTTCGACTTCCCTGTGCCGTGCGGGAGGATGATCGTTCCCCGGACCATCTGATCGGAATGTTTGGGGTTGACTCCCAGACGCATCGCGATGTCCACGGATTCATCGAACTTGGCGTAACCGGCCTTCTTAAGAAGGCTCACCGCCTCCTCGATGGTGTACTCGGGCTGGGTGACGAGCTCCTTGGACTTCGCGTATTTTTTCCCGTGTTTACTCACTGACGACCTCCAATCCCATGTTCCTGGCCGTGCCCTCGATGATCTTCTTGGCCGCTTCCAAGTCAGTGGCGTTGAGGTCGGGGAGTTTCGCCCGGGCGATGTCCTCGATCTGCCTCTTGGTCACCTTGCCGACCTTCTCCTTGTTCGGCGCTCCCGACCCCTTGGCGATGCCGGCCGCCTTCTTCAAGAGATAGGACGCCGGGGGGGTCTTGAGCTCAAAGACGAAACTCTTATCCTTGTGGACCGTGATCACGACCGGGATGATCGACCCCTCCTCCATCCCCCGCGTTCTCTCATTGAACTGGCGGACGAAATCCATGATGTTGACATTGTGCTGGCCCAGCGCCGGACCCACCGGGGGTGCCGGGCTGGCCTGCCCGGCCGCGATCTGAAGCTTAACCCGTGCGACAACTTCCTTAGACATCCTTCCCTCCTAGATCTTCTCCACCTGCAGGAACTCCAGCTCCACGGGAGTCGAGCGGCCGAAAATCGTGACCAGGACCTTGAGCGTGCTCTTCTCGTGGTTCACCTCTTCAACGATCCCGTTGAAGTTGAAGAACGGGCCGTCGATGATCCGGACGGCTTCGCCCTTCTCGAACGAGTGCTTGGGCTTGGGCTTCTCGGAGGTGGTCTCCATGTGCTCGACGATCTGCCCGACCTCCTCCCGGTTGAGGGCGGAAGGCTTCCGGCCGGATCCGACAAAACCCGTCACCTTCGGGGTCTCGCGGACGAGGTGCCAGTTCTCATCGTTCATCTCCATCTCGACCAGGATGTACCCCGGGTAGGACCTCTTCGTGGAGACGACCTTCCGTCCGGCCTTGATCTCGATCACATCCTCGGTGGGGATGATGATCTGGCCGAACTGGTCCTGGAGGCTCAACTCGATGGCCCGCTGGCGGATCGACTCGGCCACAAACTTCTCGAAACCTGAGTAGGTGTGAACGACGTACCAATTCTTAGCCATGTTGCCAACCTTGTCAGCCGAAAAACGCCTTGATCTTCAGGAGGACCCAGGAGAAAACGGCGTCCATGAAATAGAGATAGAAGCCGAAGAAGACCATGGCGACGAGCACGACCAGGGTCGTGCTGTAGACCTCGTTCCGGGAAGGCCAGGAGACCTTCTTGACCTCGGCC
>Ga0153916_10002946_pt1 | contig 12540 bp, 17 predicted proteins | sample Opewatmetagenome_FD_109642 | JGI IMG/M metagenome (GOLD analysis project Ga0153916, IMG submission 109642) | Freshwater wetland microbial communities from Ohio, USA - Open water 3 Core 3 Depth 4 metaG | ecosystem: Environmental > Aquatic > Freshwater > Wetlands | place: USA: Ohio, Lake Erie...
AGTATCAGGCCCCAAGGGAAATCTGAGTCAAAAATTGGCCGGAGGGGTGGAACTGGCGGTGGAGCAGGATAAAATATGGGTTCACCCCCCGGAAGACCTTAAGAAAGGAAAAGCTCTGCAGGGACTTACCCGTACCTTGATCGCCAACATGGTAAAAGGGGTAAGTCAGGGGTTTGAGCGAGTGCTGGAAATTAATGGCGTAGGCTACCGGGTGGAGTTACAGGGGAGTGCTTTAAATTTCAACCTCGGATATTCCCACCCCATTCGGTTTCCCCTCCCCGCAGGGATTAAAGCGGATGTGGAACGTCAGAATCGCATTACCTTGAGGGGGTCGGACAAGCATCTGTTGGGATTGACGGCAGCAAAAATTCGCGGCCTCCGTCCTCCGGAGCCATACGGGGGAAAGGGGATCAAGTATGCGGAAGAGGTCATCCGGCGCAAAGCTGGCGAGACCGCCGTGGGATAAAAGGAGTGATTCGTGTAAGTGTGAGTGTCAGTTAGATGAAATTAACTCACACTGACACTGACACTATTCGTGAGGAAAATGGTGTGTTAAGAAAAGAGAAAGAGACAGCGCGCAGGCGAAGAAAGAAACGAGTAAGTTCGAAAGTACGGGGCACCCCGGAGCGCCCCCGGCTCTGTGTATTTAAAAGTTCCCGGCATATTTACGCGCAGCTAATCGATGATTTACGGGGGCAAACCTTGGTCGCAGCTTCTTCGCAAGATTCGGAGTTGCGGGGAATAGAACGGGGCAGGAAAAAAGTGGAAATGGCCCGGCGAGTCGGTACTTTGATTGCCGCCAAGGCCTTGGCCAAGCAGGTTCAGAAAGTTGTTTTCGACCGCAATGGGTTTTTATACCACGGTCGGGTGAAGGCCTTGGCCGATGCGGCGCGTGAGCAAGGGTTAGAGTTTTAAATAGCTATCGGTTATTGGCGTTCAGCAAACAGCAGGAGAGAAAAAAAGTTCTGGCTGGCGGCTGATCGCTGAACGCTTTCTTACAGGGAGGAAGTTCATTGACGCAAATTAACCCAGTAGAACTTGAGCTTGTCGACCGCGTAGTCCATATTAACCGCGTGGCCAAAGTCGTCAAAGGGGGTAGACGATTTAGCTTCAGCGCCCTGGTCGTGGTGGGGGATGGCAAGGGAGTTGTCGGTTTCGGGTTGGGCAAGGCGAACGAAGTTCCCGAAGCGATTCGCAAAGGAATTGACCAAGCCAAAAAGAACCTGATTGAAGTTCCCCTTGTCCGAGGTTCAATTCCCTACGAAGTAGTCGGGCGGTTTGGGGCAGCTCGCGTATTGTTAAAACCCGCCTCTGAAGGAACAGGGGTTATTGCCGGAGGAGCGGTAAGAGCGGTGCTGGAGTCAGCCGGGATCGTCAACATTCTGACGAAATGCCTAGGTTCGCGAAATCCCCACAATGTGATTAAGGCAACCATGGAAGGCCTGCGCATGCTGAAGACGCCCGAGGTCATTGCAGCCAAACGAGGGAAAGTAGTTGCCGAGATCCTTTAGCCCCGCGGGCGATTCAGGGGCAACGCCAGAAGCAGATACGCAACCTTCTGGGAAGGATGGAATATGGAAGAAAAAGTAATCCAGGTGCAATTGGTGCGGAGCGGAATCAGCCAACCAGAAACCCAGCGTAAGACCTTGAGGGGCTTGGGTTTGACGAAGCTGCAAAGAACGGTAAAGCTTAAAGATACACCAGCCATCCGGGGAATGATCCGTAAAGTTTCTCATTTAGTGCGAGTTATCGAAAGTTGAAGGATCGAAAGATGAAGCTGAACAATTTAAAGCCTCCGCAAGGAGCCATAAAAAAGAAGAAGAGAATCGGGCGGGGGGATGGATCGGGACATGGAGGAACTTCCACCCACGGCCATAAAGGTCTGAAAGCTCGTTCTGGCGGAAAAGTTTCCCGAGGGTTTGAGGGAGGCCAGATGCCGATGCAGCGGCGCCTTCCCAAACGCGGTTTCAAGAATCCCTTCCGTAAAGAATACACCATTGTTAACCTTCGAGATTTGGCCCGTTTTCCAGCCGGAACAGTAGTGGATGTTACCACTCTGGTAGCTTCGGGATTGGTAAAAAAGGTTCAATGGGGAGTAAAGGTATTAGGCGAAGGGTCCATTGCCTATCCTTTAACCGTGCGCGCGCATCATTTCAGCTTAGCCGCAAAAAATAAGATTGAGGCTGCTGGAGGAAAGACGGAGGTTCTCTAAAGGTTGTTCCAGGGATTCCAGAATATTCCTAAAATTCCGGAGCTGAAGCGCCGCATCATTATCACGCTCCTGCTGTTGGCGGTTTACCGCATCGGGGTGCACGTTCCGACACCGGGCATCGATGCCACAGCTTTATCAGCCTTCTTCGCGCAGGCCAAAGGAACTCTCTTTAGCTTTATCGATATGTTTTCGGGAGGGGCCTTCGAGAGGCTTTCGGTATTCGCCCTGGGAATCATGCCGTATATCAGTTCATCGATCATCTTACAGCTCCTCACTGTGGTAATTCCTCATTTGGAAAGGCTTTCCAAGGAAGGAGAGGCAGGGCGGAAAAAAATTACCCAATACACCCGGTATGGCACAGTCCTTTTAAGCCTGATCCAAGGATTTGGCATCAGTGTTGGGCTGGAGCAGATGACCGGGCCGGGCGGAGAGTTGGTGGTCATGGATCCGGGGTGGGCCTTCCGTTTGATGACCATGATTACCTTGACGGCCGGTACAGCTTTTATCATGTGGTTGGGGGAGCAGATTACCGAAAGAGGAATTGGCAATGGGATTTCTCTGATCATTTTTGCCGGCATCATAGCCCGCTTGCCTACCGCGATCAGCAATAGCGCCCGTCTGATCCGCACGGGTGAGATGGGTATCCTGATCACCCTTTTCTTGATCGTTCTGATGGTAGCAGTGGTCGGGGCGATTATTTACGTGGAAAGGGGGCAACGGCGGATTCCTGTCCAATATGCCAAGCGCATCGTCGGCCGAAGAATGTATGGGGGCCAGAGTACCCATCTGCCCTTGAAGGTCAATACCGCCGGAGTCATTCCTCCCATTTTTGCTTCTTCCATTATTATGTTTCCGGCAACCATCGCCAGTTTCGTGGACCACCCGTGGATGAAGGCCGTTTCTGCCCAACTCGCGCCCGGATCCTGGATCTATGAGCTCATTTACGTGGGCTTCATCTTTTTCTTCTGCTATTTTTATACCGCCGTTACCTTTAATCCAACAGATGTGGCCGACAATATGCGCAAGTATGGCGGGTACATTCCAGGGATTCGCCCGGGAAAGAAAACGGCAGAATTTGTAGACCGGGTTTTAACCCGCATCACTTTCAGCGGGGCCATTTATGTCTCGGCGGTCTGCGTGCTACCTTCCATCTTGATTACCAAGTTTAACGTGCCTTTCTATTTTGGGGGGACGGCTTTGTTAATCGTTGTGGGGGTGGCCCTGGATACCGTGGGGCAGATTGAATCCCATATGTTGATGCGCCATTATGAAGGATTCATGAAGCGAGGGCGGATTAAGGGGAGAAGATAGGGAGGAAGATGGGGCGCCTGGATCCTCTTCCGGAAGAGGAAAGAATTATCTTGAAATCTCCGCAAGAAATCGAAAAAATGCGGCGCAGCAATCAGATTGTAGCGGAGATTTTAGCGGAGATGAAAACATCGGCTCGGCCCGGGGTCACAACGCGGGAATTGGATGAGTTGGCCGAGGCCCTGCTGGCCAAGTTGAAAGCCCACTCGGCCTTTAAGGGATATAACGGATACCCGGCGGCCCTATGTACCTCGGTAAATGAAGAAGTCGTACACGGGATTCCCTCGAATCGAGTTCTGAAGGAAGGAGACATTCTGAGCTTAGATTTCGGGGCCATCTATGATGGCTTTTATGGGGATGCCGCCATAACCTTACCCATCGGAAGTATTTCAACAGAGGCTGAGCAATTGCTACGGGTAACGGAGGAGGCTTTGTATCTAGCCATCGATCAGGCCCGGCCGGAAAATCGCCTCATGGATATATCCGCCGCGATTCAGAGGCATGTAGAATCCCATGGTTTTTCGGTTGTGCGAGATTTTGTTGGACATGGGATTGGCAAGCATTTACATGAAAAACCCCAGGTCCCCAATTTTGGAATTCCCGGGCGCGGGGTACGCCTGAAGCCCGGGATGACCCTGGCCATTGAGCCCATGATCAACGCCGGAGGTTGCGAAGTGATGATTCGAGAAGACGGATGGACGGCGGTAACGAAAGACAGAAGTCTTTCGGCTCACTTTGAACATTCCGTAGCCGTAACGGAGAATGGGCCGGCCATTTTAAGCAAACTTTGAATTGGCCAAGATACAACCCCCAAGGGTGAAGGCCCTTTGGCTTAAGGAATAATCGGAGATGTCCAAAGAAGACGTCATCGAGGTCGGAGGAACGGTGATTGAAACCCTCCCCAACGCCATGTTTCGGGTAGAGTTGGAAAAAGGTCACCGCGTGCTGGCGCACATCTCCGGCAAGATGCGCATGCATTTCATAAAAATACTACCTGGTGATAAGGTGACAGTGGAACTTTCCCCTTACGACCTCAACCGGGGGCGGATTATTTACCGGGCGAAGTAAGACGGGTTTCCCCGGTTGGAACAAAGGTGGGATTCCAAGGGGACGCGGGTAAGAGAATCGGATGGCCGAACAAAGGAACCAGTCACCGAGGGCCAGGGGAAGGAAAGAAAGATGAAAGTAAAGGCTTCCGTGCGGCGAATATGTGACAAATGTAAGGTCGTAAAACGGAAAGGCGTCGTGCGGGTGATCTGCCAGAATACCCGGCACAAACAAAGGCAAGGATAAGAAGAAAGGAAAAAGGAGGTAGGTGTGGCGCGCATTGCAGGAATTGATCTTCCCCGAAATAAAATTGTAGAAATTGCTCTGACCTACATTCACGGCATCGGCCGCTCTACGGCTCGCAAGCTTTTAGAACAAGCCCAGGTTGACTTTCAACGCAAGACAGACCAATTGACCGACGTAGAAGTAGCTAAAATCCGTGAGGTCATCGACAAGAGCAACTTGAAAATCGAAGGGGATTTGCGGCGAGAAGTTTCCATGAACATCAAACGACTGATGGACTTGGGGGCTTACCGGGGTCTTCGCCATCGACGCTCGTTGCCTGTGCGAGGCCAGCGCACCCACACCAATGCCCGCACCCGTAAAGGACCTCGGCGCCAGATGGGCGGGAAGAAGAGATAAAGGAGGAAGAATGCCGCCAGTAAAGAGTTCAGGGGCGAAAAAGAAGGAGCGGCGGAATATTCAGAACGGCGTCGCCCATATCCAATCTACTTTTAATAATACGATCGTGACGATTACCGACGTGAGTGGAAATGTCATTGCCTGGGCCAGTGCGGGTAGCGTGGGGTTTAAGGGGTCGCGCAAGAGTACTCCTTTTGCCGCCCAACTTGCCGCCGAACAGGCCGCCAAAAGAGCAATGGAGCAAGGAGTGAAGACCATCGAAGTCTACGTCAAAGGCCCGGGGGCAGGACGCGAAGCAGCTTTACGGTCTTTGCAGGCTGCGGGATTTCGAATCGACCTCATCCGGGATGTCACTCCCATCCCCCACAATGGCTGTCGGCCGCCCAAAAGACGGCGGGTGTGAACCCCGGAATGGGATGGACATAAAAGAGGAGGCCTACTTTGGCGCGATATATTGAGTCGGGTTGCCGGTTATGCCGGCGGGAGAATTTGAAGCTTTATTTAAAAGGGGACCGGTGTTATTCCGATAAATGCGCCTTCGAACGGCGGAGTTACCCGCCGGGACAGCATGGTCAAGGCCGGTCAAAATTTTCCAGTTACGGCGTTCAGCTTCGGGAAAAGCAAAAAGTCAAGCGAATGTATGGCTTGGTTGAAAAACAGTTTCGGAATTTTTTCGCCAAGGCGGAAAGACAAAAAGGGATTACCGGAACCAACCTCCTCATTCTTTTAGAGAGGCGCATAGACAATATGGTCTACCGTCTGGGATTTGCCAACTCGCGGAATGAAGCCCGTCAATTGGTTCAACACAATCACTTTAATGTCAACGGACGTAAAGTGAGCATCCCTTCCTATTTAGTCAAAATCGGAGATGTAATTGAATTGAGGGAAAAGAGTCGCAAGAGTGCCAAGATCAACGATTCATTGGAGGGAGTGGCCAGACGAGGAATTCCCTCTTGGTTGGAGCTGGATAAGGAGCATTACCGGGGGCGGATTTTGGCTTTACCTAGCCGTGAGGATTTGACCATGCCCATCAAAGAACAATTGATCGTGGAACTTTATTCCAAATAACCCTTCGAAGATTTCGGTCGAATTCGAGATCAAGGAGTTCATACCTATGTATAGAAATTGGCAAACCCTGATAAAACCGAAGGCCATTGAAGCAGAACAGGAAACCCTCAGCCCCACCTACGGACGTTTTCATGTTGAGCCTCTGGAACGCGGGTTTGGCATCACCATCGGAAATTCCTTGCGCCGAATTCTGCTTTCTTTCCTTCAGGGAGCGGCCATCACAGCCGTGCGCATCAAAGGGGTTCTACATGAGTTTTCCACCCTTCCGGGAGTTCGCGAGGACGTTACCGATATCATTCTGAACATAAAAGAAATATTGGTTAAACTACACTCCGATGGCCCGGAAATCCTACGCTTGAAGGTCAACAAACCCGGAGTGGTGAAAACCCAGGATATCCAGGCGAATGCCAACGTGCAAATTTTAAACCCGACCCATCCCATAGCTACGCTCTCCGAAGATGGAGAATTAGAAATCGAGATGGTGGTCAAGCGGGGAAGGGGATATGTACCTGCCGAACGGAATCGGGAAGAAGGACAACCTATCGGCACAATTCCCGTTGATGCTCTTTTTTCCCCGATTCGCAAAGTAAATTACACGGTTACTCATTCTCGCGTAGGCCAGATTACGGATTATGATCGCCTCACTCTGGAGATTTGGACCAATGGAGGGTTGGCCCCTGCGGACGCCATTGGCTACGCCGCTAAAATTCTGAAAGATCAGGTCAGTGTATTTATCAATTTCGATGAAGGAGATGCCATTCCCAAACCGCCCGAGGTGGAAGAAGCCTCCAAAATCAATGAAAATCTGTTCAAGAGTGTGGATGAACTTGAACTTTCCGTGCGTTCAGCCAATTGTCTGAAGAATGCCGATATCCGATTCATTGGGGATCTGGTGCAAAAGACAGAGGCGGAAATGCTGAAAACCAAAAATTTTGGTAGAAAGTCTTTGAATGAGATCAAGGAGATTCTTACGGAAATGGGATTGAACTTAGGGATGAAGTTGGAAAATTGGCCTCCTTCCGAAATACAGAAGCCGGAAAAAGAAGCCTAAAGAAGGAACGTTAAAATGCGTCATCGAATTGCTGGAAGAAAATTGGGCCGGACCACAAGCCACCGTTGGGCCATGCTTCGCAACTTGGTTACTTCCCTGTTAGAGCATGAGAAAGTAAAAACGACAGATGCCAAAGCCAAAGAGCTTCGCCCTTTGGCTGAAAAAATGATCGGACTGGGAAAAAGAGGAGACCTTCATGCCCGGCGTCAGGTTTTGACGGTTGTGCGCAAAGCCGAAGTAGTCCGCAAGTTGTTTGATACGATTTCCCCGCGTTACCAGTCCCGCAATGGAGGATATACCCGGATCGTTAAATTGGGTTTTCGGCCGGGGGATGGCGCCCCGGTATCTATTGTGGAATTAGTTACGGAAGGTAAGGAAGCCAAGGGCCTGAAAAAGCGCGGGATGGGCAAAAGACGCCGGAAGGAAAAAGGGCCGACCGAAGCAACGAAACCGGAAGCTCCGGCGTCCAGGCCGTAAAAAAAGAGAGAAAAAAAGGCGAGACTTGGTCTGGCCTTTTTTTTTATGGAAAAAAGATGATCGAGGTTCGGGAAGCTACTTTTTATTATCCCTGCCGCAAAGATTCGCCGAAGCTCGTATTTGAGGGGTTCAATCTTCTGATTCCCAAGGGGCGTTATGTGGCTCTGATGGGCCCGAACGGAGCTGGAAAGAGCACCCTGGGAAAAATGATCAAAGGCTTGCTCTCGCCTTCTTCCGGCCAGGTTTTCATCGCCGGCCAACCCTTGAGGCCGGGGGAAATTTCACCTCGAGTGGGGTACGTTTTTTCCAATCCGGAAAACCAGATCGTTGCCTCCGTGGTGGAAGAAGACGTGGCCTTTGCTTTGGAAAATAGAGGAATGGACCCTTCCACCATGGCCCGGCTCGTCCAGGATAGCCTACGGTTAGTAGATATGGAGGATTATCGCTTTCATCCCCCCCATCTTCTGTCCGGTGGGCAGCAGCAAAAAGTGGTTTTGGCCGGGGTGTTGGCTATGGAGAGTGAAATTCTCGTCCTGGATGAGCCCACTTCCATGTTAGATTTACAGGATCGGAAAGAGATGCTGGATCTTTTCACCAAAATCCACCGCCAAGGAGGAAGAACCCTGCTGCATATTACCCATTCTTTCGAAGAGGCTCTAAGTGCCCAAGAATTTTTGTATCTTGATAATGGCCGTGTTTCCTTTTACGGAACATGGGATGATTTTTTTGATAAGGGTTTATGGGATGATTCTCTGAGAATAGCACTTCCCCCTATTTTGGAACTTATCCAAAAGTTGCGTGAACGGGGACATTTGATTCCTAATGAGATACGCTCCCTGGATGAGTTGAAGGAATTCCTGCTTGGCAATCCGCAATCCGCAATCCCCAATCCGCAATCGTAGTCTATATCCGATTCTCCTTGACACCCTTGTGAGGTCACACATATAATTTCCCAAGAACCTTAAGGAAATTGAAGAAAATCTTTTCAAGCGGTGAGTGCCGCTTGAAGAAAGGAGGCGAAAAATGCCTGAACAAAAAGTGGGGGAGGTAATTAAGTTCTTTTCCAAGGCCAGCGTTGCGGCAATTAAGGTTACAGAGGGGACCCTTAAGGTTGGAGACCGGATAAAAATCAAGGGGCATACTACAGATTTTGAAGATCAAATTCAGTCCATGCAGATCGAGAACCAGCCCGTGGAGAAAGCTGAAGCCGGGAATTTGATCGGGATCAAAGTAAAAGATCGCGTCCGTGAAAAAGATGCAGTCTGGAAGATCGTGGAATAAGGAGAAAAGCATTCTTCAGCCCATCATTTTTGTCGAAAGGCTAAGCCATATTTACAATCAGGGGACTCCTTTGGAAAGAAAAGCCTTGGTGGAGGTTTCCCTGCAGATTGAAGAAGGGGAATGTGTAGGGATTGTCGGGGAGACGGGTTCGGGTAAGACAACGCTGGTGCAGCATTTTAACGGACTATTAAAACCTTCTTCAGGGAAGATATGGGTTGAAGGGGTTGAAATTAATCGGCCCGGAACCTCGGGGGTTAAACTGCGGCAACGCGTAGGGCTTGTCTTTCAATATCCGGAACATCAGCTTTTTGAAGAGACCATTTTTGATGATATTTCCTTCGTTTTACGCCAGCGTAAAATTCTTGCGGCTGAACAAATTGAACAGCGGGTGAAGTCGGCCTGTGCGGTCGTAGGGTTGGATTATGAGGATTTTCGTCGACGGTCCCCCTTTGAGCTGAGCAGTGGAGAAATGAGACGAACCGCCCTGGCCGGTATTTTAGTCCAGGAACCACGCCTGCTCATTTTGGACGAGCCTACCGTCGGTTTGGATGGACCCAGCAAGAGGGAAATCCTAAAAGAGATTGACCATCTCCACCGTTCCGGAAAGACCGTGGTCATTGTTTCCCACGGGGTGGAAGATCTTCTGGAAGTCGTCAACCGGCTAATTGTTTTGGAGAAAGGGAAAGTTTTAACTGCCGGTTCGCCGCCTGAGGTATTTTCTTTCCTGCTGGAGAACGATAAACTGACCTTTTTGGTCTCTCCGGTTTATCGCTTATGCCGCAACCTTCGTGCGGAAGGATGGGACATCCCTGAAGGAATTTATCGGGTAGAGGAGGCTATACCCATCTTAGACCAAATAATAAGAAAAAGCCCGGCTAGGGCGAGGGGAATTTTGAAAGATAATTGAAAAAGGAGCAACTTTGTTTGTCCCCGCTCCCGGAAGCCATGAGCCTTGCCCCTACTCATGGCTTTTTCGTTTGTAGGCCTGCATAAACGTCAACCGAGGCAAAGGCGACCATTTTGTTTATAATTTACTTCAAGCAAATTGGCTTCTTAATTTGCTTATGAATCATCCTCCTCATAAAGACAGGGCAGTGATGGATTCATGAAAAATAAGGGAGGGAAGGGGAAATTGAAGTTGATAATATCGGCAACCTATGGTATGAAATTAAAAATTTACTATGCGAGTCGACAGTTGCCGGTACTTTTTGTTTTTATGGACGGCGGGGAACAAGCAAGAAAAAATCTGTGGAAAAGGAGCTTTGATGGAGATCAGAGTTCTCGGCTGTTACGGGGGGGAGCTACCCGGATACCGATTTTGCAGCTTTGCGGTAGACGGAAAATTACTATTGGACGCAGGAGCGGTGACATCTGTGCTCCGTCTTCCGGAACAGCGCCGACTTTCTTACATCCTGGTCACCCACACCCATCTTGACCATATCAAAGATATCCCTTTTTTAGCGGCAAACCTGGTAGAGGAGCGCTTCCATCAACCGGTCAACATTATCAGCACCGGGCAGATCATTGAAAGTATCAAATTCCATCTTTTCAACGACGCTCTATGGCCAGATTTCACGGTCCTGCCTACAGTAGAATTTCCAGTGCTAAAATTTACTTCCATCGATCCGGAAGTGGACATTCCCTTGCAAGAATTCACGATCCGGGCCATTCCTGTGAACCACACGGTCCGGGCCGTTGGCTACATCATTCGCAAAGGTCGAAGCGCCATTCTTTACACCGGAGACACCGGACCAACGGAACGAATCTGGGAAGAGGCCAATGACCTCGAGGACTTGAAGGCAGTGATGGTAGAAACTTCGTTTCCCAATGGGTTAAGGGCCGTAGCGGAAAGTAGCGGCCACATGACTCCGCTGATGCTCAAGAGGGAATTGAAGAAACTTCGCCGCAAAGGCATTCCCATCCTCCTGGCGCACATGAAGCCCCAGTATTTGTCCTTGTTAAAGAAGGAGGTCCGCCAGATCGGCTACCCCAAGATTTCCTTTTTGCGGCAAGGGGAGCGTTATCAGTTTTAGGTTATGGAAGAGACCAATCAGCAATGGATTCAGTGCAATGCTTGCCGGGAAATGCTCTACCGTAAAGAGGTAGAACGTAACCTCCAGGTTTGCCCCAAATGTAATTACCATTTTCGCATTTCCACGGCTGAGCGGCTATCCTTAGTTTTGGACGAAGGAAGCTTTGTGGAGATCGATGCGGAATTGGAGCCCCTGGATCCCCTACGATTTAAGGATCGGATGAAGTATGAAGAAAGAATTTTGGAAAGTCAGCAAAAAACCCAGGCCAAAGAAGCGATCGTCTGCGGGAAAGGGACGATCTTAAGGCAGCCCATCATGATTGGGGTGATGAACTTTGAATTCATGGGGGGCTCCATGGGATCCGTGGTGGGTGAGAAAATTGCCCGCCTGGTGGAAAAGGCAATGGCTGCTGATTGGGGGGTTGTCATTTTTTGTTCTTCGGGGGGGGCGCGCATGCAGGAGGGAATCCTTTCCTTGATGCAGATGGCCAAGACCAGTGCGGCCTTAGCCCGGCTAAAAGAAAAGGGCCTGCCGTACATTTCCTTTCTAACGGATCCTACGACCGGCGGGGTATCCGCGAGTTTTGCCATGTTGGGAGATATTATTCTGGCCGAACCCAAAGCGATTATCGGATTTGCCGGCCAGCGGGTGATTGAACAGACAATCAAGCAAAAATTGCCCCCAGGATTTCAGCGATCCGAATACCTTATGGAACGGGGAATGATCGACCTGATCGTTGAACGGAAGGAGATGAAGAAGGTTTTAGCTACCCTCCTTTCCTTATTGCGCAAGCAGAAAATACGGGAGAAAGAAGCATAACAGATGCAGAGGAAAGGAGAATTTAAAAAAGGTTACCAGCAGACCCTGGATTACCTTTTCGGGTTGCAGCGGTTTGGGATCAAACTGGGCCTTACCAATATCACGGCCTTGCTCAGCCATTTGGGTAACCCTCATAGGCGATTGCCGGCCATTCATATCGCCGGTTCCAATGGAAAAGGTTCTACGGCAGTTTTTCTAACTTCGGTATTACGGCAATCCGGCATGAGGGTAGGCCTGTATACCTCTCCCCATCTGGTCGACTTCAGCGAGAGAATCCAGGTCGATGGGATTCCCATTTCCTCGGAAAAGGTAGTCCGATTGACGGAATATATCCGGGAAGTCGTCGAGAGACTGATCCAAAAGGGAGAACTTTGCCTGGGTCCAAATTCCCAACCCCGGCCTAAAGACTTTGACGCCGAAAAAGCCACAATCACCTTTTTCGAATTCACCACGGCCATGGCCTTTCTCTATTTCCGCGAGGCCAAAGCGGAGGTGGTCGTACTGGAGACAGGTTTAGGAGGAAGGTTGGATGCCACGAACGTGATCGATCCTCTGCTTTCCCTGATCACCCCTATTTCTTTGGAACACCAGCAGTACCTGGG
>Ga0153916_10002947_pt1 | contig 12537 bp, 11 predicted proteins | sample Opewatmetagenome_FD_109642 | JGI IMG/M metagenome (GOLD analysis project Ga0153916, IMG submission 109642) | Freshwater wetland microbial communities from Ohio, USA - Open water 3 Core 3 Depth 4 metaG | ecosystem: Environmental > Aquatic > Freshwater > Wetlands | place: USA: Ohio, Lake Erie...
AACTGTTGGGTGCAGAAATCGCGGTCGCGCAGCACGCCAAATTCCCCCCAGCTTGAAATGCCGTGATATGAAATCCCAACCACAATCATCTCCGGCACTTCCCCTGCCCCCATCAAGGTCGGCATTAAACCCGCCACGGTTGGGAATGCAAATTCCCCATCGGGAACATACAACACAGGGAAAGTACGCTCTGAGCCGGCATAGCTGAACGGAAACCAGACCCCAATCTGAAAATGCTGGTCTGTGGCTTTTGAATAGAAGATGTGTGCCTCAGTGTTGAACAGACCAAAGCGTGGCAACTCAGTCTCAGTCATGAAAGCTCCTTTTTGAATCATCATTGTGGGCGACAGGTTTGTAGATAAATTATACATCTTCACAAATCCTTAACTATTTTCCAAAAGTCAGCTTATCCGTTGACAGTCTATGGGGAATCTGCTAAAGTGAAAACACTCCAAAAATAAGAAGACGATTGGTATTCGTTCTCAACCCTGAATTTGAGGAAAATAGATGGTTTTCGAACAATGTCTCCGCTTTTAGACACCTTGAAACAGCGCGCCGCACAGCTCAAGGTAGAAATTTATGCCCTTTACCTGGCTTATAAAGACCCTCGGGTACCAACCTATGCGCGCATCTTTACGGCATGTGTGGTAGGCTATGCCTTCAGTCCCATCGACTTAATTCCCGATCCCATCCCAGTTCTGGGGTATCTTGACGATCTCATTATTGTTCCTTTGGGGATCTGGCTGGCTTTGAAAATGATCCCTGCCGAGGTTATGTCAGATTGCCGTGTAAAAGCAAAGGAGTCGATCCACCAGGGAAAGCCGGTAAATTGGGTTGCTGCAGGAATTATCGTGTTTATCTGGCTTATCCTGGCAGCCTGGATCGCCAGCCTCATATTGCGATTTGTCAGGAGGTAAGCATGGCAAGTCGTCAATCCGATTATTAACCGTTTTCTAAAGGAGGTTCGATGGAGATGTTGGAGCTGATCCATAACCGCCATTCCACCCCGAAAGTAAGACCTGACCCCATTCCGCATGATCTGATCGAAAAGCTGCTCAGTGCGGCAGTGCAGGCGCCCAACCACCACCGTGTGCGTCCCTGGCGCTTCATAGTGATGCAAGAAAGGGCACGTGAGCGATTGGGGGAGGTTATGGCACAATCATTGAAACGACGCCTGCCTGATACCCTTGAAGAAGATCTGGCTGTCGAGCGCGCCAAACCGCTGCGCGCTCCGCTGCTCATCGCCGTAGGGGTGGACAAACCCACCAGCCCCAAGATTGTAGAGATCGAGAATGTCTGTGCTGCAGCAGCTGCAGCTCAAAATATGCTCCTGGCCGCGCAAGCGCTTGGGTTGGGGGGCATGTGGCGCACCGGAGCCGCGGCAACGGACCTGGATGTAAAATCATTTCTGGGGTTGGCTCACGACCAGCACCTGATCGGATTCCTTTACATCGGTTACCCCGCTGGCGAAACCCAGTTTCCTGAACGCCCCTCTTTTGAGGATCGCACCGTGTGGATGGGATAAGACCTTCTGTCTCACCAGTCACCTAAGCAATTCGCTAAAAGGGTCTTATCTTACCAAAGAATAAAAACCAGCAGATTGCTTCACTGTTTGGTCGATTTTAATTAATTTGATTGTTAAAATTCTTTCGACCAATCACATAGTACAACTTATAAGATGCTTCTTTGGGGATAATTCTATAGAATCAGTTGGAGGATATCTGCGTGTTTAAAAAGGTATTACCCTGGGGATGTCTGCTGTTCATTTCGTTTTCAACTGCTTGGATTTCAGTTGAATATCCTTTCCAAGTAATTCAGCGCTTGATTTCTAAACAACAACCCGGGAACCAACTCTCTCTGACTAGAAATGATTTTTTGGATTCATCCCAATATGCTGCACGCGTCCAGAAGTTCTTGATGTATGGGAAACTATTCGACCCTTATTTTTTTGAACATCGCAATCGAATAAATCTTGATGGATTAATTCCAATTACCTTATTGGCGTGGGTTGGTCGAGCTTTTCATTATTTTGATATAGATAAATTGCTTATAGGATTTGCTTTCATTATGATAATTCTTTTATTGTTATCTTTTGGGATACTTGGTTGGCGGTTGGCGGATAGTAAGCGGGCTTGGTCCACCTTGTTGGCTATCCCTTTATTGTGCCTGGCATTATATAGACCCCTTGTTATTGCATTATCTGTCCCATCACTTCTCGATGCCTTTCACTTTATGCGGATTGGATTTTTAATGGCTGATAATGGAGCCACATTTCCTAATTACTCAGCCATTCGGTTTTATACTCCAAGCCTAGAAATTGCTTGGTTAGCATTGTCTCTGGCGGCCATTTATTGGGCTGATTTCAAAGCGCGAAATCTTAGCTATGTAATGAGTATAAGTTTTCTAACAGTACTGATTGCTTCTTTGATACATATTTATGGCTGGGCTTCTTTGTTAGTTTCACTATCAGTTTATTTCATGACTCGTGGATATTTGTTATTACATATTAAATCAAAGACACATATCAAAATCATTGCTGAAACGATTTTACTTTTCTTAATGATCACAATGGCAAGCCTGCCTATGTTCTTCAATATATTACAGACTATTCCTTATCGAGAGGCTAGTTTTCGGAATGGGAGTATCCCCTCCCATATACCCTTTGTAACACATCAAATATTATTCGTAATTCTATTACTATTGTGCAAAATTGGTAAACGCAAGCTTTCTCTGGAACATTTGTTGATTCCTTTCTCTATCGCAGTAACAGGCATAATAAATGTTAATATGTATTTTTTGGTCGGTTTTGACCTTCAAAATTACCACTTTGTTGGCATCTTGGGACCTATAGCCCTGATCTGCATTTTTAGCCTTCTGGGCGACCTTTTACCTCCAAAAAATGCGAAAAGGTATTCTGCTCTCCTGATGTTATCAATTCCAATTGTATTAGGCAACACAGTTAGATGGGGATACTTACATGCCCAGAAAAATTGGGGTTATTACTCGATTGCAAATGTTGAAATAGAACTCCAAAAAGAATTGTCTAACGAACGGTATTTGGGAAAGGTTATCCTTCCTGGTTCGGTTTCACTTGCGAATTGGGTAGTGGCAATTTCTCCTGCGTTTTCATTTATAGGAGAAGGTGTATCTTCAGTCAGTAGTCCAGAGATTTCTAATGGAGAACTCGTCGCACGTTGTTGGATATCGGCTCAATGGCTTTATGCATCAGAAAGTAGTCAAATTATTTGGGCTCAACAATGTGTGAAATTTACCCTTCACTATTATCTTTTACCTGAATCTAATATTTATGGAGCTATACGTTATCCAACTGAGATTGCGAGACAAGAACAAACGCAGAATGTTTTGGAAGAAGCCACAACTTACTTAATCAACTATAAAGAACATGGATGTTCGCAATTTGATTTAAATTATGTGTTAATAGATCGAATTCAAGAAGATGGGGGTTCTGTTTGGGTTCTAACCAACTTAAATGCCAACGCCAGGATTAATTGGCAAAATAGCCGATTCATAATTAAGGAAATCTTCGATAAGAGTTCATTTTGTTCCACGTTGAATGTTTTGTTGTCCAAAAATGTATTTGATGTTGGGAAATAACCACCTTTTTTACCTACAGGAGCAGGAAAAATCGTGTAAACTCAATGATAGATCCAAGACATTTCTATCTCGGAGAAAATGAAGGTTGATCGACCCAGAGTATTTTTCTAATCGTTCGAGTATACTTCACTTTAGGCAAAATCACAGGAAATCTTAGCTTGAGTTCTTCGAAGTTTTCTTATAAACCGTACTGGACCCTTCAGGTTTTTGCGATGAGGAGATGGAAATATGGAAGATGCAAATCTCAAAGCCTTGCAAGAGGAGCTCGAATTAAAAAAAATGGAACTCGATTTGGTCCAGGCTATCGATAAAATCCGGGATGAGACGGCCGAGCCAGGTGCGCTGATTGTATCTACCGTGGATTTCTTAGCGGAATGGTTCAGGGTTGATCTGTGCCTGCTCTTCTTGATCGATCGCGAGACGGGTATATCGGAGCTGAAGGCTACTAGAGACCGGAGCGAAAATCCGGGCTGGCTGGAGAAAGTGATCTCTCCTGACCTGGCAGAGCGGGTAACACATTTAGATCAAGTCACCTTGTGGGATGCCAGGGAAGTACTGCCTGCCAGCGCCCTGGAAGCTGTGGGGCAAGACCAGTACTTGATGGGAGTGCCCATCATCATGGGTGTGAAGGACCGCCTGGGGGGGCTTTTGTTAGTCCGCTCAGGAACATCCTTCAACGACAATGATATTTACTGGATGAAATCGGCGGAAAACCAGATCGATTCACTGCTTATCCAGGGATATACCGCTGAAAGAATGCGTCAATATACCAAAGAGCTGGATACCATCTTCCGTATTGACCGCATCCGTGACCAGGATTTGCCCTTTGACCAGATGTTGAATGCCGTCATCAGTGAGCTGACCAAAACCGTGGAAGCAGAGATGGGGTTCATCATGCTTTACGATCTCACCGGTAAACAGCTTGAGATGCGCGCTTCTACACCTCAGAATCTGCTGCCGATGCTGCCTTATTATGATTCAATCAGGGCAGTGGCTGATGAGGCGCTGGAGGCAGGGAAATTGGTCTGCTGCAAAGGTGTACCAGGAGCTTTGACCTCGGTGATGTGCCTGCCGCTGATCTTGAATGAGCACATCATCGGCGTGCTGGGCATGGCGAACCGCTTGGGGCGGAGCGGCTTCAGTCAGGCGGATGAGCGCTTCTTGTCTGCCATCGGCAGCCAGATCGATACTGCGATCTATGAGCGCAACGAGATCCGCCTGCTACGCCGGGTACTGGGGCGCTCCGTGGACCCGCGCGTAATGGAGCGGCTGCTGACCAACCCCGATGTGGATTTTATGAAAGGCGAGCTGCTGGAATTGAGTGTGCTATTTGCCGACCTGCGCGGCTCCACCCAACTGGCGGAGGTAACTGATCCGGAGAGGCTGGTCGAGTTTATCAAGGATTATTTCAGCGAAATGACCGAGGTCATCTTTCTGCATGAGGGTGCTGTGGATAAGTTTGTAGGAGATGAGGTCATGGCGCTGTTCGGCGCACCCATCCCTCAGCAGGACCATGCCGTGCGCAGCCTGGAAGCAGCCGTGGCAATGCAGGCGCGATTTGAGAAAGTACGCACGCGCTGGATGGAAAAGGGCATGCACATCCCGCCGATTGGTATCGGCATCTCCACAGGCAACATGATTGCCGGAGAGATGGGAGGTCCGCAACGCGCCGAATATACGGTGATTGGGCGGGCGGTGAACCTGGGGGCGCGCATCTGCACTTCGGCAGAAGGCGGGGAGATCCTGGTCAGCCAGAGGACATATGACCTGGTCAAAGACCGGGCGGAGTTAGAACCTGTTCCTGGGCAGCAGTTCAAGGGCATCGAAACCGATGTGACCGTGTACCGGCTGGTGAGGATTAAATAATAATCTGATCGAAAAAAAAGATCCTCTTTAAGAACATAGCGCCTGCGAGAGCCAATCCGCAGGCGCTAATCGTTCTAACCTGAAATTTCAGGGTTTTACTCCCTCCACTACCAGCTCACCTCTCGCAAAGGCAGCCCCCTGGCGCAACGCCTGGATATTGGAAGGTAAGAGCCTGCGGTGACGCTCGGGCAGGTGATGGTCCAGAGCCTGTTCAATAGCTTCGAGGGACAGGATGGGCAGCTTTTGCAGCAACGCGCCCAGCATGACGATATTCATTAATCGCCGGTTGCCGATCGTCTCGGCGATCTCCTGAGCAGGGATGAGCAAAGCGTCGATATCCGTACGCGTAGCGCCGCGATTGACCAATGACGAGTTGATGATCAGCACCCCGCCTTGAGAAACCAGGGGTTCATACTTTTCCAGCGAGGGCAAGTTCAACACCATGGCAGCCTTGGGATTACGCACAGTGGGTGAGCCGATCTCTTCATCAGCGATAACTATCGTGCAGTTGGCTGTACCACCGCGCATCTCTGGACCATAAGATGGCATCCAGGTGACTTCTTTGCCTTGGTCCATGCCAGCGAAGGCTAAGATCTGACCGGCGAACAACACACCCTGCCCGCCAAACCCTGCAATGATCACTTCTGATTGCATAAGTATCTCTCCTGATCGAGACTCCTGGGGTTTGACGATGCTTTGTATCGTTTAAAATCCCAGGGATCTAGCATTCTTAAAACTTCAACCCAGCCAGTTCTGGAGACACTTTGAAGTCTTCCAGTGGATAAACAGGAATCATGTGCTCCTCCAACCAGTGCAGCGCTTCTACGGGGGTCACACCCCAGTTAGTCGGGCAGGTGGACAGCAGCTCAACCATGGAAAAGCCCAGGCCGCGCACCTGCGCTTCGAAGGCGGTGCGGATGGCTTTCTTTGCCTGGCGGATATTTTTAGGATCGTGCAGGCTGCGCCGCACGATATAACTGGACCCTTCCATCTTTGCAAGCACTTCTGACATGTGCAACGGGAAGCCGTGCTGCTCTACATCCCGCCCATTGGGAGATGAGGTAGTTTTCTGCCCAGGGAGAGAAGTGGGGGCCATTTGACCGCCGGTCATGCCATAGATGGCATTATTCAGGAAGACAACGCTGATATTCTCTCCACGTCCAGCGGCATGCATGATCTCTGCCATGCCGATGGAAGCCAGATCGCCATCGCCCTGGTAGGTGAAGACAAAACGGTTTGGCAGGAGGCGCTTGATACCTGTCGCCATGGCTGGAGCACGCCCGTGGGCAGCTTCGACGAAGTCGAAATTGAAATAATTATAGGCAAATACTGCGCAGCCTACAGGCGCAACACCGATCGTCTGCTCGCGGATGCCCATCTCATCCAGCACCTCGGCAACCAGGCGGTGAGCTATGCCGTGAGTGCAGCCTGGGCAGTAGTGTGTGGGTGTATCGTTGAGTGAAGAAGGGCGGATATAAACCGTTTGTGTTTGAACCGTGGTATCCATGAGTAATCTCTCCTCTACCTTTAATTTTTCACCAGGTTAAGGCGCTGCAGCCAGCGCAGGCGGGGATCTCCTCCCAGGGGGATAGACTGGTGCGCCATGCGCCGGATCTCGTTCAGGATTTCGTCCGGGTAGGGTACCATGCCTCCCGGGCGCCCGTAGAATTCCACCGGGACATGATTCTCTACCGCCAAACGGACATCATCCAGCATTTGTCCGGTATTCATCTCCACCACCAGCATAGATTGCGTTTGCCTGGACAGCTCGGTAAGCTGTGGGGAGGGGAAGGGATTGAGTGAAATGGGGCGGAGCAAGCCAACTCTGATGCCTTCGGCTCGAGCGGTGCGGACTGCTGACAGCGACACACGTCCGGCAGTCCCAAAGCCCACAATCACGATCTCTGCATCTTCCAGGAAATACTCTTTAAAACGAATCTCGTTCCTGGCAATCTGGTACTGGCGCTCCACCAGGCGCATATTAGCGGCTTCTTCCTGCTCTGGGATGAGGTAGATGGAAGAAAGAAAGCGTGGATCGCGTCCTTCTGCACCGGTGACTGCCCAATCGGGTCTGGAGGTACGCAGGGGGCGCATTTCGGGCAGCTCGGCGGGCTCCATCATTTGCCCGATGCTGCCATCCGCCAGGAGAATCGTAATGGCGCGGTATTTTTCTGCCAGGTCGAAAGATAACACGGTCAGATCGATGGCTTCTTGCACAGAGGCCGGCGCCAAAACGATGGGGTGGTAATCGCCGTGCCCACCGCCGTGCACAATCTGGTTATAATCGCCTTGCGAGGGGGCGATATTCCCAAGGCCTGGCCCACCACGCACGACATCAATCAAGACGCAAGGCACTTCTGTGCCAGCAATATATGAAAGCCCTTCCATCATCAAGCTGACGCCGGGGCTGGAGGACGAGGACATCACCCTGGCGCCCGTGCAAGCCGCGCCATATACCATATTCACGGCGGCAACCTCGCTCTCAGCCTGCAGAAAAGCGCGCCCTAATTCTGGCATGCGGTGAGACATCCATTCCAATACTTCGGTCTGCGGGGTAATCGGATAACCAAAATAAGCCTCAACGCCAGCCCTCACGGCTGCTTCAGCCATTGCAAAGTTTCCTTCTAAGAGCTCACGACTCATGCCTTGTCTCCTATCCTGTTGGAGTAACCCGCTGTGGGCGAACTGGCGCTTCACGGTATACGGTAAGGGCAGCTTCTGGGCACATAATGGCACACACACCACAGCCAGTACAGCCTTCCCCATTCAGCTCAACTGGGTGATAGCCTTTGGGCGTTAACCGTTCCATGTCAATTGAAAGAACATGCTGAGCGCAGGCGTCGACACATAGTTCACAGCCTTTGCAGAACAGATCATTCACCTCGATCCATCCCTTGATGGGCATAGGAATACCTCCTTTAACGGCAAACAATAAATCGGATAGAATCAACCTTATTATGCTTAACTTGCCTGACGTTTGCTAGTGCTAACTGTCATGATCAATTAAGCCGAATGGCTTAAATTCTGGGTTTGCTCCCCTTTTAGCACTTCGAACGCGGTCAACGGCAGGAATATGAGGAACCAGGGCAAGTATTGATTAAAGATGATTGAATTGAGACACACAAAGGTTGCCATAACCAACATGGAAGCCATACCTAATTTCAACTTATGTTTCCATGCGCATGCCAAAATAACCGCCATGATCAGAAGCATGGGAATTCGAGCAGGGAAGCCTGTTAAATTTAATAGCATATCAAACGAGTAAGCCGTCGGTGGATGCTGCCATTGATTGCGAGTGGCTGAGAAAAGTATTGAAAGGATAAAACCTTTCAGATCCCAGAACATAAAAGGGAGAGAGGTCAGCAATGGTATGCTCAGGATGGTTAATCCTGCCAGGAGGACCTGTTTTAATTTTTTCTCGATCGTTTCATGGTAAATATAGATCAGGTAGAGAGGCAAGAGGAAAATCGCTATCTGTTTGAAAGCCAGGGAGAGGCTGTAGCTGAGAAGTGCCAGCCAGCGATGCTTGGGAAGCAAATAAAACGAGGCTAGCAAGAAGAATATGGGGATGAATCCGATATCTCTCACCTGAACCATGTACAAAGTCCACCGGTTCAGAGCCCATAACAAGGCCATAAAAATTGCTAACCCTGTGGCCTTCAGGGAATGAAAAATGTAGAAAATAAAACCAGTGATGCACAGATTAACGACCAAGAGAACCCGTTGCCAAAAATATAACCAACTTTCGTAATAATGGTACCTGAGTTCTTGTGACAGGTAGGAAAGCTCGATGAAAGCAGGAAAGAAGGTGGTGTATTTGTTATTATCGTACATGTTCCCTTTCAAGACACGTGAATAGGGATTCTCGCCGTTGAGAATTCGATTACCATCCAGGTAAAGGTAGTACATATCCACTTCTTGCTTTGGATAAACCCAGAGTGAGGTTTGAAACCAGATGTAGAAACCTAGGAACGCTGCTATTACAGCCCACCCCCAATACTGCTTTATGGCATTCATATATTCCTCCTTTTTCTCACATTCCAGTGAGGACCTGCCTTGCATAAAACATAACTAAACCCCCAAGAATAACTATTTCAAGCGGAAAATATTTTCAAGCTGGTTGTTACTTAATATATTTTACAGATTCTACCTTCCGGCCACGTATTATTTGTCACATTTTAACCTTTATCTGATTGGTAAAAAGCTTGTAAGGATTTCATATTGAAAATTTGTGGAAATTAACGCGAGCTGGTAATATATTTTTCGAGCTGGCTGACCATGAATTCCAATTCTTCTATCATGTCCTTAACAATGTCGCCAATCGAGACCAATCCAACCAACTGGTCACCTTCAAAAACCGGCAAGTGACGGATACGCCGGTCAGTCATGAGAGCCATACACTCTTGGACCGAGTGCTCTGGAGTGACCGTGATCAGGTCTTTTGTCATCACCTCTTTGAGCCTGGTGCTTTCTGCTTGTTTACCAATCAATACACCCTTACGTGCGTAATCTCTTTCTGAAAAAATTCCGACGACTTGCTTGTCATCCATGACAACGAGAGCCCCAACTTGCTTTTCAGCCAGCAATTTCAAGGCCTCCAAGACGGTCGAATCCTTCGAAATGGTCCAGACCTGACTGCCTTTTACTTTTAAGATTTGCCAGACTTTGTTCATGGAATACACCTTTCTCTAAGGAAACACCTTTATTATGGAACCGATAAATATTCATAAGCAGATCAACGAAGTCCTTTATTTTATCACGGTAGATTAACCAGCAAAAGCAATCAGAGTGTAAATCAAGGTAATTGAATAAAACTGAGCCACTAAAAAATCATCGAAGGAGGCCCCGAAAAAAACCATAAAACGCGAATCTATGTTAAAATAGTGTTACTTAGACCAGATTTGTGTGTGTTTGTTTGCCGCCATTCCGGTTAGAGGAATAGCGGCATTTGTTTGCCGCCATGGATCTGCTCCCAACCTAAACCGAGCAAATAAGGAAAGAGGAAGAAAGAGTAAATGGAAACGAAATTGTACGTAGGTAATTTATCATATAACACCACAGACGAAGACTTGCGAACTTTGTTCACCCAGGCGGGCACAGTAAAGTCTGTGGAGGTCATCAAGGACCGTGATACTGGAAGATCGAAGGGTTTTGCTTTTGTTGAAATGGATAACCAGGCGGAAGTTGAAAGCGCCATCAAAGCGTTTAATGGCTACAGCCTCGATAACCGCCAGCTTAAAGTGAGTATTGCCCGCCCGCGTGAAGAACGACCGCAGGGTGGCTGGTATTCAGACTCTCCCCGCAAAAGCTACAATACGCCGCGAGGTAAGAAACCTACCCGCCGTTCCTATTAATCTTTGCCACTCAATCTGCTGAATGTAATCAGCACCCCCGATACCAGGCTTACTGCTAAAGCATAGATAAGCACTTCTCGGGGGTTTTTCAATTTAAGTGGTCAGTTTTTCCCATTCGTTCATCAGGTTATCCAGGGCAACCTGCGCCTGAGCCATCTGGTTGCTCAGTTTCTGGATCACCTCATAGGATTGTCTCGGTCCTGCATGCTGCAGCTCTCGAGAAAGGTGCTTAAGCACGCTTTCCTGTTCTCGGATACGACTTTCCACGAGCTCCAAAGCCTGTTGTTTACGGCGTGTCTCCTGGCTGTTGTCGCGCACCATTGGCTTTGGTCGCAGCAAGATCTGGCTGGCGGGTTTGTTAGCCGGTCGGGCTGCCCCGCGCAAGACATACTCACGGTATGTACCGTTGAAAATGTGCATTTTTTTGTCTCGCAACTCCCAGATTTGGGTAGCAAGCTGATCGATCAGGTAACGGTCGTGAGAGACAAGCAGAATTGTGCCTGAGAATTCCTTCAACACTTCTTCCAAGGCTTCACGGGCAGGGATATCCAGGTGATTGGTCGGCTCATCCAGTAACAGCAAGTTGGCTTCTTCCAGCGAAAGGATCGCCAGTGCCAGCCGGGCACGCTCCCCGCCCGACAGGGCAGAGATAAGCTTAAAGACGTCATCGCCTCGAAACAGGTAACGCGCCAGGTGTGTACGCGCGACACCGGGATCCATGGCTTTATGCTTGATCAGCTCATCCAGGACAGAGCAATCCATGCACAAGCTATCCTGCGCCTGAGCAAAGTATCCAATTTTCAACCCGGCGCCGGGGTTAAGCTCGCCTTTGAGGGGGTCGAGCTGTCCCAATAAGACTTTCATGAAGGTGGTTTTTCCGCTGCCGTTAGGTCCGATCAGTGCGGCGCATTCGCCCCGGCGCAGCTCCAGGTTGTGGATCGTGAAAAGCGAATTGCCAGGGTAGCCGATGTTGACTTTGTCAGCGCGCAGCACCAGGTTTCCGCCCGTGCTGGATGGGCTAAGACGTGGCCGCAGCCTGGGGGGGCGGTCGATCTCTGGTACGATAGCATTCACAGCACGCACGGCTTCGATCACATCTAGGGGACGGTCGATCCTCAAATCCATCTCATGCCATTTACGCCCATCCCGAAGGGCCATAATGCCGTAATTTTGCACGACGGCAATATCGCGGCTCAAACGCCGCAGCAGCCCCAGGGCACGTGCGTGCGAGGAGGCGCGCACCCAGTTACGCTGGATAAAGTCCACTTCATTGATAAGGCGAGTCTTTTCCTCTTGAAAAACCCGGTCGTAGTATTCCCAACGCGCTTCCCGCTGCAATAAGTGAGCACTGTAATTGCCCGAGTACTCCTCAATGCCCCGGCGACTCATCTCCCAGATGGTATCTACGGTATTATCCAGGAAGAAGCGGTCGTGACTGACGATGATCACAGCACCTTCCCATTCCTGCAAGGTGTGCTCTAACCATTCCACGGCTTCGATGTCCAGATGGTTAGTCGGCTCGTCGAGCATCAAGAGGTCGGGTTTCTCCAACAGCAGGCGCGCCAGGAGCGCGCGCGTCTTTTGACCACCGCTCAGGTGACGCAGTGGCTGGTTCCAGGTGCTCTTTCCCAGCCCAAGACCGTCCAGCGTTCGCTGGATACGCACCTCATAATCATAACCTCCAGCATGCTCGAAGGCCTGC
>Ga0153916_10002948_pt1 | contig 12536 bp, 12 predicted proteins | sample Opewatmetagenome_FD_109642 | JGI IMG/M metagenome (GOLD analysis project Ga0153916, IMG submission 109642) | Freshwater wetland microbial communities from Ohio, USA - Open water 3 Core 3 Depth 4 metaG | ecosystem: Environmental > Aquatic > Freshwater > Wetlands | place: USA: Ohio, Lake Erie...
GTGTTCTTTACGCGCAAGAAGGCCAAAGTCACTTTTGACGGCGGCAAACTTTGTGCAGAAAACCGCCGTAGCCTCGTCACAGTAATAACTTACCATCGCCCACTAAGCGAACACAAAGTCGTCACCATAATATCGCTGCTTGTAGCTTTCTTCACATTTCTAGGTGTATTGATCCTGCTTCTGACATAGGCAGTTTTTGATCTCAAAACCTTACACTTCCAGTCGTGGGAACTAAGTCAAGAAACCTCTTACAAAAGAAGCATACAACCAAAAAAATTCTATGGGCATCTTATTGAGATGCATGAAAAATTATCTTATATCACAACGGTGCGCCTAATTGCCTACTAATTACAATAATTAATTCACCAATAGCCGATCTTACGCAAGAACCTGTGCTTCAGCTTTCCTTTGTCTTTCTACATATTCTTTTTCAATGGCAACTCGATGTACGTTGTTGTATGCGCAGAAAGGAATAATTTTCAAGTCGGGTGTTATGTAGTGAACAACGCATCGACGAACACGGTTTACGTCAAAGTTGTAGGAGTCCATGAAAGCCATGCAGCCCAACAGGAAAATTCTGCGTCTGATTTTTCCCAATGACTGATAAGAGGGCGAAAGATGCATTCTGATAATGGATTTTGTTAATGTTGTTATGCCGACTTCTTTAGTTACTAGAAACATGTTCATCGATAGCATTGACGCCATGAAAAGCGAGGAAAGCAGCGAGAATTTGCCTTTGGACTCAGCAGATTCAGCGGTTTTGCGAATGTTCCTGAAGAATCTGTCAAAATTAACAAAGCGGTTGATGGGGAAAACCTTGCCGTTTTCAGAAACATAAATCCAATTCACAATGCCGCATTGAGGACTACAGGAGAATAGTGGCCAAGGTTTCTGCATGAACTTCCGCATTATCTTAATGGGTGAAGTCATTACCGACATAGGAAACAAATCTGTCGTCTTTATTTCGCCAAACGTTTGTTTCTCAACATCTTCTGCAAAAGACCATTCACGAAAGTTTTCCCTGAAAGGATTCTCCGTCGCTCTGCCGGTGAAAGCAATAGGTTGGAAGATTAGGCCTCTAACTATGTCGGTATTTTTGGCGGCGAAACGAATCATGTCGCCAACTTCCTTGTCGTTTAAGCTCTTCATAAGCGTGTTAACAAGTATAATTTCGATGTCGAACTGGCGGCAAACATCCAGCGCCTTAAGCTTGTAATCGAAAAGCGCTTCTCCACGAACCTTCTTGTAAAAATCATCATTAAAACTGTCAAACTGCAAATAAACAATGTTGAGCCCATTCTGTTTCAAACGCTTTGCCAACTCTGGGTTCTTAGCTAAATGCGTGCCATTCGTCGCCAAAATCGTCATAAATTTTAGCTTATGCGCAACGCCGACAATTTCAGGCATATCCCCCCGTTCAAGTGGATCTCCGCCTGAGAACAAAATTGCAGGCGGTTTAGGATTCGCCTTGCTTACGAACTCCAACATTTTGACAAGTGCTTCTTTAGTGGGTTCGTAATCAACTTCTTGCTGAGGAAAAGTGGAGAAGCATACTGCACATCGTAAGTTGCATCGTTTAGTTACGTCAATCACACCGATTACTGTACCTGAAGCATGAGTTGTACACGTTTCGCAATTGTAGGGGCAACCTTCAGGGTTTCTGGGTGCACTTAGGTCTCCAAGATATTGAAATTGATCATACTTTTGCATATGGTCAAAGATAGGTTTGCTTTGCCAATGGATAGCTTTGAATTCTCCATGTTCAGGGCATTGTTTGCTGATTTGAATTTTGCCAAAAGCCTGCCTTAGCTGGGCATCGATTTTTTTCTGGCATTCAGGACAGATGCTTTTGGTTTCGCTCACAAGAGCCCTCCGATCAATGGCGAAAGTGCCTCAATTATCAGCGCTAATGGAAGAAGAATCATTGACATGGTAACCAAACGCTCATATTTGCGCACGTTCGCCACTGTGGAAGCTGAAGTTGCAAGACGCACGGATGAGTAAATTAGCAGTATGCTCCAAAGCAGGATAAGTGGTAGATAGTAAACTGAAAACTCGCCAATGATGAAAGGCAGAGGGGCAAGCACTCCAGTTAAAGTAAAAAATAAGGCTCCGACTTTTGCGGCGTTCATGCTGCCGATTTTTTGCGGAAGCGTTGGATATCCAACTTTTGAGTCTCCCTCAATGCTGAGAACATCGCGAAGGACGTTGCCGCCGATTGTGCCGAAAGCAATTGGATAAAGACTAAGACTAATCAAGCTGACAGTCGCAGGTACGCTGATTGTGGCTTCCCCGTACATAAAGGCTGTACCTGTTAAAATGCCGACTAGGACATTTGCCATAAAGCCTGATTTACGCTTAACAAGGTAAGAGTATAGCAAAAGAAGAAGCGAATCCACGCCGACGATGGCAAAACTTAGCCAGTTAATGAAGTAAGCCATAACCAAACCCACCGCAAAAAGCAAGCCTGAAACTGCTATGACTTGCTTAAGCGACAATGCGCCTGAGGGAATTGGACGCTTGGGCTTGATTACTGCGTCGCTTTCACGGTCGAAGTAGTCGTTGATTGCAAACCCAGCTGAAGTAATGAATGCCATGGAAAAGAAAATCAGCCCGATTTTTTCCGGGGCAATCATACTTTTTGTTATTGCGAAGGCTGTCAAAACCGATAAACCACCTGTCATTAGCCAGTAGGGAAGTCGCAAAAGAGCTATTAATCCTCTAGCCGGCGTTGGAGTGGTCATTTGAAGATTTTCCTGTCAGCGATGACTTCTTTTATGCTCTCTTCCAAGCTTACTCTTGGATTCCAGTCTAGTTCTTTTTTGGCTTTATCAACGTTAAACCAGATGGTATTGATGTCTCCCTGCCAAGACACATTAGTGGTCGTTATTTTAGTTTTATCTTGTAGGTTAAGAATCGTTAGCATCAATTTGGCTAGATCAATTATCTTCGTTGTTTTACCAAAGCCTATGTTGAAAGTTTTCCCGTTTACAGACTCCAAAGAACCACACTTAACAAGTGCATCAACAACATCTGAGATATGAACTAAGTCTCGTGACTGCAAACCTGTGCCAATAATTTCCAATTTGTTTGGGTCTTTGGCAAGTTTATCAAGGAAATCATGGATGACGCCATGGCATCTTAACCCATAAACATTTGCAAATCGAGTTATTACAATGTCTAGACCATATTGTTCTCGATAAATATTGCAGTATTCCTCGCAAACAACTTTAGACAAGCCATAGCACGAGAAGGGATGAAAACCATAGTCCTCTGTAGTTGGCAACTTTTCTGGGTTACCGTAGATTGCTGCGCTTGAAGCAAAAACCAGTTTTGCATCATCTTTTCGTGCTTTCTCCAAAACTTGCACGGTGCCTTTGGCGTTTGTTTCGAAATCGATCAACGGATTCTCCATAGAGTATGGGACTACAACTTGTGCGGCTAAATGGTAAATCAGGTTAGATTTCGGCAGTGCCAAGAGTTTTTCTAGGTCTAAAATGTCGCCTTTAACAAAGTTTGCTTTAGGATTGTCTTTTATATTTTGGATTGTGCCGCTTGATAAGTTATCGTAAATAGTCAAATCATTGGTCAACGCGGAGAGTTTTTTGCACAGGTGAAAGCCTATGAAGCCCGCTCCGCCAGTAACTAGTACTTTTTTATCTTTAAGTTGCGCCATCCAATTCACGACAAAGCCTATATTCCCTATTGGTAAGTTTTAGGTATATGTCGCCTGTGAAAGCTATAAAAACTTTTAGGGATTTGCTGTCTTTCTTAACCATAATTCCGCTCGGCGGAAAAGAAGATTTCATCTTCACCACAGCCGAACATATGTACCTTTTTCCGCTTATCGGCGCTTTCATAGGCTTACTAGGCGCATTATATTTTGTGGCTGCTAGTCGTATAGTGGATTTTTTGTTGGGTTTAGTTAATTTAGTAATCGCGTTGCCAACAGGATTTTTGGGTAATCTGATTTCTGCTGCTATGACGGTGGCTTTTCTACTTGTGTTAACTGGATTGCAGCATTTTGATGGGCTAATTGATTTAGGGAATGCACTGGGCGTGCGGAATCTGCATGACCGCAAGATGGTTGCACACGCGTGGACAGTGACGCATTGGGGTGCGGTGTTAGCGTTGGCGGTCGAGGCTGCGGCGTTTGTCGGGTTGTTTTTTGTTAATCCATTGTTTGCTTTTGGCGCAATTATTGCGGCTGAGGTTTCCGCGAAGTTGGCAATGGTGACGATTGTTTGGGTTGGCAAGCCAACGCATAAGGGCTTGGGCTCGATTTTCTTGTCCAAGGCTAAGAAGTCGGTTAATATTATGGCTTATTTGATGGCTGTCGTGATTGTCTTCATTGTACTCTATTTTTCAGGCAGCTTAATTTTGGGTTTAGTTGGCACCGGGTTAGTTCTGGTTAGCATTCCAGTAGCATTTGTGATGGAAGCGGTTTCTGAGCGTGTTTTCGGCGGGGTTTCTGGTGACATGATTGGAGCAACAAATGAGGTCGCAAGAGCAGTCATCCTAATTTTGTTTGCGGGCGTGTTGATACTCCTATGAATGTTCCTGCATTGATTATGGCTGGGGGAATAGGCAAGCGCATGGCTTTGCCAGTTGAGAAGCCGCTGTTGCCGTTTTTGGGTAAACCGCTGGTTGATTGGGTTGCCGAAGCTGTTGCCAGCGCAAAGAAAGTTTCCGAGTTTCATGTTATTACTAGTGTTAATACGCCTAAAACTGAGAAGCACTGCCAAAACAGGGGTTGGAAGGTTCTACGCACGGATGCTAAGGGTTATCACGATGATTTGAAGCAGGCCGTTGCTTTGGCTGGTTTGTCGGGTCCCGTGCTGACGATTCCTGCTGATTTGCCAGCAGTAACAGGAAAGTTTCTCGATAAAGTTATTGTCGAGTTTGAAGTTTGCAGCAAAGATTTTTTGGCGGTTTTTGTGCCGATTGAAGTACGTAAGCGGTTGGGGCTCTCGCTATCTTCCACTGACGAGTACAAGGGGACTTGGTATGCGGTTTCAGGTGTCAATATTGTTAACAGCGAGAAAATCCAGCACGAAGGCAAAATTGAAACAAGCGCCATAATCACGCAAGAAATCGAAGTGCTCCTAAACATAAACACGCCTAAAGATTTGGAAATATCAGAACAAATCATGCGGAAATGAGAGTGCTCTAAGAAGATTGTAGCCTCCATATTAGAGAAAGGATTGACGTATTTTCGAGGCTTTTTTTACGATGCACATGCCAAGGCTTGCTATGTTGTACGTGTAAGGTAAGCAGCATTCACGCACGCACTGACAAGAGGCTTCTACAGTTTTGACGTCAATTCGGCTGTTTTTTAAGCCCTAGTTTCATGCAGTAATAGATCAATGCGTATGTTGTTGGGATTCCGACGATGATACTTCTTGCTGCTGCGTTCAGCCCATTAGCGAAACCTCTTTTCTTAAACTGGAAGATTGCATAAATCAGAAAGTATGCTGGGAAGACTAAGCTTAGCCAGAGATTGAGGAACAAAATGCCGATAAACGTTAGCACTATCGCTGGAATGTAGCCCATGTAGAATAGGTAACGTTTGTGATCAAAAAGAAATCGTGACAACCCCTTTCTGACGGATGGGAAACCGCCGGTGATGTTTTCAGCTTGAATAACCGCTTTTTTTCGGATGCCACGCAACGCCTTGTTCAGGGGCATGTCGAAAGCATAAATGTCGCTGTGAGGCTTGTTTGTGTTGATGTCAAAGCCGATGACGCTGTGAGTTTCTAGGATTTTGTAGCCTATCTTGCTTGCTCTTGCTGAGAAATCTTGGTCTTCGTAGAATGTGTAATCTGGGTCAAACCGGAGTTGCGTAAGCACTTTTTTTGAGATCAAGATGTTGCCTGTTCCAGCAGAATAAAGTATCCGAGAAATGTCTTGGCGTGGATACTTGGTTTCCCACTCTTGCCATTTGCTATCGATTTCATCAGTTGAGTTAACAGTGACTTCCTTAACGAAGGATGAAACCATGTCAACGTTCTCTTTATTCAGAATTTCCAGCATACGGGCAACGGCGCTTGGTTCCATAATGACATCGCTGTCCCAGAAGAGCAAATAGTCGCCTTTCATGTTTTGGATGCAGATGTTCCTGGCTTCTGGAATGTTCGAGTCCTTCACGATAACTTGGTAGCCTTTAAAGTCAGATTCTGATAAGACTTGCTTAGCGATTTCGACCGTTTTGTCTTTGCTTTCACCGTCGACCACAACCACAAAAAGCTTATCAAGCGGATACGTTTGGTTTTGAACTGACTTGAGCATCCGTTCGATTATCCATTCCCTGTTGAGAACAATGATGCCAATCGTTATCAATGGAAGCTGTGGCTGGTCTGAAGGAAGCATATGTTTCTGGTTATATGATTTTAGAATTATAAAAGCATTAACGACTTCGGAATGCGGGTTGCTAGGTTGGGGGGTCTTAGAGAAATCTTTAACATACCCAAACGTTCAATAAACTATCAAAAACCGCTTGGAGAAAACTGCAATGAGCATCCTCAGCCATGACACATTCTGGAACGCGGTGATAACTTTGCCCATGACAAAGAAAATGCTCCAAATGTCACTCAAGCGCTGTGGGGCATGCAGCAGAACGGTTCTGGAGGCGGCTCTGGACGATTATGCAGGCAAAACTGAGCGGCACTGCGACAAATGCAGCGGTCTTTACTCGCAAATTATCGGTTTCTGGGTTGAATTCCTCAGAAAAACCTTGAACATCAAACGAGCCAAAGTTGAAAAACTCCTAACTGACCCATATGCAAGACGAGCGGTGATCAACCTCACCAAGTCATTTGCACACATGGGCATAAAAAAACCCATCAGCCTATACGCACCCTTCCTTGTCGTCTGGGACTTCACCCACAAATGCAACTTAAACTGCAAGCACTGCTACTCAAACAGTGGCGCAGTCAACGAAGGAGAACTTTCAACTAAAGAGGCGCTGGCAGTTGTCGACCAGCTTGTAGATGCAGGAGTAACAGCGCTGGCTTTCTCAGGCGGAGAACCGTTAACGCGGAAGGACTTTTTTGAGGTTGCGACGCATGCTGCCGATCGCGGACTCTACGTGTCAGTTGCGACAAATGGAACATTGCTAACCAAAGAGAACGTACAAAAACTCAAGCAAGCGAAAGTCAACTACCTAGACGTCAGCATAGATGGTGCATCAGCTAAAACTCATGACGAATTCCGAGGGGTTCCGGGCACTTTCGATAGGGCAGTAGCCGGGCTCAAGAATTGCGTGGATGCTGATTTGTGTGTTTGTATTGCTACTACTGTGGGCAAAAATAACATGGCTGAATTACCTGCAATCATCGATCTAGCTGAAAAGATGCAAGCAGAAAGGTTCACTTACTTTAACTTCATCCCAACAGGACGAGGCAAAACACACTATGACCAAGACCTCTCACCTCAAGAACGGGAAGACGTTATGCACTACCTACTAAACCGCATGTCATCAGGCTGCAAAACCACTATCCTAACAACCGCACCACAGCTCGCCCGAGTGGCGTTGCAATGTCAAGGTCCAGCTAGAACAGGCGAAGTTACCATGTCCATGGCGCATATGCAAACAGTCAAAATAACCAAGAAAGCCATTCCACTAGCGGATTTTATAGGCGGATGCGGCGCAGGCAGACTGTATTGTTCCATTTCACCACAGGGCGACGTCCACCCCTGCGTATTCCTACCTAAAAACGTGGGAAATCTCAAAACGCAAAAGTTCACTGACATCTGGCTCAACTCGCCGCTGTTCAATGCTTTCCGAAACAGGGCAAACTTGAAAGGCTCATGCGGAAGCTGCAATTACAAGTTCATCTGCGGGGGGTGCAGGGCAAGGTCAGCCGCATACCATAACGGTGACATGCTAGACGGTGATCCAGGCTGCATTATGGGAGTAAAAGGTGCCAAAAGTGCCTAACCAACAGCAAAAAATAGTTAAAATTTACCGCGCCAAAGACGAGATAAGCAGCATCCTAGAAGAAGCAGTTGCGACTTCTGGGCTGCGGGGCAAAGGCAAAATTTTTGTTAAGCCAAACCTGAGCCACCCAGAATACCTGCCAGGCGTAGTCACAAGCCCAGCTTTGCTGCACGAGTTGGTTGGCTTGCTTCGGGACGGCAACAGCGAAGTAGTAGTGGGTGAATCAAACGGCTTCAACTATCCCTGCTGGTCTGCCTTTGAAAAAACAGGTGTTGAATCAGCTGTAAAAAGCGCCGGCGGCACCGTAATCAACCTCTCCGAAGACAAAGTCGTTGAAATAAAGTTTCATGACAACACGCCTCTGAAGCGGTTGTTTCTGCCCAAAACAATCCTGAACGCTGACGCGGTGGTGGATCTGCCCTTAATGAAAACGCATGAGTTCACAGCGTATAGCGGAGCTATAAAAAACCTGTTCGGCTGCGTCCCAAGCAACAGACGCATTTACCTCCATCCATACTTGCCCGAGGTCTTCTATCGACTATATACCCTCTTCAAGCCGCAATTAACCATAATGGATGCAAGAATAGGTATTGAAGGCAATGGTCCAACTAAAGGCAATCCCGTCAAAATGGGACTCATGCTAACCAGCAATGACGCCTTGGCGATAGACATAACCGCTGTAGAAATCATGCGGCTGAATTGGAAAGAAACGTACCTAAATTATATCGCCAAAAAGACAGGGTTGCATGCCGAAGATATTAGAGTTGAGGGCTTGAGGGTCCTCGAGGTAGCTCATAAATTTGAGGCTCCGAGAATCGATTTGCCAGTAAAAGCGCAGATGATGGTTTATCGGCATGAATATTTGACTAAGGTTCTTTTCTGCTCGTTGGATGTCGTTAAGCTTTTTCAGAGAATCACCATGGCATATAGGCGTCAACCGACAGAGTTAGTTGTCGCATAGCACCTTGTCATAAACGTCCATTGCATCTTTGACGACTATGTGCCAGTCAAATCGCTCCTCAATAGTCCGCCGTGCCAGAGCGCCCATCTCATCAGCCTCAGCAGGATGCTCAAGCAAATACAGGATTTTGTTGGCGAACTGCCGTGACTTGAAGGGTTCAACTAAAAACCCGTTTTTGCCGTTGTCAATGGTTTCGGGGATGCCGCCCACCATAGTTGTAACCACGGGCAAACCAGTTGAGAGTGCTTCTAAAACTGCGAATGGATGGTGCTCATAGAATGTTGAGAATGCGAAGACGTCTGCGGCTTGGTAGAGTTTGGGCAGTTTCTTGTCAGGGTAATATCCTGTGAAGACAATGTTTTCTTTGACCCCGAGTTTTTGTGCGTGGGCGATAAGTTTGTTCATTTCGTCGCTTTGGCCTTTGCCTGAAATTATGAATTTGGCGTTTGGATGGTGTTGTGCGACTGCGGTTATGCTCTCGATTAGGGTGAATAAGCCTTTGCGGGCATAGAGTCTACCGACGGAGAGTATTGCTATGTCGTCAGGATTTAAACCAAGCTCCAACTTGATTTTGCGTTTGTCTGCAGCTGGCTTGAACTTGTTTATGTCGACGCCGTTATGGATGACGCGTATCTTGTTTTCTGGTATTTTATAGTAGTTTATGAGCTCCCACTTGGTAAAATGGCTAACAGCAATAATCTTCTGTGCCCTCGCAAGCATACCTTCCTCAAAAAACCGCAAAAACCAGTTAAAGCTCACTAAAAACTTCTCATTCGCATTCAATCGCCCAAAAGGCTCACCCCGAATGGCTTCAGCTTCACCTTTCCAAGTTGAGTGCACGGTACATACTAGGGCTTTCCCAAATTTCGGAGGAACTGCAAAATTAGGTGTCAAAGGCAGCTGCGCATGAGCAATGTCTACATTGAGACTGTTTTTCATGCTAGTGAGTTTGCGGTAGCTAGCACCTGCCAGCAAAAACGATTTAACAATTGGTGTTTTAGGGATTTTTAGGAAAAATACGTTCAGCTTATCATTAACTTGGACATCGACGGTTTGGTTGGAGCCTGTAACGACGCAGATGCGGTAGCCGTTTTTGAGGAGTTGGTTGGAGAGATAATAAACGTACGCTCCTGTTCCACCTGCGAGTGGCCAGTATTCAGGCGAAATAAAACAAACCTTAGGCATCAGCGTCCGCTTCCTGCCACGAACTTGGCTACCGTGTTTGCACCGCCGACAAACCATGCGACCGAGCGAACATAATAGAGCACGACTAAGCGCAAAGCAGTGGAGTCATGAAATTTAACAGCTATTTTAACCGCTGAGTAAACAAAGTAAACAAACATCACCAGCAAAATCAGCCCAGACACATACCACAAAGGCCTAAGCACTTCAAGTATGCCCAAAATGAAACAAGCAATGACTGCCAACAGCAGTATAGGCTGAATGTTCATACCCACATCAGTGATTTCATCGCCCCTTGCCAATCGACCATGCTTGAAATATAGTTTTAACGTGTTTTTGCCGTACTGCAACTGCTGCCGATAATAAGCCTTGATCGTTGGACGGTTGAAGTGGTAGCACACGGCGGCTGGTTCATAGGCGATTTTGTAGCCTTTAGCGCTTATTCGGAAGCCCAAGTCGGTGTCGTATTGGCTTGGCAGTTTTTCGTCCCATCCGCCAGCCTCCTCAATAACCGTTCGCTTCATGAGCAGGTTCATGGTGGCGATGCGCCCAGTGTATTTGCTTATTCGGCGGTAGCGATTTTTTAGTTCGTAGCCAATGCTTCTCGCCCACGGATTCAGGGTGTTCCATGTTTCGATGCTGCCGCTGACACCCGCTACGTTTGGCTCGTCTAAATGTGGCGTGAGTTTGTTTAGCCATTCTGGTTCGACCTTAGCATCGGCATCAATGAAGCCAAAGATTGGGTAGCTTGCGATTTTTTGTGCGTAATTGTATGCTGCTGGCGCATTGAGGCGTATAGAGACTACTTTAATCGGGTATTCTTCAGCGATTTTGACCGTGTTGTCTTTTGAGCCGCCGTCCATAACGATAACTTCAATGTTTCCCGCTGGATAGTTCAAGGATAGGATAGATTTTAGGCATTCTTCGATGGTATCTTGGCTGTTGTAGGCTGCTACTATAATGGAAACTTTGGGCGACCTGTTTTCAGCCAAGTTTACCCCTTCGTGTTTGCAGCTACAATTGATAGCAGGATTTTGGAGCCGTCCACCATTGGGTCAACTCCTGACCTGCCGTAAGTGCGCTGCTCAAAACTTATTGGCACCTCAGCCACCCGAAAGCCGGCCTTTGCTGTTTTGACAAGCATTTCAGACTCTATCTCATAAGTTCCAGACTTTAACTTTTGTTTTTTCAGCACTTCCCGCTTCATGGCTCGAAAGCCAGACTGCGAATCGGTTACAGTTGTGCCTGTCAGAAGTTCTATAACAAAGTTGAAAATTTGAACACCAAAAGCGTTGAGTTTTCTTGCCGCGACCTTTTTGTGGTTCATGTAGCGAGAGCCTATAACTAGGTCTGCTTTATTTTGAAGAATTGGTGCTAAAACTTCTGGGAGTTCTTCGGGACGATGGGAGCCGTCCGAGTCGATAGTAACTATTATGTCGCCCTTAGCTTTGGCAAACCCGGCTCGCAACGCATAGCCTTTGCCTAGATGCTGCTTTAGCGTCAGAACCCTTACATTGTGACGTTTGACTTCTGGGAGGGATTTGTCATATGAACAGTCATCCACAACAATAATTTCATGTCGTAAGCCTGTTTGCTTCATGGCAGCTTCCACGCGGTCAATGATGTTGCCTACCGTTAATTCCTCGTTGTACACAGGAATTATGATGGAAAGCAGCATTTGAGGGCGGCTCATTTTACTTTTAGATGCCAAGGGAATAACTTATAAAGTTTGGCTACCCCAACCTTGTAAGCAATTGAATGGAAAGTTTGATGCTTAAAATGGAACCCGTCAAGAAACCCGAATCAGAAAGTGACCGAAAAGTTTGGTTTTCTATGTGGTTTTTGGGAGGGATTGTAACTTTTGGCTTGGCGTTTTTCCCCATGTTTCATCGACTCATTAAAGGTAGGAACAGGCATTTCCAGAAGGAAGTGAAGTTTGAGGATCAGGTTGCAGTTTATCTTAAAGGTCATGGAAAAGAGCCACCCTTACGGACCCAGCGGTTCAAGGCTATGAACGCTAAGTTATGGGCTGCCAGCATAGTTTTGGTTGTGCCTGCCTGGGTTATACTCTATTTGTTATCTAGGGATTTGATTGCGCATGAGCGGGAACAGGATAAGTTTTTGGCTGCTGCTTTTCCGGAGCGCATGTTTATGCCACAGACAATACCGATAAAAACATATGTTCTGATAACGATAGTCACTTTGGGCGTTGGAGGAGTGTACTGGTTATACAAGGTCACAAACCTCTATAACGCTCACTTTAAAGCACACTTGAAAGTTGAGAAAGAAATTGGACCGTCAATGGAGGGAGAGAAACTCGTCGAGCACATGTAAGAAACGCCGCTTCGTTAGCCACGGTGGAGACATCTGGGGTTTTAGCCGAAAATACAACATTCCACTAGAAGATGTGTTCGAGTTCAGCGGTCCCATAAACTTCCTCGGACCCCCATCTAA
>Ga0153916_10002949_pt1 | contig 12536 bp, 14 predicted proteins | sample Opewatmetagenome_FD_109642 | JGI IMG/M metagenome (GOLD analysis project Ga0153916, IMG submission 109642) | Freshwater wetland microbial communities from Ohio, USA - Open water 3 Core 3 Depth 4 metaG | ecosystem: Environmental > Aquatic > Freshwater > Wetlands | place: USA: Ohio, Lake Erie...
ATAGATGAAAAGGATCAGGTCCGCATCCTGCTCGATCGCGCCCGATTCCCGGAGGTCTGATAGCTGAGGCCTATTCCCCGTTCGTTCCTCGGTCTTCCGGCTGAGCTGAGAGACGGCGATCACGGGAATGTTGAGTTCCTTGGCGAGCGCTTTTAAGGACCGGGAGATTTCTGAGATCTCCTGCTGTCGGCTTTCGACCCTTGATCTTCCTTTCATCAGTTGAAGGTAGTCCACGATGACCATGCCCAAGCCGTGGTCGGATTTAAGACGACGGGCCTTGGCTCTCAACTCCAAAACGGAAAGAGCTGCCGTATCGTCGATGTAGATGGGTGACTCCGATAGACTCCCCGCGGCAATGGTCAGCTTGGGCCAATCGCTCTCATTGAGATAGCCTGTCCTGAGACGGGTTCCTTCCACATGGGCCTGGGAGCAGAGCATGCGGATGACCAATTGCTCCTTTGACATCTCCAGCGAAAAAATAGCCACAGGTATTTTATTGTCGATGGCGGCATATTCGGCGACGTCGAGGCAAAAAGCTGTTTTCCCCATGCTGGGCCGTCCAGCAATGATGACCAGGTCAGAGGGCTGAAAACCCGCCGTCATGCGATCCAGTTCCTTAAACCCTGAAGGAACGCCGGTGACAGCCTCCTTCTTTTTGAAGAGTTTTTCAATGGTAGCAAAACTCTCTTTGACGATTTCCCGGATGGGGTAGAAAGAGGGTCTCACTCTTTTTTCCGAAATCTCAAAGATGGACCGCTCCGCCTCATCCAGAAACGCCTCGACATCCCCTCGATCCTCGTAACTTTGGGTGATGATCTCCGTGGAAGTCTGAATCAATTTCCGAAGGATGGCCTTCTCTTTAACGATCCTGGCGTAGTATTGAATATTGGCAGCGGTAGGGACGGAATCGATCAGAGAGGCGAGGTAGGAAGCTCCTCCGATGGAATCGAGCTGGTCAATTTTTCGAAGTTCATTGGTCAGGGTGATCAGATCGGCGGGTTCATCACGCTCCGAAAGGTTGATTAAGGCATTAAAGATCCTGCGGTGGGCATCTCGATAAAAGTCGTCGGCGTCGAGGATTTCCGTCACCCGATTGATCGCCTCATTTTCAATGAGGATTCCTCCGAGGATGGATTGTTCCGCTTCGATATGCTGCGGAGGAAGCTTGTGGGAGGAGAAGTCCGTCTCGTTCATGAAACGTTACTCCTGGACCACCCAAACCTTGAGATGGGCGGTCACCTCGGCACTGAGTTTGATCGGTACGGTAAACATCCCCAAGTTCTTGATGGGCTCCTCCAAGGAAATCTTCTTACGGTCCACGTCAATTCCATTTTCCCTCAGATAATTTTCAATATCCATGGAAGTCACGGAACCGAAAAGCTTTCCGCTTTCTCCGACTGTTTTTGCGAAGGTGCAGGAGAGCTTTTCGATCTCCTGGCCCAACTTTGCCGCATCTTTTTTCCCTTTTTCCAAGCGCTGCTGCACCTGGCGTCTTTGGTGTTCGATCACCTTAAGGCTTTTTTCTGTGGCGAGAAGGGCCTTCTTCTGAGGAATGAGATAATTTCTCGCGTATCCATCAGAGACCTTCACCAGGTCTCCGGCCTTTCCCAGAGAAGGGACGTTCTCTAACAAGATAACCTGCATGGATCACCTCCGATAAAGCATAGCCCCTGCCTGCGGCAGGCGGGTAACGTTACCTCTCAGACCCAACTTACCTGTTTGTTTAGTGAACCGCCGTTGTAAAAGGAAGAATAGCGATGTTGCGTGCCCTTTTAATGGCAACCGTCACTTGTCTTTGATGCTTTGCGCAGTTCCCGGAGATCCTCCGGGGGATAATCTTTCCCCGTTCCGTGATGAAATATCGAAGGATCTTTGGGTTTTTATAGTCGATATCCAATTTCTTATCCGTACAGAATCGGCAGACCTTCCTCCTCATGAAAGGTTTTTTCTTCCTGTCGGGTCCTGTTTTTTCTGGGGGTCTCCTCATTCTATTCTCCTTGTTTCTTTGACCCGTTCCGCGACGGCAAGTCCCGTCTCTGAAGACTGGGTTTGCCGCTGCTCAGGGTCAACTCTGAGCAACCATCGACCTTCAGGTCGGTGAGTCGAGGGGTTGACGTTTGCGTTTGGCTCTTCTTTTCAATCGTCTGAAGCGCTGTCGCGATCACTTCCGTACGAGTTCGATTCTTCCCTTCAGGTGTTTGCCAGCGTCGTTGATTGAGTCTGCCGGTGACCATCAGGTGTTGGCCACTTTGGAGGAGTTCAAGCTTAAACTCAGCCAGTTTTCCAAAGGCGACGATGTCGATCTGATTTCGACCTCCCCGCGCTGTACCGTTACGGTTCAGGGCCTGCTCTGTGAGATCCTCCGGGTCGTTTAATTCCAGGGGGAATTGGATCACCGGAGAACCGTCCGGACGATAATGACGTCGAGGAGGGGTGACCACTTTTCCCGTGAGAATGACACGATTCAAAAAAGTCATGTCTTCTCCATGGCCTCCGGTGCCTCCTCTGAAGTTTCATCCAGGATGGGACCTTCGGAAGAGGATACCTGTCGTTCGTCCAATCTAACAGATTGAAACTTGATGACAGCATCCATGACTCGAAAATTTCTCTCCAGTTCAGAGAGCAAAGCGGGCGATCCCAAGAAGTGGATCAGGATATAATGGCCTTTGGACTTCTTCTTGACTTCGTAGGCGAGTTTTCTTTTTCCCCAATCTTCAACCTTTAAGATCTCTCCGTTGGTTTGCGTGATAATTCCCTTGGCTTTTTCGATCGCCGATAGGGTCTGTTCTTCCTGAAGATCGGGGTCCAAAATAAAGATGGTTTCATATTTCTTCATGCTTCACCTCCTCGTGGATTATAGCCCTAAAACAAAGTCTAGAGCAAGGGGGTTAAAAAGCTACAATTAAGAGTTAAGAATTGAGAATTGAAAATTAAGGATTTTCAGTTCGTTCTAGACTCATCATTCATAACTCTTAACTCTAATTCTTAATCTGCTTTCAATACGTCCTGCTTGACCACTCCTGCAATATGGCCTCTGTTGACTTTCACTCTCACCTTGTCCGAGATTTCAACGGTGACTCTATCATCTTTGATACCAGTCACTCGGCCGTAGATCCCTCCGGCGGTTAAAACATTATCGCCCACCTTGAGGCTTGCCAACAGGCTCTGATGTTCTTTTTTCTGCTTCTGTTGAGGTCGGATCAGCAAGAAATAAAAGATGACGAAGATGAAAATAATAGGCAAAAAGGTCATGAGTGAAGACCCTTGACCTCCGCCCCCTCCTGGTTGTGTTCCCATCGCATAAACCAAATCAATCCCCATAAAATCCTCCTTTGAAAAGTTTATCCTGTCCTCAGTTCGGTTGAAAATGGGCCGATAACTCTGTTTCCCACCCATGCGGTAAGGTGTAGGATTTATAAAAATCGAGGAGACGGCTTTCTTGGATCGCCTCCTTAATCTTTCTGAAAAGACTTATATAATAATACAAATTGTGAATAGTATTCAACCTCGAAGACAAAATTTCTTTCGAGAGATAGAGGTGTCGAAGGTAGGCTCTGGAATAATGGCGGCAGGTGTAACAGCCGCATGCTTCATCCACAGGCTTTTGATCCTCGGCATATTGGGCCTGTTTGATCGATATTTTTCCCGAAGAAGTGAAAAGTGTTCCGTTTCGTGCATTCCTCGTCGGAAGGACACAATCGAAGAAGTCCACTCCAAGGATCACGGCATTGATCATATCCTCGGGTGTTCCAACCCCCATTAAATATCGAGGGGTATTCTCCGGCAAGAGGGGGGTGGTCCACTGCAGGACATCCAACATCATTGATTTTGGTTCACCCACACTCAGACCGCCAATGGCGTATCCCTGGAATCCCATCTCCACTAATGTTTGAGCACTCCTCTCCCTTAAATCCCGATGCACCCCCCCCTGAACAATGGCGAAGAGAGCAGGATCTTTTTCTCGTTTTACCTGCAGACACCTTTTTGCCCAACGGCCCGTTTGCTCCGCTGAGGCCTTGACGTATTCGTAAGGAGAAGGGTAGGGGACACATTCGTCTAAAACCATGGCAATATCCGTCCCGAGGGCCCTCTGAATTTCCATCACCTTTTCCGGCGTGAGGAAGTGAGAAGAGCCATCCACGTGCGATTGAAAAGTCACTCCCTCTTCTGAAACTTTTCGAAGGCTTCCGAGGCTGAAGATCTGGAAGCCACCGCTATCGGTTAAAATGGGCCTTCCCCAATGGATGAAAGCGTGAAGCCCCCCCAATCTGCCAATCGTCTCGTGTCCCGGCCGGAGGTAGAGGTGGTACGTGTTGCCCAGGATCGCCTCCACGCCTATCTCCACGAGTTCTTCGGGGGTGAGGGATTTAACCGATCCCTGTGTTCCCACAGGGAGAAAAGCTGGGGTGGTGAAAGAGCCGTGGTCTGTTTCAACCCTCCCCAGCCTTGCCTTGGAAAAGGTATCCTTTTTAATGATCTCGAAGCGGAAAGCCATAACTTTGCGAAAGATGAAATTCGGAACTCGAATATCGAAATCCCTGCCTTCGCCGAAGCGGCTTCGCGCAGGCAGGCTAAACAAATCCGAAATTCAAATTTAAAATTTAAACCCACTATTGTTTAGGTCATTTTCATTTTGAACATTCGTGCTTGTTTCGAATTTCGTGCTTCGGATTTAGGATTTCCTTCTATAGGATCAGCATGGCATCGCCATAACTATAAAATCGATATTGTCTGTGAACGGCTTCTTGATAGGCCCTCATTAATAAGTCTTTTCCCGCGAAGGCGGATACCAGCATGATCAACGTCGATTTAGGCAGATGAAAGTTGGTGACCAACCCATCGATGACGCGAAAACGATAGGGAGGATAAATAAATAGAGAACCCATCCCTTTACCGGATCTCACCCCTCCATTCCCATCGGAAAAGGATTCAAGGGCACGCGTTGTGGTCGTTCCAACAGAAATAACTCTCCCTCCACGGGCTTTCGTAGCATTAATTTCTCTCGCCGTTTCCTCCGAAATCTCGACCCATTCGGCTTCCATGGCATGGTCTTCGATGTCGCGGGCTTTTACCGGGGTGAAGGTTCCAATTCCGATATGCAAAGTGATCATGGTCGTGCGCACCCCGTTCTCTCTAAGCGATTGAAGCAAGGCATGGGTGAAGTGGAGACCGGCTGTGGGTGCGGCGATCGATCCATCTCTCTCTGCGAATACGGTCTGATACCGCTCCCTGTCCAAGGGTTCGTCTCCTCGCTTGATGTAAGGGGGGAGAGGAATATGGCCGATCTTCTGAAGGAGTTCCGTCACCTCACCTTGATAGGAAAAGGTGACCCTTCCTTTTCCGTCCTTCACTTCTTCTATCTATCCCTGAAATGCCGGCTCAAACCGGATTCGAGCCCCCTGTTTTATCTTTCCTGCGCCCTTGATCAATGCTTTCCAATCTCCTTTTGTTCCATTCCACGAAGGGATGAGGAGCATCTCTATCCTTCCCCCTGTTTCCTTTTTCCCAATGAGTCGAGCTGGAAGGACACGAGTGTTATTCATGACCAGGAGGTCGCCCGGACGAAGGTATTTAGTAATATCTTGAAAGGTTCGGTGTTCGATCACACTCGTCTGACGGTGAAGGATTATTAAAGAAGTCTCTCCCCTTTGGGGGGATGGGTATTGAGCGATCAAGGATAGGGGAAGGTGGTAATCAAACTCTTCAATTCTCATCTTTAGTCACATGTAATACAATTAAAGCCTAACAAAATTAACAAAGTCTACCTAAATCCGCAAGTAAAATATTTGACATTTTAGGGGGTATCGATTAATCTAAAACATATTTTCGTTGAGGAAGAAGAAGAGGGTGAAGAAGTTTTCTTACAAAGATGCAGGGGTGGATATTGAAAAGGGGGACGCCTTTGTTCAGTCGATCAAACCCATGGTGGAATCGACATTCCGACCGGAGGTCTTGACGAAAATTGGTGGGTTTGCGGGGTGCGTCTCCCTCAATCTGGAGCGTTATAAGAAGCCGATTCTCGTCTCCTCCACCGATGGGGTAGGGACAAAGCTGAAGATTGCCTTCTTGATGGACCGTCATGATACCGTCGGGATTGATCTGGTAGCGATGTGTGTCAATGATATCGTGGTCAGTGGGGCGAAACCTCTCTTCTTCCTGGATTATTTAGCGACTTCCAAGCTTGACCCGGAAAAATCGATCAAGGTGGTTTCGGGGATTGTCAAAGGGTGTATCGAAGCCGACTGTTCTCTCGTCGGCGGTGAGACGGCTGAAATGCCTGGATTCTATAAAAAAGGGGAGTACGATCTGGCTGGATTCGCAGTAGGCATTGTAGAGGATTCTCAACTCATTGACGGATCGGGTGTGACCGTCGGAGACAAAATCATCGGGATTTCCTCCAGCGGTCTGCACAGCAATGGGTATTCGTTAGTAAGAAAGTTGCTCATTGATCAACATAAAATCGAATGTGAGAGGCATATCGAAGAGATCGGAGGAGTATTGGGCGAAGAGCTGCTCCGGCCGACTCGGATTTATGTCAAAACCATTCTCAACCTTACACGGGACTTTAATATTGGGGGTATTGCTCATATCACGGGTGGGGGCATTACGGGAAACCTTCCGAGAGTGATTCCAAAGGGCTGTAAAGCGATTGTCCGGAAAGGGACGTGGGAGATTCCACCTATCTTCACCTTTCTGAAAGAGAAAGGGAATATCTCTGAGGAAGAGATGCTTCGAACGTTCAATAATGGGATTGGAATGATTCTTGTCGTCAGGGCCAAATACGTCCAAGAAATTTCAACCAGGCTTCATTCTTTAGGCGAAAAGGCCTTTATCATCGGTGAGGTGGGAAAAACTGAGAGGGAACAAGAGAAAATCGAGCTTGTCTGACCTTTCATTTTTTTAACGCACGATCCTCTCTACCATTTATCATATCCAGCATTATCATGACCCTTAGCCCATCACCCAGTCCCTCCCTCAGGTCGAGCGGACCGAGGTCAACAGGAAAGAGGTTGAGAGTTCGATGAAGTGGCTAGGAAACGAGCAGGAGGTGATTGTATTAGGTTCCGGCTTGGGAGGGCTCGTCGCTGGAACGTTGTTGTCAAAAAATAACCACTCTGTCTTGTTGCTTAGAGAAAAAGGGTTCCAATCCTCTTCTGCGATAAAAGGATACCATTTTGTTCCTTTTTCAAACCTTTCAGAAAAATGTCTGAAACCTAGCCTGATCAGAAAAATCTCTCAGACGTTGGGCATTTCTTTTCTGATGGGGACCCGAGAAGATGGCAAGCAGGCGAAGGTAGTTTCAGACAAGTCGAAGCACGGCCCCACCTTTCAAGTGGTCCTTCCCAAAGCAAGGATTGACGTATTTCCTCAGCGCTCCCAATCCCAGAGGGAATGGAAAAGGGAATTTCCAAGAGAGGTGTCCCAGATTGAAAGATTTTATCATGAGCTGGATCGAATTCAGGATCTTTTTCGAAAAGGGAATGGAAAAAGGAGACCTTCAGGATTTTCGTTCCCCTTTCAGGAACGTTCTTTTGCCAAAAGGATATTGTCATCGGATCCTTTTCCAAATGAAGAGATGGACAAAAAGCTCCTTCCATTTTCGAAAGAGTTCAGGCAATTCATTCAACTCCAACTAATCTCCTGGGGGAATTTCTATTCGGATCGATTTCCCATCTCTTTGGCGGCTCATGTCTTATTTGATGAGACGAATGAATTGAACTCAGATATGGATTTAGAGAGGTTGGAAATAGAAGTTTTGAATCAATTCACACGATCGGGGGGCAGGATTGAAGAGATCGACAGAGTGAAAGAAATAAAACCATGGCGGCGAAAAGGGTTCACCTTGAATCTCGATGGAAACCCTGAGGTGTTTCGATCTCAATTTCTTATTATTAATTCTCCGCTTCATCGCATTTCATCCTTCCTGGGAAAAAAAGGGAAAGGATTGCTAAAGTGGGGGAAGAGGATCAAGCCTCGCTATGTGATCACTCCTTTATTCTTAGGGATCCATGAAAAAGTCATTCCGGTCGGGATGAAAGATCATCTGATCTCTCTTTTGGATCTTGAAAAGCCCTATGAGGATGGGAATCTCCTCTTCCTTTCGATGAGTCCAAAAGGAGACAAGACCAGGGCACCGGAAGAGCGGAGGGCTCTTACCGTTGAAGGGCTCATTGATGCTGGGAAATGGGATGAGACCCATCTGGTGAATTATCAGCAAAAAGTTATGAAACATTTACGTCATCTTTTTCCTTTTCTTGAGAATTACATTGAATTCGCTGATTTTCAATGGGTCAGTGATCAGTTTCCCAAGTGGTCTTATTCACACTTTTTTTACGAGTCCGGTTCTGCTTTCTCGTGGAGAGAGGGAGTGGTTCCCATGAGAATGTCGAAAAGCATTTACTTCGTCGGAAAGGAGAATTTCCCTTATTGGGGGGTGGGAGGAGAAGTCTTTGGCGGATTAACCGTGGCCCAGCAGATCTTGAAGAAGTATCCCTGAACCCCGTCTCCCGAACGCTGGTCGTCCCACCAGAGTCACACAGGATCAGTCATTTCACTTTTCAATCCACATTCCGAATTCAGATCAGTCATCCCAACCGATCTGTTTCTTTTTTGCCACAGGAAGCTTGAACTTCTCTTTCAACCGCCTGACGACGAGGTCTGGAACCAATCCCTCAACGCCCCCCCCTAATCTGGCAACCTCTTTAATTGTTCTGGAGGAGACAAAAAAATAGTCCTTACTGGTCATCATGAAGAGGGTATCAAGATGGGTGTTGAGGCTTCGATTCATAGAGGCCATGTGAAATTCGTACTCGAAGTCGGAGGTTGCCCGGAGTCCCCTTAAGATCACGATGGCGTTGGTCTTCGCGACGTAATCAACAAGAAGTCCCTTGAAACTGTCCACGATGACTTTAGGGGTATCCTTAAAGAACGCTTTCACCATCTGAAGGCGTTCTTCAACAGAGAAAAGGGGACGTTTCTCTTCATTCTCTGCGATGGCGATGATCACCTTGTCAAAAATCTCGAGAGCCCTTTCAACGACATCGATATGACCATAGGTAATCGGGTCAAAGGAACCCGGATAGATGGCCACTTTCCCCATATTTTTCTCCTCTCCTTTCTTCCTTCTTGCCATTCTGTCACTCCTTTTTATTTCCCTGCAGCAGGCAGGGAAGATGCGTTCAGGATTCTATTTCAGCCTCGGTTGAAGCAAAATCTTCTTGAGGGGTTAAGTAAGAGAGCACCGTTTCTCCCATCTGTCGTTGGCGAATCAGATTCCAGCCGTGGAGGATGGGGGGAAGGATCTCCCGCCGATGGTGTTCGATGACCAGGAGGGTGTCTCTATGATAAATCGGATGGGAGCTCAGTTTCATTAAGGTTTTTTCGATCAAGCCCTTCTCGTAAGGAGGATCCATGAAGATCAGGTCGAAGGATCTTCCCCTCTGCTTGAGAATTCCAATCGCTCGGATTGCATCGATGGGAAGAACTTCAGACCGCTCCTCCAATCCAAATTGGGTAAGGTTTCTTTTAATGAGCCCTAAGGCATGCCTTCCCTTTTCAACAAAGATCACTCTCTTCGCCCCTCGACTCAGGGCTTCAATCCCTAAATTCCCTGTCCCAGCGAAGAGATCCAGGACCATTCTCCCTTCTATCTCCTCTCTCAGGATGTTGAAGATAGATTCCTTGACCCGGTCAGAGGTGGGGCGAAGAGACTGATTTTTCGGCGTGACCAGTTTTCGCCCCTTTGACGTTCCACTGATGATACGCATCGATGATAAACCCCAAGCCCCAAACTACAAACCCCAAATCCCAAACAAATTTCAATCCCTAATCTCCAAATGACCAAAACAGTAAATCTCCCCTCTCCTGGCGGGAGGGGAAGAAGGGGGGGGGAATGAAATTCTTTTTGTCCACCCCCACCCCTGCCTGCGCGAAGTCCTGTCTTGAAGGACGAAGGCAGGTGCTTGTGATTTGGTGCCTATCCCAAGGTCTTCAATCGCTCAATTTTTTCTAGCATATGGTCCTGATGTGAACCCTGCCAAAATATTCTCGAGCACTGTGGGCATCGAAAAAATTCCTTTTGTTGATAGAAAATGAAATCAGGAACCTTTCCTTCTGCCTCCTCTCGTGGGATTTCATTGAGGACAATGTTACACAGAAGGCACCGGGAAAAGGGGATCTCTTCGTGTAAGGAGATGATTTTGCTTTGAATCAGTTCTCTCAACTGGAGAGAAGGTTTGTCTTCCATGATTCTGACAATGCGGTCCTCTGGCCTCTTAGGGGTGAGTTTGGTGTTTCGGGTCAGGATCACCCGGCCCTCCTCTCGAGCCAATTTTACCAATGGATAAGGATCTTCACCTCGGTAAAAAACGGTATCATAACCCAGCATCCTCAATTCCTTAGCCAACCTTCCAAGCATTCGGTCCGCGATAAACTTCATTGCTTGAAACTTATGATTCCTGCCTTGGCGAAGAATCCTAAAGATAGGTTACGGCTGGGCTGGACCCGTTCGGCGGTGCCAAGCCCCACCTATGAAGGCTGCGTAAAGAAACGCCGCTCAGGGTCAACCCTGGGCGAGCCCCGGAATCCAGGCCGGGGAGTCCAAGGCCTGACTTCAACAGACAGTCGCTGTGCCTCACTTTATGTATTTCCCGATGATCGGATCCAAATCTTTTTTCGTTTTTTCGGGGATAGACTTCTTGCCGGTGATCAGGGCATATTTTAAAGCATTAGCACAAAGGCATTCTCTTTTTTCAGGAAGGTGTTTGATCGCCTGTCGAATCGCGCCCTTTGCCGTTTTTGTGCTCTGAGCAAGAATTCTCAGCACCTCACCGATAGAAACATCTCCTGCCACCTCATGCCAGCAATCGTAATCGGTGGCAAAGGCGATGGTGGAATAGCAGATCTCAGCTTCTCGAGCCAGCCTTGCTTCGGGAAGGTTGGTCATCCCGATGATATCCACACCCCATGTTCGGTAAAGCCTTGACTCGGCGCGCGTTGAAAATTGAGGTCCTTCAATACAAATGTAGGTTCCACCCTGATGAACCGTGGCCCCGACCTGTTTTCCAGCCTCGCAAAGGATCTGGCTTAGTATGGGACAAACTGGATCCGCAAAGCTGATGTGACCCACGATCCCATCACTGAAGAAGGTGTTGAGACGCCCCTTTGTCTGATCAATGAACTGGTCCGGGATCACCATGTCCCCGGGGTGGATCGATTCTTTCATCGATCCCACTGCGCTGACACCGATGATCCATTCAACGCCCAGCTTCTTCATCCCGTAGATATTCGCCCTGAAGTTGAGTGAAGAGGGCTGAATCCGGTGACCCTTTCCGTGGCGAGGTAGAAAGACAACCTTCATCCCTTCGAGACGTCCTACAATAAACGCATCCGAAGGGTTACCAAAAGGCGTCTTCAAAGAGATCCTTTGAACCTCTTCAAGACCCTCCATTTCATACAGACCTGACCCGCCAATTACCCCAACGACCTTCTCCGACATTCTCATCCTCCTTGTTCAAATTAAGGTCCATGTTAACCCCGCCGTGATGAAAAATCAATCATTGAAATTCATCTCGGAATTCTGGCGGTGAACGGTTTCAAACCGCTCCTTGCTCCGAACTTTTCCCCTGGAGTTGACCGCAGGCAGCTGAAATCTCTCGCCCTTTGCTGTTTCGGACGATTGTGGTGAGACCGCCCTCCATTAGAATTTCTTGGAACCGTTTGACCCTCTCTTCTGAAGGTTTCTTAAAAGGGATCTCAGGAGCTTCATTGAGAGGGATGAGATTGACCTTCGAGGGAATACCTCTCAAAATTCTTAACAGTCTTTTGGCATCCTGGGAAGAATCATTAATTCCTTCCACCATGACATATTCAAAGGTAATTCGAATTCTTCGCCGGAGGGGAAATTCCCTGCACAACGCCAAGACCCGGTTTAATGGGTATCGCCGATTGACAGGCATGAGGTAAGTTCGAGTCTCTTCATCCGAGGCATTCAGGGAGACGGCTAAACGAAATGGGGTCTTTTCTTTTGACAGTTCTTCCAACTCAGGGAGGAGACCTACGGTTGAGAGAGTGATCCTTCTCGAGGAAAATTTGAAGGCATCAGAGTGAGCCATCAGCGCAGTCGCCTTCAACGTGTTTCCATAATTCGCCAGGGGTTCTCCCATCCCCATCAAGACGATGTTGGTGATGGATGTTTTTTCAGGGAGCGTTTTTCTGACTGCGAGAATCTGATTGAGGATCTCTGACACCGTGAGATCTCGTTTCCATCCTGTTCTCCCAGTCAGGCAGAATCGACACCCGAAGGCGCATCCCACTTGTGTGGAAAGACAGAGGGTGAGGCGTGCCTTGTCAGGAATCAGAACGCTTTCAATCCGGTTTCCATCTTCAAGCTGAAATAAAAACTTCTTTGTCCCGTCCCCCGCTTTTTCCACACGCTCGGGGCGAAGGATGGAGATGAAACTGATTTGGCTTAACTCTTGACGGAATCTTTTGGACAGGTTGGTCATCTCGTCAAAGGATTCGACCCCCTGCTGGTA
>Ga0153916_10002950_pt1 | contig 12535 bp, 13 predicted proteins | sample Opewatmetagenome_FD_109642 | JGI IMG/M metagenome (GOLD analysis project Ga0153916, IMG submission 109642) | Freshwater wetland microbial communities from Ohio, USA - Open water 3 Core 3 Depth 4 metaG | ecosystem: Environmental > Aquatic > Freshwater > Wetlands | place: USA: Ohio, Lake Erie...
GTGCGCAGTCTCCATCACCCGATGTTCCAGCGAAGTTTCATTAACCGGGATCCAAGCCAATCCCAACGAGCTTATCGGCGTGGGCGCGACGGCTTTATTCCCTTTCGATGATTGAAGTGAGGCGGCCCGCCGAGGGGCCGGATGCGCGCCGTCGAAGTCGTGCGGTCTTATTTGCGTGCGCCGGTTTGAGAAATCATATCCGTTTGGGTAAATTCTTTTCAATTGTGAACGGCGGCGGTGGATAAGGTGCTTTCGTGATACGGCGAAGCCGCTCGGCCGGCATTCAATACGTTAACAGGAGATCGCAACCATGGTCATCAGCAAAGAGTTGTTGGATATTTTGGCTTGCCCCAAGTGTAAAGGCGACATCCATCTTAATCAAAACAGTGATGGTTTAGTTTGCGATGCGTGCCGCCTGATCTACCCGATCAGAGACGACATCCCCGTGATGTTGATTGATGAGGCGATTCCTTTGTAGATCATGAACGCACGATGGAAGAAAGTGCTGGTTCTTCAAACCAGCTTTCTCGGCGACACCGTGCTCACCCTTCCATTGATCAGCGAAATCAAGCGCCGTTTCCCATCGAGTCACTTGAGCGTCATCTGCAGCCCGCTGGCCAGAGAGCTGTTGCAGGACCATCCCGACATCGATGAAACCATCGCTGACGATAAAAAGGGCGCAGACAAGGGTCTGAGGGGAGTATGGCGCAAGGGAAGATTGCTGAAGCGCAACGGCTATACGATGGCTTTGACACCCCACAAATCGCTGCGCAGCGCACTGCTGTTATATTTCGCGCGGATTCCCTATCGAGTCGGATTTCGCGAAAGCAAAGGTTGGTTTTTGTTTCATGCGCGGGCCAAGAGAAGAGCCGGGCAGCATGACGTCGAGAGGACGCTTTCGATCTTGCAACCCTTCGGGATAGAAGTTGAGGATTGCCAGCGGACCTTAAGCCTCCCGTGCACTTCGGAATCGCGCGATGCCGTAGCTCGACTCCTGGGCTCGCTATCGATCGCAGCGGATAAGCTGTTGGTTGGAATTAACCCGGGGTCGGTATGGCCCACTAAAAGATGGTCGGCTTCGGGTTTTGCCCGCCTCATTCAGCTGCTTAAAGAAAAATATGATTGCGAAGTGCTTTTGTTTGGCGGGCCCGAGGATCTTCCGATTGCCGCGGCGATTCAGGATCTGTCTCATCATACGGCCGTGAACCTTGCCGGCAAGCTCGATTTGCGGCAGTTACCCGCCGCGCTGAGCGCGTGCCGCATCCTCATTACTAACGACAGCGCACCCATGCATATAGCCGTGGCGCGCAATGTGCCGACGGTCGCCATTTTTTGCGCGACGACTCCGGCTTTGGGGTTTTATCCATATACGGCCAAGGCAATCGTGGTGGAGAAGAAACTCGATTGTCGGCCCTGCGGATCTCACGGCGGGCGGCGTTGCCCATTGGGAACCGAAGATTGTATTCGCCTGATTTCCCCCGATCGAGTGCTGCGCGCGGTGCAGGAGTTGCTCGAACGTCAAACGGATGCCCCGCCTCTCGAGCGCAACAGTCGCCTGCCTGCGTTTGTAGCCGTTTGACATCGTTCTAATTGCGAATTCATGGATCTTTGCCGCAATGCTGGAAGACGCAATCTGGGGTGAAATTCCTCCGGGATTCACCAAAGTCAGAGCCGGTCGCGGCCGGTGGCTTGTCGTTCGCGACGACAAAGTGGACTCCATCACCGCGTCGGTCTGTCGCTCGGGGAGCCGGCAGGAAGTAAGCCGATTTGAGGGTAGAGAACGGCTGAGATCGCTCAGTCTGGCAAACGGGGATACGGCATTGATTCGCACCTATCGTCACGGCGGCGTGTTGCGCACCTGCACGGGCAGCGTATTTTGTTCCTGGCCGCCGCGGCCGTTTCGGGAATTGAGCATCACCGAGGAAGTTCGCCGGCGCGGGATCCCAACGGTGGAAACCTACGGCGCCTATGTAGAGCAACTTTGGGGTCCGTTTTACCGGGGCTGGCTTGTGACGCGCGAGCTCACCGGAGCTCAAGATCTTTGGCAAGTTTTCAAAAGCGGCTTCGTTCAGGAACTCGGAATCGACAGGATCCTGCGTGCGGTAGCCGATAGTTTGCGCGCCTTGCATCGCGAGGGTGTTTACCACACCGACTTAAACCTCAAGAATATTCTGGTTTGTCAGGAGCGCGGCGGCGTCAAAGGGTACATCATCGATTTTGATAAGGCGAAGCTCGTGTTGGGGGATTTTCCGCCGGAGCTGGTCAAGAGAAATCTCAATCGCCTGTTGCGATCGGTAAATAAATTGGACCCGGCGCGAAGGCATTTCTTAACAAGTTATTGGGATGACTTCGTGAATATTTATTACGGAGTCGAAGCCGATGCGGTTTAATCCCAAAAAAATCTTAATCGTGCTGCACGGGTCCATCGGCGATGTTATTCGCGCCTTACCCTTGGCCGATCGCATTCGCGCCGGTTTTCCCGATGCGCACCTGGCCTGGTCTGTAGAACCGCCGTCACTGCCTTTAGTTGAGCGCTACCCGGCAATACAAGAAATCATTTTATTCGACCGGCGTCGGTGGTGGCGCGAATGGCTACCCTTTTTGCGCCGGGTGCGCGCCCGGCGCTTTGACCTGGTGCTTGACTTACAGCGCCATTTCAAGAGCGGCGTGATCAGCCGATGGTCAGGCGCGCCCCATCGATTAGGATTCAACCGGCTTGACGGCAAAGAGTTCAACTGGTTATTTAACAATCATTTTATCCCCGCCATGGGTGATGGAATTTCAAAGCTCGATCATTATCTCAAATTCGCCGAGTATCTCGGCATTGCCCCTACGCCCGTCAATTGGAAATTCCAACTCACCGAGGAAGAAAAACAAAATATTGATAAACACCTCCAAGCGGTCCAGGGCGGCTTTGCGGTGCTGTTCGTCGGCAGCCGGTGGGAGAGCAAACGTTGGTTCCCCACCCAGGCGGCTCAATGCGCGTCCACGATAAGGGAACGGCACGATCTGCAGATCGCCTTGCTGGGCGGGAAGGAAGATCGATCTATTGCCGCAGAGATCGTGAGTATGGCCGCCGCGCCGATGATCGACCTTGTCGGTCAGACAACACTTCCGGAAGCCATCGGGATTATTACCAGAGCCCGGTTTGCCGTGGGGCCGGACACGGGACTGATGCATATCGCCGCCGCGGTCAGCACGCCGGTCGTATCGCTGTGGGGGGCGACGAGTCCGCTTCGCGCCGGCCCCTACGGATTTGACGAGCTGGTCATTCAGGGAAAGGCGCCCTGTGTTCCGTGCTACCGCAGGCAATGCCCGATTGGCCGAATCTGCATGCATTCCATTGATATGGAGGAGATCGCCGAAAAAATCCGCATGGCGCTCTCCCGTGGGCGGAACAGAGATCTTGATCATGCCCGTCATGGCTGACTACCAACAGTGCCGCGCGGGAAAATGGCATCTCACGGTTCTAGCGGGACAGTGGAATCAGGAGCTGCAAGAAAAAACATTGGCCCTGGTCGAGCGCCAAGTCGCTTCTAAACACCCGCAAACTTTCGAATTGGCTTCTGGAGGCGACAATGAAAGCAAGCCGCTCTACTTAAAGGTCTTCTATCCGCCGCCGGGAATCGGCATGGTTAAAAATCTGTTGCGAAAATCTAAGGCGGCTCGTTTTCTACACCAGAGCCTGGCTTTATCTAAGGCGGGTTTTCACGCGCCGGTTACGATTGCCGTGGGGGAGGCTCGAAGATCGCCATTTTCGCAGCGGGCGTTTGTGCTCACGGTGGGGGTTGGTGGTCAGTCCCTCGTCTCTTATTTACATGATTGTTGGTTGGGTCGAAGACCGTGGCCGGCGCTTGCGGAAAAACGAAAAGCGTTGAAGTGTCTCGCCGAGGTGATCCGAAAATTTCACGATCTCGGGTTTGTTCACGGCGATCTTGTGCCCTCGAACCTTTTTGTTTCGGATCTCGAAAGCGGAGAAGCCGGATTGTGCTTTATGGACAATGATCGAACCCGGCGCTTTCCGCCGTGGCTGCCGCAGACGCTGTGGAAAAGAAACCTGGTCCAGCTGAACCGCTTTCCGCTCCCCGGGATATCGCTTCAGGATAGGATGCGGTTCATGCATGGCTATCTAGCCAATGGGAAATGGGGCAGAAAAGAGGCGCGGCTGTCAAGATGGCTGGAAGACAAAACTCGCAAGCGACGCAAAGAATGCGAGCGAATTCATGATTCGGTAAACTTTCGCGAATTGATGCGCTGGAATGGGCCATTTGCAAACTATACCGAATAACTAGTCCGGATTATTCACGGCGGGCGGCAACCGAGGCGCAAGCCTCTCCGGTCGCGGGCAACAGACCAGTACCTTGAGGAGGACTGCACATTTTAGGTGGTGAAGCGTAGCACGAGGGGAAAACGCGAGCTTATAGCCAAGCACCCTACACGTCACGGACCTGTACGCTCCTATGCCCGCTCGCTCCGAGGCTCGCTCCTCGGTTTACAATGAGTGATGCTTTTCCCTCGTACAGTGGAGAATTTGGGCTAGCTGTGATCGGCCTAGAATTGGCGGCGGGCAAATGAAATGGGCAAAAAGTGAAAATCGCGTTAGTTCATAAACGGCTGGAGCTGAGAGGTGGAACGGAAAGAGTCCTTTATCGGACCGCAGAGGGCTTGCGGGACCGCGGGCATGAGGTTCATCTGTTTTGTGGCCGCTTTCTGATACCGCCGCCCGAGGGCGTGTTTGCGCATCGCGTGCCCTGTATCGCCTGGCCGCGGACCGCAAGGCTGTTGAGCTTTGCTGTCCTGTCTCCGAAGATCATCGCTCGGTTCTCCTGGGATGCTGTGATGAGTTTCGACCGCATAACAAGGCAAGATGTTTTTCGCAGCGGCGGCGGGCCTCATCGGCTTTTTATTCAAAAAATGGCGCAAGACCAGGGCCGGTGGAAGGCTTTATGGTACCGGATTAGTCCTTATCATCGGTCGGTCCTGATGATCGAAAGATGGCAGATGAGCGCCGCGGGCAGCCGCAAAATCATTGCGGTCTGTCGACAGGTCAAGCGGGAGATCGTGGATACCTACCGTGTGCCGGATGCCAAAGTCGTGGTGATTCACAACGGCGTAGACCACGAACGCTTCCACCCGCGCCGGCGATGGAAGGAAGGGAGTGAAATTCGAGACGAGTTAGGAATTCCCGCCGATCGTCCGGTCGTTCTCTTTGTGGGGACGGGGTTTCGCCGCAAAGGTCTGGACCGCCTCTTGCGGCTTTGGAATGACCACGAGCTTGAAGGCGTGTGCCTTCTGGTGGTTGGGAATGATTCGAGACTTTCCTCTTACCGGAGCCGATGCAAGCGAAAAGAAATTGTTTTCGTCGGCACCCAACCTCATGTAGAGAAGTATTACGCGGCGGCCAATCTATTTGTGCTTCCTTCGATCCAGGAAGCGTTTGGCAATGTCGTTTTGGAGGCTCTTGCGTCCGGGCTTCCGGTAATCACGGTTGCCGGCGTGGGTCCGACCGACAAAATGGAAGGTGAGTTGAAGGAAGGAATTCTAGCAGATCCTGATGATCCTATAGAGCTTAAGCGCAAGATTCTGCGATTTTTGGATCCGGCCCGTTGGTCGTCCCTTTCTCAGCAGGCCCGCCAGTTGGCCGAGACGTTTTCTTGGCAACGCTACCTGGACGAGGTAGAGAACTGTCTAGGAAATATTTTGGCTCGGCGCCGTACGGATGAAGTTTGCCAACGTGTCCACACGGGATATGTGAACCGTCACTTTCGGTGAAGAAACCGCAGTTTCCAATTTGGCCGGCTGCAACGGTTCGGCTAAAGGGGAATCTTAAACGTATGAGCACGTCTAATAAAGCGAGCGGGGTTGTCTTCGTGCTGGGTGTCGCGCATTGCGGTTCCACGCTGCTGGGTCGCATGCTGGACACGCACGCGCGCATGCTCTGCGTCGGGGAGATGGCAAGAATCGATCGCTGCTTAGAACAAAGTTTGCCCTGTCGATGCGGCGAACCGTTAGCTCTCTGCCCGATCTGGTCGCGGTTCTTGCCAGTAATCCAGGCGGAGGGTACGAATTTCAGACGCTTTTCGTACCCTCTTTATAGCCGAATCCGCGAGCTTTCCGGCAAGGATGTCATCGTGGACATTTCGAAAACGCGCATCTATCGGATGACTCGCCGGTGGAGCGACAACGGTGAAAAATATATTTTTCTCATTCGGGATCCTCGGGGAGTTCTGGCCGCGGCGGTCCGGTCGGGCAAGGATCTGGAGAAGTCCCTACGGAAGACTAAAAAATGGACATCGAGGCTGCATCGCTTTGCGGAGAAAAAGGGGAAACGGACGCTTCGCGTGTATTATGAAGATCTAGCGGCGCGGCCGGAGGCTGAGCTTCGACGGATCTGCGGTTTTCTCGGGATAGACTTCGCGCCTGAAATGCTTCGCCCATCCGATAAAGTCCATCACTTCATTTCGGGTAGCACTTCAGATTATCTTCAGGGTTCTAATGAGATTAGGGTCGACGAACGATGGCGGGCGGCGCTTGCGGCGGAGCAAATTCGTCGCATTGAACAAATGATGAGAGGCGTAGATCTCTTCTCGAGCCGCTATCTTGCGCCCGATCTTTGACAGTGCTGACGACTCTACGGCAGTAGCGTAACTCGTTTCAAGTCACACGCGCTCTTTTGTCATGGAAAATATTTCAGGGCTTGACTTTGCTTACCTGGACCGGTGTTTGCTGGAAAATTCTGGGATTGAAATTGCCACTCTGGTGGACGTTTTCCGCGGACGCGAGGCGGGAACGGTGGTGCAGAAAGGACCCAAAAGCGTGGTGCGCCGCCATCCTGTTGGAGATCAGGAAATCTATTTAAAGCTTTATCGATGGCGCCGCATCTCTCGGTGGCTCGGAATGGACCGGGGGTATTGTCGTGCGCTCAAAGCGTTGGAAAACGCCTCCCGATTAGCATCCCTGGGAATCAAAACCGCTCCCGTTCTGGCGCTCGTCAAACGGGATCGTAACGGAATCACGGCAGAAAGCGGTCTGTTCACTTTGTCTCTGTCGCCGGCTCAGGCGATCAGCCGATATCTTATCGAAAGACTTTCGAACCGTCAGGCTGGCACTCACCGGCACGAAATCCTGCGCCAGCTTGCGGACTTCCTTTGGAATATCCACGAGAAGCAAATTTATCCAAAGGACTTTAAAGACGGCAACATCTTGATCAGACAAATTAGCGAGCAGTATTGTTTTTACTTGGTGGATTACGACAGTTTTTTGTTCTTAAGATCCATTTCATCTAGAAGACGACTCAAAAACTTGTATCAGATTGGGAGCACTCTGAGATATGCTTTGTCTGAAGGCGAGCTTGAGTTTCTTTTGCAAGCCTACTGCGAAAGAAGGCCTTCTCTGTCGGGCCGAGTAAGGGCATTGCAGCGTGAGATAGAGACGAACCCTCGATCGAGAGCTGCTCCAGCATTCGTCAGAGACTGAGAGCGGGTTGAGCCGCGGGAATTTTATACGTGTTGTGATCTTGACAATCGGTGACGTGGATACGGGCAGCACGAAATACCGTGTTACTCAAAGGGCTCTCGCCCGCTCTTTCCAGTGCCTGCTCGGGTTTCCCGAAGGTGTCTAAGCCCCCGCGCGGGGCAATTCAAATGCATTCCGTACCGGCGAGTGAAAAGCAATTTCCTATCATTCGGGCTGGCGATGTACGCGTCGTGTACAGCGGGGTCGATCCGGTCCGATTCCGACCGGACAACAAGGCGTGGTTTCGAGACGAAATCCGACGGCAACTGGGACTTGGCGCGCGACAGCCGGTCCTGCTGTACGTCGGAACCGGATTCGAACGGAATGGATTGCGGTACGCGATCGGAGCGCTGCGGGATCTTCCCTCTAATACGGTCCTGATCGTGATCGGGAAAGGGCGAACACGGTGGTATTGCGCCCTGGCACGGACGTGGGGCGTTGGTGAGCGTGTCGTGTTTCTCGGGCCGCGCGATGGGACGGAGCCCTACTACGCGGCGTCCGATCTTTTGGTGTTTCCGACGCTCTACGAGCCGATGGGCAACGTGGTATTGGAGGCGTTTGCCTCGGGTATCCCGGCTGTAACGAGCCGGTGGTCGGGTAGCGCGGAGATCGTATCCGAGGGAAAGGACGGGTCGCTGATCGACGATCCGACCGACCCCAGGGAAGTTGCCTCGAAGGTTGTCGACGCCATGAAATGTGTCGCTTCAACGGACATCGAACGGCAGGCTCGTCTGAAAGCGGACCGGTTTGACTTGTCCGTGACCGTCCAGAACCTCGTCGAGGTCCGCGCGGGAACCGATACATGGAGCCGCAAGGGTGAATGAGGATCGTCGTTGTATAAGATTCTGATCCATACGCCCGATTTCCCGTTGTGGGGTGGAGGAATATCCACCGTCGCGTTTGAGTATGCGAAAGTCCTCACGCTCGCCGGCCATCGCGTCGTCGTCATCACTCCGGAACAGACCGCCGAGGATACGGGGTGGGACCGACGCCAGCCCTTTCGGATTTTGAGGACGAGGAAACACAAAGCTTTTTGGCTGCAATACCTCGATGGGTTGCGGGTGACCAGGAACGTCGTCCGCTCCGAGTCTTTCGATTTCACGATTTCCCAGCGTTGGAACGTCAGCGGACTGATCTGCCATTTTCTCTCCAAACACCACAAGATTCTCCATCTTCAGTGGTTCCACGGCAACGAGATGTACGATCGGCACCGGAGAGGAATCTGGGCGCGTCTTCTCCTCCAGTCGATTCGAGACGCGCAAGCGAATGTGTGTCTTAGTCGATTCTGTGAGAATGCCCTCCGGTCGACCGTGCCCTTTGGGTTCGCATCATCCGTGATCTATCCCGGAGTCAACAGTGAGCAGTTTCATCCGGCGACGGACGCCGAGCGGATCAAGCTCAGAAAGCAATTGGGATTCGACGGCTCGATGGTTCTGCTATCGCTTGGGAGGCTCGTGGAACGGAAGGGCCAGGACATGGTCATCGCTGCACTGCCGAAGTTGGTGAAACAATTTCCGGACGTGCTCTACGTGATTGCCGGGCGTGGGAGCGACCGGGACCGCCTGTCGCGTCTGGTTGATTCCCATGGGGTCGCTAAATTCGTTCGATTCGATGGATTTGTGCCGGACGCGCGCAAGGCCGCCTACTATCAAGCGTGTGACATTTATATGATGCCGAGCCGAGAGATCCGCGAGCGCGGTGACGTGGAAGGGTTCGGCCTCACGTTTCTGGAAGCGAATGCGTGCGGGAGGCCCGTGATCGGAGGTCGATCCGGAGGGTGCGGCGAAGCCATTCAACACGGGGAGAACGGTTTCTTGGTCGATCCCGGCAACTCTCTCGAACTAGTCGACGCGATCGCGGCTCTGCTCGACAGCCGGGATCTGTATCGTCAGATGTCGGAGCGCGCGGTCCAGTACGTCCGGGCGCGGTTCACGTGGCAGGCCTCCGCGCAGCAGGTCTTGCAACTGGTGCCGTCGGCTTTCGCATGCCGGTGATCTCGCAATCAGAACTCAAACTCGGGTGGCGGACGAAGTCATTCAAATGCGCGCGGCACGGTCGCGCCCGATCATTCGCAATAGGCGACACGACGCGTGCATCCAATACAATCGGCATCCGCTTTGGTACCGCGTCGGCACCGGCGACGTCCACGTGATCTATAGCATTCTGTTTAAGAAGGGGAAGAAGGCGGGGTACTGGATTCCCAGACCGCTTCAACCGACGACCATCCCGGATATCGGGGGAAATATAGGGGCAGCGGCGATCTATCTTGCCAAGACATATCCCGATGCACGAGTGTTGACCTTTGAACCGATGCCGGAGAACTTCTGCAACGGAATGTGGCACCATACCACAATATCTATCCCTTTAACGTGGCCCTCGGGCTTCGCGGCGCCACGCTGGAGCTTACAGCCAGTTAATGTCCCTCTCGGGGATGGTTGAAATCCCTCGCCTTCAGGCGAAGTGAAGTGTAAATTTAAAAGCCTCTGTACGCTGACCCGAAGCCAATGTCGATCCCTGCCCACTCAAGCCGATTAAGGTGCGTTTTTTTGCTTGACCTGGAAGGCATCCTGCGTTATCGAAGTTGAGCGGCCGATGCAGAGCAAGAGAATGTGGTTCGACTTAACCGGACGCGGGATTGTGCTTGTGGCGCGTCGACAAGTACCTGGTTACAAAAACCTACGTGGCTGATGGTTTCGCGGATCGGCGGGAAGACAGGCGGTGCTCGAATACAGTAAGGAGAAAGATCGGCAAAAATTTATGGCCAGGCATTCCAACAACGATAGGAACTGTAAAAGCGGCTGATTCATGGAAGAGGAATTTCGAAGGAAGTCGTTTGGCTTTTGCAGTGATCTGATCGAAAGGCAAGGTGCAAGAAGCTGGTGTAGGCGCCCCCGTAAGATGTTCCGGGGACCAGACGGTCTACAACAGCGCCGCCATGTTCTGGTGATCGGGGCTCCTCGGTCCGGGACCACGCTGCTGGCAACGATCATCGGTCGCCATAGCGAAGTGGGCATGATGAATGAGGATATTACTGGACGCGGGCTGCGCAAGGTGCTCGGTCGAACAATTACCGGCAACAAGCTCTGTATTCCAAACCAAATCCAGCTTGAACGGGCGAGTCGCTTCGGCTGGCGTTGGCTCAAAAAGCTAGGCGTGGTCGGAGAGGCGCCGCGGTCGCAATACTCAATAACAGATTACCTGCAATTACCAAAGCTGAAGGTGGTTGCCATCATTCGGCACGGCAACGATTCGATATCATCCATGATGGTGCGGGGAAAGAGCAAGCTAAAAAAGGCTGTGCGGCGTTGGGCCGAAGCCATCGAAACTATCGGGGAGCTGAAACGCAGTTACGCAGACAGGTTACTGGTTGTCAACTTTGAAGATCTCGTGCTCAGCCCGGAAAAGACTGTGCGCGAGATCTGTCGTTTTCTCGAAATTAATTTCGAGGCGCAAATGCTGGATGGTTACCTGTACAACGCCAAATACCCGGAAACCCGGTTTAATGCAGAAAAGGCGTACCGGTGCGTGAAAGAAAACCGTGAATTGGGAGTCGAGGTGTTAGCGCCCGCGGCAGTTCGGATCTACGAGAACCTTCTCTCCGGGCAGCGCCAGCGGCGTGCGCCAAAGGAAGTTGCTCGAAAAACCGTCAGCCACAATTAAGCCGCTCAACCGTAAGCGGATGTTGCAACCCCTCCCGGCGTCTGTCATTGCCGCCATAATCGCCCTGCTCATTTAGTGATCTTATTCGATTGTCCCAAGCATATCCCGATTGCGTTATGGTCTTCCTTGACGGCGGCTACTTGGACAGCCCGGACCATAAATAGTAGACCATTTTTCCGTCATAGAAAATCGCGTCATTTGATTGCGGCCGGGATAGCCTGCGGGACCTGTTTGACAAAGTATCGTTCGCCTGCGGGCCGCGCGGGTTCGGTTTGGAACTCCGATTAGAAGCCTTATTTGATTTTCTGGCGGTTAGTCCCTATTTTGTGGACACTGTGGATAAGCCGGAAATAGACGCATTGAACCGTCCCGCCGTCTCCGCCATCGTCGTTTGTTTTAACGAGGAGGAAAACATCGGCGCGTGTTTGGAGAGTCTGGCCTGGTGCGATGAAATCATCGTCGTTGATTCCTTCAGCACAGACCGCACGGTTGAGATCTGTCACCGCTACACCGATCGAGTGATACAACGGGCGTGGGCAGGCTACCGCGATCAAAAGGCCTTCGCCCATTCCCAGGCGACCAAAGATTGGGTTTTGCTCGTCGACTCCGACGAGCGCGTCACAGCGGATCTCAAGGAGGAGATTTGCCAAGCGCTGGCTCAGAACGACAATGAATACTCCGGCTATGCGTTGCCGCGTTTAGTGTTTTATCTGAATCGCTGGTGGCGGCGGGGAGGATGGTATCCGGATTATGATGTGCGCTTGTTTCGCCGTGAGCGCGCCACCTGGGGTGGCTCCGATCCCCACGAGAGAATTCTTGTGGAGGGCAAAATCCGGCGTTTGCGAAATCCACTTCACCATTTCACGTATCGGGACATCGAGGATCACTTGGAGCGCATTAATCGCTTCACCTCGATTTCAGCGCGGGAGCTGGGAAAAAGCGGTCAACGTTGGCGCTTGGCGGATGCGCTCTTGCGGCCGGCGGGACGTTTTTTTCGCTTCTACTTTTTGAAGCGCGGGTTCATGGAAGGATTTGCCGGATTCTATGTCGCGGTTACGGCAGCCGTGTATGTATTTCTCAAGTATGCTAAGCTCTGGGAGCTCGAAGCGGAGGAGAAAAACGACGTTGATCGGAAGCGGTCATAGCCGCCTCCTTAAGATTCTGCACATTGATCCTGAGAAGAACTGGGGCGGCGGGGAGGCGCAAGTATTCGGCCTGTTGGCTTATCTCGCCGAGCGGGGACACCGCAACGATCTGCTAACTCATCCTCACGGGAAATTATGGGAGCAGAGTCACAAGCTGAACGTGCGCTGCTTTCCTTTGGTTGTGCGCAACGAATTGGACGTAAGGGAGATTCCTA